>Ga0315293_10006168_pt1 | contig 11246 bp, 7 predicted proteins | sample YL17G13_20_MG_FD_203071 | JGI IMG/M metagenome (GOLD analysis project Ga0315293, IMG submission 203071) | Sediment microbial communities from Yellowstone Lake, YNP, Wyoming, USA - YL17G13_20 | ecosystem: Environmental > Aquatic > Freshwater > Lake > Sediment | place: USA: Wyoming | collected... | reverse complement strand
TTATCTCGAACTCCTATTCTACCGGCTCAGTCAGCGGCACACTTTTTTATGTCGGCGGCCTAGTGGGGGGTAATTACGGCAATATCTCGAACTGCCATTCTGATGGCTCAGTCAGCGGCACTCGGTACTACAATGTCGGCGGGCTGGTGGGATTAAATTATGGTAGTATCTCGAACTGCTATTCTACCGGCGATGTAAACGGTCGAGGCACTGTCGGCGGACTGGTGGGTAGTAATTCCGGCAGTCTCTCGAACTGCTACTCTACCGGCGATGTAAGCGGGGATTACGATGTCGGCGGACTGGTGGGGTATAATGAGGGCAGTGTCTCGAACTGCTATTCTACCGGCGACGTCAATGGTGTTAGCTATGTCGGCGGATTAGTGGGGTCGAATTGGAATGTTGGCACTGTCTCGAACTGCCATTCTACCGGCAATGTCAGTGGTGGATATTGGCTCGGGGGGCTGGTGGGGTCTAATACTGGCAGTATCTCGGACTGCCATTCGAGGGCCTCGGTCAACGGGACAGGTTCTTACTCTCATTCTGTCGGCGGACTCGTGGGGCAAAATGGTTATGACGGCGGCAGTATCTCGAACTGCTATTCGATAGGCAATGTCAATGCCGTCTATCGTGTTGGCGGCCTCGTGGGGCAGAATTATGCCAGTATCTCGAACTGCTATTCTACCGGGGATGTGAACGGTGACTGGGGCGTCGGCGGCCTGGTGGGAGTAAACGCTACGTATCATGCGCCCCAAGGGCATGTATTTAATAGCTACTCTATCGGCGATGTAAATGGTGTTAGCGGTGTCGGCGGTCTGGTTGGAGCAAATGAAGCCAATGTTTCAAACTGCTATTCTGCGGGCGATGTAAGCGGCGATTCGGGTGTCGGAGGACTAGTCGGAGGAAACGGTGCCTGGCGGCCCTTCGAGTTTCCTGTGGCTGGTTACATATCTAATAGCTATTCTACCGGCGATGTTCAGGGAGATTGGCCTCTTGGCGGATTGGTTGGAGCTAACGTATGTGGAGACATCGAGAGGTCTTTCTGGGATGTGGAAACCAGCGGCGAACCTAATATGTGTGGCGACCAAGGTGAATATGCTACGGGCTGTGACCCAAATTGCGGAAAAACTACTGCCGAAATGAAAACAATGAGAACCTTTACCGATGCCGGCTGGGACTTTGTTGAAATCTGGGGTATCGGCGAAAACCAGACGTATCCGTATCTGCGGACAGAACCGGCTGGGGATTCAAATCACGACAAAAAAGTTGACCTTATTGACCTGGCGATTCTTGCCTCGCACTGGCTGGAGGATGGGAAGTAAGAAGTCAGAAATTAGAAGTGCGAAGTTAGAATTAAGAAATTTTCCGCCGTAGGCGGGCAAAATACTCCACAGGACGCCTACCGGCGGAGAGACGAGGGACGATGGACGGAAGACGGAGGACAGAAGGCAGAGGACGGAGGACAGACGATGGACGAAAGACGAGGGACGAGGGACGAGTCACGAGCGACGAGCCGTGTTCTCTGCGCCTGCCCTGAGCTTGTCGAAGGGGCATCCGCGGTTTTGAAAAGTTCGTGTTAAAATAAAAGGCTGATGGCCCTTCGCAGCCGTCAGCCTTTTACCTCTCATTGCCCCGTGGCTTCAGCAGTCCGTGCCTGTATGCGATAACTTTTAATTAAGACAGAAACCGGTTTTCAATCAAAGGCAACTCCAATGCCGATTTCGGCATCCTTCAACAAATTGTTGCGGTCAACCCTAATCACCTTGCCGCTTCTGATACGGGCGAATTGCCCTTTTTCCTTTGCCAGTGAGGCTGTTCTTGGGAAATTCAGCTCCACGGTATGACCAGGCCTAATCGGCACCGTAATTGGAAGCCTAATAAGGACGCCGCCTTTGCTGATATTACAGCTTCGCCCATTAAAAAATCTGTTAGCCTCAGGCACCCAAACACTTACAGGCCACGCAAGGTCTGTCCTGCCGGCCTTCCGCTGCTCTAATAAAGCCTCCATATATTCAGTCTCCAAAAAACTATAATCTGTCATCAACTAATGGCTTTTATCGGCAGTGTTAATTTAGATAGATTAGCTTATTTAGGCAAAATCAGATGCTTTTTCACAAAAACACCTTGAGGTGTTTAATACACTATTACTAACACCTTTTTTATCGGGCGGTTTCTAAATGCTATTGAGGTTGGAAAGTTTGAGAACCATAATCGCAAGCATTTGTGCAACGTCCCCTCACTTCTTATTCTGCCAGAGCGCGATAAGAAGGTGTGCTTCACTTTTATAGATACAGAAAGCGGCACGGCCATCCCTTCGACTACGCTCAGGACAGGCATAGCCGTGTTTGCACGGGCTGGATGCACGGGCTGGAAGCCCGTGCTACGTCGTGTGAAAATAATCTACCACCAGGTGCTATTCTGATACGTCAGCGTGCTATTTTCAGCAGCTATTGGATAGTGCACAATAAAAAGATGTAACAAGCTATGTGGTAAGTTTCTTGCGACTCCGGCTGATTTAGGTTACTTTAGGAGCATTATGCAAACAAAGGTTGTCCAACTTGACGTCCAGGAAATTGATTCAGCCAAAATCAATGAGGCCGCAGCGCTCATTGATGCCGGAGGATTGGCGGCATTTCCCACCGAAACCGTGTATGGAATTGCCTGCCGCGTCAAAATGGACTCATTAGCAAAACTCAACCACATCAAAGGCAGAGAAGCAGACAAACGTTATACCTTACATATCGGCCAGAAAAGCGATTTGAAAAAATATGTGCCTACGGTTGGATTAAGGGCACAAAAACTAATCAAGAATGCCTGGCCTGGTCCCCTGACCATAGTGTTTGAGCTGAACCAGAAGGACATCGACAAACAACGAAGAAATCTCGAAAATGAAGTTTTTGAAAACCTCTACCAAAATAACTCTATTGGCATTCGCTGTCCAGATAACCCGATAGCCGCGGCACTGCTAAAAATGGTGAGCAACCCAGTGGTTGCACCAAGCGCAAACATAGGCGGGCAGCCGCCGGCGGTAGATGCCGAACAGGTTCTTGCTCAGTTGTCAGGGAAAATCGAGATGCTGCTGGACGGCGGGCCGTGCGAATATAAAAAAAATAGCACCGTGGTAAAAATAGGCAAAAGAGGTCTGGATGTTCTAAGGCCCGGCGTATATTCCCAAACGGAACTTGAGGAGTTATCAGAAGTTAAGCTCCTTTTTGTCTGCACAGGTAATACTTGCCGAAGCCCGATGGCCGTAGGCATATTTCGAAAATATTTAGCAGAAAAATTGCAATGCGATATTGACCAACTTGAAAAAATAGGTTATAAGATAAGTTCTGCTGGGATAATGAATGTGTCCGATTACCCGGCGAGTGATGAGGCGATAGCAGCTTGTGCGACTAAGGGCATTGATATAACCGCCCACAGGAGCAGAAACCTAACGCAGGAGCTCATCGAGGAAAGTGACTTTATATTCGTGATGGAGCGAATGCACCAGAAAAGTGTTATCGCTATTAGTCCCGAGGCTGCGAACAAATGTTTGTTGTTGGCAGAAAATGAAGAGATTGCCGACCCGATAGGCCAGTCACAGGAGTTTTTCAATAACTGTGCCGAGCTTATAGAGAAAGCTGTAAGGAAAAGAATTAGCGAACTTGTGATATGAAAATAGTAGTTGGAAGCGACCATCGCGGTTTCGAAGCTAAACAACAGATTAAGGCCGTAGTTAGCGAGATGGGACATAAGTGCATTGATATCGGCACCAACGACAGCAATCCGGTTGATTATCCGGATGTGGCTTACGAAGCAGCAACGGCGGTAGCAAAAAAGAAAGCCGACAGAGCCATCCTGGTCTGTGCAACCGGACTTGGAATGAGTATAGCTGCAAATAAGGTGCAGGGAATCAGAGCGGCATTGTGTCACGATGAGCTCAGCGCTCAGATTTCACGCGACCATAACGATGCAAACGTCCTTTGCCTGTCGGGAGACCAAATCGGAGAGGTGCTGCTGCGAAGGATAGTGGAGGTCTGGCTCAATACTGAATTCAGCGGCGGAAGACATCAAAGGAGAGTGATGAAAATAAAGGCCATCGAAAAAGGCAAAGACCCAAGAAAGATAAAGAAACAATAGACTTGAGCTGCCATTCCGCAAGGAGGCGGGGATAAGCTGTTCTAACATATAATCAGTCAGCTGCAGTCTGACTTGCTTGAGGGGCGGAAACGATTTTTAATGGGGTGAGGCAAGGAGGCCCGCCCCACCTTTTTTTGACCGGCCTTTTTGTCAGACACGGATTCACACTGATTTTGTTTAACCGCAGAGAAAATTAACCACGAATTCACACGAATAGACACAAATTTTTCAGACGCAGATTTACACTGTTTTCAATTGAACGCGGAGAACGCAGAGGGACAGAATCAAAGAAGGAAATCCTAAGCACTCCCGTAAGGGATGGCTGACGCCATAAATCCTAAACAAATTCGAATGACAGAAATTCAAAATATCAAAAATAATTGTAGCGAAGCAATTCGAAGAATATTCTTGCGGGTTTTAACAGGGATTGGTAGAGTGGATTTTGTGATAAAAAATTCGCCTTATTGGCGGCAAACGGCCTACACAATGTTCAAAATATGTTTGAGTAATATGTAGCGAAGAAAAGAGGGCATTATGAAGGTAGCGAATGCACGGGCAATATGGTTGGTGGTGTTTGTGGTTGTTTGTTTGGGAGCCGATTGTTTTGGAGCGGGGTATTCGGTTGTTATACAAAGTGCTCCGCGGGTGCAGTTTCCTGGTGTGATTGGGAAGGGCGGAGACCCAAATGCGATTGGAGAGGTTGATTGCAGCAGCCCCGCACATTGGGACCGCGACACTATGTATATGTTTTACTCGGCGGGGCATCCCTTTCGGTCATCGGGTTCCGACCTGTTTCACTTGAGCCGACCTTCGCAGCGCGTCAAGTTTAACAATGAGGCGGGGTGGACTATGGGCGGGCGGTGGATTGAGTCAACACACAAGGCAGGCGATGAAATGTTATATATGTGGTATCACAATGAGCCGCCGCTTGTTACCGGAAGGACGGCGCCGCGGATTGGTGCAATGGTCTCGATAAATAACGGTCTGGGCTGGGATGACCTGGGGATTGTTATTGAAGCTCCGGAGGGTTCGAATAATTTAGAATCGCCTAACAAATATTTTGTTGGCGGCAACGGCGATTTTTGCGTGATTGCAGACACCAAAAAAGGATATGTTTATTTTTTCATAAGCACCTATCACAAAGACGAGGAGGAGCAGGGTATTGCGGTGGCACGGATGCGGTATGGAAATCGTAATGTTCCGAGGAGAATGGTCTTCAAGTGGTATCAAGGAAGATGGCGTGAGCCGGGTCTTGGCGGGCACGTTACACCGATTTTCCCTGCGGCGATAGACTGGCACAGGGCCGATGCAGATGCGTTCTGGGGGCCTTCTATTCACTGGAATACATATTTGAGCGTATGGGTGATGCTGCTCAATCGTGCCAAAGATAAAGATTGGACGCAGGAAGGGATTTACGTGAGTTTTAATCCCGACCTTGCTGAGCCGAATGACTGGACGAAGCCGGTGAAGATTTTAGATGCAAAGGAGCTTGAGAAGTCGAAGTGGTATCCGCAGGTGATGGGGACAGATGTAGAAAAACGCCAGACCGACAAATTAGCCGGTCAAAAAGCGAGGCTTTTTGTTTCGGGATTATCCAAGTGGGAAATTATTTTCCTCAAGCCCGATGAGAAGATAGAAGAGAAGTGATTGCTGTGTCGTGGAATTTGAATCAGCAAAAAAGACTATGGCTGATTTTTCGGCGTTAAAATCCGAAGCACGAAATCCTCCCGCAAGGGATGGCTGACGCCGTAAATCCTAAACAATCTCGAAATTCAAATGAACAAATGAACGAAACAGGTCCCGATTCATCAAGATTGTTCTAAAGATTTATTTGCGTAGTCTTAAATTAGAAGCTATGAAAACGGATGTTGCAATCATAGGGGCGGGTCCTGCGGGGCTAATGGCCTCGATTTCTTGCGCGGAGGCGGGGGCTAAAACTATAATCGTTGAGACAAATACCAGCGCCGGCAGAAAACTGCTGAAAACCGGCCGCACACGATGTAATCTGACCCATACAGGTTCGGTCGAGGATTTTGTCAAAGTCTATGGGCGCTTTGGAAGATGTCTTCGCCATAGTCTTTACAATTTTTCAGCGGACGATTTACGCCGGTTTTTCGAGCAGCACAATCTTAAAACAAAAGTAGAAAATGATGGGTGCGTTTTCCCCGCCAGCGAGCGTGCAACCGATGTTGTCCGGGTGCTTGTTGATGAAGCGCGAATATTGTCGGTGCGTTTTGTATATGGCAGGAAGGTTCAAAGCATTGAGAAAAATGCAAACGGTTTTGTGATACAAACCGACAAGGATAAGATTACAGTAAACTGTATAATCATTGCAACAGGCGGGGTCACTTGGCCACACACCGGCTCAACGGGCGATGGATACAAATTTGCGCAGGTTTTTGGGCACACGGTTATCGAGCCGAAGGCGTGTCTGACGCGGTTGATTACTTCTGAAAACTGGCCGGTTCAATTAGCGGGTGTCGGCGTTGAAAATGTTGTTATCACTGCCAAAAGCGGCAAACAAAAATTTTGCACCTGCGGGCCAATGATGTTCACCCACGATGGGATTGGCGGCCCGGCAGTATTTGACCTTACTAGATTGATTACGGATTTTTTACCCAGTAGTGATGAGCCGATAAAGGTAACTATCGACCTATTGCCGACATATCAGATTGAGCGGCTTGATAAAGAAATTATATCTCTGTGTGAAAAAAATCCGCGAAAAGAATTGGCCGGCGTTCTGTCGAGGTTAATTCCCCACTCATTGAGCTTGGACATAGTTGAACAGCTAAATCCTTCGGCGGCGATTCTGGCAGGCCAATTACAAAGACACCAGCGCAGACAGTTATTAGAGATGCTGAAAAGACTGCCGTTGTCGATTATCGCGGCAGGCCCTATTGCTGAAGCGACTGTTACTCGCGGCGGCGTTTCTACGGATGAAATAAATCCTAAGACGATGGAGTCGAAACTTTGCCCTGGTTTATTTTTTGCCGGCGAGGTGATGAATGTCGATGGCCCTTGCGGCGGGTTCAACCTGCAGATAGCTTTTTCGACTGGCTGGCTGGCAGGTAAAATGGCGGCAGAATCTACAAAACAAAAGAAGAACGACTGCAAAATCGGTTGACTAAGGTAAGCAACTTTTCTTTCAGCAAAGCAGGTGAGGACTTGGATTTGTAGGTGGTGGGTTTTATAATTGTAGGCTATGAAAGAGCTATTAAAGAAACTTGTTCGGGCTGAGACGACCGCTGCGAAGGGAGAATTGGCTGCAGCAAAGATAATCGCAGACGAGTTTAGACGGTCTGGGATAAAGGCCAAGATAGATAACTGGGACAAGACAAGGGCAAATGTTATTGTGCGTGTGAAATCACCTGGTAAAAAAGGTGCAATTCTATTTGTCTGTCATCTTGATGTAGTGGGAGCCGGCGAAGAGAAGTGGAAAACCCCTCCTTTTGGCGGCGTTGAAAGAGGCGGTCGAATTTACGGACGTGGTTCAGCGGATATGAAGGGCGGGATTACTGCGGCCGTTACCGCGATAAGACAGATTGTCGAATCCAGCGTGAAATTACAGGGTAACATTATATTTTTGGCAGCGGCTGGTGAAGAGACCGATAGCTGCGGGGCAAAGAGATTTATGCGAGATTGTAGCTGGCTGCCGGATATTGCGGGCGTGGTTATTCCTGAGCCGACGGACTTTGCCGTTGTTACTGCACATCGCGGGATGCTGTGGCTGGAGGTTACGACCATAGGCAAGGCTGCTCACAGCTCAACGCCACAGTTGGGGATAAATGCGATAGGTTTAATGCAGCTTGTTTTAAACGAACTAAAAAGATACAAAATTCCGTTCAAGCCCCATAAACATTTGGGCGGATGCTCTATGAGCATCAACACAATTATCGGCGGCAAGGCGCTCAATGTTGTGCCTGATAAATGCAGTATCGGGATAGATTTCAGGACGCTGCCATCGCAAAGTCATAAGGATATTATCAGCGATATAGAAAAAATTTTTATGAAATTAAAATCCAAGACGCCGCAATTTTGTGCAGAGGTTTCTATTGTGCGAGAGGTCAGGCCATTAGAAACGGATTCGAGGAGTGAGTTCGTCAAAGATTTTTGCGATGCTGTTGGCACCAAAAAAACCAAAGCAGTCGGATTTACCACCGATGGGCCTTATTTTGCGTTGCCTGGTGTGCCGGTGGTAATCTTCGGGCCCGGTAAGCCAGAGGTTTGTCATAAGAGCAACGAGTATATTGAAATCAGTGCAGTAGAAAAGGCGGTTGAGCATTACAAAAAAATCATCTTAAAATTTCTGGGATGACCCTGTGAATTTCACCTGTTGTGTTGTCCTGCGCGTATTGCTGTGCGTCGCCGTGCCGGCGACGGCTAAACAAGCCATTAGTTATGGTGATTACGGTATATTCAAGGGGTCAAAGCCCTTGAGGTTGTCGGCGTAAATATCATATTTATATTTTTCGAGAAGTTGTTTGCGGTATTTTTCCAATATCGCATCTCTTTGCTCGCTGACCATTCGCCATTTGACACGGCCTTTCATATCATCGGAATAATCTTTTGTGGCGCCAGGTTTCTTTTCCAGTATTTTAACGATGCGCCACCTGAGGCCTTCGCCATAAAAGCCCTTTATTGGCCCGAGTATTTGGTTTGGTTCAGCCTTGTAGAGGTCATTGAAGAATGGGCCTTCACTGCCTGGATGAGTGTTAAAAGGTTCACTTTTTTTCTCCAACGAGTAAAGCTGCCGGACTAATTCGAAATCTTTGCCGGCCTGCAGCTCGGACTTTGCCTTTTGGGTTGTGTTGGAGTCAGGAAGCCAGATTTGGTCGATTTTTAGTGTTCTGTCGGTTACGAATACTTCTTTATTTTTATTGTAGTAGTCAATTATCTGTTGTGCGTTCGGCTCGTTAATTTCCTTAGCTTTGTCGGCTATGATTTTATTAAACAGGAACATATCTTCCCGCTCTTTTGTCTGAGCAATTAAATCCTTGTCTTTGTCGAGTCCGAGCGATTTAGCTTCGCAGACTAAAAGCGGCATTCTCAAAACGACATCCAAAAGCCTTCCGACACCCGCCGGCGTATTGAGGTCGGTAGGTCTGCGAGGGGGAACTATGTCACAGAGGGTGTCGAACCAATCTTCCAACGTTAGTTTTCCATTATCATAAGTTGCCAGGACGATGTTCTTCTCTTCGGGTGTCAGCTCATTTTCTATCTGGCTGTTACGGATAAATTCGACGTTACGCGGCACTTTAGGATGGAGCAACAGCCTTTCGTGGATTTGGGCTGCCTTTGTGAAATTGTCGCTTATCTTCCGGAGGTGGAATTTTGCGCATATTTCCGCATAGTATTTATCTAAAATTTTGCCGGTCTTTTCCTTCTCGATGGTCAGCTTGGCCTGTGCTTCGTTGAGCTTTGGGTCGGCCTTCATTTTCTCCTGGATTTCGGCCTCTGTAATCGCCAGGTTAGCTTGCAGATGCTTTTGCAGCAACAGGTTCACGAGCTTTCTATCTGCAAATTCTTTAACCGGGTCGCGGATGTTGGGGTCTTCGGTGAGGTTTCGTTTGCGGGCTTCCATCAGCATTGCTTTTTCTGCAATCATTTTCAAAAGGACTGTTTTTACATCGGGCGTGGGAATTTGCAGATTGAACTGCTCATAATCATAAGGGCGAAGGTCCATCAAGAATCTCTGGCGAAGCTGGTCCTGCGTGATGACATAATCGCCAATCCTGGCAACGACATTTGCCAGCTCAGAAGGAGATTTAGCGACCCCCGTGCTTTCTTGCGAAAGCAAGAACGGGGGCTCTTGCTTTTGCTCTGCTGCCGTCTGGCCGGATGGTTTTGTCTGGCCTTGTTTTTCCTGTTCGGCGGCCACTTTATCAGGAGGAGCAATTGCTACTGATTGATTTGCGGCATAGCAGTAACAAAGACCTACCAGCATTCCCATAAAAGATAAGCCTAATTTGCTGCCAAATTGTCGCATCTTGCATACCCTTCTTAAAATTCTTATAGCTATTTCCATAGGTTTTTGGAACCATCAATCTAAAACAAAGTTTGCTATTGCCGTTTCTAATAAAAAACTGTTACTTTTTCATAACTTGTCAATAACGTGACAAACCTTCTTTTTTCGCCGATTTTCTGGATTCCCGCTTTCGCGGGAATGACAAAAAGTGATACTCACTTTTTGGAAACGGCACTATGATACTATTCTAAATTCGCTGGTTATGTCAGACAAGCCAAATTAGCATTTGAGGTATTTGTATTTTCCGTTTGCGTTAAGGATGAATAGTCTTTAGAATAGATTATGGTTTATAAGAAACAACATAAGCCATTGAGTAACAATGACCTAAGCAGGTGAGGCAGTTAGAATGTCCAAGAAAGTTGCAGCCGGAAATCGCAAAAGCAGGCGGATAGTTATGGCCTGTGGACTTGCAACTGTCGTGTTGGTTTGCTGCCTGGGGGAGACGACTGATTTATTCGCAGATACGGTTGTCTTAAAAGAAGGCCAGCGTTTGACAGGCGAGGTGCTGGCCGAAAAAGAATCACATATCTATCTGGATATCGGCTTTACGGTTTTGACAATCCCTCGGGAAAAGATACTCAAATACGAACGCGCCAAGGCCATTGAGCCTAATGAGGCTGACGTCAACGACGTAAATGAATTAGCAGCAGGCAAGCTGGAGCAGCCGACGGGGCAATTATACAAAACAGCCAATCTCAAGAAAACTACCATCGAAAAATGCGCAGAGGCGTTTTCGGAAGCTGTCGTAATGGTCTCAAGCCCTACCGCAATAGGCTCGGGCTTTTTCTTGAACGAAGACGGGTTTCTAATAACCAATTATCACGTAATAGAAAAAGAAACCAAAATCGAGGTCACGGTGTTTCGAAAGACGCCGGAGGGCTTTGAGAAAAAGAGATTCAAAAAAGTCAAAATCGAAGCCATTAATTCCTTCGTTGACCTGGCACTATTGAAAGTCGAAGACCTCGGGGACTGGAAAGTCAAATCTGTATATCTTGGCGATAGCGACCGGATAGAAGTGGGAGAGCAGGTCTTTGCGATTGGCAATCCGCTGGGACTGGAGCGGACCGTTACTAACGGGGTCATCAGCACAAAGAACAGGGCT
>Ga0315293_10006165_pt1 | contig 11248 bp, 7 predicted proteins | sample YL17G13_20_MG_FD_203071 | JGI IMG/M metagenome (GOLD analysis project Ga0315293, IMG submission 203071) | Sediment microbial communities from Yellowstone Lake, YNP, Wyoming, USA - YL17G13_20 | ecosystem: Environmental > Aquatic > Freshwater > Lake > Sediment | place: USA: Wyoming | collected... | reverse complement strand
CGATCTGGGAAAATGCCTGCAGTTGGGAACGGCACCTCTGGGTCCTCTGGAAATGCTTGAAACGTCGGAGCTATCGCCCCACAAGACCCCGACCTGAATTTACACGGACTTCTTGACAGCATCCGCGGCTGGGAAGGCTTGACGGGGCCGCCACGGGCCACCATAATAGCCGGCGCTTCGTGCGGTGGGCGTAGCTCAGTTGGATAGAGCATCGGGTTGTGGTCCCGAGGGTCGGGGGTTCGAATCCCCTCGCTCACCCCATTTCTTAGGCGTCGAAGAAAAAGGGTCCCGGACCCTTTTTCCGTCGTGAGGAAAGGTCCATGGCGCGGCGGACGGCGAAAGACGGCGGGCGGCGCTTCAAGGCGCTGGCGCGGCATCATGGCACGCCGCTCCTCGTGATCAGCCGGTCGGCCCTGCGCGCGCAACTCCAGCGGTTCCGCAAGGCCATGCCGCGCGTCGAACCGTTCTACGCGGTGAAGGCCAACCCCCACGCCGAGGTCGTCAAGTTCATGGTGGCGGAGAAGGCGGGGTTCGACGTCGCCAGCCAGGCCGAGATGGAAGCGGTCCTCGCCGCCGGGGCGCCGCCGGCGCGGATCATCTTCGCCAACACCATCAAGCCGCCCGAGGCCATCGCGGCGGCGACGAAGCGCGGCGTGGACCTGATGACCTTCGACTCGGAGTACGAACTCGACAAACTGGCCGAGGCCGCCCCGGCCGCCCGCACGCTCGTCCGCATCAAAGTGCCGAACGTCGGCAGCGCGGTGGAACTGTCGCTGAAGTTCGGCGTTCTTCCGGCCGACGCCATCGACATGCTCATCAAGGCCCACCAGATGGGCCTCGTGCCGGCGGGCGTGGCGTTCCACGTCGGGAGCCAGTGCACGCGCGTCGAGAACTACATCGAGGCCCTCGAGGTTGCCGCCATCCTCTTCCGCGATGCGCGCCTCAAGCAGATTCCGCTGGAGATTCTGGACATCGGCGGCGGATTCCCCATCCCGAACGCCAACCATGGCGCGGACCTTTTCGAGGAGATCGCCTCGGTCGTCTCGCGCGAACTGGAGCGGCTGTTCGAGCCTTCGGTGCGCGTCATCGCCGAGCCCGGCCGCTTTCTCGTCGGCCCCGCCGCCACGCTCGTCATGCGCATCGTCGGCAAAGCCATCCGCGAGAACAAGCACTGGTACTACCTGGACGACGGCGTGTACGGGTCCTTGAGCGGCCTGGTGTTCGACCATGCCGCCTACCGGTTCCAGGCCGTGCGCGACGGGCCGACGCGTCTCTCGACCCTGGCCGGCCCCACGTGCGATTCGTTCGACATCATCGCGCGCGGCGAGGCGATGCCGGAACTCGAGATCGGCGACATCGTGTACGTCGCGAACATCGGCGCCTACAGCCTCGCGAGCGCGAGCCGGTTCAACGGCTTCGAGCCCGCTCAAGTTGTTCTGGTGTCCTAGTACTATTACGCTGTGTTCTTCAGCGCAGCGGGCCACGGCAGGGGCCGTAGCCCTGCCAGGGAGACCGCGGAGAACGCAGAGAACGGCACAAATTGGGTAAAGACGAAAAGGGAAGGCGTCCGTTGTTGGCTGCTGTTTTGTTGTTACCCAGGCCTCGGCTTTCTCTGCGGTCTCGGCGATCCCGGCGCGCCGGGATAGCGTTGTAGAACTAGGTGGAAGGTTTGATCCAGCGAAGGAACCCGTAATGAAACGAAGCCATCGAACCCGCAAGGACCTGACGGAACTGCCGGACTGGCTCCGCAAGAAGAAGTGTCCCCGGAAGGACGCCTATCTTTCGGGCCGGCGGATCATGCCGAAACCCATCACCGGCCGCGAAAAGTTCGTCGACCTCATCGACGAGACGTTCCTGGCCTACAACGCCGCACGCCTCCGCGAGGGGTGCGAACTTTTCGCGACGAAGATGCTCGCGCGCGACGTGACGGTCGGCATGAGTCTCGCCGGGGCCTTGACGCCCGCCGGCCTCGGATGCTCCTCGGTCATTCCCCTCATCAAGGCGGGTTTCGTGGACTGGATCGTCGCCACCGGCGCGAACCTTTACCACGACCTCCACTTCGCCTTCAACCTGCCGCTCCACGTCGGCAGCCACCTCGTGGACGACGCCGACCTGAGGAAGAACGACGTCGTCCGCATCTACGACGTGCTCCTCGGCTACACCGATTGCCTGATGGCGACCGACGAGATCCTCCGCCGCATCCTCGTCCAGCCGGAGTTTCAGAAAGAGATGGGGACCGCCGAACTCCATTATCTCCTCGGCAAATACGCCGCCGACTGGGAAAAGAAGAACCGCCTCCGGGACGTTTCGGTCCTCGCCGCCGCTTACCGCGCGGGCCTGCCGGTCTACACCTCCAGCCCCGGCGACTCGACGATCGGCATGAACGTCGCGGGCGTCGAACTCCGCGGCAACAAACTCCGCATCAACCCTTCGATTGATGTCAACGAGACGACGAGTATCGTCCTGGCGGCCAAGCGTTCCGGCGGCAAAAGCGCGGTCGTCCTCATGGGCGGCGGAAGTCCCAAAAACTTCATGCTCCAGACCGAGCCCCAAATCCAGGAAATCCTCCGCATCAAGGAGGTCGGCCAGGACTACTTTTTCCAGGTCACCGACGCCCGGCCGGACACGGGCGGCCTGTCGGGCGCGACGCCGCACGAGGCCGTCTCCTGGGGCAAGGTGGACCCGAACCGCCTGCCCGACGCCGTCGTCTGCTACGCCGACACGACCATCGCGCTTCCGATCCTCACGCACTACGCCCTCGCGCGCCACAGGAAGCGGAAACTGAAGCGCCTCTACCGCCGCCGTGCCGAACTCATGGAAGCCCTCGTCCGCGAATACTTCGCGCACAACAAGTAGTGATTTCGCGCCGCCAAGTTTAGCCAAATACGTAATGAAGCCGCAGAGGGGATGACTCGCCTATTCGCCGACCAGCAGCAATCGGAGAAATGGGGGGCGTGCACCTGTAACGAAACCCGTCGGGGAGAAGGCGTAATCTGAGCGTGTCCCCAAAAACTGGGCGCGGGTTTAAGGTGGAATCGTCTCCGGGTAGAGTGCGGTCGCCGCGGCGGGGCGGAGCCTGGGGCGGGCGAAAAACTTCTTGTACGGCCGGCGAGAAGAGATAGAATCGAGACAGGCGACGGGTGTTCCGTCGCCGAGAGTGCTGCGGTTGCTCCGGTCGCCCTTCGGGCTCCTTCCGCAACAGCAGCGGGAACGTTACCCATGGCGACGGTTCCACCTTATTCCAGGTCGGAAACTGTCCAGCGCATGGGGACAAGCTAAGGGGTAGGGCCTGGCGGACATGGCGTCATCATGATTATGCGCGGCTGCGGTGGGATAGAGGTCAACTGGCGCGACTCCGTGCTCTACTCGGAGTGCAGTTGGCACCAGTTGTCGCCATACATCGGCAGAATGAAATCCTCAATGGCTCAAAGCCTTGTTGCCCAGTTCACAGAACCTGGCGATACAGTCTACGATCCGTTTTGCGGGGCGGGAACGGTTGCTCTGGAAGCCTGGCTTGGCGGACGGCACGTCATAGCCGGCGACCTTAACCCCTACGCATACGTGCTGACGAAGGGGAAGATGACCCCTCCTCCCAGATTAGAAGATGCACTCAGTCGCTTGGTGGAATGCTGGCGGGAGGCAACGGTGGAGACAAGAACGATTGATCTCCGACGGGTACCAGTGTGGATTCGTCGCTTTTTCCACCCGGACACGCTCCGGGAGACCCTTGCAATCAGAAACGTCTTGTGCCGTCGCCGACAATGGTTCTTGCTCTCTTGTCTACTTGGGATCCTTCACCACTGGCGACCCGCCTTCCTCTCGTATCCTTCCTCTCACACAGTACCGTACCTAATGGACAAGCGATATCCACGGGATGTCTATCCAGAGATGTATTCTTACAAAGAGGTCTACCCAAGGTTGTTGGCAAAAATTGAGCGGGCCTTTGTGAGGTCGCCGGTGGTTGACCGGGGTTTCCAAAGAAGTGTGACTTTGGCCGATGCCCTGGCTCCACCCTCCGTTGTCAAGTCGCACAGAATCTCGGCAATCATTACAAGTCCACCATACATGAACTCACTTTCGTACGCGCGTGATAATCGTATGAGGCTTTGGTTCTTGGGGGTACACGACTACAAGTCGCTCGAACCGGTGGTTTCCCCTCGCAAGCCGCGGTTTCTGGCGATGATGCAGTCATTACTTCGTCATTGGGCGGCCCTCTTGAACCGGGGCGGGGTCTGTGCACTCGTTCTTGGAGCGGTGCGACGAGATGGCAAGTATCACAACTTGCCCGAGGAGATCTCACAGTTGACTCGCACCTTGAGCTGCGGCTTGCGTATCACGGCAATCTGCAAGAATCTCATCCCTGACCGCCGCCGAGCAAGGGGCAATTGTCGGTCAACGCGAGAAGACACCATCCTTGTTCTCAGGAGGAGGTAAGAATGTCACTGCCTCTTCCAGACGACCTGAAGGTCCTGGTTGGTGGAATGGTCCATGATGGCGCATACCACAACCTCGAATACTGTGATAGCGGCAAGAGGGGGCACGTTTTCCGAGCGAGTAGAACGTTGGGCGGTCAGCGTGCGCTCAAGTTCGTCTCCCTTGAAAAACTCAGGCCGGGATGGGACCAGGAAGCGGTGAAGGCACATCTGTTGGAGGACCAGCCCAATACTGTCCGCTTCTTCGAATCCTTTTTCCACAAAGAGTATGCTGTCTTGGTCTTTGACTTCGTTGAGGGCATGACTTTAAGGGAGCGGATCACCCGGCGTGTTTTATCCGTTGCTGATGTGCAACGAATACTTTACGAGCTTCTATACTTCCATCGCAACTGCCTCGAAAAGGGGGTTCGTCACGGGGACCTGCATCCGGGGAACATCATCATCCGGAACCCACCCATGGGTCGCCCACGTGAATACGAGGTGAAGATCACTGATTTCGGGATTGGCTATACGGGAGCAGTCTTAAGCCCGAAGGACGATCTGACACAGATTGGTCAGATGACCACTTTGATGCTCCAGTCGATCACGCGCGAGCATTTGGGCGAAAGTGAGCGTGCCACCTACGACGAACTTTGCCACGGGTCTGCCCTTAAGAGCCTCAGAGAAGCTTCGCCGCTCGAGAAGGGGGACCAAGTTGCCTTGGTCCAAGCGTTGATAGATGAACTCGACCGTCTAAGGAGTCGCGTTTCCGCGGCAGAACCAAGCGGTCAGGAACGCGCGCATTTCGGGGACTATCTACAGGGCGAACAACTCGGAAACAGGTGGCCGGAATGGAAGAGTCTATTCGTTGCGGGTTTTCCCGGCTATGAGGATATCGTCAGCAGGAATATCACGGTACTGACTGGCACAAGGGGCTGTGGGAAAACTATGGTGTTTAGGCGCTTGTCAGCCCTACTCTCTTTCCAGGTTGGTCCTGTAGATGCTGGAGCAGCCGGATCACTGGTTGGATTCTACCTCAACATGAATGACATTGCCGATGCTTTCCTGCTTGCTTCTAAGAAACTGCGAAGGGAAAACTTTGCAAAGCGGGTCATTCAGTTTTTCCACATTTGCCTTTTGAGCGAGATCGTGCGCGTTGCAGCGGTTGCCCAAGAAAAGGCGCCTCCCGAGCAAAAGGAAGCTTATGACAATGCAAACCACTGGCTCTTCGAACTTGTGTCAAGGCAGGTTGCGCCTGAAGCCTTGTTCCCCGGAGCCGGTCTAGCCATGCCTCTGGCATGCTCCCTCCTTGAACGCGCGAAAGACGAAGTACGGGAGTCTAAGAGGCCCCCAGCGCAAATGGCCGCGCTAGCCGTAAATGATTGGCTGAAGCGTTTTGTCCCTGATCTGCAGCAGAGAATGCCTTGGATTGGCGGAAGGCCGATCTACTTCTTCCTGGATGATTACTCACTGCCTAGGGTTAGCGAGCCACTGCAGAGAGTCCTCAATTCGGTCGTTTTTCAACGAGTAGATAGCTTCTTCTTCAAGATAGCGACTGAATCGCCATCTACATTGTGCCGCATAGACTACTCCGGAAAAATGCTGGATGACCCTCATGACTTCGGGTTGACCGACCTGGGGTCTGTGACAATCGACCTACCTGACAGCGAGAGAGAGGCATTCCTTGAAGCGGTATTCCGGCCGCGTTTTAACAGGGAGGAACGGCTTGAGGGTTTTAGTCTGCGGGATGTGTTTGGTGTTTTCGACAAGAGCTGGACCGACCTCGCAAGGGATATCGTTGGACAGTCGTCGGCACAGACCGCCGGCGCGGGTGTGGACTCCGAAGCAGCGGGGCGAGTGCTCTACCATGGTCGGGAAGTCTTCGTTAACATGTGGTCTGGTGATACTAGGTCGATGCTTAGGATCGTGCTGAGTATTCTGGAGCAGCTGCCCGTAGATGAAATGCCGAAGATTCCGATTCGGCCTGAAACGCAGGATAAGGTATTTCGAGGCACGGGTGGCGAGTTCCTGCATCTCTTGGAGGCCTGTACAAGAACGGCGCAGCACATTACGCCTCTTCCTGGACACATTTCATCCTGGGGAAAGCACTTGGTGAAGGTGGCTGAAGCTTTCAAGGACATTGCGCTACACGAAATGCGTACCCGTACCGGGGGACGGAAGGGGCGGAACGAACCCAAGCAGGCTTTTCGGATTGAGCCAGTGGACGAGTTCTCGTTGGACGGCATCGAGAAAGAGATTTATGACGATCTAATTCGATACGGGGTGTTTCTCAGGGACGACAGGGGCAAGAGTATTCGAGGGGCGATTATCCCGCGGCTATACCTGCGCAGGTTGCTGATTCCCTACTGTACGCTCACATTCTCCAAGGTTGACAACATCGCCCTGAACAGTTTCGCCTTGAGGCAACTGCTGTTGCATCCCAAAACGTTTCCTCAGAGCTGGAAACGGGATAGACGTCCGCTTACGACACGACAGGAGGAATTGTTCTGACTTCCATGGAATTGCCACCGCTACTTCCGGTATCTGGGCTTCAACTCAGGCAGGCGGAGGTCTATGTCGCGGCCGGGGGATTCGAGGAACGTGTTTTCGCCTTCCCTCAGATCATCCAGACCATCGTCAAGCCGCCTAGTAAGGCGCTCCTTCTAGACTACCTTCCGCACGAGCAAAGGAATCGCCTGGATGACTTGAGCGCGACGCTTCATGCGAGGGGGTGCCAAGTCACCCGGATAGCTTACAATCGCCACAGACCGGCTGCCTTTGATGCAAGCCTTAAGAAAGCCCTGCTTGACCTTGGAGCCGATGGCGTATGCCTTGATATCTCGGGAATGTCGCGCCTGGCCATCATGATCATTGTGGATGTGGTGCGCGAATTCAACCTCCCCCTGCGCATCGTATATGCTGAAGCGTCACAATACGCACCCAGCCAAGAGGAGTTTGAGGCGGCCAAGTCTACTGGTGAACAGCACCTGCCAACTTCCTTTATTCACACCGGAGTCTACGAAGTGCTGCATGTGCCGCGTCTTTCGAGTATCCGCATGCAGAACCGAGCAACAGTGCTGGTGGCCTTTGATTCCTTCAACGAGGCCCTCTGTCAGGCTCTGGTGAACGTTCTCAACCCCTCGCGGTTTATCCTCATAAACGGGCGTCCACCCAGACGGGAGCTAGGCTGGCGAGAACAGGCAACGGAGTATGTACACAAGAGACTACGACGAGAGTGGGCTATTGAGGACGACAATGAGCCTATTAAGACAACAAGCACGCTGAAATATGGCGAGACCTATAATTTACTTGTGGATTTGTACTGGAAGTTCTCCACCCGACACCGGATCATACTCGCCCCCACGGGCAGCAAGATGCAAACGCTTGGGAGCTACCTGCTTAGGGCGGTTCACGACGATATCCACATAGAGTGCCCAACTGTGGAAGGGTTCTTTGCGGACAAGTACAGCACGGGGGTCCGGGAAAAATGGGCAGTTGATTTTGGGAAAATGGGGGACTTTGTGGCTGACCTCCGACAGAAGGAACTCAAGGAGCATCTTGGGCTGCCGGACAGGCCGGTCGATGCTGATGTAGACTAGGACGCGCCAGATTGTTGTTTGATAGCATGGTTGTCAGTTTTTGGACAAACTGTTCTTTGGGGAATTCCGGGGACAGGCATTTCCGGCCGCCCAATCCTGATCTTTGCCCCGGTGCCTTTCGTCATTCGGACCCGCCACTGGCGGGTAAATTTTGCCATTTTCGCCAGCCGCTTCGCGGGTGCGGCTAACCCACGGCCGGACCCCGGCGCGCCGGGGCCGAGACCGCAGAAAAAGCCGAGGCCTGGGTAACAACAAACAGCAGCCATTAACTGACGCCTTCCCTTTTCGTCGTTACCCAATTTGTGCCGTTCTCTGCGTCCTCCCTGGCAGGGCTACGGCCCCCCTGGCCGGGGTGCGGCTCCGGCCGTGGCCCGCTGCCGTGGCCCGCAGCGTGCTCTGCGGTGAGAAAAGCGGCTGGAGCGGCGCGGAGGGTCCGGGCGGAATTGGTTCTTGACGGCCGCCAAAGATTATCGCATAATAATTCGATTAGATGCCGTGGAAATCGGCCCTGCGAGGCACGAGGCCAGGGTAGGGCTCGCCGAGTGGCGGCCGAATTGTCGGTTCTGTTGGAAGCACCGGCGAGGAACCGATAGGCCGGGATGCCGGGCAAGAAGGAGTTGATCTGTGGCAAAAGGCAAAGTGAAGTGGTTCAATGATGAGAAGGGTTTTGGTTTCATTGAACAGGAAGGCGGCACGGACTGCTTCGTCCATCACAGCAGCATCCAGGGCGAAGGCTTTAAGTCGCTCGCGGAAGGTGAAGCCGTGGAGTTCGACGTGACCCAGGGCCCCAAGGGCCCGAGGGCCGAGAACGTGAGGCGCCTGGGTCAGACGGCTGCGGCGCCCAAACCGCCGCCGGTGCCTGCGCCCCCGGCGCCGCCCGAACCGGCCGACGACGCTGAGACCGAGGAAGAGACCGAGTAGCACCGGCCGGTCCGGCACGACAGCCCAGGCAGCCGACATTCGTGGGAATCTCGGCTGACCCAATCTACGCTCTGGTCCATGTGAGAGACTCTCGATCCGTGCGTCTATATCTGATAAACCCGCATAATCCGCTGGTCAGCCTTATCAAGAAGAGCCGGTGGAGCAAGTACCGTGTCTGGAAGCCGCTGGGGCTTCTCGTCCTGGCGGGCTTGACCCCGCCGGAGTGGGAAATCAGGATCATTGACGAGAACCTCGGCGTACCGGACTACGGCGTCCTGCCTCGGCCGGACCTGGTGGGCATTACCGCCTTTACCTCGCAAGCGCCCCGCGCGTACGAACTGGCGGGCGAGTTTCGCGACCGCGGCGTGCCGGTAGTTATGGGAGGTGTCCATGCTACCCTGTGCTTGGAAGAGGCGATGGAACGCGTGGATTCGGTGGTAACGGGAGAGGCCGAGAGTGTCTGGGCTCAAGTTCTGGAAGACGCCCGGCAAGGCCTCTTGGAGCCGGTGTATGCCGGCGAGTTCGTGAGCATGGAAGACGTTCCGCCGGCTCGGAACGACCTGTTGACGAGCGGCTACGCCTTCGGTTCGATTCAGACCACGCGAGGGTGCCCGCTCGATTGCAGTTTTTGCAGCGTGTCGGTTTTCAACGGGAATCGCTACCGGCAACGGCCTATCGAAAAGGTCGTGGAGGAATTCCAGACGATTCGGGAGAGGTTGGTTCTTGTCGTTGACGACAATCTCATCGGAACGAGTCGCAAGCACCTTGCCCGCGCCAAGGATCTTTTCCGGGCCATGATCCGCGCGGGGGTGCGCAAGAAGTGGATTTGCCAGGCGACCATCAACATGGCCGATGACGACGAACTGCTGAGGCTGGCGGCCCAAGCAGGCTGCAAAGGGGTCTTCGTCGGCTTTGAGTCGCCGACGGAGGAGGGCCTGGCGGAGGTGGGCAAAAAATTCAACCTCTTGAAGGGCCGCGATCTCAGAGCCTCCGTGGGTCGCATACAGCGCCACAACATCTTCGTGGTCGGTTCCTTCATCATGGGGCTGGACACGGATGAACGGGGCATCGGCAAGCGGATAGCCGACACCGCCGAACGCTATGGCGTGGACCTCCTCAACGTGCTGTTCCTGACGCCGCTGCCGGGCACCCGCCTGTGGGACCAGATGAAATCCCAGGATCGAATCGCGGCCAACGATTTTCCGAGCGACTGGCGGTACTACACGCTGGGGTTGCCCACGGCGCACTACAGGAATTTTTCCTGGTCGGCCATCCTGGAAGAGATGAACACCTGCGACCGGCGCTTCTACTCGCTCTGGGGGATTTTCCGTCGCGTGGCCGACTGCTTCCTGCGGCGGCGACAACCCCTCCTGTCGCTGGTGAGCAATCTATCCTGCCGGAACAACGCCCGGATGACCCAAGAGATCTATGGGGAACTGAACTTGCTGCGGGGGGGAAGGATGAGGAAGTCGGCCTTCACCGGTATGCACGGGCAGTCCTTGGAATCCTCGGTCGCCTCGGGGTTTTCGCGTTTCGGGCGATAGTCGCGGCCTTTCGATGGTTTTCCGCCCCCTGTTGCACGCGATCCTCCTTGCCGGCGCAGCATTTTTCCGGCGCATCCGAACGGCCGAGGCTCCGTGCCATCCGGGGAACACCCATCTATGAGCAAGTCTCTGTCAAACAGGAACGCCGCGCCCGGCGGGGGTGACTAGATTTTCTGGCAGGCGTAACCGGTGGGATGTTTCGTGGCGGAGTGCCGGAGGCACGGTTGTACTCTAAGCGAGGTTACATAAGTTTTACGCGGTGGGTTCGCCGCGGGGCTTGCCCCGCGCTGCGAACAGCCAGCGCCCCGCAAGCGGGGCGGCGAACCCGCCGCGAGGCAAGTTGACGGAATTTACCTCAAACCGCTTAGCCCCTTCCGGGGCTGCCAGAAAATCTAGTCACGCCCCGCTCGGCGGCGTTGGGCGATTTTTTTATGGAACCGCCAGGGCACGAGCATGCTCTAATAGGTGAACACCGGCGACTCGGTGCGGAGACCTATGAAGCGCGCGCTGGCAGCGACGGCAGTGCTGGTGCTTGTGGCGACGGCTGCGGCCGACCGGGAGTCCGTGCGCCCGGACCTGGTCCGGGAACTCCTTCGCCGCCAGCCCGAGTGGCCGGGCGTCCAGGTCGAAATCCCCGTCGAAGTTTATGAGGCGTACGTGCGGGACCTGCGCGCGGTTCCCGTTCCGCCGCAGCCACCCGAAGTTTCCTGGATCGAGCGGGCCACATACCGCATTTCCATCGCCGACGAGGACGCGAAACTCGAAGCGGAGT
>Ga0315293_10006164_pt1 | contig 11249 bp, 11 predicted proteins | sample YL17G13_20_MG_FD_203071 | JGI IMG/M metagenome (GOLD analysis project Ga0315293, IMG submission 203071) | Sediment microbial communities from Yellowstone Lake, YNP, Wyoming, USA - YL17G13_20 | ecosystem: Environmental > Aquatic > Freshwater > Lake > Sediment | place: USA: Wyoming | collected... | reverse complement strand
GGGTCGGGATACTTCTTAACTTGGCGATAATTCAAACAAAGAATATTTTGACGCCAAGTGTCTTAACTGCCTTGGCTTTTGTCGCGATGGCAGTATCTGCAATCCCTGTTTCTCTTTTTACTGGTCGGGATCGTATGGAGTGGCAACTTGGGGATAGTGTCAATAGCTTACTACTATTGGTAGGTTTGCTGATACTATTTGCGGATGGTATAACAATAAGCGCTGTAGCAAATATTTACTTGGTCACATCTCTGATGGTCACCGTGCCACTTGTCCTAGCTGGTATCTGGCTTATCAGGCCAGCTTCTTTATGGTGGACCAAGTCGTTCCTCCATAGATCTTTGAGTGATGTAGGACAGCTATTTGTGGCCAATTGGCTGCTAACTTTACATTGGACTTTAGACTTGTATCTCTTGCAGATCCTGTTGAGTTCAAAGGACGTTGGCATATACAATGCAGCGTTTAAGCTGGTAGTAGTGTTCCGCACGTTGCCTTTAGTGAGCATGATGAGTGTTGTGCCAGAGATAACACGGCGTGCCAGTGTTTCCGATTTTGTCTTTATTAGAAAGCTTTGGGTGAATTGTACTCGAATTCTATTATCAGTGGCAGGCGTGCTGGTTCTGACAATCCTCGTGCTGGCAGATAACATTATTCAACTTGTTTATTCCCCTGAGTACGAGCGCGCAACCAGGGTATTTATGCTTCTCAGCATTTCACTCTTTCCTCTCGTCTTACAGTCAATCACCCAATCTTTACTTTACGCTGTAGGCCGTTACCAAAATCTCAATTGGGGACTCGCGGTAGGTGTATTGGTTCAGGCAATAGCCGACTATGTGTTTATTGTCAACTTCGGTATAGAAGGTGCTGCAATTGCTTTCTTTATAGGAGAGTGTGTCATTCTTGCATGTTTTGCCGTTTTCGCAACCCGAATAATCGGCAGGCCTTCAACATCAGTTATTGGAAAGATAATGCTCTGTTCACTGGTTGGTATTTTCTTAAGCATGATGGGCATACACTATCAAATACCATCTGCGTTGTTGCTTGGTTTTGTTATTGCATGCTACGTCCTGTTGTTATATTTTTTCGGGAGTATTTCTATGCAAGACGTCCAATTTGTGAAGTCTTCACTTTCGGAATTACTGAATGGCAGGGGGTGAGATGTCCGAAAGCTATTGGCCTCAGGTAGATATCATCGCTCCATGCCGCAACTCTGTGCGGTACTTACCGCAGATGATCGAGAGCGTATTGCATCAGGACTATCCAAAAGTTAAATTGTTCATTCAGGATGGCGGGTCGACTGATGGTACTATAGATATCTTGAATCGGTACCCAATTCGGTGGGCGAGCGAAGCCGACAACGGAATATCGCAGGCCCTAAATAGGGCGATAAGAGCAACCGAAGGGGAGATCATTGGTTTTACCAGTACCGATGACTTAGTCCGGCCCGGGGCCGTTACCGCGGCTGTGGAGGCTTTTAAAAGAAATCCCGAAGTAGTCATGGTTTATGGTGATTGTTATTTGATAGATCAAATGGGTCGAATATTTAATCTTTTGAAGAGCAGATCCTTTGACCTCGATGTGCTGTTTTGGGGAAACTATATACCTTATCAGAGTGTGTATGTGAGGCGGCAAGCGATATGTGAGCTTGGAGGATATGACGAATCGCTAAAGCTGGCACAAGACTGGGACATGTGGATACGGTTGGGAGCACGCTATCCGGAGCGGTGTTTCAAGTACATCCGAAGAACGCAAGGCTCCTATAGGTTTGTGTATGATTCGGCACGCTGGAGGAATTTGGCAGAGGCTGCTAATTGCCATTACAAGGCTATGTCGAGATTCTTCAATGACTCAGAGAAGGCGGCCCGGCTAAGAGACAAAAAGAAGGCCTTGGGCAGCAGCTTATTATGGCTTTCGGTTTTGCATGTACTAGCGGGACAGAAGTCACTTGCTTGTAGGAGATACTTCCGGGCTGTACTGATCTACCCTAGACTATTGCTCACAAGGAACGGGGTCCTGGGACTGGTTCGGATCGTTGCTGGCGTTCGATTTTGGCGCGTATACAAGAAAGTGCAACATGCTATAGGCCTGACGAAGTTCGCAGGGCTACAGGATGCATAGATTTCTTAAGTCTCGCGGTTGGCTATTTCTTAATCAAACTTCAATATAGGCCAATCATCTCAATTATGGATAAGCAATAGTGTGTGTTCAAATCTGGGTTTACAAGCAAGTTCATGTATATGGAGGGGATTGCAGAAAGTTGGGCAATAAATGAACCTCAATAATGCGTGAAAATAGTATTTTGTATTCGAAAAACTCTGTAAATACTTGGTTGGTGTAGGTCATCTATTTGCAAATTCATGAATTTGATGAGACTTTGAGTTTGTGGATTCTTTTTAGAGCGGTTTCGAACTGCATCCGGTAGTGATAGCCTTGAGGCAAGGTCAGTACGTTTTGACTTCCGTCTTTCCTCAACCTTGCTGACAGCGCCAAGAAATCGGTCCGAATGGTATCCAGCGTCGTATAAAGGTATTCTTTGGGTAGACAGAGCCTCCTGAACCAATGGACAAGGTTGTAGGCAAAAGCGAGATTTGAAAGAAGGCGACGTTGGCCATCCAGTCGTTGGTAGGGATCTTGCCCAAAGGGTAATCGTGGAGGAGTTCCCGAAAGTTCTTTTCGATGGTGGCTCTTTTGGCATAAAACCGCCAGACTCTCCAAGGATGGGTCTTTAAATTGGTGACCAAGACATGGTAAGCATATTTGCGATCTTTGAAGAGAGTGAGTTGTTGGGCCTCGACGGGTTCTTGAGGAATGGGACGTCGCACGACGACAAAGCGATGGGGTTCTTGCCATTTGTGGGGTTTGTTTCGGAACTCCGCTACTTCCCATCCACCCCGAAGCTTTTTGAAACGACATTCTCTGGAGCGAGCTTTGATCGTGGAGTATTCTTTGGCCACAATCGCATAACCGCAACCCGTAGAATCGAGAAACTCGATGATCCTCTTGCCAAAGAATCCCGAATTGCCTCGAATCCGAATACGAGATCGGGCAATCTTTTGAGGAGTCTTGGCCAAACAGACCTTCAGGAAGGGAACCGCACCGGTACTGGCGGCAGCATCTCCGGGACGGAGCGACCCATGCCAAAATTCCTGAAGATGAGCTTCGAAGCAAAACAGGGGATGATAAGATCGTCGGCCATGTTTCTTGGGATTGTAGCCCACACGGGCCCATTGCATCTTGCCATAGACAGTTAGGATGACGGAATCCAAATCGAAAACCAAAGAGAATCGCGGTTTGTGGAGCCCAAACAGTCTGGCTCGGAGTTGATCGTGTAAGGTTAGAAACAAAAGATGATTTGCACACTAACTTACGAGAAATCCTCAAGATCGTGAAACTAAGAACGGAAATTATCATCCCCTTTCTTTTGGGTTTTCTTGGTTTTGTGCGGATCACTTTGGTCGGGGTACTGGCGTTGAATGAAATTCTGCTCTTCGTCATGGCTCCGTTCTATCTCAACCGCGCTAGAAAGGTGCTCCGGCTTCCGGCATTCAGGTCAATGTTTCTGTTTGGTCTGGCCTATCTTTTCAGTCTCATTGTCGCAGATTTATATCGGGAGACGCCAGCTCAAGACTACTTGCGCGGCTGGTCCAAAATAGGAGTAACGTTGTGCAGTTTCACATTCCTTGCTCCGATCCTTTTTGCCAATAAACGGGTTATGCTGGCCTTTCTCATTGGCTGGTTTCTGTCTCCGTTTGCCAGCATTATTGCATACGGAGTCCAGTGGGGACTTTATAAGTTCTACATCGGTGTCCCGATTTCTGTGGCGTCATTCCTTGCCGTAGGTTATGCCCATCATCGGTATTTGCGAAAGGCTGCTCATTTTTCGCCTTTATTGGCCAGTGGTATGGCCTTTCTGCAGAACTGCCGATCGCTTGCAGGGGTAACACTATTAGCCTTAACAGGCAATTGGCTTGGTGCTCGTCGAAATACGCTCCTAGCCAGTGGTAAACATTATACTGCATCAGGCAAGGCTAGATTGATTTTCATGTTTTTGTTTTTCTGCCTTGCCGGATTCGGCATCATGGAATTGTATAACTACATTGCACCGCGGGGATTTCTGGGAGAAGATCCGCTGAAAGCATATGAAATGCAGACGATGCCAAGCCGTAGTGGAAAATTGACTTTTTTCTCCGGTCGGAGGGACGGGTTTTATACATGGCCTAAGATTTTTGAGTCACCGATTATCGGGTATGGTTCCTGGCCCAAGGACATCGATTATGTCGTGAGCCGGGCAAGTGAACTTGGCATGAATCCAGCAATGGTAGCAATTCCGGGTGAATACGGATTAATCCCAGCCCATTCCCACATTTCCAGCGGCTGGCTCGAGGCTGGCATATTCGGCGGTATCTTTTGGATTATTGCACTGTGGCGAGCAGTCAGATTGCTTGTCAATGGTAGCACTGCGTTTATCGGGCGACTTGCGCCATTGATGACTTTCCTTTTAGTCTATTTCGCATGGGATTTGGTTTTCTCTCCTTATGGTGGCGGTCAACGCTTGTGGAACGGCTTCATGCTGGCATGGATCGCCTGGACGGAAACGCAAATGCATCATGTGAGATAAAGCTATCCAACCCGCAACGAGGTTGTAACAGCCAGCCTCAGCATGCGAACAAAAGTTATGTTGAACAATTGTGGAAACCGAGAAAGCTTAACAGACCCGAAGGTGACAATCGTTACCATCTCCTATAATCAGGGTCGGTACCTCGAAGAGGCAATTCTTTCTGTTCTATGTCAGGATTATCCTTGGGTCGAATATATGATGCTTGATGGCGGTTCTACCGATGGCCGGTTTTAAATTTTAGCTGATCAAAAAGGTTCTGGCCTGCTTCCGTGTGCACCTGGCGAGCATTTCTGGGTCGGGAAGGCTGGCCAACCTGTATTTCGATGACTTGAGACGTATGGATGAGCAATGGCGGAGGTCTGGAATCAAGGTGGGCAAGACAGAAGGTATGTTTTGGCGTTTGCTGATCCAGACGGAGCGGTTCCTGCGGCAGCCCTCCGCAATTTGGTTCAAATAGCAAATGGCCTTTTGCCAAGGACTGAAATCTCTCCTCTGCCTGATTTGGTTTCATCCGGCTAATCGCGGGGCACGGCTTCATGCAGTAGGGCGTCTGCTGTACTGGCAATTCTATAAGCGCGTCTTTCGACGTCCGCTGATGGTTCAGGTGGAGGGGTGTCGGTTATTCCGCATACTCCCAGATTCGAAATTCGCATCAATGGTTTATTATAACCGATTGCCGGAATGGAGCGAGATGCGTTTTCTGCTCCGCTGCCTGCGCAAAGGGGACGGTTTTGTAGATATCGGTGCTAATGTCGGATTTTATTCTGTGCTGGCCTCAGTTGTGATAGAGGCCAGCCACCTGTGGCTTATTGAAGCAAATCCGAAAAATGTTTCTGTCATTCATGATCAACTGACCCTAAACGGACTGGGGGAGGCGCACGTGTTCCCATGCGCGCTGGGGGCGAATGAAGGAACGGTAAGCTTTGTTGCGAATGATCGTGAAACCGGGACGATATGCGATGGAAATGTGCAAGGCGCATTTTCCGTGCCGTGCAGATCCTTGGATGCTCTGATTTCACAGTGGCAGATCCCTTCGTTTACCATTGTAAAAATGGATGTAGAGGGCTGTGAGCTTGAGGTGCTGGACGGAGCCAAGCACCTATTACAAAGTGGCGCAGTTGCAGCATGGTTGTTTGAACTCAGCGACGACAACCTGCGGCAGCGGGGAGCCTCTGCGACCGCATTGGTGACGCGTTTCAAGCAGACTGGCCACCGGTTTTTTATCTGGAATGAATTGAAGGCACATCTGGAAGAAGTTGACCCGTTGGATCATGTGGCTCAAAATTTCATCGCCTGCCTCCATCCTGAACTGGTTCAGGCCCGAGTGATGCCTGACTGAATAAAGCTCCTCGCAGGTGGCTGCGAGGAGCTTTATTCAGTCAGGCTGGTTAGCTCTACAGTTTCAGTTCGCAAAAGCGGGCTTGTCATGCAAGACATGGCATCTGATTTTCTATAAGATTCAGCATGTTGCATGTCAAGGAGATCCGATAAATCATGATTAGAGATATTAACATCGATGAATCACATAAAGGACGATTAATTCATCTTGGCTGTGGTCCATTATGTAAGAAAACATATTGGGAGGATTATGATGGAAGTTGGAATGCTTGGATAAATAAATTTCCAAAGTCCTTAAGAGTTGCACTTCGGTATATTTTCAAGCATGCGTGGATTTTTCCTGATCATGTACGACATCTGAATTTGAATCTGAATCTGCGGTTTAAGGACGAATCTTGTGATGCAATCTATGCCTCTCATGTATGGGAGCATTTATATTTTTCATCAGCTGTTCATGCTACAAGAGAATGTTTTAGGATACTCAAACCCGACGGGGTGTTGCGAGTCGTGGTCCCTGATCTTCGTTTCTACTGTGAGGAGTATCTGGCTTCAGATAGAATGGACGCGGCTTTGCAGTTTAACAGACATTGCCAGTTTCGAGATGAAGGCCCCGAAAGAACATTTTGGCGACGTGTGTATAATTTTCTTACAGACTTTCATACGCATAAATTTATGTATGATGGGAGACAGTTGACATTACTTCTTCAAGAAGCGGGATTTATCGAAATAAAGGAAATGTCATGTTGTGAATCTCGTGTCGAGACTATTTGCCAAGTTGAAAGCGAGGGGCGTGTCGGGCATGGTGTTGGTATTGCCGTAGAAGGGATCAAGCCTGCCATAAGATAGAGGATATCTTGGATGTTTGCTTTCTTTAAGAGAGAAGAAAGCCCTGGTCGCCTGGGTAGCCTGCCTCCACAGTGCTTGACAGTGGAGCGTGTGGAGGCATGGCGATGAAGATTACTATTCTCTGGTCGCGCCTTGCGTCCTACACGCACGGTTTTTTCCGCGCGTTGGCGCATCGGGGTGCGCGACTTCAGCTTTTTTATCGTGAAACCATGCATCGGGAGGCTCCTTACGCTGGCTTCGACTTGGGGTGTTTCGAGCAGGCACATTTGGCGAACGATGGACTGCCGATCGAGAAGCTCTGCCGGGATTTTCGCCCGGATTTGTGCTTGATGACATCGTGGAATTATGGGAACTACCGGCGTCTCTGCCGAGCTTTGCGCCGCCAAGGAGTGACCGTGGTGTCAGCGACCGACAACCAATGGCTGGGCACGCTGCGCCAACGACTCGGTGTGCTCGCCGCTCCGTTTCTATTGCACCCGGCCATCAATGCCATGATCGTGCCAGGCGACCGGCAGGCCGCATTCATGCGGCGACTTGGGTTTAAGCACATCGTCACGGGATTGTATGCGGTAGATCATGAGATATTTCGTTCCGATGTGCCTGTAAAGGATAGGCATCGTGCATTCTTGTTTCTGGGAAGACTAGTAGAGACCAAAGGCTTCCATATACTGATTGAGGCCTATCGGCGTTACCGTTTAGTCTCACCTGGCCCATGGGAATTACATGTCGCCGGAACAGGGCCGCTGGCAAAACTGTGCGAGAGTGTGGAAGGCGTGTCTTGGATGGGATTCGTGCAGGTACAAGAACTACCATCCTTTCTTAATGGGTATCGCTGCATGATCCTCCCGAGCCTATTCGAGCCTTGGGGAGTTGTGGTACATGAAGCAGTATTGTCTGGTCTCGCTGTAATTACCAGCGTAGCTTGCGGCGCCGGGGCGGTTTTTGTAAGGCATGGATACAACGGTTTTATTTCGGCCGTGACACCCGACGAGCTCTGCCACTATATGCTTCGACTGGAGGCCCTGACCGCCACCAATTGGCAGGAATTCTCGGCTCGGAGCGTACGACTCGGCCAGAGCTGGACTCTGAAAGATTTGACGGATTTGTTTGTCGATGAGTTTATTCAACCACGGTGCGAGTCACGTTTGGCCTTTACGAGCACCATATGAGCGTTGCGCACGTCATCGGCAATTTCTTCCCGAAACATGTTGGACCGGTGGTTTCGAGCGAAATTACGACATTGAGCAGGCGTAGCCAGGACATGATAGAAAATCACCTTATTACCAGGGTTTCAACTGGCCGCCGCTGGAAGCGATGGCCTGTGGTACACCGGTGGTGGCCTCGAATGCGGGGTCATTACCGGAAGTTATTGGTAATGCTGGTCTTATGTGCGATCCAAAGGATGAGCCCGGAATTGCAGAAGCGATGTATGGAGTGCTCACAAATACCCAATTACGTCAGGGTTTGATCGAGCGTGGTTTGAAACACGCTAGCCAGTTCACATGGGAAAGAACGGCGCGAAAAACGTTGGATGTATACGAACGGTTTGCTTAGATGAAAATACTCGCTTTCGTTGAAGGAGCAAATCCGCGCAGAGGTGGTTTGGGCGTTGGAGGAGCACCCGGTATTATGAGAAGCCTGGCTCATCGGGGGCATCAGGTAGTGTTAAATATTGCCGGTAAAGTCAATCCGGGCGCGGAGCAATTCGTTCAGCCGGACGTCAATAGCGCGCTATGTCGAAAGAGCGGGGCTGGCACATTTGGCATTGTTACCTATCCAACCTGCGGAAATTGGGCTTTTGCCCCCTCTATGCTCAGGGTATTAAGGGGCTACATCAGGGAGGCAGATTTTATTGCTTTACATTCTTTGTACTCCTTTCCGGTCCTCGCGGGTTATCTGCTGGCACGCATCTATCACAAGCCTTATGGCCTTTGGCCGCACGGCGTGCTGGCGCCATTTCTGAGGCGCGTGAGCGCGGGAAAGAAAAGGATCTACGATTGGATCATTGCCCGACGCATCCTCAATGAGGCTTCTGTGCTTTTTTACACTGCAACTGGTGAGCGAGACGAAGTTCGTCCTCTGGGGTTGGTGTCTTCTTCAGTCATTATCCCGCACGGCTTTGATGTGAAGGAGTATATGCAACTCCCATCCAGAGGTGGTTTTCGGACCAGGTTTCTTCGCGGAAACCAGGGTCCACTGGTGCTGTTTCTCTCTCGTCTGAATGCTATAAAGGGGCTGGATATTCTGGCGCAGGCGTTTGCTATGGTACTTGAACAAATGCCGGAGGCACGCTTGGCAATTGTTGGCAGTGGTGATCCACCCCAGTTTGAATCCCGGGTGAAGGGCTGGTTGCGGGAGTGTGGCATAAATGGTCAGACTATTATGCCTGGCTTGCTGATTGGTCAGGAAAAACTTCAGGCATTTGCCGATGCAGACGTTTTCGTGTTGCCATCTGAAGCCGAGAATTTTTGCTTTGCCATGTTTGAAGCCATGGCAAGCCGTATCCCGGTTGTGGTTTCTGATACTTTGAATTATGCCGATGAAATTCGACAGTACCAAACAGGAGTCGTCGTCCGGCGTGATCCACGAGAATTTGCGAATGCAATTCTGAGATTACTCAAGACCCCGGATTTACGGAGATTTATGGGCGAGAATGGATTACGGATGGCGCAAAGGTATTCCTGGGAAGTGTGTGGGGAGAGGGTGGAGCGGACAATTCAATGTATCTTGCAAGGCAAGTCGCTCCCGGAGGAATTGACGCTCGGCAAATGAATCAGAGCGCGATAAGTGAAGTTTCCTGTAAGCTATGCCGAAACGATCAAGTGAAGTTCCTGTACCAATCGCGGCGCTATGGCTTTCGGGTAGGGCGGTGTCCTGGGTGTGGGCTGACTTTTGTGCTGGATCGGATCGCCGAAGGACAACTCAAAGAGATGTACGATGATGAGCAGAGTTTTGAACAATTCAGCGACCTGATGAATAACGCCAGAGTTCGCGACAGGCACCACCGTTCGCTTCATGAGATTCAACAATTCTTGCAGGGTTCTTCATCTCCAGCCCGCCTCTTTGATATCGGCGCAGGCTCGGGCGAGTTCCTGAATCAGGCGCGCGAGTTCGGTTTTGAGGTGTATGGAAGCGAACTTTCCGATGCTGCCATTTGCAGCGCCCATCGGCGATATAATATAACACTAAGCCCGCTGCCGCTCGAACAAGAGCTGCGTACGGATTTCTTTGACGTCGTGACGATGTGGGGATTGATTGAACATGTGCTGGATCCTTTGTCTATCATAAAACAGGCATTTCGGCTGTTGCGGTGTGGGGGATTCCTCTATATCTATACACCTGTATGGTGTTTCTATGATGATATTGGTTTGGGGTTGGCTCAATATTGCGGCTGGACTCGGTTGCTGGACCGGCGTATCACTCTGGCACATTTGCAGTTATTCTCCACGGAAGCAATGCGCAAGACCCTGGCGGCGATTGGCTTTGAGTTATGCAGGATGGAAGTTGTGTGCGAATACAATCTTCCCGTAACTGCCTATCTCGAATCTCTTGGAGTGCCAGCGAGAGTTCGGAACGGCTTGGCTACCGCGCTCGACCAATTGATTGATCGCGGTTTGTTTTTCAGGAACAATATGCGCGTTTTCTGCCGCAAGCCACTTGCATGAATAGAAGAATCAAGTCCTATTTAAGAACGCTTTTACCCCGTGCCATTAGACAGCACTTAATCTTAGGTGGTCCTCTGCGCGGATATCGCATTGTCACCTCCTGGCACGACTACCCCGCTGCTATTCTTGGTCGCACGGAGCGACCATTACTGAACTGGTTTTCGATGAACGCGAAACCAAGCGAGACCTGGTTAGATATAGGCGCACATTATGGATACACAGCCATTGCTTTAAGTAAACTGGTTGGGATGGCGGGACGCGTCTTTGGATTCGAGCCGATGATCAGCACAGCCGGCTGTGTGGCAAAGACACGAGAGTTGAACAAGTTCCCCCAACTGATTGTCTTACCCTTGGGTTTGGCTAATCCGGAAACACTGGAAATGAAACAATTGCCTGTAACAAGAGGAATGGTGGACAGCACTCTTAACAGGAAAGAAGAAAGAAGGCAGAAGGCAGAAAGCGGAAGGCAGAAGGCAGAAAGCAGAAGGCAGAAGGTCGACGAGCAAACTGTATGGCAAGAGACAATCATTGTGGCGCGGCTCGATTGGCTGTGGCCACGGATTTGTGGTGGACGGGAGCAGATCGATGGAGTCAAGATTGATGTGCAGGGGATGGAGGTCGAGGTGCTGAATGGAATGATAGAGACCCTGCGGCGGCAGCATCCCAAACTGGTAGTGGAGGTGCATCACGGCGTAGACCGCAATCAACTACTCGGTTTGATCGAATCAGCGGGCTACTCGCGCCAGGCGACTCCAATCGAACCGTTCGAAGGCGAAGTTGAA
>Ga0315293_10006161_pt1 | contig 11249 bp, 23 predicted proteins | sample YL17G13_20_MG_FD_203071 | JGI IMG/M metagenome (GOLD analysis project Ga0315293, IMG submission 203071) | Sediment microbial communities from Yellowstone Lake, YNP, Wyoming, USA - YL17G13_20 | ecosystem: Environmental > Aquatic > Freshwater > Lake > Sediment | place: USA: Wyoming | collected... | reverse complement strand
GACCATCCTTCTGCCAGAGTAGGAGACTGTTCGTATGTCATAACGTCCATAGAGGACAGTTTACCGCTTTCGTGCTTAATCCAGTACTTATCATAGACCCCAGCGTTGTTCTTTTCCCTATCTTTGATACAACCTTCAGGAAACCACTCGGCTATCTTCGGTTCAACGACCTCGCCAACGCCCTTCTTGAAGTCTGTAGTAAAGAAACGCGCCCTTATGGCTGTCGGCCACCGCTTTGTCTTCGGCCACCAGTCAGGATACTGCCCTGTAAGGTGAATAGCGACCTCTACGACCGCGGGAGTGGTCTTACCTGAACGGTTCCCACCAAAAAGACCCCTTGTCGTAGCTAAACTGGTATGAAAGGCGAACTGGGGACAGCCCTCTATGGTATATTCCGTGCCATAGTAGTCTTTATAAGTGTGCTTTACCTTCCCGCATGAGTGACCGTCACACCCTAAAGCGTGCGGCCAGTAATACTCAAGAGGGTTTTTCTTCTGTCGAGCCTTTAGTTCCCTGTCTATCTGTACCTTTTTCTGTAGAAGGGTTCTCTCCTCGCCTAACAATAAGGAGTTTGGACTCGACAATACCGCGTTCCCTAAGGAGTTCGGCATCCGACACCTCTGAATAGGGTCCTATTCTCTGAAACAAGGCAATAAGGTCTGGTCGACGCTCTACTTCCTCACGACCAGCTATTTCTATATCAATCAGCCTCTTACTGAGGTTGAGGTATTTGTTTATCCTCTTGTCGGGGATGCCTTCTTTACCGCATATACGGTTTATAGTGGCTATAATACGGATTCTTTCCCTATTGAGGTCTTCAAGGCGGACTGTCTTATGGAATATCCCTATGGCTTCAGGGTCGGAGAGGTACTTCTGTCTCCACTTTAATACGAGATGATGGGTAGTTTCACTATGCAGGAAGTTCCATACTGTTTGGTGGGTAACGGGAATACCGGCATCCGTGACTTTCTGGGCTATCTGGTAGGTATTATAACCTTGGGTATCAAGTTTACAGACTAACTCCTGAGCAAACTCGTTCCCTGTAATCTTGCCAGTTGTAGGTTTTGGGGCGCCCTTGGTATATGCCATCTTACCATAGAGTTTACACTATCTATATATTCTGTCTATATATAGTAGATAGGTCTTATGGAGTGTATGTAATGGCGGGTCTTGCTTTAGGACTACCCAGACATAACGTAACAAATTGAGTAACGGAGTGAAGGAATCCATATCTTTACAGAGACAGTTCTTGCGGTAATGTGATTTACATGCCTTACACCAATGAGTCTTCAAACCAATAATCCTATAGTAACCCCTATTAAAATATATATCCCTATCGCCGTCCACATAATCTTATCGTTGTTATTTATGTCGGCTTGGTAGGTATCCCATATACACCATAACGTCCAAAGTCTACTCTTTAACGTTTCTTTACTCATGCCATCATCCCCCTTTCAAGTTCCGCTAACATCCGCTCCGCGTGCTTAAACTTTATCCAGGCTTGAGCCGACCGCCAGCAGAACAGGTCTGAGGCGTCAGGCATTATGCTTTTGACATGCTCGGCCTCCGGACGTGTGCAGTCGTCGCATACCTCGTACTCGCATGGCTTACCGCAGATGATACAGTTCACTTCTCCTCCTTTAGTTTCTCTATTTCGTTTACAATACAGCCAAGATGAAATGGAGCAAACCTCCAATCGGCCCCATACTTCTCGATATTTTCCTTTGGTATCTCTACTTGATGGCAGATAGGACAAACCTCTTTTTCCGAGACTTTCATTTCTCCTCCTTATTCATGTTCGGACGACCTTCTTTCCATGCCGGTATGAAATAGCCCTGGTCTTTGAGTTCTTCTACCGACTTCTCTTTGAGCCTTTTCATTAGTTCGGCATACTCAGGACTTGTCTTCCACGTTACGCCAGGATAGAGGTTAATCCTTATGTAGAGTTCCTGAGGCCCCAACGTCGTTACGTCCTCACCCCAACGATTTAATGTAGTTGAAACTACTGTCGTAGACGGTATATTCTCCCCTATTCTATCTTTGTCACCACGTCGACTATGCGACTGCCGACACTTCATCGAACATAGTTTAGCGTCTATTCTCCTAGCTTCGAAATCATTACCACACTCAATACATTTAGCTATCTGTGACATAAACCCTCCTTCTATCTGTGACAAGTATACCATAAATTGTCACACTTGTCAAGCTATCTGTGACAGAATTATCAAAATACTTTAGTCGGGGGGTATTCCAGGGAGGTATAAGTCTTTTTCCTGTATATAGTTGGGGTATCTCTCTATATATGTAGATGTGCGACGGTATATATATAATCCTCCTACTCCCTCAGGGGGGTATCGCATTCCTGCCCTTAAGGCCTATGTCCTCAAGTATTGTAGCCTTACGACCTGCATATCAAAGTATATTGTTACGCTATATGTACCCGTAGTATCAAGGACTTGACCATTATACCCTTGTTTAGAGACTTCGGCCTTACGGCCTGCGGAAGTGAGGCTTGGGCCTTACGCACTGCGGACCATGCACCCGGCCGGATCCGCCAGTCAGGGCTTAGGCTTGCTATATGGGTTTATAAGATGAGGACTGCGGGCTTCTACTATACGGAGATATACGGCAAGAAGCCGCCGGCGTGGGTACCTGCTAACACCCTTACAACCGACGGCTTGAAGGTAGGACAACAACGCGGGCTTAGTGTGGCCCTTGTAGACATTAACCTTGCATGACATCCGCAAGTGTACCCTTAAAGTGCCTATCCCGTTCAATAGGCAAGACCGCCATGCCAGAGGCCCCGACTTTAGCCGTTGAAAGCTCGCCGAGTGTGAAGTATCCCAGCTCACCCTCAAAGCCTTTAACATAGCCGAAGAATCTATAATCATCCTCACCGGCAAAGGCCCCGGATGTGATAGTGCCTATCTTCTCCCCTTCCGTGGCAAACCATGACCACGACCCCGTAGGATCGAAGAACTTGACCGCGATGGGTACATCCTCCGGCTTTTTATCTTCCATGCTACCAATAGCCGGAAGTGTGGCCTTGATCTCAGCCGTTAATATCATCATATTACTTTTAAGAGTAACGGGCTTTGCTACGGCCGGAGCTATTGCCTCCGTCTTACCGACACGACACGCGGCAATCATGACCGACTTGTCGCCTGCCTCATATACCTTTATCAACTCCGGAACCTTCGCGTCTATCAGCTCGGCAAGCTGTAGCAATCGCTTGCTATTGTAACGATCTGCGGCCTCAATGGTAACATATCCGCCGTCAACCTTCGAATCGCCTGACATCATGGTATATTCAACCGTGCCGCTATCGTCACAGTTACACGGCTTAAAGCCTACCTTATAACCGCGCGGATTCGTCGTGCCGCTAAAGTAGTTAATACCGCCTAACGAGTAATAGACTTCGATTTCGATATCCTTGTATCGGTCTATCTTCTCATTAAGCGGAAAATATCCCTTGTAACGCCTATTCCTAAATATTCTCAAGTTAATCATGGTATACCCTCCTATTTACCGCACAATGCCCAAAGGCACATAATCCACACATACGCACCCGCCGCGATAATGACCATCATCACCGCGTCAATAAATAATCGTCTCATAGTTTCATCCCTCCAATCGTATACAACCGTTGACCTCATACATACTGCCCACGTGCGCAATTCCGCCGGCTTCCGTCTCTATATCGACAAGAGTATATTCTTGCATGTGTAAAGCCTTGCGCCTGAGTCGATCCTCCCATACTTCACGCCAGGCCGGATGCTTTAATCCTTCCGCATATCCATGCGCACAACCGCGCAATTCATGCCATATGCGGCACTTCTCAGCGCGCGCCTCATCCGGCACAATATAGACCGGGCCGCTATCGTATACGCTCTTTGCACCCTCTTTAATCTTCATAGTCCGCACCACCTTTTCATAAATAATAAATACCTATATGAGCATACGCCAGACAATATCCGCATCCTTGCCCACAAAGACAACCTATGGCAACCGCCAAGTAGGTATTCAAGACTTCGCTTTGTCATGATATATCACCTCCCTTCCTTTTGATATAAGTATACCATGCCTTCTTGATTTAGGCAAAAAAGAGCCGGAAGTAGTAAGGGGCTACTTCCGGCACGAGCGACCTTCGCCATTTCTCGCTCTCTCTCTTTACGCCTCGTACGCCTGGACGAGCGCGTCCTCGATATCTTGCTTAATCTCGTCCGTCAACGGCATGAAGATATCAAACCACTTGCCGTTCTTGCCTACCTCTGACGGCATACCGACAAACAGGCCGTCCTTGCCCTCTACGACCTTGAACCCTTTGACGACAAAGGCATCGTCGAACTGTAAATCAGCGAACGCCTTAAGCGAACCGCCATTATCTAAACGGTGCATACAGATAACCTCTATCTTCATTGTGGTTTCCTTTCTTATCAAAACCATGTTAGACCTCCTTTGCATTCTTATCTTGGAAGTATGTCTCTATCAAATGACAGAGCTTTAACGCGTGTATCTCCGCAAGGGTCAAGGTTACATGATGCTTGTCGGAGACTTCATCCGACCCCTTACCTGCCGCAATAGTCAAGCGGATCTCCAACTTGCCTATATCCTCGACCTCAATATTGAAGTCATCCTCGCTATCTACAAGGATATGCGTACTCGTAAAAAACATCGGCCCCATAACAATCACCCCCTTCATCCTAAAGTATACACTACTTGCCGACTTATGCCAACTTTGTCCTTACGCCGCCAAGTTCCTTTTCGGCTTCTTGCCTTGCCGTTCCTCGCTCTCTCTCTCGTTCAGGTGCTTCTTGATTAGTTCCCCGACATCAAACGCGTCTCCGGCTATATACCTTTTCGTCGTACACCCATCGCCTGACGTAAAGATATTGACTACGAATCCATTTTCCACCTTCTCAATATTTGCTTGCTTCACCTTTCACCTCCTTTTTATACATCTGTGTATCTTTACCCCAACGAGGGTAAGACCTTAATTCCTGCTGTGAAGGTAAAGGTATATAGATAAACCAGCACCCTTGGCAACACAACATTCCTGCTAACAGTAATACACCTATCACTATCCGCATACTATCATCCCCTTTCAGAACGTTTCTTGATACGAACAGAAGTCGCACCCCCGGCCTATGTCATACGCTTCGTCATGCTCGTCATCGTAGACACGCGCCATTACCAATGCCCGATTACCGCACGCGGGACAGACACTACATATACCGCTTTGATAATGGTGCGCCCACCCGTCGGGATAGGCAGCCATCGGCAGTAAGTCCTTGATTGCCTCTATATCTGTATTGTATCTCGGCATTTAATTCTCCCTTGTCTTGGTTTCGCAACCGGTGCAGATCCAAACTCTTATGCCCCCGGCCTCGTAGTCCTTCGGGCTTTCGGCTATACGAGTGCTATGCTCACGCTTGATTTCCTTACTACAAAAGTAACACTTCGCGGGCTTGACCTCTTTCGTATTACCTTCGACTATCTTGTCGCACAAAGGGCAGTAGTCTAACGATTCGTCCTCACCCGACTTCTTCTGTGTTATATCTCCCTCGCAATACCCGCACACCTTTATACTCATTTTTGAGCCTCCTCATATGCCTTTGAGTGCTTACAGGTTTTTCTGATTTCGTTCCCGATACAGGTACACCTGACCTTACCACCCTTGTGGTACAGTAAGTAGGTCTGGTCGGGGTCTGATTCCGACCGCACTTCCTTGATTGGGTTCTTAATACCGAAGTTCTTTAACCGTAAAGTTCTACCCATACGACCTCACCCCCTTTCTACCTTAAAGTTTACACTATAACCTCTATAAAGTCAAGTTTCATCTCAACAACAGTTGTGGGGATGAGATAAGACGAGAGAGTTACTCCGAGACCGCTCGTTTCACTCCCTCGCTTCTCTGCTCAGGGATGAGGCCGACTGTGGTGGTCGGTGGTAGGATTACTACCGCAGAGAATTTCCCGCTTGGTTCGTCTATACTGTTCTATTGTCACAACCTTATAATTAGGGTATTGCTTCTGAAAGGCCGTCAAACCTATATCATGCCGTAGTCTATGATGCCGCGGACACATATCCTTGTGGTAGAGAGGATTATCCCAATCCGCCTTATCCAGTAGACTACGCGGCGGATCGTGGTGTGGACTACCGGCATATTCCCGACAGTCCCCTATTTTGCATATCTTCAGCCCGTTCACGTTTCTCTACCTCCAACTTCTCGAAAGCCATCTGCACGTTTCCGCTATCAATCCCACGATGTAGCTTGCTCATAGAGCGTTGCCCTCGGCTATTAAACTTTCCAGAATACCTATGAGCGCCCCTTTGACGTTGTCTCATATTCTACCTCAATTGCTAATCTGTCTAATAATACTTCCCAACTTATTACTCGTCTATAACTTACCTTCTGCTTTTCCATACACCGCCTCAAAATTACAGATAGAGGAAGAGATGTATAAAAAGGATTATTTACTATCTCCCTATAAGGTATAGTTACAAACCTACTCATAATAGCCCTCTACAGCCCCGTAGCGAGGCTTTTATGGTATATCTAGCACTTCTGGCTTCCGAACATAATCTCGGTAGATAACGACCTGTTTCCGCACGTCTGGAGGCACTCTAAAGGCCTCTATCTGAGCCTTTACAGCAGGAGGGCAGTAGGCCGTCTTTACCTGCACAAATAAGAGTTCTGGACAACCCTCTGGATGCAGAAACTCTATTCCTGGCCGGATACCCATTTCTGTCCCTGTCCATGGGCGTACCCTATACGCAAGAATATCAAAAAGCCCCCAAAAGTCGATAGGCCCATACCCCTTATACGGTCGCCGGGCCGTCTCCACTCTGTATCCCTGACCCTCCAGTAGTCGTCGATATTTTCTCTGCTGAACATTTCCCTTCCGAACTGTATTTATCCGCTTCTTGGGGTTCTCCTGGCTTAATATCTGCTTTTGTTTCACTGGGCGGTAGTCCTTTCAGTTCAAACGTTACCTTAAACTGCTTCTCTATCTTGCCGAGATACTCGTCTATGTCGGCCAGATACTTTATCTCCTTCTTCTTAAGGGCTTCCAGATACCCTATCCTTTCCAGGATATTCTCCTTTAACCGCTTATAGATGGTCGACTTACCCCTTTCCTTTGTAGGAAAGGTCTTCTTGTCCGCAAGGACTAATTGCTTCATCTCTTCGCATTGGGATAGTTTCATCTTACTTTTTCCTCCAATCGTCTCCACCGTTGTCCTCAAGGGTTGCATTTATATCCCTCAAGGAAAGTAATACTCCTCGCTTCATATCAGCAATCTCTTCCATCAGAGCCAATAAGGCATATGTCGACCCTGACGTAGACTTCGCCTCCGCTATCGCCTTCTGTATATACTCTTCCTTAGTCATTTCCATAATCCTTTCTGCAAGTTCTCCCTTGCAATCTTTAAGTTCTCTCGCAATCGCCGAGCCATAGCCATCGCTTGGGCTTTCAAGCCCCTATCTTCCTCTTCAAGACCATACTCTACCCCCGGCTCGCCATCAGTCATGTGCCGTAACGCTAAAAGAACAGTGGTCTCTTCGGTCGACAGACCCTCATTAATCGCCGCTGCCACGATTATAGGATACTCTTCCTTAACGTCTACTGGCCATATCCTCATTTCAAATCCCCCTTATCCAAGACCATAAAAATGTCCCGTTCCTTCAAAATGTAATGTGTTCCAGACTTTAGTTCTACCTTGTATGCCCTATCCTTAGAAAAATAGATTCGATCGCCCGGCTTTACCGTAGTCGGCACCATAGCGGGATAGGCATAGTAGTCCCCAGATCCGACAGCAATAACCTCTCCCGTCTCAGGATACTTTCTTGCCTTGTCCGCTACGAGGACTACACTTTTTGACTCTATTTCTCGAACCAAGACGTTGTCGTATAGCATTCTTGACATAACTTTCCATCTCCTTTCTGATTATACTAACCAATGCGTTCGCCATCTGCGTACGATCTAACTGGTCGTACGCTTCCCTTAACATCTTCTTTGCGTCAGCCATAAGGTTGACGTTGCAGGTATCTATATTCACCCTGCCCGTTACGGTATTCGTCGTTACGACAAGAGCCTGAACCTTACCAGCATAATAATCCTTACCTAACTCATGTCGCATCCAATCCTTAATAATTTCGGTAAAATCGCACTGCATTTCGTCAAAGGTTTTACTCATACGCTTCCGGGTCCTTTCGGGTACTCGTCTTCACAACTCATAAGGGTAAAAAACTGCTTCATAAAGGCTTTGGCGGCCACCCGTGGTAAGAGGATAGTCGCTACAGGAAAGACTTGCACCTTATCCATACCTTTCTCGTCTTTATATCCTTCCTGATACAGAAACCTCAATACCACCAAAGCCGCGGGCTTCTTATCGTGAGTAAGGGTCTTAATTTCTACTCCTGTAGAAAATATGGGAACTATAATGGGAACACCTGCACTTTCTCCGGCCAGTTAAGATTGTTCTTTACAAAAACAGGAATACCCTCAAAGTTTGCTTGCCAAAAAATACGCTCAACCCATTTGGTATCTAACGGTATCCTCTTACTTCCGGTAAGTTTACCTATAATTATCCAATCTACCGCAAACCCCTCTGGCATAAGACCAATATCACCCAAGAGGGGTTCAAAGGAAAAAAAACGAACACCACACTTGACACGTCGGATCTCCTTAAACATCCAGGTATCATCCTTATTCGTAACCGTGGCCCCTATCCATATATGCCTACCAAACTGCCGACCATCTATCCTTTCAGGATTCTTGGTAAGCAACTGAAAGGTTAAATGAGGATACTTCTCCAACTCGGAAAGAACGGTCTCGCGCCATTCTTCTTTCGTCCATGTCGCAAAAAGGTCTGATACCGAGCATATAAAGATTTTTGAGCCTGGCTTCGCCTTCTTTAGGTCTTTAAGCCGTTCGGGATAGTAGGTTGGTTCAAAACTCTTCCCAAACCGCTTAAACATCCTATTGGCATAGCAATACCAACAACCATGAGCACATCCGGTTACTGGGTTAAGAGTAAAGTCTGTCCACTCAATTCTGGTCTTGTTAAGTGCCATGTTTCTCCTTTATCAAAAGAAACCATGCGGTTACCATGCTTATCTCGGTATTCCCACATAGTAACTTTCCTTTTTTTAATCTTACATTGAGCGGCTTGGTTCATAAGGTTTCTTATTCTCTTCCGGCTTCTCCACAACGAGAACTTCCGTGGTTAAAGCTAATCCTGCCAGACTTGTAGCGTTCTGTAAGGTATACCGCACAACCTTGACAGGGTCTATAACCCCGAGCTTAATCATGTCGCCATACTTCAACCGCAGCACATCAAGACCGTAGTTAGCGTTCTTCTTGTTCTTGATAACCGACAGAACGTCCGAGCCATCCAGACCGGCGTTTCCTACAATCGTGCGTAGGGGCACACTAAGGACTTCCTCTATAATCTCAAAGCCGACTGCCTCCTCATGGATTAGCTTGGCCGGGGCTTGAATCTTCTGACCACATCGGAATAGGGCTACCCCACCCCCCGGCACTATACCTTCCTCTATGGCAGCGCGAGTGGCATGGAGGGCGTCCTCAACCCTCATCTTCTTCTCACGCATTTCGGTCTCTGTAGCGGCGCCCACCTTAAGGACTGCTACACCGGCCGTCAGCTTGGCAAGACGTTCCTGGAGCTTCTCCTTATCATAGTCGCTTTCCGAAAGGTTAATCTCGTTCTTAATCTCGCCTATCCGCGCGTCTATGTTCGCCTTGTCGCCATTACCTTGAATAAAGACCGTGCTTTCCTTCCCGGACTCAAATGTACCGCAAGTCCCCAAATCTTCAAGACCTATCTCCTTAATATCCTGACCGAGTTCATCTGAAACTACCTTCGTCCCGAGGTATATCGCTATATCCTCAAGCATGTCCTTACGGCGATCCCCATAGCCCGGAGCCTTCACAACCGCTATGCTCTGACCACCCTTCACGCGGTTAAGGATAAGAGTACTAAGAGCACCCCCCGTTACCTCATTGGCTATAATGACAAACGGCCGGGCTGCCTTAATGGTCTTCTCAAATATAGGTACTACGTCTTCCGCGTTACGCAAGTCCTTCGTAGTAACCAAGACAAGCGGTTTCTTATAAATAGCCTGTAACCGCTGGCCGTTCGTTATGAAGTAAGGACTTACCAGGCCCTCTGATAGCGTCATGCCCTCTACCACATCAAGATAGGTCTCTGAAGAGGCACTATCCTCAAGGGTAATAACCCCGTCCTCACCTACCTTGTCTATGGCCTTGGTTATAAGCTCACCGATGGCCTTCTCGTTATTGGCTGCTATCGTAGCAGTATTCATAATACCCTTCCGATTACCCGAGATCTTGTCTGCCATGACCGTAAGGCAGTTTACTACCTCTTCTACGGCTATATCCATACCACGTTTAAGCATGATAGGATTAATACCGGCCGATAAAGCCTTCAACCCGGCCGTATAGATGGCCTGAGCCAGCACTACTGCGGTCGTGGTCCCGTCTCCGCACGTCTCTACGGTCTTCCCTGCGACTTCCTTACCCATATTAGCCCCGATATTCTCAAAGGGGTCTTCAAGTACTATCTGCCGCGCTACCGTAACACCGTCCTTCGTAACTGTAGGCGGTAGAAACTTGTTCTCAAAGACTACATTACGACCTTTCGGCCCCAAGGTAACCTTTACCGCGTCTGCCAGCGTATCAAGTCCTCTCTTGATAGCGGCACGTGCTTCCTCGCGATACAATAAGAGCTTCGAACCTTGCATAATACTCCTCCTTGTTTAACTACGGTTAACTTTACAACTCGGACACTTCTTTAGTCTCATGTATCACCTCTCAAATTAGAGTGAGCAGGAAGGGTGTCGAACCCCCTTTATCCACAATCGCAGTATCATAAATGTTATCACGTGATTCACTTATGACCTTCGCTACCTGCCCATGTTATCAAAGAGTGAGCAACCCCGGCAGTAGGTAACTGCTGATGGCGTTATCGTTTTATCGCCACAGGTATACCTTAATAAGTGGCAGATAACACTCAGGAGTGGTCTCTGTATAACCCCAGGCCATCCCTTCCCTTTGTTCATCCTGGACACCTCTGTCCATGGGATTGCTCACCGTTATTTTATCCACATACCTACGCCCATAAATACTGCTGCGCCATAGACCCCAACTACCCAATATTGCCACGTTGCCACACAATTTTTAATGCCTAAAGAACCAAATACTATA
>Ga0315293_10006156_pt1 | contig 11252 bp, 13 predicted proteins | sample YL17G13_20_MG_FD_203071 | JGI IMG/M metagenome (GOLD analysis project Ga0315293, IMG submission 203071) | Sediment microbial communities from Yellowstone Lake, YNP, Wyoming, USA - YL17G13_20 | ecosystem: Environmental > Aquatic > Freshwater > Lake > Sediment | place: USA: Wyoming | collected... | reverse complement strand
ACCATTGTTTCAACTAGTATTTGTCCTCGTTGGTTTTGTAATCTCATGTTACTGAATTGATACCTGACCGAATTGATTAACGGAGATAGTAAATACATCGCTGACTTGAGGAGATGAAATTTTGAGCTCGATTGGGAAATCCCTGTTCGAAAATACCTGCGGATCGGGAGGCACAAACAAGATATCAACTCCCGAGGTTATGTCTCCTGCGGGAGTATTAACCGTAGTTCCGGACAAATGAATCTTTTCCACATCTTCCTGATTTCCGCTATAAAAGGGGGGCGAGTAATGGTTACAGACACCTCCAGTTGGTAAATCTTTAAAAAGAACAATGGTATCCCCCGATTCAATATGAATACCGTAGCCACAAGGCACGTCGGCTGACTGGGCTGCGCGGCTAAAAGTCTTAATCGCCAATGAACGAGCCTGATAAATTGCATTGACTAACGAACCTTGATCTTTGAAAAGAGATATCTGCTGGCCAATGGACCGGTTGTATGAGACTGCCATTGTCACAAAGATAACGATCAGAGTGATGGTAACAATTAATTCAACCAACGTAAAAGCCCCTTCTTTATTAAAAAGGAGCGGGTTGTTGGTTTTAAAAGTCTTTTTTCGAAGATTGCAAACCCTCACATGCCAATTATACCAAAGTAGGCGCTCATCAATCCAGTTCCAAAAAACATTACAATTGCCGCCGCCAGGACAATAAACGGGCCGAAAGGAATCTTGTCGGTCATCGTTTTTTTTCCAAAAGCCAAAAGGCCGGCGGCAATAACCGCTCCCAAAATAAAGGAAAGGGGTATTATGACGGCAACATCGGGCCAGCCGAACAGAAGCCCCAAAGCCCCAATAAGTTTAACGTCGCCCATGCCCATGGCTTTTCCGGAAGAAATCAAAGTTATTATAAAAAAGAAAAGAGCGCCAGCGGCAGCTCCGATGAGATGGTTTAAAATAACCGAAGAAAACGAAGGGAATATGACGGCGTACTGTTTCAAAAAAGATGCCCCATAAACTTCGCCAAACACTCCCGTTTTCCAGCCGATAACAATCCAAATCAAAGCCACAATAAACAATGTCAAGCTGACCGAGTTAGGAATGATGTAATGTCTTAAATCTATAATAAATGTCGCCAGCAAAAAAAGCATTGCCACAATCCAAATTATCGAAGCGATGATAAGCAACGAAGAATAGTTGGGAACCGGCATCAAAAACAAACCTTTTAAGGTCAGGGGGACGAATAAAAAAATCAGGCCAGAAGTTAATTCAACCAAAGGATACTGAACGGTCAGCCTGGATTGACAGGTGCGGCAACGGCCCCTTTGAATCATGTAACTAGCCAAAGGAATCAGTTCGTACCAGGAAAGAATCTTGTGGCAATGGGGGCAGTGTGACCGCCCGGAAAAATGTTCTTTACGATAAAACCCGCGCTCAGGGCTGTAGCGCAGCGTGACAACATTTAAAAAACTTCCAAAGGCTAGCCCGACAACAAAAAGGGCAAGTTGAATCAGCGTTGACATCTTCTATTGAATTTACTGGCTTGAGCCCGGACCTATGCAGTACTCTCTGGTGTTATCCCCCGCCGCACAAGTTAAAGTGCTCGGGTTTCCGGATGGAGCAGTCCCGTCAATTTTCGGACCGTTGTCATCGCAAGACTTAAGGTCATGAATAGCGTTTTTGGTAGCCGAGTTTGACGCGCTCAAATAAGCGCCAACCAAATATGATTGGTCGCCTTGTCCCGAACAATAATAATAGCCGGTTCCGGTTCCAGTAACTTGAGGGTCTTTAGGCAATGATCCCATGCCTTCAGCTCCAAGCGTAGCAGGATAATTTCCGTGCTGATTGTAATAAAGTTCCAACTTGCTTTGAATATTGGTCACGTCAGAAAGACGCCGAGCATCATAAGCGCTTCCCCTAAATCCCTGAAGACCCACCAGAAAAATCGAAGCTAAAATCGCGATAATGGCGATGACTACGAGCATTTCGACCAGCGTGAAACCTCTTTGGAACGTTGTTTTTTTCATACTTTATAAACTTTATACGTTTTACGACTATTATTATATTTATATTTTAAACGACTGAGCCAAATTGTAAATAGGAAGCAATATCGACGCGAACAATAACGCGATTAAAATACCAATGACTAAAATCAGAATTGGTTGAATTAATTCCGAAAGGTTGGCCATAGTATCGTTTACTTCATTATCGTAAAAATCCGCGATTTTTGCCATCATTTCGTCAACCCGACCGGTCATTTCTCCAATGGCCGCCATTTGGCTGATCATAATCGGAAAATATTTCGGATATTCGGAAAGCAACTGGGAAAAAAGCGCTCCCCCTCTCACCTGTTCGGCAACCGTTTTTAATACTTCAGCATAAACAACGTTGCCTATGGTGGAAGATGCGATTTCAATCGCCTGGGTAATCGGAATCCCCCCTTTAATCAGCACGCTAAAAGATTGGGCAAAACGCGCAATATATATTTTTTTAAACAATTCACCAAACACCGGGGCAATCAGTATCAACTGATTGGCCACCGCCTTCCCCTCTTGAGTTTTAAAATAATCGACAACAATAAAAGTCACTCCAGCAACAATTAGAATCACCACCCACCACCAAGAAAGCAAAAAGGTTCCTCCCCCTAAAAGTAACTGAGTAATAAAAGGAAGAGCGACATTCGATTCCTGGAACACCGGCTGAATTTTTGGAAAAACCACCACTATCATTACAACAGCAACGATGACAAAAAGCGCCAGAAGCACGGCGGGGTAGATCATCGCATTGGCAATTTTCCCCTTCCATCTTGCCTCACGTTCCAGATAGGAGGCCAAAAACAGCATGGACTCCTCAAGTCGCCCGGTAACCTCCGCCGACCGGACCATGCTAACATAAAAATCCGAAAAAATCGGCCTTTGCCTTTCTAAGGCCTGAGAAAGAGACAGCCCCGACTCCACGTCCTGGAGAATTTGAAAGACGGATTCTTTAAGCGTCTGATTTCGGGTCTGCTGATAAAGCGATTGAAGGGCGCCGTTTAACGGCATCTCCGATTCAAGGAGTGTCGCCAACTGCCTGGTAAAGATCATCAAATCCTTGATTTTTACCCGGCTCAAAAAACCGAATAAACTTTGGGCAATATTCCTTTTTTCAGTCGACTCAATGCTCAAAATAAACAGTTCATGCGACGTCAGAATGTTTGCCGCTGCCTCTTTGCTAGGACCTTCAACAAATCCCACCTGAAGCTCTCCTATTTTATTTCGCGCCTGATACTTAAACTTTGCCATTTTTATTTATTCTGAGCTTTGCGAAGAATAATTATAAAACTGAGCAACCCCGCCTTCTAAGCTCAAAATTATTTGTATATATTTATTTCGATTATCCATTATCTTTTTCTGTCTCCGCCTCCACATTGTGCGCAGATGGCGGGGTAAAGGTTTTGTTTTCCCGACTTGTCGGGAACAAAGCCCTTTATTTTTCCAACAAAATGCGCAATTCGGAAGGATTGAGTGAATAAAGTTCGGCATTTTCCAGGCTGATTTCTCTCCTTCTGACTAAATCCGCCAAGGACCGGTTGAGCGTTATCATGCCTTCCTGAGCATTAGTTTCGATAACCAAATCGATTTGATAGGTTTTTCTCTCGCGGATTAAATTTCTTATGGCTGGATTAATTATCATAATTTCGCAAGCGGGTACTCTTCCTCCGTCAATCCTTGGGATTAGTCTTTCCGAAACAATCCCCACTAAGGTGGCGGCCAGCTGGGAAGATATCTGGCTTTGCTGGTCAGACGGGAAACTGTCAATAATGCGGTCGATTGTTTGCGACGCCGAATTGGTATGCAGAGTCGAAAGCACCAAATGTCCCGTTTCAGCTGCCGTTAAAGCGGTCGCTATTGACTCAGTATCGCGCATTTCGCCTATCATAACGACGTCAGGGTCCTGCCTTAAAAGGGAACGTAGAGCTTGAGAAAAATCCACTGCATCGGTTTTGACTTCTCTTTGGGAAATAATGCTTTTATCTTGCGCAAAAATATACTCGATAGGATCTTCAACAGTAATAATGTGTTCGGTTCGATTGTGGTTAACTTCATCAATCAGGGCGGCCAGAGTCGTGGATTTCCCGTGACCGGCAGGACCAACAACCAAAACAAACCCCTGAGAAAGAGTTGAAAAGTCATGAAGTATCGGAGGCAGCTTAAGTTCCTCGATAGTTTTAATTTGAGCGGGAATCAAGCGCAATGCCGCTGCCATATATCCCCGTTGAAAATAAGCATTGACGCGAAAGCGGGCTTTATCTTCATAAGTATATGAAAAGTCAACCTGCCTTTTTAGCGACAACTCTCCTTTCTGCTGTTCGTTCAATAAAGACATCACCAAACCTTCCGCGTCTTGAGGGACTAAAATTGTTTCCTTGGTCAAGGGAACCAAAGCTCCATCGATACGCAGCGTCGGATGCCTGCCAACAGCAATGTGCAGGTCGGAAGCGTCCTGTTTAGCGCACATTAAAAGAAGATCGTTAAGTTTTTGTTTATAGTCCATCATATGCCTTAATTATACAGATTTTTAAACGGTAGTGCAAAAAGATGTTAATAATTAAGAGCATCCCGCCCTAATTTTGCCCACGTACTATCTGCGAAGCGTGAAGAGTGGATAGCTCTATCATCTTTTGGAGCGAAGCGCTTCGCTCATAACGGGATGCACTTATTCAGTGCCCGCGCTCCGCAAGACTAACACTTGCAAAATTAGAGCGGGATAAATGTTTTGTAGTTCCGATTCGTCATCGGAAACAAAGCCATTTAGAGTTCTTCGGTTTCACGGATAACGGTCTCCAACGAAATCATTCCTTTGAGAGCCTTGATGACTCCGTCCTGCCTTAAAGTTATCATGCGCTGCCTTTTGGCTTCTTTGACAATGTCACCTTCTCCTCCTTTCTGGCTGATAACATTTTCAAGTTCTCTGGTCATTTTCATTATTTCAAACATAGCCACCCTGCCCGAGATCCCCTTGCCTTTGCAAGCGGCGCATCCCGGAGATTCGTAGCTCTTGTAAGGCCCTTTTCCGATAGCCGCTTCTTTTTTATCCTCATCGGTCATCTCGGCCAGAGTATTTTCGACAATTTTTTCCAAATCGGGAGAGAGCGCCTTTTCTTTTTTGCACTGTTGGCACAATCTTGGAACCAATCTCTGAGCGACCATCAAGTTTAAAGCAGCCGGCAAAAGAAAAGAGTCCACTTTCATATCCACCAGTCTGGGAATGACTCCGGCAGCGTTATTGGTATGTAACGTTGAAAGGACAATGTGGCCGGTAAGCGCCGCGTGAACCGCCAAAGCAGCCGTTTCGCTATCTCTGATTTCACCGACCATGATAATATCCGGGTCTTGCCTCAATATCTGCCTCAATCCCGAGGCAAAGTCATATCCGATTTCGGGGTGAACCTGCGATTGATTGAGCCCATCCATATAATATTCAACCGGGTCTTCCAAGCTGACGATGTTGACGTCGTCGTGATTGAGCCCCTGCATTAAAGCATAAAGCGTGGTTGTTTTGCCCGAGCCGGTCGGCCCGGTAATAAGCACCATGCCGTAGGGCTTGGCGATTCCTTCTTTGATTAAAGTCAGGTTCTTTCCCAAAAGACCCAATTCCTCCAGCCCTTTGAGTCCGACTGTCGGGTCTAAAACGCGGATAGCGACTTTTTCTCCAACAGGCGTGGGGAAAGTAGCCACTCGGAAATCAATATCTCTTCCTAAAAGCATGGTCCTGAATCTTCCGTCCTGGGGGATCCTGGTTTCGTCTATTTTCAAATTGGACAAAACTTTTACGCGCGAGACAATCGGCTGGTGCAGTTCTATCGGCATCGAAGCCACTTCCTGAAGTTCGCCGTCCAAACGGAAACGAATCCTTAACCGGTTGCGTTGAGGTTCAATATGGATGTCGGATGACTGCTGATAAACCGCCTCTTTTAAAGTCGAGGCTACAATCCTGATTATTGGAGCGTCTTCGGCTCCGGTCGGGCCGGCTTCCAGTTGGACTATTTGTTGGACGGAAGACATTTTTTTCGTGCTGAGAGCTGAAATTGATTTCACCGCCCCTTCAACTTCACTTCGATAAGGAGAATATCTGCGCAAAATCGCCTCCCATAAAGACATCGGCATAAGATAAACGCCGAGATTGACTTTCAATTGCCGGGCGACAAATTTAAGGGCGTCTTGCGCCCTGGCGTCGTCGGGATTGACCATACCGACAACCAGCAAATCTTCCTTTAGCTCCAATGGGACCACCCGGAAATTTCTGACAGTGGCTTCGGGAATGGCTTTCATCAATTCTTCGGTAATGGCCGAAACATCAACGTTCTTGAATGGAATTTTTAAAATCTGGCTTTTTATTTCCAGCAATGATTGTTCCGGAACGATTCTTCTTTCATATAAAAGATCTTCGACCGGTCGTTTGGCAAAAGAAGCTTCCTGAAGAAGCCTCTGCCCATTTTCCTGATTTAAAAGTCCGCCCGCGATTAATTTGTCTATGAGGACTTTATTCTCCATACCGTTTTTGTTCAAGAGCGTAGCGATTGACTACAAAACCGAGTACCCCGCTCCACTTTTCCTTCATTTTTAATTAAATCGATATTTATTTTCAGCCATCAATTTTATTCACTTCCGCTCATTTTAGTTATGGAAAAGTGAGGCGGGGTAAACTTTTTATAATTAACGTTTTTCGCTTTGCTCTAAACTGTTAAATAAAAACTTTAAAAAACGTTAAAAGGAGACGCGTTGCCAGCCGGCGGTGGACTGGGAAGAGGAATGACTTGTTTTAAATTATTAAAAAACGGGCTATTAAGAACCTGAGTCGGGTTAAATTGGGAGATTTGCTTGATATCGCTTATCACTTGTAATTTTATCGGCACAACAGTGCTGACTAGTTGCGGCTGAACAAAAAACAAATAATAAACGGCAACACTAATAATTACCAAAATAACGGCCAAAATGCCAAACCCGAACCATTTTCCCTCTTTTTTATTTTCCTCCTCTATAAATATCGCCATACTATTGTGCGGTTTGATAATAACTGGTGACCGAAATCGAATAATCAAGAGACACTGCTCCAGTTTTTACGGGAGTAACGTCAACTTTCAAATCGGTAACATCCAAAATAAGAATATTGTTTTCCAACTGCCTCAAGAAGGCTTTGAATCCAGCGTAGCTCCCCGATAGTTTGACTTCTGCCTTTATTCGGCCGATGTTTCTGATAACTTTGGACTGCGACGGCTGAACTGGAAGAATCTGAGTTGAAAGCGAAGAAATTGAAATTCCGTTGGCCTCGGCTAACCCAACAATCTGGCCGACCAGATAACTTACATTCCTATCTTTGGGAAGAATCAGTGACATTTTGTTTTGAACATCTCCTTTATTCTGATAATCGGCGATTAAAGCCTGAACCTGATTAAAAGTCCCGCTAAACTGGTTATAAGTATCTTGTTTGGATATCAAACTCCCTCTTAGCACTACTACCTCGTCATAAACGTTTTTGATAAACGACGAATAAACCACCACCGAACCGATGAGAAATGCCAGAGCCGACAATATGAAAAGGATTCTTTTTGAGCTTGTTTTCATAGGTTATTGCTGCGATTCAAAAAACTTCGGGTTAAAGCTCATTCGAACCGAGAAAATTACTCCGCCACCGTCCTTGGCTTCTCTTTGTCTCGATGAATCAAGCGAAACTGCTGAAACGTTGGGGTCTGTTTTAAGAATCGCCAATTGATTGATGACGGTATTGAAATCGACGGCCACGGCATCAAACCTGACATCTCCTCCCAAAATTCCCGCCTGAAAACTGGAAAGTTTAACCGTCGGATAAATATTTTTTTCCAAGAAATCAAAAATCCTCGAGGGATAGAAGTGGGTTAAAGCCAGCGTCTGAACATTATAAAGTTGAGAATAAAAATCGGTAAGCGATTGCTGCTGGTTGACGTCAATCTTTTTTGACAAATCGGTGAAATTAGCATCGGCTTTACTGATTTCGGAATTGAGGTAAGGAACGTATCCAAAATTAATTCCAGCATAAACCAAAACAGTCAATCCAAAAATGACTATTGAAATAACCAAAAGCCTCCAGGGAAATCCGACTGAAGAGGTCGATGCCGCTCTAGCTCTATTTACCGTTGTACTAAGATCCGCCATGTAATTTAATCCCTATCCGTTTTACACAAAATTTTTAATCGCCAGCCCAATTGCCGTGGCAAACCGGGTCTGAATTTCTTTAGCCACGACATTCAATTGTTCAGGAGCCGAAACATAGAGCAATCCATTTCCAAGAACGGTCGGAATTTCAAGCTGATTCTCAAAATATTTGTCGATTCCAATGAGATTAGCGCTGCCGCCGATAAGCAAAGCGCGCTGTATTTTGACACCAAAACTGGATTCAAAATTATCCTTAACTTTCTTAACTTCACTTATTATAACATCTATAAATGGCAGTTCCAATGTGGATAACTCGTATTCCCCGACGCCTCCGACAATTCCTCTCTGTTTCTTCAACTCTTCGGCCCGCTTGTAGCTGATTCCCAGCCCTTTGGTTATCGCCTGAGTCAGAGTATCACCGGCATAATCTATCTGAGTGTTATGTTTCAAAAACGCCTGATCGACAACGCTGATGTTGGTGGACCTGGCCCCAATATCAACTACCAAGGAAGGCGTTTTATCTCCTCCGATAGTCGAACGCGCGTAAGCCAAATTTTCCACTTCAATCGCTTTTAAAGAAAGGCCAGCTCCTTTAAAAATTATTTTGTAACGATTAATAGTATCGTTTGGAATGGCAATTAAAAGAATCTGTTGTTTGGTAAAGCCGTCATTATCTGTTCTCTCGCCAACCCTGATCCAATCGACGGCAATTTCCGAAAGAGGCAAGGGAACGCTCTGTTTGATTTGAAAAGCCATCGTTTTATTGGTCTCTTCTTCGGTCATAGTCGGCATTTCAATCATGGTTATAAACGAAGCGAAGGAAGGAATGGAGGCGATGGTCGCAGAAGTCCCGAATTTAACCTGCTTAAGCAGGGCTCTTAAAAGCCCGGTGGCTTCTTTTTCCGAAATTTTTAAGGCGTTGGCTTGAATGACATTGTTGACTCGTTCAAAATGGCCGTAGCTTTCAAGCACGGCGTAGTTTAACAGTCTGGGATTGTTGGCTGAACCCTTTCCCAATTCGACGATTTTAATAGAAGTGGTTCCTATGTCCACCCCCAAAAAAGCCGACGGTTTAAAAGAAAATTTCTTTAAAAAATCAAACATGAGAAGTTAAGCCGAGAGCGCAAAAACTTTCTAAAAATTAGAAATCAGGCTGCATTTGCTTTATATTCTTATTATACCCGTTTTTATGAAAAAAATCATCAGTCAAACGTGGAAGTTTTTTCTGGATGTTCTTTTCCCTCCCCAGTGCCTAAATTGCCGCCTGCCCATTGCCGACCAGTCAAAACTGCTCTGCCAAAACTGTTTTGATGAAATTCAGCTCAATTCATCCCTCTATTGCCCAAAATGCATGGCCCGACTGCCCAACGGAAACTTTTCGTGCCACAATACCGATTATTTGCTTGCTCCGGCCTCAAGATTTTTTCCTCCACTGCCGGCTTTAATCCATAATTTTAAATATCGGGGACTTATAAAAATAAACCTGATGCTTTCGGGCATTTTAATCGCCTATCTCAAGCACTCGGGCTTGGATATCTCGTCATATTCAATCTCATTTATTCCTCTTCATTCATCCAAACAGCGGGAAAGAGGGTTCAATCAGGCTGAAACTCTTGCAAAAACGGTCTCGGAATATTTTTCAGTTCCTCTGCATCCCGTCTTAAAAAGAGCGGTCAATAACAAGCAACAGGCAAAAATAAAAGATTTCCAAAAAAGAGCCGAAAATATATCCGGCTGTTTTCAAATAACGGACGCCAAAAATGTAGCCGGAAAAAATATCGTTTTGGTTGACGACGTTTCAACCTCCGGCGCCACTCTGGCCGAAGCTTCACGGATGCTGAAAAAATACGGAGCCAAAAGGATCATCGCTCTTGTTGTAGCCAAAGCCTAAAGAAATAATCCCGTCTTGACGGGATTATTTTCTTATTTTCTTTCTAACCTCCTTAATTGTCTTGGTTTGGGTTTTTTCCGCTCTTTCCATACCTTCAATTTTGTCGGATATCTTTTCAAGATATTCCATAACCAGCTCGATTTCCTTTTCGGCGACACGGTTTATGGCAAAATCGGCCTCCGCTCTGGCTTCGGCATATTTATTTAAAAGATTTTCACCCACCAATAACAAAGGCATCAAAAGAATTTGGAGGAAGTTTGATATGAAAAGCCACAAAACAAAAGCCGGAAACGGGTCAAATCTCCAACCGGCAGGCGCAAAAAGATTCCATAAAACCCAGCCAGCGCTCCAGACAGCAATCGTCAGAAAAAAGCCCATCGTGCCGACACGCCTAGTAATAAATATAGCTACCTTCTCAAGTTTGGTGAATTTTTGGAATCGGCCAGGCGTGGTAATGTCTTTTATCTCCGACCTAAGCTGTCTGATTTCGTTTAGTTTTGGATGAAGCATAAGTTTATAGTATATATTTTAAAGTTCGCGTCCTCTGTGTATCAATAGAAAGTGTCTCAATGAGAATTTCTACTTTACCTCAAAAGGCAGAACTACAGCTAAAACGTCATCAACGTAAATTTTGTATTCATATTTTCCCACGGATTGGTTCAAATCTTCACAGCCGATGCTTCCGCCAGATTTCAGCTCTACTGGAAAAACAGCTTTTGGATTAACATCCACTTTTGTTTCGGTGTTATAAACTGCAATTGCCAAGCTCCCTGAAACAATTGTCTTTTTGATTTCTAATAAATTGCAAAACTGGTCGGTAGGTAAAAAAATACTAGTTTGAATAACTTTGAAAGGGTCAAATTTCTGACCTTGCGGCAATTTTCCCAATTTCGCGCTGGTAAAGTATTCGTTAAATTTCGCCTGGTTGGGTTGTTCAGAAAGTTGGCTGCCTGCTGCCGCCTGATTCTGCTCCACAGGAGCACTTTCCGGAGGCGCGGAAATGTCAGTTGACGTTCCTTTTTTGAAATAATTCCATCCAAAAAACACCGCTGCCACGACCAATAAAGTGATGACAACGCTTGTAATAATGTTTTTCATGCAGATATTATAGCATTCTACAAATAAAAAATCCTTTCGGATTTTTATATTGGCGGGTCACTCGGGTTAAGTGCCCCAAATATTGAGTATTA
>Ga0315293_10006155_pt1 | contig 11252 bp, 22 predicted proteins | sample YL17G13_20_MG_FD_203071 | JGI IMG/M metagenome (GOLD analysis project Ga0315293, IMG submission 203071) | Sediment microbial communities from Yellowstone Lake, YNP, Wyoming, USA - YL17G13_20 | ecosystem: Environmental > Aquatic > Freshwater > Lake > Sediment | place: USA: Wyoming | collected... | reverse complement strand
GAGTATAAAGATAAAAACATTTTATGACATCTCCAAATATTTCCCCATAAACTTTTGACAGCCCGGTCACGAGTCCCCCTGAATTAAAATCAATCCGCAGAGAGGAGATGTCATACGGGTCTGCGGATTGACTTTGTTGAGCTTCTCGTCGAAGGAGATGATCTCCTCTATCTTGGTGCATAAAAAAAGGGTGTCTTACGAACACCCTTAATCCTGACTTTCACATCCTATACATCATCATCTTCCTCATAATCATAGGTAACTTTTCCCGATAGGACTTTCACCACATTGTTTTCGACCACGATTTTACCCAAGTCTGAGGAATCCTCACCTTCCCAAGTGATTTCACCGTTGAGTAATACACCCCACTTTGAGAAGAAATGATTAATGAGGTATTTCAACCACTCCACATAGTTATAGAATTTCTCTCCACCATCCCATTGTAGAATAGTTCCATCTTCGGATACTTCCCATTGACACCAGAGACCTGGCTGACATAATCCTTCTCTCTGTCTCCGTGTGTTCTCATCCCACCTGGAGTTAAAATCAGTGGTACTATCATATCCGATCTGTCCTGGAGGGCAGTTGTAGTCGATGATTGATTTATCCTCTCCATGTCCTGACTGTCCGAAGTCTCCATCATCCTTGGCGAAGTACTCACCTTCGTTACCATAGATAACATTGAGGTCTTTAGAACGAGTAAACGGATATCCATATTTTCCCTTATACATCTCCATAAGGGTTCCCACATCACGTCTCATTCTTCGGGTGTGTCCTAACAGATTGATGTAATCTGTTTTTTTCTTGTTTAGCGCGGGGGTGATTGTTATCGACCCCTCAAAATCAGTTGTGTATCCCATATTTTTATTTTTAAGGTTTAGTACATTTTTGGTCTTGGGTCTTCATCATACCACATTTTATATAACTCCACTTTCCTTTTCATATCTCTTGCTTTTTGTTGTAGAGATTCCAGTGAGGTGGCGAGTAAAATAGTATCGAGCGGAAGACTACTTTCACAAGAGTCGTCTAAGTAACGACCAAGAAAAGCGTTTCCACTATCGGCGAGTTTGTGCATGTCAGGGGAGTCTGGATATACCTCCTTAACCATCTTGATTAATTTCTCTGAATAGGCCATAACTTTTTATGTTTTGATTCGAGTATAAAGATAAAACATTTTTATTAGATATCCAAATATTTTAACAGTTATTTTTAAACTATTTCTGCCATCTCTGGTGGCAACAGCTTTGCCTACACGTATGGCAGACAAAGTCAATCTGCAGGGGTATGCGGATTGATTTGTCCATCTCTTGGATACGTCATCATGTATCCACGCATCTTGGTTGCATAAAAAAAGAGCCATGTAATACGGCTCTTCTGGATCACCAACTGTTGATTAGATCATTTCAACGAGTTCCTTATATATCTCTCTTTCCAGAGTTCCAGTTCTTCCGAACATTTTGGACTCCGAGTTATCACCACGAGGTTTCATCGAGTGTGTGGTGTAACGAGTAACCCCGCTGAACAGTCCCCATAGTGAATCATTTTTTTGAGCGAGTTCTATACCGAGGTCATAGTTAAATCTCCACAGGCGGTTTTTGAGGTTTGTAGAAAACTCATTACTGTCGAGTCTTTCCTCAACCGAGATTTCAAAAAGTTTCTTTGTTATGAGTTCCTTAACTTCGGGTGTCATACGGGTCTCTGACAGTTTCGTGATTTCACCGAACTGAACCTGCTCCTCATTCAAGAGTACATCTATCTGTTGTAAGATTTCATCAATCCTCGGTCTCATTGTGGATGAATGTCTCAGACGAGTGGAAACCTGTTTGTAACCCGTCCAGAATGTGTTCATACAGGAGACGGTAATTTTTGCGTTCCCGAAAGCCAATGCGGTACGACCATCAAAGGAATTAAAACCAGAGATGTATCCTTCGATTCTGTCGTTACCAAGTTTGAGGTCATTTGATTTCAATTGAAACCATACCTTCTCGCCACCTTTGAATGAACCACCAGAATGAACAACCAACCCTGACTGTCCCGATATACGGTAGAGTAATTCAAGAAGTTCATCATTTTGGTACGGTGAGTAGTTCTCGGTGTGGATACCTAACACCTTATTAGTGTCTTCCCTGACAAGGGCGATGCGGTCAGGAATAAGAATTCCCGAAACTGTCTGGATGGGTTCTGACTTTACATTCCAGTTGAGTCCAGCCTTTGTCAACATGTTCGATTTTTCAATTACCAATTCTTCTTCGTTCATATTACTATAGTATTAATGATTTACATGACAAATATACAGCAGATTTTTTTAATATCCAAATAAAATGATAATTATTTTGAAGTTATTTTATTTTTTAAAGCCCCGGGCGTTTCCCGGGCGCCCGGATCTTCCTGAACTAAAGTCAATCCGCAGACGCATTCTATGTGCTGATTGACTTCTAGGAATTCAGAGGGCCTCTAAAATGCGCAAATGCGCTGTATTATCTGGTATTTGCTCTGGGAAATCTGGTATTTGCTCTAGAAATCTGGCATGTAAAGTCAATCCGCAGAACCTTTTACATGCGGATTGACATCCTAAGCTCCAGGATACCGGATACCGGAGTCGTATCCAACATCTACGCAAAAAAGAAGGGGACAAATTGTCCCCATGTACTTTTAAAATTAAACCAAAAATAATTAACACAGATAATCAAATATACATATTAGAAATGAATTAATCAACTCTTGAAAGTACTTCAATTAAAAAATCGGCGATTTCCTCTTCTCTTTCGGTGAAGAATGATGCATGTTTGTTACACCAGATTTCATCGTTTGGTATCCAAAAGTAATCATCCATAAGGAGTTCATCACTTCCATCAGTCGGTACACCTAGGTTTGCACAGATTTCCTCATGAGTTTGTCCCCAATCTTTTTTGAATTTCTCAATTTCCTCATCACTTGGCTCACCTTCTGGTAAATCTATATTCCAGATAGCGCATGACTTAATACAATCACCATTGCTATCATATACATCAAATATAAAACCTTCATCGGTTTTAATCAGATATATGTCAGCGCGTCCTTCGAAAGATATTTGTAATCTTTCTTTGTCATCTTGTTTAATAATTTTAAATGGTCGCTTCATTTCTATATTTTTTTAAAGATTTCACTCATTGGTCTTGGCCCGATAAAAATATCTAAACATCCACCCGAATAATGCTCACCATTCTTTGATTTAAAATGATAATCTTTGTATGACCCTGCGGGTTGAATTGTATCTTCTGATATTACCATTAAAAAAGGATTACGAGTTTTAGTGTTACTCTTATGAACAATAATCTGGTCTTCGGTTGTTCTGATTACTTCAATCTCTACTATGTCACCCTTATCTAGGATGCCTTCGAGTTGTTTATATTGTTTAATACATTTAGCTTTCATTTCTCATTCATTAAATAAATTTCATATATATCCTCATCGTTAAAAGAACAAGCAGCTTCAGGCTCGGTTTTTATAAACCAATCTCTCCAAATTTTAAATTCCTCTGTTTCCATTGTGTAAAGATAAAAACATTTTATGAGATATCCAAATTAAATATGAGAAAATAATCCATGACCGCCTGCAGGGTCAATATCATCCTCATCATTTAGAAAATCATCAACTATATCTATATAATGTTCATGAAGTAAATCATCAACAATTGCTTGTTCAAGTTCATCAAGCGGGTCGTCATACGGAAACATATCGTGGCTCATGATTCTCTTATTGCTTCAATAACTTTATCATAATTCTGGCAATCTTCCTCAAATCTCACATTAAGCAGGACATTGTATTCTGCTTCGTACCATTCGAGTAGGTCATTACAACCCCAACTGACCTCAGCTGGTGCTTCTGAACCCCATGACCAAAATAAGGTATTGAGGGCGCTGATAAATAACTCTTTCCGTTTCATATTTTAATTTATTATGAGTTTCATATCTGATAAAACACTTTGACCATCACGGTAATACAAACGGTCATTGTTAAATTGATAAACCGTATGAACTCCCACATAGGTACTTTTTATTTCCTCATAAATGAGTTTAGGATCATCGTGGTCAAGACATAATCTCATTTCAAATGCAAAATCTCGGTTTGAACGGTCAATCATTTCCTGTGATACATTAATACCAAAATAACGAGCCTCATCAACTTCCGATATAAACATACCAGTATAGAACCCTTTTAACCGATATCTTAATACAAAGTTATCTGCGTTACACCAAATACAAATACATTGTTTTTCTCTCAATAGATAAACCATTTCAGGATTTATACAAGACATAAATAACCCGTGCGAATGTCCGTGCCCCATCATTATAATACGGTCATGTCCTTTGATAAGATCAGCAACTCGACTTCTTGATTGGGTGATTATATGGTCATTGATAACCGTCCAACCTTTCCCAAGATAAATCTCTTTAAGAAAATCGGTTGAAGGGTCATCAGGGTGAATTACTAATGTTTTCATATCTGTAAGTTTTGACTATGATGTAAAGATAAATACATTTTATGACATTTCCAAATTATTCTGCGGTTATTTTTATTTATTTTGTAGGAGGGATCGTCAGTCCCGTGGGGACGGGGGACATCCCAGAACTCAATCCGCAGATCATCCTGCGGATTGACTTGTCGAGTCCAGGGTTCTTAGAAGGTTTGAGTTTAGTGGTCTTTGGAAAGTGGGTACAAACCAGAAAACCCCGACTCAAATATGGTCAGGGTTTACGGCGGACATTTTTTGCTATAGCCTTTTCATAACCTTCTCCTTTCGTTTTTATTTATTTGTGCTTCATTACAAATGAATATCAGATACAAATATAAAAACAATTTATCATATTTCCAAATTTTTAATAAGATTTATGAGCGTCCCAACCTTGGTCATCGTCAAAATTCTGTCGGGGTTCAATAAATTCCTCGTAATACCGAGCGTTAGCGGGACTTATTCTCGTGGTGTTGTTTCTCTTGGTAGGTATTACGGTGTTCCAATATTTGTCCTTACAAACTGTGCCACCCTTTGTCTTACAAAATGCCTGTTGGTATGAGGTCTTGATAAACTCTGTACCACATGAAGGACAGATACAAGTTTCCCCAACCTTGGCGGATTTCGACTTCCTATATTTTTCTCTCCGTGTCATACGGTTGTAGTTCCTTTAAAATCTTCTGTCCAGTCAATACCGTTTGATTTAAGATAAGTTTTAAAATCTTTCAATCTCGGTATATAATAGTCACTTGGTAAACTCCTTAATATATCTTTCAGTTCATCATCACAAAGGACAACAACTTCACGGCGACCGCTCATACAATATAACAACTTATCAAATTCCTCATGGGGAACATTCAAGTAAGGTTTTGCGGACACAAATTGTACCGTTCTCATTTTATTCTAAGGTATAAATGATTTGATATTTGTCTTCACCTATTACAAGTCCGAGTCCTCTACCATTATCCCAATCGACATTGATAACTCCACCACCAACATGAATGATTGTTCCTTCACTTCCCGACTCAATAGGGTGTGGGTCGTTCTCCATACTGATACAACGAATTCTTTTCCCAATTAAATTTTCCATAATGTTTAAGTGTTAAGTTTATGAGATAACCTATATGTTCTTTGAATTGATTCCAAAATGATCTTTATATCAGAATCATTTGTCTTCTCAATAAGTGAATCAATTTGTTTCCATTCTGATCGGTTTAATTTCATCGCCGTTCTTAGTAGTTCTCGGTCTGTGTCTATCATTTGTTTTTTCATAATGTAAAGATAAAAAGAATATTTGAATCCACCAAATAAATTAACAGTTATTTTTTCCGATCTATACGAATTATTAAAACTCAATCCGCAGATGTCATATGGTTATGCTGATTGAGTTTTCACCGTGGTCTTCTACGAACATCTTCTTCGACTCAAGATCACAGCAAGAAAAAACCCCCGACTTTCATCGAGGGTAAAACCTAAAACAAGATGAAACACAAAAGTAAGAGGGGGAAGTTGTTTACCAATATTCCCTGTGATTGAAGTTTATGAATTCATTAAGAATCCTGCTATAATTATAATAGCAAAAACAAGGAGTACACACAAATTTGATTTCAAGTTTTCCATTGATTTCAACTCTTCTATCAATTTCAAGTTTTCCATGATGATTAATTTTAATTGTTTAATAAGTTAATTATTCAATATCAGATGTAAAGATAAGAATTTTATTTGACATTTCCAAATATTTCTTCATTTATTTTTTATACACACAGGGAGGAGATGGTTTCCTGAAGACCGGATCTACAACTCAATCTGCAGATGTCATACGGTTCTGCGGATTGACTTCACGCCCGGAATTCCTCCGGAGAAAAATCCCGACTCGCTATATGGGAGCATAAAAAAACCCCAGCTTTCGCTGGAGTTTTCCATTATAGGCTCCCTTGTGAGAGATTACTCAGCCGTGTCTGGAACGACGGCTGGCCTATCCTGTTTTATCATATACTCTACAATACCTATGGCTTCCGTCATACAGTATTCCTCACCATAAAATCCCCAACATGAATCGACTTCTTCTTCCGTGTCTGTGTCCGTAATACGGAAACCGTAAACATCACCTGTAAGATATTGGTCGTATGTTTCAACTTCCCCTTTGAGGTAGACTTCAATTTTCTCTTTCCTTTTCTTTGATATTCTCAACCATCCGTACTCCTTACGAATCTTTTCTTTGGTAATGTAAATAAACCCAACCATTCCCGAATCCCAAGGACAACTGAATCCTGTGGTATTCATTGTTATTCCGCTGTGGTCATAAAGATATAAAGGTAACATAGCACCTATAACCTTTTTATCACCCATGAATTTCCGAGCTTCGCCACGGTCATTGAAGTCATGCTTGTCACCGAGGTTATAACGACTGTGAAAACACGCCATCGTACCGAGGTTATCCATATCCACACGCGGACTTCTGGCGTCATCATCCTGAATCACTTCAATTTTATACTTTCCGATTGTCTTTGTTTCTGTAGCTTCCATCTGTTTGAGTGTTTAGTTATGAGTGTAAAGATAAAAAGAATATTTGAATCCACCAAATAAATTAACAGTTATTTTGCGGAGGAGAGTACATCCCGTGGGGACAGGAGACATCCTAGAACTCAATCCGCAGATGTGTAATACGGATGTGCGGATTGAGTTTGAAAAACACCTCCGGGCGCAAAAATTTGCGTTGCCGTTGCGCTGCAGCATAAAAAAGTCCAGAAGTAACCAGCTCCTGGACTCAAACTAACCAAATAAAACACAAACAGACTTAATCACCTAATTTTTTAAGCGTTTCCTTCATCTCGCTTGGTAATTCCTCATATATTTTGTCAATGGTCAGTTGTTCGACTTTCTGTTGCTCAGCCGACCATGCTTCTATTCTTTCAATACATCCAATCATTCCGTATGTTGACATTCCATCAGTCCATCCATTACGAAGTACATCTGGCATCGGTACATCTGGATATTTTTCAACAAGTTCTTTCAACCTCTGTTGAACATGAGCTTTCAATGACTTTTCAGTCTGTTGAATTAAATGCCATTCTCTACGGTAGTCAATACCTGTCATCCTCTTCGTAGCCATGACCATCTTGTTGCAGGTGATGTACAAACTAATTTCTCGCCTTTGTCTGGGTCTTCCAGAATGGTTGTAATCATCGGTAATTTCATCAGAACCGCAGCCCTGAATGACGATTTTAACATTTCAAGATATTCAAGAGCAGATACTTCATCCTGTGCTTCTATTGTTATTGTCCACTTTTTCATGTCTGTTTAGTTATTGGTTATAATGTAAAGATATATATAATATTTGACACCGCCAAATTATTTAATAGTTATTTTTGTACGAGGTCATCTCAGTCCGTGAGCGACGCCGTCGAATTCCTAGAACTCAATCAGCAGATATGTAATACAGGTTCTGCGGATTGAGTTTGAAAAACTCCTCCGGGCGCAAAAATTTGCGTTGCCGTCGCGCTGCAGCATAAAAAAGGTGAACCAAAGTCCACCCTCACAACACATTGACCAACACACAATATTTATTTCATATTCTCATTATAATATTCATTAAACTGAAACGCCTTCTCCAAGTCTGTGAACTCAGGCATTCCATACCCCTCATCCGTATAATACCTATCGGATAACTTACCACCAAATTCTTTAACCTTATCTTCGACACTATTGAGTAATATAAGATCAAGTGCCCAATAGGTTGATGGATTTTTCATAAAATTCCACGGGAAATATATTCTCTCGGTAACATGAACCTTGTGGGGAAATATTAACCCACATACTTGGATTTCGTTTCCACAACTCCAAAACCTATTCAATGGAGTATATTCTGCTTTAGATTCCCACTCTTTAAATGTCATTTGATATTCAGTTTAAACTTTTCAATAAGTTTTTTAACTATAACCTCGGCAGATATTGGGTTTAAATCCATCCATTTACTGTTATTTTCTCCCTGAATTTTTATCCTCGGAGGATAATACGAATGAAAATCAATACAATTCAACTGACCTTCATAATAATGTCTACTTCTTTCTTCTTCTGTCATTGTGTTTAGTTTTGGTTTACTCTACAAATATAAAAAGAATATTTGAATCCACCAAATTATTTAACGGTTATTTTTATTTTGTACAAGACCATCTCAGTCCCGTGTTTCCCGGTTGGACATCCTAGAACTCAATCAGCAGATGTAATACCAATGTGCGGATTGAGTTTCAAACATCTTTCCAGGCAGAAATTCGTTCCCACCTGGTCTTCGATCTACAGCATAAAAAAAGGTGAACCGAAGTCCACCTTTTCCTATTCCTATGTAATACCGTTAGTTCAATTGTTCTACTGTCATTGGCTCGATTGTCATTTTCTGTGGTAATCTTCTAAGAATACCTTTCTGATAAGGTTTGATGAATACATATTCATATCGTGTACGACCTTTCCCGACCAACATCAAACGATAATGACCACAAACATCAAAACCACCTAATCTAATAGTCTGAATGTTCCAATTACTGTTAACTTGTATTACTGATGATTTACTTTCGTTCTTAATTTGATTACCTTTCATAAGGTCACCTCTTTTTTCCCCACCATTAATTACTAATAAGGTAGTCGGAATTAATTCCAAAAATGTAACGATACTTATAAATTTTTTCCACATCTGAACAATCTGATTTTCCCAAGTACCATTGTCACGAATATCATTTTCACTATAAAATGAAATTAATTTTTCGTCTATTTTTGGAAATGTTTCGTTTTTTATCAAGTCGAATTGAACGAATTTATAATTTAGATATTCTTTTTTATCATCAAGTGTGAAAAATACCATATCCACGAAATTATCTGTCTTTATATATTTAATTACGAAACAATCATCTACCATAATAATATCTTTTCTATTTGGTAATGACCTTAACACATCAAATTTTAGTTCATTAGGAACAATAAAACTTCCTATCATGTTTTTTACTTTATTTGATAATACTAACATCCGAAAGTTTTTATTGTCATTCATTAAATTATTTAAACTTTCAGGAAGTGTTAATTTGTCAGTTTTATATAACTCGTTACTTTCTTTCTGTGAAAAAGTACCAAAATTATCCTTATTAATAAGGAACATTAAAGAATTTTGATTAAGTTTCATTGTCTGTGGTTTAATTGGTTTATACAAAGATAATCAATTTTTTTAATATACAAATTATTTAACAGTTATTTTTAATTTATTTTTATGATGTAAAGATAAAACACTTCGGAGGATCTCCAAGGATCCCTGAAGTTATTTTTCCAAACTCAATCCGCAGATGTAATACCGATATGCGGATTGACTTCATACCATGGATCCCTCGATCTTGGATCTCCAACATCTTCCATCATAGTTTTTGGACAATAAAAAAGGGATTCGATTTGAACCCCTTTTTAGACCGTTTAAGACACTCTGTTATTTAGTCGATCAGTTCGTACACTTCACCCCCCATCGAAAGGAAAAGAATGTTGTTAAGGTCACAGACCTGAAAATTCAATGTATCATCCAACCCCTGATTTGTGTACCCTTCTGATTTTTTAGTCAGAAAAGATTCAAACATCTGTTTCTCTATCGGGTTTTCATTGTGGAAATACTCAGGTTTTCCAATGGTACTGTTTTTCAAGTATTGATAACGAAGGTAATATTTTGACCTCGTTTTTTTATCAGTTACAAGTCCTTTGGAAATTATGTCAAACCATACTTCCCGACCTTCACCACTTACAAAAGTCTGTTCCTTTCCTTCTTTCTTTAGTCTGTTGTTTACCGAATTTTCATAGTCAAACCCTGTAATGATTTTGTACTTTCTCGAAAGGTTATAAACACCTACTTCAAAAAATGGGTTTGGTGTCGGGTTTGGATTCTTTGTTTTCTTTCCGTTCTCACCTATTAACCAATAATCAAGATATTGGTTCATTTTTTCGGGTGTTCTTGACACAAAGGAAATCATATCAGGATTATTTACCCCACCTAAAATAGTCCTTAAATTTGACCTTGTTATCACTTTGGTAACTGTCATTGTGTCGAGTTGTTCTGTTGTCGTTTTGTTCATCGTAGTAGAATTTATCGGTTTAACTTCCCAACAAAGATCAGTATAATATTTGACACTACCAAATATTTTAACAGTTATTTTAAATTATTTTGATATATTATATTCCCTTCGGGAATATAATATATCAACCACCCCGAACAAGTCAATCCGCAGACCTACCCATATCCTCCATACATATCCCTCCCCCCTCCCTCCCTCCCCGTATCCCCCCTCATATATACCCCTTTTTAACAGTCAAAAGGGGGGGACAATAATCTAACTGAAATTTTTTCTGAAATTTTCGGGGAATTTAAGACCCCTGCGACAGGGGGGAATTCAATAAAAAAATTTCTGGATTTTTTCAGGGGAAGTTGGAACCCACCATTTGTCAACTGGGATCTATCATTCGTTGGTTCTCTGGTTGCATTCAGAAAAAAAGTCCGTATATTAGATATAAAATTTATATTATGAAAAAACTATTATTTTCTTTAATGTTGGCCGTGGGAATCTTAATTTCCGCGAACGCCAAAGAAATCGTCGCTGTGGGTAAAACCCATACAGCGATGGGAGACTATCAGATCACCACATGTGATCAGCCCTGTATAGTTAATGGTAAAGAATTACGAACCTTTACCGTTGTCTATGAAAATTCCCCAATGGAAGTAAAAATCGCCATAGAGAAG
>Ga0315293_10006150_pt1 | contig 11256 bp, 13 predicted proteins | sample YL17G13_20_MG_FD_203071 | JGI IMG/M metagenome (GOLD analysis project Ga0315293, IMG submission 203071) | Sediment microbial communities from Yellowstone Lake, YNP, Wyoming, USA - YL17G13_20 | ecosystem: Environmental > Aquatic > Freshwater > Lake > Sediment | place: USA: Wyoming | collected... | reverse complement strand
CTTCCTCGTGGAGAACGGGAAGGTCAAGAGTCCCGTCAAGAACATGCGCTTCACCAACGGCATCCTCGACGCCTTCGACGCCATCGAGGCCATCGGCAAGCGCCCGGCGCTTGTGGGCATGTTCGGGCTGGGCGCCATCAGCGCCCCGGCGGTGAAGCTCAAGAAGTTCAGCTTCACCGGCGGGACGGAGCACTAGGGCGCGGGGAAAGACCAGGCAGGCTCCCTCCCGGCTCGGGAGGGAGCCTGCCAAACGTGAGAGCCAGTCCAACCAGAATATCCCCGGTCTACCAGGCCTATAATAGGTAAGGTCTGGCGGCCGGCGGCTATGTGGCTACGCTGGGGCCGCGCAGGAAAGGGACGGCTGTGGCCAAGGGACCGGCGCTCGATCGCGACCCTATCGGGAAGGAACCCGCCCGGCGCAAGCCGCGGGTGGCGGAGAAGACCGGGATTCCCGAGGTCGACGACTTGAGGGAACGGGTCGTGGACCTAGAGGCCCGGCTCCGCGCGCTGGCCGTGTCCCGCCGGGTCCTCATCACCCTCCTGGTGTCCTCGGACAAGAAGAGGAAGATCGAGGTCGCGCGCCTGCGCGGCGAGGTGGAGAAGCTCCGGGAGCGCAACCGCTGCCATGGGCGAGCCGTCGCGGCCCGCGACGCCGTCATCCACCACCTGAGATACCAGATGTCCGAGCTTGTCGGCCAGGACGCCGAGAGCCCCGCGGACTCCCTTTAGCCCCTAACCTAGAAGGACTTGGCTTTTCCGTCGGGTAAGTGGCCACCCTGAGAGACCAAGCCGGGAGAGCCCGTCCGGCGGTGAGGGTGGGAAGCCGTGGCGGAGAAGCCCAGGGTGGACCTCAACAGCGACCTTGGTGAGGGCCTCGGCGTCTGGTCCTTGGGCCAGGACCTGGCGATGTTCGACCTCGTGACCTCCGCCAACCTGGCCTGCGGTTTTCACGCCGGCGACCCTGGCGTGATGAGGCGTTCGCTCCGGCTGGCCGTGGAGAAGGGCGTGGCCGTCGGCGCCCACCCGGGGTACCCCGACCTGTCGGGGTTCGGCCGGCGCGACATGGCCCTGACCCCGGAGGAGATCGTGGACTCCGTCATCTATCAGATAGGCGCTCTCCAGGCCTTGGGCCGGGCGGAAGGCGCCCTGGTCCGCTATGTGAAGCCGCACGGCGCCCTCTACAATCGGGCGGCCGTGGACGCGAAGGTGGCGGCCGCCGTCGTGGCGGCCACGGTTCAGGCGATGAAGGGCGCCGGGTCGGCGCCTGTGCTGGTGGCCATGGCCGGCTCGGCCATGGCTGTGGAAGCGGAGAGGGCGGGCCTCCGGCTCGTCCCGGAGGTGTTTGCCGATCGCGCCTACGACGAGACCGGCCGGCTTGTGGGGCGCGGCGTGCCGGGCGCGGTCATCACCGACCCGGCGGCGGTCGGGGCGAGAGTGGTCCGGATGGTCCGCGATGGTGAGGTCGAGACCATCGGCGGTGGCCGCGTGGCCGTCACGGCGGGGACGATCTGTCTCCACGGAGACACCCCGGGCGCGGCGAGCCTGGCCCGGGCTGTCCGGAAGGCTCTCCTGGACGCCGGGGTCCGGGTGAAGGCCTTTGCCTGAGCGAGACGGGTACCCCGTCGGCCGGCCCGCCGGGGACCGGCACCTGACCCTCGAACTCGGGGGCGAGGTCAGCCCCGAGACGACCGATGTCGTCTACGCGACCGAGGCCATCCTCCGAGCCACTTGGCCGCCGGGCCTCCGCGAGACGACCCCGGCCTACTGCTCCCTCCTGGTCCGCTACAACCCATTGGAGACCGACTACGAGACCCTGGCCCGCGTGGGTCTGGAAGCCGTTCGGGCGGCGGCCAAGCGGGGGGCGAGTCACGGGCGGCCGCGGGCCGGCGGCCGCGGGACGGTCTTTAGCGGCGAAGTCGTCATCCCCGTGGTCTACGGCGGCGAATGGGGGCCCGACCTCGGGGAAGTGGCCCGCCATACCGGTCTGACCCCCGACGAGGTCGCGGCGCGGCACGCCGCCGGCCTCTATCGGGTGGCGATGGTCGGCTTCGCTCCCGGCTTCGGGTACCTGACCGGGATGGACCCGCGTCTGGCCACGCCGCGGCGCCGCGCGCCCCGGCCGGTCGTGCCGCAGGGGTCGGTCGGTATCGCCGGCGAGCAGACCGGTGTCTACCCGGGCGCCCTTCCCGGAGGGTGGCAGATCATCGGGCGGACACCGCTTCCCCTCTGGGACCCCGAGGCCGCGGAGCCGGCCGCTATGGCCCCCGGCCGGCCTGTCCGGTTCGTAGACGCCGGAGCGGGCCGGGAGGGCTGGGCCCGGGCGGAGCAGCTGGCCGAGGGATTCGCCGCGGCCAGCCCGGGACGGGCGCCCCGGGTCGGCGCGGAGTCCGCGACAGGTCTCGCGCTGGTGCGGGCGGCCGGCCCGCTCGACACCATCCAGGACGCGGGGCGGTGGGACCGGTCCGGCCTCGGACTGCCGGAGAGCGGCGCCCTGGATTGGCCCGCCCTGGCGGCCACGAACGTCGCCGCCGGCAACGGCCCTGGCGCGGCGGCCCTGGAGGTCACCTACGGAGGCCTTGCGCTGGAGTTCATCAAGCCGGTCACGGTGGTGGTGAGCCCGGGCGGGCTGGCGTTGCTGCGCGGAGACGTGTTGGCCGCCGGCCGGGCGGCCGAGGCGCGGCCGGGCGACACCCTCGAGTTCCGCCCGGGTTCCTGTCCTCGCGTCTACCTGGCCTTCGGCGGGGGTGGGGTGGCCTGCCCTCTCGTCCTCGGCAGCCGGTCCACGTACCTCCCGGCGGGCCTTGGCGGGCTGGAGGGGCGGAAGCTGAGGTCGGGTGACGTGGTGATGGGTTTCGCGCCTGCCCCGGCGAGCGGAGGCCCGGCAGCGGCCGGGGCCCGGCCCTTGGCTTGGGCCGGCCCCTTCGGCGGGGAGGGAGTCACCGTGCGGGCCGTCCCCGGACCGCAGGAGCATCTCTTCTCCCCGGAGGCCGTCCGGGCGTTCTTCGACACCGCCTGGCGTGCGCTGCCCGGCAGCGACCGGCGGTCGTGTCTGTTGGACGGGCCGGAATTGGCGGCGCCGGCCGGGAGCGGTGTCTCGGACGGTTCACCCGCAGGGTCGGTCCAGGTGCCGCCGTCGGGGAAACCCCTGGTCTTGCTGGGCGACCACCAGACGACAGGCGGGTACCCCAAACTCGCCACGGTCATCGGACCGGACCTGCCGCTCTTGGCCCGGGTCCAGCCGGGCGGGGAAGTCCGTTTCCGTCCCGTGGACGTGACGGAGGCCCGTCGGGTCTGGTTGGAGATGCCTTCCGAGGTGGCCTGGGGTTGGCCGGGGAACGGGATGGCCGGCAGGCCGGAGGGGGGAGCCAGGCGACGGGTCATGGTCCTGGGCCTTGGGGGGCAGAGTCACCTGGTTGCGGTGGAACAGACTCCGCCCCGCTAGAGCTCACGGGCTCCTCCCAAGGTACAAACCGGGCAGGTCAGCGGACCAACCCCTGCCTGCCGTACTGGGTTCCCGGCGGAAGGAAAGTGCCCCCCCCGGAAGAGGGCTGTCCGGGCGGCAATCCGGCACCCTGCGCGATGCGCTCCTCGGCCAGGGCGATCATCCGGCGGACCATCTGACCGCCGATCTGGCCGCCGAGGTTGCCGCCGATGGTCCCGCAGTCTCTTGACGGCATCTCGGCCCAGCCCAGGCTCCGGACCTTCTGATCCAACCCCAGCTCCTCGGCGATCTGCCACTTGAACCTCTCCAGCAGCTGGCTGTAGGTCCGGGGGTCGCTGGCGCCGGTTCCGGGACGCTTGGCCACGCCCACTTCGTTCACGACCGAGAACTTGAGCTGGTCGAGCGCGTCCCGCGCCTGCGGCACTAGAGCGTTCTGGCGTTTCCTGCCCAATGTGGTCACCTCCAACGGTTACTTCGTCAGATGCTAGTATGGGTGCCAGAAATGCGGAGATACGTAGCACTTTCTGCATGGAATGGGCTTTCGCAGGACGTTCCAGGCCTATCTAGCTGCGGAGGGGGCCGGCCCCGCCTCTCGCGGGCCCCCGAGTTGCCGCCGAGTTGCTGCCGAGGGCTCGTCCAGCCGGGCTGCGGCGACCTGATTCTGCCCGGTGAGCATGTGGGCATACACCCGCACCGTGATGGCCGGGTTCGAGTGGCCCATGAGCCGGGACACCGTCGCCAGGTCCACCCCGAGGGCCAAAAGGTTCGAGCCGTAACTGTGCCGCAAGCAGTGGAAGTGCAGGTCCGGGTAGCCTAGGCGCTGGGCGCGGTACTTGAACCGGATCGTCAGACGCGACGGCCGCGCGATCGAGCCGTCTTCGTCGCAAACGACGAGACCGAGGTCCGTGTACGCCCCGCCGGCCCGGAGCCGGTGCTCTAACTGGGCCTTGCGGTGCTGCCGAAGATGGGCGAGGGTGTAGTTCGGGACGGGCAGCTGGCGGCGGCTGGTCGCCGTCTTGAGGTCGTCCAGGGCGGGGGCCGGTCCGGGAGCTCGATGATCCCGCGTGAGATCTGGACCTCGCCGGCGTCCCAGTCGATGTCGGACCAGCGCACGGCCAGCGCCTCGTGGCGGCGGACCCCCAGCGTCCCCGAGAGGACCACGGCCATCTGGTCTCGCCGGCCGTCCATCCGCCCGATGAACCCGGCCATCTCCTCAGCCCGTGAGGACCCTCGTCTCGTGCGCCACGCGCCGCGGAGCGTCGACGTCCTCCATCGGGTTATCGGCGATCAGGCGCCATCTGCGGGCCCGGCGGAAAGCGGACGTTAGGATCGTGTGCGTCTTGAGCAGGGTGGTCGGGTTGAGGCTGCCCTTGAGCAGGGAGGCGTAGAGCCGGTCGACGTGCATGGCCGTCACCGAGCCGAGCTGCGGATGCCCGAGGGTCGGGGCGAAGTGGGTCCGGATCGCGCTGCGGTAGGCGACGACGGTCTGCGGTCGCAGGCGCGGATCCACCACGGTCGCCCGCCGCTGCTCGAGGTACTCGCCGACGGTCATCGCGGCCGGCTCGACGTAGAGGCCGAGTTGGACCTCGGCCAAGACGTCCTTTAGGGCCTCCTGGGCCTCGTCCGCGGTGAACGGGCGGAGTCGTCCGTCATCCCCGTCGGGCCGACGGAGGCGCCGGGTCCTGTGGTCGCGCTTGCCCGTGGCGTGAAGGCCGAACTCGAGGACGATCTCGTTTCAGCCTTTCGTGGCGCTCCGGCGTCCTACGTGCCCCATGACCATTCCCGCCCGCCTCCTGGGGCCGGGTGATTCCGCGACCCGGCTCGCGCTCCTGCGTATGCCACGACGAATATCCTACGGCGTCCCGTTCGAGCGGCGCCCGTAGTCGGGGACGAGGGTGTTGTAGCCCTTGACCTTGCCGGGCTTACCGACGTGGCCGGTGACCACGGGATTACCTCCGGGAGCGTGAGGTTCGGCGGGCAGGGCGCTGGTTTCCGCCGGGAAGGAACGGAGCCGGGCCGTCATGGTCCGGCTCCTGGGCTGGGGAGAGTTGGGGCTTACCTGCCTCCAACGCTCAATTCCATCGTGGGACCGTTCTCGGCCGTTAGCCCATCAACATTGCCCGAGCTATCTGACAGCCCAAGCCGATGCCCTCGACCCTGTAGCGGCCCTCGTGAAGCCAGCTAGGATGTAACCACCGTCGGAGGTGCCCTCGATCGACTCGAAGCGAGACTCGTATCCTCGGTTGGAGAGCCGGCTCCATTTCACCTCGCCGGCGGTCTTGGCGCGGACCATCCACGCTCGGTATTGTGTAGACAGATCGCTACAGACTCCCGGGGCCACCCAGATCGAGCCTGCCGCCGCAACGATTCTCGGACTCACTGTCACGGACTCCAGCCGCTCGCTGCGGGCCTCTTTCACCCATAGCGACCAGGTGGCGGCGCCGTCGGCAGTCGCTTCGATGATCCCAGCATCCCGCGGCGCCTTCAAATCGTCGGACCCAAAGACTGTCAGGAAGGCTCCTTGGTCCGTGGCCTCGACCCAGGTGGTCCATCTGCGTCTGCCGTAGCTTATGATCCGCGTCCACACCTGGTGGCCCAGAGTATCATACTTCGCTAACCAGAGACTCAGGGCGGCCGTGGGATCGGCGCTGGGGATAGCGAGGCCGGCCACAACGGAGGCGCCATCGGGGAACTCGTCCGTGGAATACACGGCGTTCCAGTCCCAAGTCGTTACCCAGAGGTTCCTGCCCTTGGCGTCCATGCGGGTGAGTTGTTGCTGGAGGGTTCCCTGGGCGCACTTCACCAGGCGAGGACGAGGCTGCCGTCGGATGTCTCCCGAAGTGCATTGGGATATCCCTCGCCCAGATCGCGGTACCAAATCCGGGCCCCATCGTCGCCGGTCCTGATTGCAGGCGTCCGACGGTCGGCATCTCGTGTCGGCCAGTGGAATAGGCGGTCACGAAACCCCCATCATGGGTGCCCTGCCCGATGGGCGCGCCCGCGTAACCATCGCTCGGGAGGTCTCGGGCCCACACCTGAGCACCTGATGTATCCACCTTGACCAAGCGTGGGCTCCCATTCTGGAGGCCAAGGAGCGCCGGACCAGTAAGGACGAGGTACCCCCATCTGGGGTTTGGGTTGCCCCACAGGCCCATTCGTCCGAGGCGGCCTCCACCACTAGGTCAAAGCTGGCCACCGGCGCGGACGCCATGCCTTCCTGTTCGCTGCCTACGGCTTTGGAGGAGATTGAAGCGGTTAACGTAGCTTCGTCCCACGTCACCTGCGCACCAAGGCCTCGCCGACGAGCCTGAGCGGCACCATCGTCCAGCCATAGAACTTGATGGCCGGGACGTCACCTTCGACCGATCTACCATTGACCTTAACCACCACGACGGAAAATCCTTGGAGTTTGAGCTCCCTCTCAGGGTGGGAAGTAGCTGCACCTAGGTCGACTGCGGCCGCCACATTGTAGTGTCGAGACACGAAGTAAGTCACCAAGGCTCCGAATGCCATGCTCCCGAAGGTCAACAACACGCCCGGCACGCGCTCTCCCCCACAATGCTCTTTCTCGGCCTAACTCCAGCTCCGCCATCCGGATTCCCGCCGCCTGGGCGCTCACGCCCACCGCTTTCCCGATCTGCTCTGGCGAGTGAAGGCCCCTGCCGAAAAGCCACTTTATCGTCTCGGCCGGCATAAGCAGCTCCCGGGCGAAGACGTTGGCCGCCCTCTCGCCGCGGTCCATGCTCCGTCGGCAGATGAACACGCGGGCCAGGCGTCGGTCTGTCAGCTAATGCCTGAGCTCGTGCGCCGCGGTGGACCTCTGACGGGCCCAGCCCTCCCGGCTGTTTGTGACGACGTAGTATCCGGCGCCGAATAGGAGGAGGGCGCCGGCCAGGTCCGTGAACGGGCGCCGATGCCACTCCAGGCCATGGTACTTCAGCAGGGCCGGCCACTCGCCGCTCTGGACAGACACCACCGGGATCGAGGGGCCGTCGAAACAGACCACTTCCGGAATCCCGTGCGAGGACAACCGGAGGCGGTACACGAGATCGGATAGCGATTGCGGCAGTACCCAGGTCGCGGCCGGCTCTCCGTCCTCGCTCAGAGCCAGGATTCCCTTGGGGTCAGTGCCGCTGAGAATGTAGGTTTGGCCAAGGGGCCGGGCCACCATGTCATGGCCTCATACCCTTCTGGTAGCGCCATCTCGGCAACGATTATGCCGGAGATACAGTCCACGACGCGAGCCTAGTATCGAGCACGCGAATGTCAGAACGCCTCTGGGCCCCGCCGCTCCAGGTTCGGCTCACTGGCCGAGTACCCAATTGCATCCTGGGACGCTCCAGACGGGACGATCGGCACGAGATGACGGGACCCGCTTCCGCCCCCTCTGGACTGACGCCATCCATCCTCAGGCGAGGACCGTGCTGCCTACTGCCAGCAACACTACGAGAAGAGGTATCTTGCGCCCCATCGGTGTGTGCTTCCCCGCGAGTCAGATGCTCCCACGATACATGGGAGGCCTCCCATGTCAACCAGTGAGCAACCAGTGCAGCTTGCTCCTTCGGCAGGCGTGGGGTGCAGGTTCGCTGCGGCACCTCAAGACATGACGGCCGAAACGCTCTATGGACCGTGGCCCCGGCACTGTGACAGGACAGGCGAGGCGCAGGAGGGTCCCGAAAACCCTCCAACCAGCTGCGGCCCAGTCAGGGCACTCCGGACGGCCCCATCAGCGCACGAGAGCCGGGCGAAGACCAGGGGGCCCAGCACCTTGGCGATGAGGTAGTGGCTGAGGGCGCCCACGAGGAGGCCGGCTAGGATGGAGAAGAAGAACCACTCGATCTGGATGCTCTCCTTCTGCATGATCCCCAAGAACACGATCATCACCAGGCCCATCAGAACCAGCGAGACGCGGCGGCCCAGGGGCCTGCGCTCGAGGGGCGGGGCCAGGTGGAGACCGATGCCTCCACCGCCTGTGCTCTACGGCCGGGCCGGCCTGTTTGCTCCGCCGCGACACAGAAGGAGGTTGACCAAGGAGGCGGGAATCACGCCCACGGGCCGCCTAGACCCGTATCCGACGAGAGGTGCTATCCGTGGAGTACCGCGCTTTCGGACGTCTTAGCGGGCGCCCCTCGGCTCTGGGCTTTGGCTGCCTGCGCTTCCCACGGCACAGCGGGCGCCGGACCGAAGCGCTCGGCTTCGGAATGGGGCCGCTAAAGGCTCTGGAACCGGCCCGAGGTCTCGGTGTCCTCAGCGGCATGAGCACCATGGTCGTCGGCCGCCTGGCCGAGGCCTTCCGGAGCAAGACGGCCATCCCGTGCACCTACTGCGGCTACTGCCGCGTGTGCCCACAAGGTCTGAGCCTGCCCGAGGTCTTCGAGAGGTATTAGCGGGGCCGCCGTGAAGCTTCCCGACCGTTCCCGGTTCGAGCGCATCGCTGATTTCGGGGTGGGCTAGGAGGTCGTCGCCGATGCCCTGGGGCACGTTCTCCGTGGTGGCCGCGGACTTGGCGGCCGGGGAGTGGGGGGGAGCGGTGGCCTCCCGGTTCCTGGCCGTCGGCTCGTTGGTGCTCTTCGCCCGGGCCGGCGTGGGTGCGGTGGCTACCCAGTCGTTCATCAACACCGACTACGGTCCCAGGGGGTTGGACCTGTGCGCCAAGGATTGGACGGCCCAGCGCGCGTTGGAGGCCCTGACTTCCGCCGACGAGGAGCGTGGCGTTCGCCAGGCTGGGATTGTCGACCGCGCCGGCACCCCCGCCAACTTCACCGGCTCCGCCTGCGTGCCCTGGGCGGGCGGCGCCACCGGCCAGGGCTTCGCCGTCCAGGGGAACATGCTGGCCGGACCGGCCGTGGTCTCGGCCATGGCCGAGGCGATGACCAAGACCTCGGGCAGCCTCGCGCGCCGGATGTACGCCGCGCTCGTGGCCGGCGACAGGGCCGGCGGGGACAAGCGCGGGCGCCAGGCCGCCTCCATCCTTGTCTGCCGCGACAAGGGCGGCTACGGCGGGCGGAACGACCGCTCCCTCGACCTCCGCGTGGATGACCACCCCGACCCGGTGACCGAACTCGGGCGCCTCCTCGATCTTCACGACCTCTACTTGCCGCCCGAGGGAACCCTCCGGGCCGTTCCTGTCGACAGCCGGCAAGCCCAACAAATCCAGGCCTGGCTCTCCCGCCTCGGCTACTGGCAGGCTCCCCCCGACGGCCAATGGACCGACGCCTTGGCCGCCCGGCTCTACGACTACATGTTCACCGAGAACCTGGAACTCCGCGAGCAGAAAGGCCCCTTCGTCGACCGGCAGGTCCTCGACTACCTCCAGCGGCATGCTGAGGCCTTGGGCGACGCTCCGAAGCGCCACGCGGAGGCCTGAGGCGCCAGGCGTTCCGCCAGGAGAACCGTAGATTGCCCCCTGCTACAGGCCGCGTTTCCTGGTTGACAGATTCCGTCCTTAGACCGATAATTGAATTGTCGACAATCCTGTGTACCAGACTGTTGCCAACCGGAGTACTTGGAGGTAAAGAATGAAGAGGCAGCCTATACGGCGCCAACCATCAGGAGGGCCACGCCCGGAGGCGATCGTCGAGACCCTGAGGGAAGCCGTGATGTCCGGGCACTACCGACCGCGGGAAAGGCTCATCGAGCAGGACCTGGCCAGGGAACTCGGGGTCAGCCGGACATCTCTCCGGGAGGCCCTGCGGCGGCTCGTGGCCGAGGGCCTGCTCGTCGTCATCCACCGCCGAGGCACCTTCGTGGTCGAGCTCTCCGAGGACGACCTCAAGGAGATCTACAGCCTCCGGCTTGCCCTGGAGGTCCTGGCCGTGGAGACCCTCATCGAAACGATCACCCCGGCCCAGATCAAGGAGTTGCGCGACCTCCTGGTGGAGATGGGCCAGCCCCTCGCCCCGACCGACATCCGGACCCGGGTCGATCGCGACCTGCGTTTCCACGAGGCCATCTGCCGCTTCAGCGGCCATAGCCGGCTCTTCGCCATCTGGTCCAAGATGGGCGACCAGCTCCGGAGCTACTTCGCCACCGACTACCGCCTCGGCGACGAGCCGGGCATCGTTGAGACCCACCGGGCCCTGCTCGACTGCATCGAGGCCAGGGACAAGGAAGCGGCCCTGGCGACCCTGCGGCAGCACATCCTGGAGGCCGCCGCCCGGGTCGGGCGGAGCGGCTTGGTGAGGTCAAGCTCCTCGTCCTTGGAGGTGGCCACCCGATGACGGTCCTGGGAACGAGCGTAGACCGGGTCCGAGCTCGGATGCTTCAGGAGGCCAGGGTCGACGTGCTCGTGGCGACCTCTTACGAGGGAGTGGCCTACCTCACCGGTTCCGTCATCACGACCCAGCGCGACATCCCGGCTCGCATCTCGGCCGCGATCATCCCGGCCGCCGGCGAGCCCACCTTCGTGGTCTGTGACATCGAGGAGCTCTATGTGAGGGCCAGCTGCCGCGTCCGCGACATCCGCCCCTATGTGGAGTTCGCCCAGAGCCCCACTCGGATGATCGCCGACGTCCTCGAGGAGAAGGGCCTATCCCGGGCTCGGGTGGGCCTGGAGTTCCGGGCCCTGTGCGCTCACTACTACTGCCAGCTCACCTCCCTCTTGCCGGAGGCTTCCTTCGAGCCCATCGACACGACCCTCGACAAGGTCAAGGCCCTCAAGACCCCCGAGGAGGTCGAACTCTTGGGACGGGCGGCCCTCGACACCGACGAGGCCATCCGATTCGCCTACGAGAGCGCCAAGCCCGGCATGCCCGACCGGCAGGTCGCCGAGACCTTCGCCCACCGGCTCTGGACCGGCCGGGCCGATTCCGTGG
>Ga0315293_10006146_pt1 | contig 11259 bp, 8 predicted proteins | sample YL17G13_20_MG_FD_203071 | JGI IMG/M metagenome (GOLD analysis project Ga0315293, IMG submission 203071) | Sediment microbial communities from Yellowstone Lake, YNP, Wyoming, USA - YL17G13_20 | ecosystem: Environmental > Aquatic > Freshwater > Lake > Sediment | place: USA: Wyoming | collected... | reverse complement strand
GGACCGCGAAAGCTTCATTACGATGATGACCCAGGCCAAGCTGCACGACCTGACTCAAGCCTGCAGCGTGTTCACTCCCCCCTGGCCCGGGGAGAAATCGCTTGAAGTGCACTTCTTCAAGCGCGTCACCGGTGCGTATGGCGGCGGGCAGGGCGCCAACGGTCAGATCCTGAACTGGAGCAATACGGTAGGCACGCACCTGGTGGGCGAACGGGCATTTCACTCCGGCGGGCGCGCCATCGCCGAAATTCCGCTGAAGGACCTGAGCGGTCCCGGCGTGATCGTCGACATCTCGGACATGGTCTCGGATTACAGCATCATCACCCCGGAGATGATCACCAAGAAGGCCGAGGTCAAGAAGGGTGACATTCTGATCCTCAACACCGGGTATCACAAGTACTCCTGGGACCAGCCGCAGGTGGACAACCCGGACGCGCAGGGCGGCGTGGAATCCATGGAATTCGGGTTTCTCGTGCGCCATCCGGGTCCTTCCATCGCCTTCTACAAGTGGGCCCTGGACATGAAGCTCAAGGTCATCGGGGTGGACTGCGGCGCCGCCGAACATCCCATGAACACCCCGATCCGCCGGATGCACGAGAACCACTTCAAGCTGGCCGAGGAGAAGCTGAAGCGGGAATACGGCAAGACCTGGGACGAGACCTTCCCGCAGGGCGAGTACTACGAGCTGACCCACATCACAATGCCAAAGCAGCATCTCGTGCTAGTCGAGTGCATTGTCGGCGAAATCGACCTGCTGAAGAACAAGCGCGCCTGGATCCAGATCATGCCCATCCCGTTTGTGGAGGTGGAGACTGCCTGGGCTCGCGTGTCTGCGCTCACCGCGCCCTCAGGAATGAGTGAAGGGGATTTTTTCCGGGCGATGCTAGACTCAGAAATGATCGACATGACCGTGCCCTTCAGCGTTCAGACCCCGCAATGGCTCAACTATGTTCCACTGAGTGTCACCTATACCAAGCGGGTTGGCGGACAGTATTTCGGCATGGGACGTAATGGTTCCATCTGCAACGCCAGCATTCACCTCGGTTCTCACATGGACGGCGAGAAGCACTTCTATCCCAACGGGCGAACGATCGGACAGGTGCCCTTGGCGGAATGGGTAGGTCCCGGCGTCATCGCAGATATCTCCAGCCTGGTCAGCGATTCCAGCGTCTATACCCCCAAGATGATTCAGGAGGTCGTCGAAATCCGTAAGGGCGACATCCTGATCATCAAGACGGGGTGGAACAAGTACGGCTGGTACAGCCGAGAATCCGATGAGTTCCGGTATATGGTCAAACACCCGGGCCCCTCGGCCGACTTTGCCAAGTGGTCGGCGGACATGAAGCTCAAATGGATCGGTGTGGATGCGGTGTCGGCTGATCACCCGATGAACACCATTATGCGCATCTGGCACCCCAAGACGTTCGCGGAAGCCAATGCCAAACTGATCAAAGACTTCGGCAAAGACTGGGATGAGATGTATCCGCTGGACAGCTACTACCAGGATATGCACTTCAACCTCTTTCCCAGGAAGCTGGTGCACGCCGAGAATCTGGGGGGCGATATCGCCACGGCCCAAAGCGGCCGTTACTACATTGGCTGCTACGCACAACGAGCCATGGAAACGGAATCCATGTGGGGCCGCTTCGTGGCCTTCAAAGAGGGCCGGTGAGGTACCGGACCGACAACCTTCGGCGAGGATCCGCTCGCGTGTGTCGGCGATGATCCTGGTCACTGGGGCGGCTGGGAAGACTGGTCGAGCAGTCATTCGGGCGCTTGCTGGAAGACATGAGCCTATCCGGGCGCTCATTCACCGTCCCGACCAGGCGCCTTCCGTGCAGGCGCTCGGCGCCCAGGAGACGCCGGTCGGAGACCTGCTCGACCGGGGTGCCGTGCAGCGCGCCACGGACGGGGTGCGGGCGATCTACCACATGGCGCCCAATGTCAGCCCGGACGAGATCCCTATGGGCCAGACCGTCATCGCCGCGGCACAATCCGCAGGCGTCGAGCACCTGGTATTCCACTCGGTACTGCACCCGCACATCGAGGCCATGCCGCACCACTGGCAGAAAGCGCGTGTCGAGGAGCTGCTCTTCGCCTCCGGCTTGCTCTTCACCATCCTGCAGCCGACCACCTACATGCAAAACGTCGCCGCGGCCTGGGATCAGATCCTGACGCAGGGCCGGTATCCGGTGCCGTACTCGCCCGAGACGCGCTTGAGCCTGGTCGACCTTGAAGACGTGGCCCAGGCGGCGGCCCAGGTGCTCACCGAATCCGGGCACACCGGCGCCACGATCGAATTGGTCGGCACGCCGGGCCTGTCCCCACGCGACATAGTAGACATGCTGAGCGTAGAACTGGACCGCCGCGTGACCGTCGAGGTAGTGCCTATGGAAGCGTGGGAACGCAGGGCCCGGGCCTCCGGCCTGGGGAAGTATCAGGTGTCGGCGCTGACGAGGATGTTCGCCTACTACGAAGAACACGGCCTCACCGGCAGCCCGGAGGCCTTGACGGGTATCCTGGGGAGGCAACCGACGTCGTTCCCAGCGTTCGTCCGGCGGGTCATACAGGAGTACAGGCCGTGATCACCGAGTTGGCCAACTACCTGGAACGACTGGAGGACCTGCGCGGCCAGATCTCGAGCCTGGTTGCCGGATTGCCGGCGGAAGCTCTGAACTGGCGGCCCCTCCCGGGGACTGGGGACCACGCCACCAATTCCCTGGCGGTTCTGGCCGCCCACAGCGCCGGCGCCGAACATTTCTGGATCGCAGAAGTGGTCGGCGGGCGCCTGGCAACCCGCGACCGGGAGGCGGAGTTTGCCACCCAGGCGGCCTACTCGGCGGAGATCGTCCGGCTACTGGAGAACACGGCGCGGGAGACCCGGGAAGTCTTTCGGATGCTGAAGGACACCGATCTGAAAGAGACGCGTGAGACCGCAGGCCGCACGGTCCCCGTGCGTTGGTGCCTCTTGCATGTCATCGACCATACCTCCCTGCACTTGGGGCACATGCAGGTCACCTTCCAGCTGTGGGCAGGCGGCCGGAGCATTCCGTCGCCGCTCTGGTTCGAGCGTCTGCCTCACGATCCTGAGAACGAGCGGAGATCCAGGCCCGGCATGGCCGATGGCCCAGGAGACAAGCGTCTATGAAGCCAGCGCCCTTCGATTACTACGCACCCACAACGGTAGAGCAAGCTCTGGCTCACCTGACCGAGCATGGCGATGAGGCCAAAGTCCTGGCCGGCGGGCAGAGCCTGGTCCCGATGATGAACTTCCGACTGGTCCAGCCCTCGGTCCTGGTGGACTTGAACTCCATCCCGGACCTGGCGTTCATCCAGCCCGACGAGACTGGCGGCCTACGCATCGGGGCCCTGACCCGCCACTATCAGTTGGAGGTGGATCCTCTGGTTGCGGCGCGGATGCCCCTGCTCCACGAGGCCGTGCCCAAGATCGGCTATCCACAGATCCGCCGGCGCGGCACCTTGGGCGGAAGCTTGTCCCATGCGGATCCATCGGCTGAGCTGGTAGCCGTGAGCGTTGCCCTGAACGGGCGCTTCCGGCTGCGTAGCCCCAGGGGTGAACGTTGGATCCCGGCGCAGGACTTCTTCATCGGGTTGTTCACCACGGTCCTCGAGCCCGATGAGCTGCTGGTCGAGGTGGCCTTGCCGCCCCTGCCGGCACGAACCGGAGGGTCCATCTTGGAGGTCGCCCGCCGGCGTCATGATTTCGCCCTAGTCGGGGTGGCGGCGGTCGTATCCCTGGACGGGAAGGGCCTCTGCCGGCAGGCCCGGATGGTGTTCCTGAGCGCCGGCGACCGGCCGATGGAGGCCCATCGGGCGGCGGAGGTGCTGGCGGGACAGGCACCCACGCCGGAAGCTTTTCAGGCTGCGGCGGAAATCGCCGCCTCCGACGACATCCATCCCAGCAGCGACATTCACGCCACAGCGGAGTTCCGCCGCCATCTGGCAAAGGTTCTGGCTCGGCGCGCCCTGGATCGGGCATGCCGGCGCGCCGCGGAGAAGGAATAGGATGGCAACCACGGAGCCAACCATGCGCAAGCTCTTCGATCTGGACCTGAAGGTCAACGGCACGCGCCATGAACAGGCGGTCGAGCCGCGCACGCTGCTCAGCGATTTCCTGCGTCACGATCTCGGCCTGACCGGCACCCATGTGGGCTGCGAGCACGGCGTGTGCGGGGCCTGCACCGTCCTCCTCGACGGGGAGCCGGTCCGCTCCTGTCTGCTCTTTGCCGTTCAAGCGCACGGGCACAGCGTCATCACGGTCGAAGGTCTAGGCGCCATCGACCAGCTGCACCCAGTCCAGGAGGCCTTTCGGCAGGCGCACGGCGTGCAGTGCGGATTCTGCACGCCGGGGATCCTGACCACGGTGGTTGCCTTCCTGGCCGGGAATCCCGACCCGAGCGAGGAAGAGATCCGCGAAGCCCTTTCCGGAAACCTGTGCCGCTGCACCGGCTACCAGCACATCGTCGACGCCGTGCAGCTGGCCGCCCAAAACATGAAGACCGCACACGAGCAGCCTGCCCGTTGATGGAGACACCTTCCATCCGGCGTGGGGGTGACCCCAGGAGCAGATCCGTGACTAAGACACTCATCGGACAGCGCGTGCTGCGAAACGAGGATCCCCGCTTGCTGACCGGGCAAGCCCAGTTCGTGGACGATGTGGAGATCCCCGGTCTGCTCCACGCCGCCTTCTTGCGCAGTGACCACGCCCACGCCCGCTTGCTCGGCATGGATGTGAGCGCCGCCCGCCAACGACCGGGCGTGGTCGCCGTCTTCACGGCGGAAGAGATGGGCGACGATTGGCAGCCGGGCCCGCCTCTGGTCTCTCCCCCGCCCACCGCCAAGGATGTCCTGTTCTATTCGCGCCGACAGGTCCCGCTGGTCAAAGACAAGGTCCGTCATGCGGGTGAGGCGATGGCTGTGGTCATCGCCGAGAGCCGCTACATCGCTGAGGATGCGGTCGAAGACATCGTGGTGGACCTGGAGCCCCTGGAGGCGGTGGTCGACCTGGAGAAGGCCCTGCAGCCGGGCAGTCACCTGGTGCACGATGACCTGGAATCGAATCTGGCCGCCCACCTGTTCCAGAAGAAGGGCGACTATGAAGCTGCACGCCGACAGGCCGATCTGGTCCTCCGGCGCCGAATCGTCATCGACCGCGGGGCGGCGGCCGCCATGGAGAATCGCGGCATCGTCGCCCAGTGGGACGAGAAGAGTCAGCATCTCACCGTATGGGATACGACCCAGGCTCCGATCCCGATTCGCAACGGGCTGGCGGCCAGGCTGGGCCTGTCGGAGAACCAGGTGAGGGTGATCGCCCCCTTCATCGGAGGCGGCTTCGGTCCCAAGATGATGATGTTCTATCCCGAGGAAATGCTGATCCCCTGGGTGGCGAAGAAGCTGAAGCGCCCGATCAAGTGGATCGAGGACCGGCGGGAGAACTTTTACGCCACCACCCAAGAGCGCGGGCAGATCCATGATGTTGAGATCGCCCTCAGCCGGGACGGGCACATCCTGGGTCTGAAGGACGTGTTCCTGCATGACACCGGCGCCTACGACCCCTATGGCCTGACCATCCCCCTCAACACCCAGTGCCATGCGATGGGGCCGTACGATATTAAGAACTACAGCACCGAAGTAAGCGTGGTCTTCACCAACAAGACCCTGGTCACCCCCGTTCGGGGAGCCGGACGGCCTCAGGGCATCTTCGTGATCGAACGGCTGCTGGATGCCGCCGCCAAGGAGCTGGGCATCGATCCGGTGGAAATCCGCAAGCGCAACCTCATCCCTGCGGATGCCTTTCCCTACGAGCACGGGATCATCGACCAGGCCTTTTCGCCGCTCATCCTGGACAGCGGGAACTACTGGCCCGTGATGCAGAAGGCGCTGGACATGATCGGCTACGAGAAGTTCGTCCGCGAGGAGCAGCCGCGCCTTCGCAAAGAGGGGAGATACGTGGGCATCGGCATCACCCCTTTCATCGAGTCGACGGGCGTGGGCCCCTACGAAGGCGCCCGCGTGACGGTCGAAGCCAGCGGCAAGATCCACGTCGCCACGGGGGTCGGCACCCAGGGGCAGGGCCACTTCACGACCTTCGCCCAGGTCGTGGCCGAACAGCTCGGGGTGGCGGTGGGCGATGTGCGCATCGTGTCCGGCGACACCGCCGAGTTCCACTGGGGAACCGGCACCTTCGCCAGCCGCGGGGCCGTCGTCGCCGGCAACGCCATCCATGCCGCCGCCTCGATTGTGCGCCGCAAGGTACTTGAACTGGCGAGCAAGCAACTTCAGACACCCCAGGAGGAACTGGAGCTTGAAGGGGGCATGGCCCGCGTGGCGGATATCCCCGACAAGTCCATCAGCCTGGGCGAACTGGCCTCGCTGGCCAACCCTCTGCGAGGGGCCGTCGAGCCGGGCACCGAACCCGGCCTGGAAGCCACGTCCTACTTCGGCCCGCGCTACGGCGCCACGGCCTTCGGCGCCCACGCGATGATCCTCGAGATCGATCCGGAAACCATGATGATCGAGATCAAGCGCTACGTCACGGTCGAGGATTGCGGCACGGTGCTCAACCCCCTGATCCTGGAGGGCCAGATCCACGGGGGAGTATCCCTGGGCATCGGAAACGCCTACTACGAGAAGCTGCACTTCGACGAGAACGGACAGCTGCTGAACGCCTCCTTTGCGGACTACCTGATCCCGTCGGCGACGGAGATGCCGCGCATCGAGGTTGGCCATATGGAAACCCGCTCCCCCTTGAACGAACTGGGCACCAAGGGAGTCGGTGAAGCGGGAACGATTCCGGTGCCCGCCCTCTTCTCTCAGGCTGTCGAGAATGCGCTGGCCGATCGGGAGCTGGAGATCCTTGAGAGTCCCCTCAGCCCAAACCGCCTGTATGAGCTGTGGAGCGGGAAGGAGGCTCGATGAGAATCGAAGGTCAGTACTCCTTTGACGGTCCGCGCGAAGTCCTCTGGGAGCTGCTGCGGGACCCGAAGGTCTTGGCCGCGTGCCTGCCTGGCACACAGAGCATGCGTCAGGTGGGTGAGCGTGAGTACGAGGGAGAGATCGGGGTCCGCGTCGGCCCCATTTCGGGAGCCTTCGCAGGCCAGCTGTCTGTCACGAACGAAGTGCCGCCCGCCAGCTGCACCCTGACCGTGGAAGGGAAGGGAAAGGTCGGGTTCCTAAAAGGCATCGGGAACATCGACATGACGGATCAAGGCCAGGGCAAAACCTTGATGAAATACACAGGTGAAGTGCAGATTGGTGGGAAAGTCGCCAGCGTAGGCCAACGCCTGTTCGATTCGGTGAGCCGAGGTATGATTGAACAAGCCCTGGGTAAGCTGAATGAACAGTTGCAGGCGCGGGCATCTTCGCGCTAGCGTCGCCAACCGGCACAGGAGGCAGCCTTAAGAAGCCACGCCTTTCGATTGGCCTTTTCGGCCATATGCTTGTGACATCGAGGGCGCGGCAGGCGGTCATGCGACAAACCACATCCAGGCTGCAACCCGGACCGATCACGGTCATGCTCCATCAGAACGCCACATGATGAGACTAGCGAAGGGAGGTCACCGGCCCATCGACAACCAACCATGCTCCGACTCTCCACTATCCGTCTCCATTCTCAGATGATCGCGAGGGAGGAAGAGATGAAGTCCAAGAAGTCCTTCGTAGTCGCAGCTCTGCTCCTGGTCGCCAGCATGCTGCTGGGGTCCTGTGCGCCCGCTGCGCCCACGGCCGCGCCGCCTGCGGCGAAGATCACGTTGGCGATTCTGCACTTCAGCCCGATCGCTGGCACCACCTGGTCCGGTGCCCATGACCGCGGCGCCAAGCGCCTCGCCGCCAAGTACCCCAATGTCACCTATGTCTACCGCGAGAATGTCGCTCCCGATCAGGTCGCGCCTTTCGCCGAAGAGCTGATCGCCAGCGGAGCGAACATCGTCATCGGCAATGCGGAGTTCATCGGTCTGCCCCTGAAGGACATCGCCGACAAGTATCCCAACGTCTACTTTGGGAGCATCCTTGCCAGCGACATGACGACCAAACCTAACTTCATCCGGTTCTTCCCCAAGCAGTATCAGGCTCTGTACCTGGAAGGACTGATTGCCGGCGCGCTGACCAAGACCGGCAACATCGGCATCGTCTCGGCCTTCCCCTGTGTGCAGGTGATCCGGCGCCAGGCTGGCTTCATCCTTGGTGTGCAGGATGCGGCCAAGCTCCTGAACAAGAAGGTCAACGTCTACGTCAAGTTCGCCGGCAACTGGTTCCTGCCCGCCGATGAGCAAGCCATCGCCGAGACGTTGGTCGACACCTACAAGGTGGATGTCCTGACCCAGCAGACCGACTCGGGCTCCCCCCTGGACGTTGCCCAGAAGAAGGGTGTCTGGTACGTGGGCAAGGACATGGACATTGTGGGCGAATACGGCTGGTCCGACTTGAACACCGTCGCCGTCTCGTTCGACACCCGCTGGGAGGTCATCTACGACAAGATGATCCAGGAGTACATGGCCGGCAACAAGACCCCCGAAATGATCATGTACCCAGGCATGGAGACGACGATGACGCTGGCCGACGGCACCGTGGAGGCGACCGTTGACCTGATGAACGACCACAAGATCGGTATCGACGCCATCAGCCCGGCGGCGCTCCCGTCCATCCCGCAGCAGATCCTCGACCTCGTCAAGCAGCGACGCGAGCAGATGATGAAGGGCGAGTGGGATCCGTTCACGGCGCACGAACTCGTGAGCAACGGAACGGGCATCGAGCTCGAGGGCCTGCCGATCCCAGCCGCCGGCACCGTGGTCAAGGCCGCCGGCGAGGTTCCGACCATGGAGTTCCTGCTGGGCATGTTCAACTTCGATCTGCTAGGCACGACGATCCTGAAGTAGCACGGTGTGTCGGTCCGCATGACGTGTGACACGTAGTCACAGACAGGTGAGGCTCTCGTCCTGTGGGAGCAGACCGCGGGACGAGAGCCTCACGCTTCAGCGATGTTGCGCGACGCCCTGGAGGATTTGTCCGGGGCGGCCAGACTCGAACCGCCGGCGGGCAATAGGTTGACAGTATGCCCATCCAACCCGTGAAACGCGGCGACATCGTCCTGGAGGCGAAGGGAATCACCAAGCGTTTCCCCGGGGTCGTCGCCAATGACCGCATCGACTTTGAGATCCGGGCGGGTGAGATCCACGCCATCCTGGGCGAGAACGGCGCCGGCAAGACCACCCTGATGAAGATCCTGTTCGGGCTGCTCCAGCCCGACGAAGGCGAGATCTACGTTCACGGGCAGAGGGTGACCTTCCACTCGCCCCTGGACGCTATTCACCTCGGCATCGGCATGGTTCACCAGAACCGCAAACTGATCCCGGCCCACACGGTCATCGAGAACATCATCCTGGGCCACCCCAAGGCGGGGAGCATTCCGGACCTGAGGAGGACCCGCGACGAGATCGCCGAGATCTGCGACCGCTACGGCTTCAAGATCGACCTCAAGGCCAAGGTCTGGCAGCTGTCGGAGGGCGAGAAGCAGGCCGTCGAGATCCTGAAAACCCTGTATCGAGGTGCCCGCATCCTCATCCTGGACGAGCCCACCTCGGCCCTGGCGCCTCCGGAAACAAAGAAGCTCCTGGAGTCGATCCGCATCATGACCGGAGACGATTTGGCCCTCGTCCCGTTCATCACCCACAAGCTGCCCATCGTGCTGACCATCAGCGACCGGGTCACGGTCCTGCGGCGGGGCAAAGTCACCGCCCGCCTGCTCACGGCCGAGGCCACCGAGAACAGCCTGGCCCGGGAAATGGTGGGCCGCGAGGTGATCTTCCGGCTGGACCATGTGGAGGTCGAGCGGGGCAAGCCCATTCTCGCGGTGGAGAACCTCTCGGCGCTGAACGACAAGGGGCTCCTGGCCTTGAAGGGCGTCTCTTTCTCCGTGCACGAGGGCGAGATCTTCGGCATCGCCGGGGTTTCCGGGAACGGACAGCAGGTCCTGGCCGAAGTGCTGGCGGGGCTGCGCAAGGTCGTGGGCGGTAGGGTGCTCATTGACGGGATCAACATCACCCGTTCCGGCAGCCTGGAGCGTTGGAAGAACGGCATGGGCTACATTCCATCGGACCGGATCGATGTGGGTTCGATCGGCGCCTACTCGCTAGTGGACAACGTCCTGATGAACTACTACTTTGACGGCGCCTTCTCCAGGTGGGGCATCGTGGATTCCCAGAAGGCACGCAAGCTCACCGAAGGACTCATCGCCGAGTACGACATCGCCGCGCCCGGTCCGGACACCACGGCCAAGAGCCTGTCCGGCGGCAATCTCCAGAAACTGATTCTGGCGCGGGTGCTGTCCCGCAAGCCGCGGCTCATCATTGCCAATCTCCCCACCCAGGGCCTGGATGTGGGAGCCACCGAATTCGTGCAGAACAAGCTGCTGGAAGCGAAGCGGCAGCACGCCGCCATTCTGCTCATCTCGGAAGACCTCGAAGAGGTCCTGTCGCTGAGCGATCGTGTGGCTCCGATCTACGAGGGCGAGTTCATGGACATCCTCCCGGTCAAAGACGCCAGAATCGAGGACATCGGGGCCAAGATGGCAGGCTTGAAGCAGAAGGTTGCAGAGCCATGAGACTGGGCAGCTATGAGGTGAAGCTCGAGAAGAAGGTGAGGGTCACCGGCTTGGAGGCGACGACCATCTCCTTGCTGGCGATCCTCATCGGCCTGGCGCTGGTGGGCCTCATCTTTCTCCGGGCCGGGGTCATTCCGCTGACAGGCTATCGGGCCATCTTCTCCTATGCCTTTGTCAACAAGTTCGGCCTGCCCCTGACGATCAACCGATCGATCTTCATCTTGCTGTGCACCTGCGCCTTCATCGTCCCGATGAAGGCCGGGTTGTGGAACATCGGCATGGCCGGCCAGCTCTACGGCGGCGCGCTGGCCGCCTTCGGCGTGGCGCTGGCCTGCGGCGCCAAGGCAGGCCAGACCCCGACCCTGGCGCCGGGGATCATCATCGCCCTGATGATGCTCGGGGCGCTCGTGGGCGGGGCGGTGATCGGAGCCATCCCGGGCTTCCTCAAGGGGCGGTTCAACACGAACGAGATCGTCGTGACCATGATGCTTAACTCGATCGGCTTCTGGCTCATCGCCTACATGATCAAGGAAGGCGGCCCCTTCATGGGCGGGGGCGGGGAAGGCGAGGGGTTCAAGCTGTCCCAGTCGATCTTCGCCCCCATGGTCCTGGGCGGGACCTTCACCATCCCCATTGCT
>Ga0315293_10006144_pt1 | contig 11262 bp, 7 predicted proteins | sample YL17G13_20_MG_FD_203071 | JGI IMG/M metagenome (GOLD analysis project Ga0315293, IMG submission 203071) | Sediment microbial communities from Yellowstone Lake, YNP, Wyoming, USA - YL17G13_20 | ecosystem: Environmental > Aquatic > Freshwater > Lake > Sediment | place: USA: Wyoming | collected... | reverse complement strand
GTAGGCATATGTGATCTAGCTTGCCAACATGTGAGATTATACAACATCCCTCTGACTTTGCAATGACCCAGAAGTCATTTCCCGTTCTAATTTTCCCGTTTCTCATTTGCGTCCATCCGTGGCGAAAGAGATGTTTCGTCTTTGCACAAGACCCAAGACTCAGGACTGTTCGCTTCCTTTGCGGTCTTGGTGCGGTTATTCTGACAATGCTCGGCCTTCTCTTCGGCAAAGACATAATCCGCAAGATATGGCCTTTCTAGTCGCGGCAGGTCGATAACTCCAAACCCTGCTTCCTATCATCTCAAGATTCCATCCGCGGCCATCCCGCCTGAGGCGGGCAAGCAGTGGCAAAAGAATCTTGGCGCTCTTGGCGGCCTGGCGGTTCAAACGTATTTTCATAACTTATAAAATGTAAAACACCCCCCTCCTACCCCCCTGTCCGAACACCCAAAAAGTGTGGTATCCTGAGAGTTCGCCTATACCCAAGCCAATGAGAAAACGAGACTTAAGCACACTCCTCATTTCGAAAATTCTGACCCCTCAAACCCCCGTTTGCGCTATGTATCCAAGCATATCACCCACACAATGCGAGGCTCTTTATGACTGAAACACAACCCTCGCAAAATCCAGCACATAATGTCATAATATGCCAGCCGATATTCCCTTGGAAAACAATTCGGAGGGCCTTGTTCAATGCGTGTCGTCGAAGAAGGGACAGTAAGGTCAGTCACCAGAAAGATGGCCGAAATTGTGATGGCCAAAGGCGAGACCTCCGCCTGCGCCAGTTGCGGCCTGTGCGCCAAAGACAAGAACGCCCGCGTCGTGGCGCTGGACTCAACCGGCTTCCCCGCCATCAGCGCGGGGAACCGTGTACGCATTGAAATAGATGCGCCGTCGGTATATCTCGCGGGGTGGCTCCTTTTTGCCCAGCCGCTGGCTCTGCTGATTGCGGGCATCCTGGCCGGGCTGCGGCTTGGCGAGGCGGTCCTTGGGGCGGAACTCAGGGGACTGGCGGGCGTCGCGCTGGCCGTGATACTGGTGGCATTGAACTACGTTGTGGTCTCGTGGCTTGACAGGCGCTTCTTCTCCGTCCGCCGCGCCCGCGCTAAAATACTTGAGATAATCGCCTAACGGGTCATGGCGCCATGCCCGGCATCCGGCCCAGGCGGTGAAGGCGCGGGTCCTGCCATCCGTTGTCCCTGAGCGCCTGCTCGTAATCTATTCCGCTGGGGGTTGCCGCCCTTCAGCCAGTCGTGCGTCCGCTGGCGGGATTGGCTCTTTATCATCACGTGGAGCAGTCCGTCGTCGAGCGCCGTCTTGCCCGCCTGATATGGTATGCCGAAGACCCATTTGACCAGCGCGGCGGCGGCGGCGTTGAACGGCTGGTTCAGCGGCTCAATTCCGGCGTACGACGCCATCCCTGATACGGCGAAGATTGCGAATATGCAAATGCTCGCCCGCAATGTGATGAAGCGCAAGATGCGCCTGAACCTTCCCCCGCTCGGCTTGGCGCTCCGCCGTCCGAGCGTCCGCGGATTGTCAGGAACTTCCTCGATGCCGGCGGCGAGTTTGAGGTTCCGAAACGCCAGCGCGATTATCTGCGCGCATGCATGAAGAAACTCATCGCGAACCGCGTCCGGCTCCGCACCGGGCGCGGGAGCGACGTTCATGATGCCTTCAATCTCAACGCCATCGCCGGCGAAAATGACCAAAGGAATGATATTGCCCGACGATGAGGCGCTGTAGAGATTTATTATGAGATGCTCGTCGGATTCGCGGGTGTCACAAGACGCGCCGCGCAGCCTTGCCTGGCGCGAATCCTCAATGCCCGCGCCGACGGAGCAAACAATCCGCGCTTCGACGCGGAGCCGTCGTTCAAAAAATGCTTGAAGCCGATTTAGGAATTCCCGGCGCGAAAAAACGGTGATGGCGTCCGCGAATTCGGACAGTAACTGATAAGCGGGGGACTTGTGGAAATGCCGGACAATCGCCCGGATGCTTTCGAGGTTTGCCCTCAGCGAGGCTATAACGCGAGATTGCTCCGCCGACGGAGTCCTGCTTGAATTGCCGCTCATGTGATTAACCCTATAATTTTAACATTATGATAAACTGATTAACCGTAGCCAAGGCTCCTATCGCATTTCAACATAATTATACTACATGTTGGGGCGATTGTCAATAGCATGCCCCAAAATAAAGAAGCGCCAGGATAAATCCATGGCCTTTCCGTGCTAGTTGTGGCGATTAGCGCCGCGCTCAATAACCTGCCGCAACTTCCCAAGCAGTTCATTTGCGCGGAATGGCTTCTCAAGAAAATAGACCTTTTGGCGTTCGTAAAGCCTCGCCTCCTCCTGCGCGGTCGGGCCGGGACGCAATATAATCACGCCGAGTTGCGTCTTCGCGCGGAGCGCCGAAACAAGTTTCACTATGCCATGAAAACTCGACGCCATGTCGTCATAATCAATGATCATAATATCAGGGTCAGCCATGGGCGGCATCGATATGCCCCCAGGCGACAGCAACCCGTACGACACCTCGAAACCCGCGGCCGTCAGAATGATCCTGACCGTGGACACCGTCGGCGGGCGACGACGCAAAATCATCACCCTTCTCAACTGGCCCTCTTCCACCATCTTGATCTCGCCCAACTCGTCGCTGCACGCAATCCCGAAGAACTCCCGGGCGCGCTTGACCTCCGCATCAAACATCAAAAAAACCCTGCTGCCGTCTTCCTCGCTCAGCCGCAGCAGGCTCCACACCTTCGGATCAATCGACGGGATATACGCATGCGCGTCGCACGCGCCGCCATGCATCTTCGTGAAAACGTCAGCCAGATACGTCGCCCCGACCAGCCGCCCCGTCAGCGTGCTCAGTCTCGCCTCGCATTGCAGCGGCGCATGGTGGTACCGCGTGGTCATCCGATAAATCCGCGGCAGGCGCCACTTCCTGAACAACATCTGCCCCGCTATCGCGTGGTCAGTCTCAAGCGCCATGTGCTCAGCCCGCAACTCATTTCGCTCGCCCGCATGCAACTGGCTCACCACCGCCGCATACTCGTCCGGCAGGTACTCGTCGAAAAACAACTTCCCCACATCATGCACCAGCCCCGCTATGAACGCCTCCTCGGAATTCGGATACCCCACCAGCCGCGAAAAAATCCGCGCGCAAGCCGCCACCCCAAGGCTGTGCTGCCAGAACCTCTGCCTGTCCAAAACCCGCGACTCCCCCGCCTTTATGCTGTGCGCTATCGTAATCCCAAGCGCCAGGTTCACAATCGCCTCAAACCCAAGAAGCACCACGCTCTCCGTCACCGTGGAAATCTCCCGCGCGAAACCGTAAAACGACGAGTTCACCAGCCTCAGCACTCTCGCGGTCAGCCCGGCGTCATCCGAAATCACCTGCGCCAGGTCGGAAGCGCTGGAAGCAGGGTTCTCGGCCACCTCAAACATCCTGCTCGCAACCAGCGGCAACGGCGGCACGGAGTCTATTGTCCCAATCAAATGGTCCAACTCGCGGTTCCTCATGGCACCTTATCCCTTCGTTTGCCGAACCCCTCACATCGCACAACATCGGCTTATTTGCAAAAAATGTTTAACCTCGGACCCCGGCCGTTTCGCGTCGGCTCCCCCGCCCTAACAGCGCCGCGAAAGGAGGCGAATCTTCGTCCCCCGCTTTTCTGGTTTTCGCTCTTCCTCCCTCAAGCCCCAGGCATCCCCCTCCCGCCCTTGGCGGATGAAGGCTTATGTCAAAGAGTAAAATATTTATATTTTCCCCTTTACAAGGGGGACTGGATTTCATAAAATATAAAATGTAAAGTTGTGAATCCGATACCATTTCGAGGGGGGATGACCATGCGTAGGTTTAACATCCTGCTCAACGTCGTTGCATGTCTGGTCCTGCTGTTCGCCGCTTCCTGCAAAATGCTGAAGGATTTCACGCCGAAGATCGTCGCCGAACCGCCGCCCGCGAACGAAACCGCCGTGACGCCCGCCGCGGACGCCCAGATGGCGCCCGAACCCGGGAATGTCGAGCGGCACGGCCAGTGGCCCGAGGGCGTGCGCCTCACGATAAACAAGCCCCCCGTCGCCACCAGGACGGGACCCGCGGAGATAGTGAGCGGCCCGGATGGCTTCGTCCCTCAAGGCGGCGAGCCGCACAACGGCGGCGTGGAAACCCCCGCGCCTTCGCCGGAAGACCCGTTCGTGAAAATGATTCGCGCCGCCGCCGACACGCCGGAATCCAAGCAACTTGTTGAAGCGATATTCCAGGCGCTGGCAAACAGGCCCGACAAGGCTATCGCGTTGATTGAGCAGTTTGAAGGCGGCGTGCCCGCGGACAAAAAGATGTTCGTCCAGATGCTGAAATGTTATGTGAACATGCAACTGGGAAACATGGACAAGGCCATCGAGGAAATGAATCAGGTGCTCCAAGAAATGCGCTCGGACATGCCGCTGGCGATCGCGTCGCCGAAGTTCTGCCGGAAGGTGGAAAGCTTCGGGAAGTACGACGAGTTCGGCCATTATGTTTTTTCGCCGGGCAAGGCGGTGATACTTTATTTCGAGCCGCAGTACTTCATATGCAAGCCCATGGGCGAGGAGTACGCGATTTCGCTCAACGCGATATGCCTGATAATCGACAAGAACGGAAACGAGGTGTGGAAGGCGGAAAAGAAAATTGAGCACGCGACGACGCGGTACCTGTATGACCTGTTCATGACCAGGACGATGCAAGTCCCCGCGCTGCCTGACGGAAACTACACGCTGAAGATTATGCTGCAGGACATGAACAAGACGGACCAGGAGAAGCCCGTGGAAGCGGAAATCAAGTTTGAGATAAGCCGCGACATCTGATTGGCAGCCGCGCTTTCGTCATGGCGCAAAAAAAAGGGACGACGCTTGACGCGCCGTCCCTTTTGAATTTCCGGGCGCCGTTACGGCTGATTGCCGCCGCCATTGTTGCCTGGTGCATTATTGCCGGCGCCGCCCGGCGGCTGGCCCACGGTATGCTGCTCGTTTTTCTGTTCCAGCAGAGTTGCGACCCCCCCGCTCTCCTTATGGCCCCAATACCACTTGTCCTGGATTCGCGTGAACTCCACGATGTACTTGTTTGGGTCCCCTGACTCCTTCGACTGATAGTAAAGCATCGAGGACGTGAAGGAGGCGGGAGCGGGGTCCGTGTAGATGATCTTTTTCACGCGATATTTATCGGGGTTTGCCTTAACTTCACTCATGACGGCGTTCCAATCGACATACTCGCCGTAAAGCGTGCACTGCCGGGCAGTCGCAACGTCGCCGGCCTGCAGCGCGTGGAGCATCGCGTAGAACGTGCCTTCGGGGCAGGAATAGTCGGCGGTGAACTGCGAGTCCGCAACGCAGGAAACGGCCAGCAGCGTGATGGCCGCCATGCTCATGCTCAATGCTATCTTTCGCATCGTCGATCTCCGTTGGTGAGAAGTTTCCGGTTACTGCATCCGATATGGTATCGGCGGTAACGGCTGGAAAATTTAGCGCCGCCATGCATTGGCTCTTGCCGAGTTTCCCCCCAGCCGTTACAATGAGGCGTCTTTCGCGAATCGAGGCCCATGAAAATACTGTACGTCGTCCACAACTTTCCGCCCCAGCCGTCCTACGGCAGCGAACTTTACGCCTACAGCCTCTCCCAGGCCATGAAGGCAAGGCATGAAGTCCACGTCTTCTATCGCGTCAATCGCCCCGAACGCCCGGAATACGACGTGGAGAACGCCGAATACAAGGGCCTCGCCATCCGCACCATAAACAACACCTTCAAGGAAGCGCGGACGTTCCGCGACACCTACGAAAACGCCACGATCGCGAAGGCCTTTGGCAAATGCCTGGACGAGATAAAGCCCGACCTCGTCCACTTCCATCATGTGACCTGCCTCTCGACCACCTGCATCAGCGAAGCCGCCGACCGCGGCCTGCCGGTCTTTTACACGCTGCACGATTTCTGGCTGCTGTGTCCGAGGGGGCAGTTGCTGCGCCGCGACCTGAGCATCTGCGGCGGCCCCGAACCGGGCATGTGCGCGTTCTGCAACGCGTATCAACTGGGCGTGCCGGCGGAAATCGCCCGCGCGCGCTACGCTAAAATCCCCGCGAATCTCGCCAGCCGCGGCATCCGCAAATGGCTTGCGGAAATCAAAAAGCGCGCCGCCCGCAACGCCTTTCGCGGCGAGGCCGACGCCGCAAAGCAGGCCGCCCAAAGACTCCAACACGTCATGGAAATGTGCAAGCGCGTTGACCTGTTCCTCTCCCCTTCACGCTTCCTCAAGGAAACAATGGAGCGGCTCGGCCTGCCGGGAAAAATCGAATGCCTCGATTACGGCTACGACCTGGCGCGCTTCGCCGGATTCCGGCGCGTGGTGTCAGGCAAGGTGCGGTTCGGCTACGTCGGCTCGCTCATTCCCTCCAAGGGCGTGCACATTCTGATTGAAGCGTTCCGCCGCCTCAAGGGGCTGGACGCGGAACTGCGCATTTACGGCAAAGGCTACAACTTCGAAGGATACGAAAACTACGAGCGCGACCTCCACACGCTTGCGGGCTACGACAGGCGAATATCCTTCATGGGCCCCTTTGACAATACCACGGTAAAAGACATCTTCGCCGAATTCGACGTCCTCGTCGTGCCATCGATATGGTACGAAAACGCCCCTCTCACCATCCACGAGGCCATCCTCACCGGCACGCCCGTCATCGCGTCGGACCTCGGCGGCATGGCGGAATATGTGCAGGACGGGGTGAACGGCCTAACCTTCAAGATGGGCGACGCGCGGGATTTGGCGCGGAAGATGGAGATGTTCATGAAAGACCACGGCCTCTTCACAAAACTCCGCCCCGACCCCAGCCAGGTCCGCTGCATCGAAGCAACCGCCGCCGACCTCGAAAAATATTACCTCGCGTAGAAAGCCCAACCCTCCCCCCGCCGCATCCCGATTTTCGGCGTGCAACCGTTTCCGGTATCTCCACCTCATCCCTTTTGTCCATAAAAAAAGCACCCCTGCTGGAAGGGCGCGCGCAACCCCGTGGGGTTGGAAGTGCGGAACGAAAGTTCCTTACTATGACTTGACGAACAATCGCCGCTCAGGTACACTAACGAAAATAGTATAGCGCATGGAACGGGAATTGTCAACTACTTTTTCCCAAAATTTCGAGAGGAGATTCGACTATGTCCACTCCCACTACCCCCTATGTCCTTGGCATCGACCTCGGCGCGAATTCGGTCGGCTGGGCCATCCTCGGCCTCGATAAAAACAGCAACGAATACCGGGCACTTGCGCAATATGGCGTCCGGGCATTCGAGGCCGGCGTGGAAGGGGACATTGAGAAAGGAAAAGACGAATCAAGGGCGATTGCGCGCCGCGACGCCCGAAGCGCGCGGAGACGGCTTGAACGCCTTGCGCGCCGCCTGAACAAGGTCTTCTTCATCCTTCAAGACGCCGGGCTTCTCCCGTCGGGCGGCGAAAGACAACGCCTGCCCCAGAACGCGACAGCGAAAGAGAGACGCGCCATCCGTAAAGCCAAATCGCTTGAACGCCACAAAATACTTGAACCCTTCGACTCGCAACTCTCGAAACAATGGCGGGAAAAACTCCGCTCCGAAGGCGCATCGGCGGCAAAGGTCTCTCTTGTTCCGCACCTGCTGCCGTATATCCTCCGCGCCCGCGCCCTTGATGGCAAACTCTCGCCGCATGAACTCGGACGGGCATTGTATCATCTGTCGCAGCGTCGCGGCTTTCTCAGCAACAAGAAGTCCCTCAAGAAGGACAAGGAAGAAGGCGAGGTCAAATCCTCCATAGCGGAACTTGCTCAGAAGATGCAAGAAACTGGCGCAAGAACGCTCGGCGAATACTTTTCAACGCTTGACCCCCATGACAAACGCATCCGCAAACGCTGGACATCCCGTCTGGCGCTGCTCGATGAATTCGAGAAAATATGGTCCGGGCAACAGCCACACCATCCGACCATATTGACCGAGGAACTGAAAAAGAAACTGCACAAGGCCATCTTTCACCAACGCCCGCTCAAAATCCAAAAACACCTGATAGGCGCGTGCGAATTGGAGCCTGAGCGAAAACGCGCCCCACTGCCCCTGCTCGCGGCGCAGCGCTTCCGTTTGCTTCAGATGGTGAACGATACTCGCGTTATCACACCATACGGCGAGTTGGTGGAATTCACGCCGGACCAGCGCAAAACCCTCCTCGATGCCCTTGAAACCGAAGGCGACGTAACATTCGCCAAAGCCAAGAAACTCCTCAAAATAAAAGGCCACCGCTTCAACTGGGAAGAAGGCGAAGAAAAGAGGTTCATCGGCAACCGCACCGCCGCAAAACTCTCGGATGTCTTCGGCGAGCGCTGGAAAACCCTCTCCGCCACCGACCGCGACCGCATCGTGGAGGATATTCGCAGCATTCAGAAAGACGAAGTCCTGGCAAAACGCGGCAAAAAGGCGTGGGGACTTGACGACGAAGCCGCCGGGAAATTCGCGTCCCTCGCGCTGGAAGAAGGCTACTGCGGCCTCTCCCGGCAGGCGCTCGAGAAAATCCTGCCGCTCATGGAGAAAGGCATTGCCAAACAGACAGCGGTGAAGCAACTTTACGGCGACCGTCCCGCGCCGCCTGCGACCGATTCCTTGCCGCCCGTTCATTTCGCACTGTCGGAACTCAGAAATCCAGCCGTAGAGCGTGCGCTCACGGAACTCCGCAAAGTTGTCAACGCCATCGTGCGCAAATACGGCAAGCCCGCCACAATCCGCATAGAACTCGCCCGCGACCTCCGCAAAAGCCGCGAACAACGCAAGCAGTTTGCCCAAAAAATGGATGAAAACAGAAAAGACCACGAAAAAGCCGCCGCGAAGATAATCCGCGAAATGAACCTCGGAGGCGCCAGTCCGAAACGGGCGGACGTTGACAAAGTCCTGCTCTGGGAGGAATGCGGCGGCAGGTGTCCTTACACGGGTAAGTCCATCACCATGTCCGCGCTCCTCGGCTCCACGCCGCAGTTTGACGTCGAGCACATCGTGCCTTTCAGCCGCTCCCTCGACGATTCCTTCATGAACAAGACCCTCTGCGACATCGAGGAGAACCGCAATAGGAAGAAAAATCATACGCCCCATGAAGCATACGGCTCAATCCCCGAACGCTGGAACGAAATCATCCAGCGAGTAAAAGGATTCACCGGCCGCGCCGCGCGCGAAAAACTCCGCCGCTTCCAGTTGAAAGAAATCACCGAGGATTTCGCCAGCAGCCAACTCAACGACACCCGCTACGCCTCGAAACTCGCCAAGAAGTACCTCGGACTTCTTTACGGCGAAGACGCCCCCAGCCGCGTCCAGGCCGGGCGCGGCGGCGTTACCGCCTTCCTCCGCAACGAATGGGAACTCAACTCAATCCTCAACGACGGCGGAACCAAGACGCGCGAAGACCACCGCCACCACGCCGTCGATGCCGTCGTAATCGCGCTCACCGAGCCGAACACCCTCAAGATGCTCAGCGAGGCCGCCGTCAACGCCGCCCGCGAAGGCCGCAGGCGCTTCGGAAAAATCTCCGAACCCTGGCCCGGCTTCAACGACGACGTCCGCAAGGCCATAGACTCCATCATCGTCTCCCACCGCGTCTCCCGCAAAATCAGCGGCCCCCTCCACGAGGAAAGCAATTACAGCCCGCCGCGAAAAGACGCAAACGGCAACGGGTACGTCGTCATACGCAAACCCCTCGAAGCGCTCACGAAAAACGAGGCCGAGGACATCGTTGACCCGACCGTGAAAAAACTCGTCCTTGAAATCCTCGCCGCCCGCGGCGGAGACCCGAAGAAAGCCTTCCAGTCCGCGGCGGACCACCCCTTCCTGACGGCATCGGACGGCCGCAAAATACCAATCCACAAAGTCCGCGTGCGCAAGAACATCTCGCCCTTCCCCGTCGGCGGCGACGGACGCCAGCGCCATGTTACCAACGACTCCAACCACCACGCCGAAATCATCGAGGTCATCGACAAGAAGGGAAACACGAAGTGGGACGCCTGCATTGTCAGTCTCTACGAAGCCGCGCGCCGACACAAAGCCCGCGAACCCATCGTGAAGCGTGACCACGGCGACGGCAAAAAATTCATATTCTCTCTTGGCGGCGGGGAAATTATTCAGTTGGATGCGACCGATGGGGGAAGAGGTCTTTGCAGAATCCGCACCATCAGTGCCGACAGGGACGGCTACGTAACGGTGGAATACGTTTCATTAAACGATGCCAGGAAAAAAGACGATATTAAGAGAACCAAAGATTGGAAAAAGATAGCGATGGAACCGTTAAGGAAACTGCATTGTCGGAAGGTAGTAGTCACCCCACTGGGAGAGGTTAGGACGGCGAATGACTGACAGGGTACTGGACATCTCGGAAGAACCCGCGCGGCTCAGCGTCCGCTACGGGCAACTGGTCATCGACCTCGACGCCCGGCCGGAAACCACCGTGCCGCTCATCGACCTCGCGGTGCTAGTGGTCTCGCATCCGCGCGCATCCTACACCAACGCCGTGCTCGCGGAACTCACGGCCGCGGGCGGCGCGTTCGTCGCCTGCGACAGCCGCCACCAGCCCGCCGCAATGCTCCTGCCCCTTGCCGGACATTTTCTCCAGACCCAGCGCTTCGCCACCCAGGCCGCCGCGCCGCTCCCCCTGCGCAAACGCCTCTGGCAACAAATTGTCCGCGCCAAAATCCGCGCCCAAGGCCGCCTCCTCAAAGAACTGCGCGGTGTGGACAAAGGCATACCCATGCTGGAAAAGCGCGTGAAATCCGGCGACCCGGAAAACGTCGAGGCCCAGGCCTCCCGACGCTACTGGACCACGCTTTTCAATAACCCCGGCTTCCGCCGCGACCGCGACGCACAGGACCAGAACCGCTTCCTCAACTACGGCTATGCAATCCTCCGCGCCATCGTCGCGCGCGCGATTTGCGCGGCGGGACTCCACCCGTCGCTTGGCCTGCACCATCACAATCAGTACGACACCTTCTGCCTCGCCGATGATTTGATGGAGCCTTTCCGCCCGATTGTTGACGGCGCTATCGCCCGCCTCGTCGAAGAACGCGGCGCCGACGCCGCCATGAACCACGACACCAAAAAAGTAATCCTGCAATCGCTCACCGGAAGGTTTGATTTTGAGGGTGAATCCCGCGCGCTTTTTGATATAATAACTCGCGTGGCATCGTCCCTTGCCGCCGTCTTCATGGGAGAAAGAAATGATCTCCTCCTGCCGGAGATTTA
>Ga0315293_10006142_pt1 | contig 11265 bp, 9 predicted proteins | sample YL17G13_20_MG_FD_203071 | JGI IMG/M metagenome (GOLD analysis project Ga0315293, IMG submission 203071) | Sediment microbial communities from Yellowstone Lake, YNP, Wyoming, USA - YL17G13_20 | ecosystem: Environmental > Aquatic > Freshwater > Lake > Sediment | place: USA: Wyoming | collected... | reverse complement strand
CGGGGGCTGTGACGAGGAGAGGGCTCGGCGCCAGGCCGGCGCTCGGCGGGGTGGCCATCGCGGCCACCTACGTGAGCACGGTCGTGGGCGCCGGTTTCGCCTCGGGCCAGGAGGTCTTGCGGTTCTTCACCCCTTTCGGCCCGTGGGGCCTGGCCGGTCTCGGGGTGGCCACGGGCCTCCTGTGCCTTGGCGGCACGGCCATCATGCTCGAGAGCCGATGGGCCAAGGCGAGGACGCACGGCGATCTCCTGGCCTGGCTGGGAGGGGGCTGGTTCGCGAAGGTCTACGACGTCCTCATCACCGCCTTCCTCTTCGGCACCACGGCGGTCATGGTAGCCGGCTCGGGGGCGTTCTTTCAGGAGCAGCTCGGGCTGCCCCGTCTCACGGGGGACGTGGTGATGGCCGTGGCGGCGGTGGCCACGGTGCTCGTGGGTCTCCGGGGGGTCGTCGTGGCCAGCGAGGTCGTGGTCCCGTTCCTCCTCCTGGGGGTGGCCGCGGTCACCGTCGCCACCCTCGCGGAGGGGGGACAACTGGTACCCGGCGCCGGCCTGGGCGGGTGGCGTCCCGCGGCGGCGGCCCCCAACTGGGGGCTGGCCGCCGGCCTCTATGCGTCCTACAATCTCGTTCTCGCTCCGGCCGTCCTCACGCCTCTGGCGGTCAGGGCCGGTTCGCCCCGGGCGGTCGTGCTGGGTGGCGTCCTGGGCGGGGTCCTCCTGGGCCTGACGGCCATGGGCGTCAACCTCTCCCTGCTGGGGGCCTTGCCGGGGGCCGGGCAGTTCGAAGTCCCCATGCTCTATGTCGCGGGACTGGCAGCCGGGAGGTACGCAGCGGCGGCCAGGTTCGCCTACGGCCTCGTGCTCTGGGGCGAGATCTACACTTCGGCTGTGGGGCTACTCTACGGCTTCGGTTGCCGGCTGGCGGGTGGAGGCGGCTCGTCGCGACGGGGGGGTGAGGGGCCCCTCTTCCGGCGCTGGGTCCTCGCCGGCGGGCTGGGCGCCCTTCTCGCGGCGCGGGCCGGCTTCTCTAACATGGTCGCCACGCTCTACCCGCTGGTCGGGTACGCGGGGCTGCTCTTCCTGCTGGTGGCCGTCGTCCGCCTGCGGCGGGGAGGACGGGCCGGTTGAGGCGGCGGCTAGGCCGGGACTGGCGGAAGCGGCGCGGCGGCGGCCCGGAAGCGCGCCACCGCGTCGAAGTTGGGCCGCCGGTTGTCGTGACCTGCGCTAGGGGCCGGGGGCGGCGGGCGCTCCCAGAGCCTCCATGAGTTTGGCTGGATTCACCTTGAACGCCCTCCACGGGCCGCCACCCTGGAAGTCAGGCCAGAACGGGATGATGTCGGCCGTCCGGGCCGCCGTCTTGGCGAAGCGGACGGGAGTGATTCCAGGGTCCACCTGGCAGGCCAGGGCGTACAGGCCGGCGAGATAGGCCAGGCAGGAGTCCCAGTCGGCGTCGCGGAGGAAGGTGTAGCTCTCCAGACCGGTCGCGGAGGCGACGGTCCGAGAGTTCATGGGGACGAGAAGAGGCGGCGCCCCGGAACCGGCCTTGCGACCCGGCCTCAAGCGGAAGTCGGTACGCCTCCGTTCCCCGGCATAGACCGCCGGGTCGTCCGGGTCGCTCAGGGGGTTTCGCTCCATCCCGTCAAGACCGAAGCCGTAAAGGTCGTCGAGCCCGCTGAAGGCCACCAGGATACCCTCCCGGGTGGCCGCGAAGGCGGATTGCCGGAGATCGAGGTATCCGGGAGCGTAGAACCATCTTCCGGAGCCGATTTCCGACTGCTGCCCCTCCCAGTAGGTGTCCGTGCGGAGGTCCCAGCCGGGCCCGACGTAGACGGTCCGGATGCGGTTCGCCTCAGGCAGGGCGCGGTTTATCTCCATCACGCGGTCCAGGGCGCGGGCCAGCGGGGAGAGGTCGAGCTGGAGGCCGTCGGCGGCTTCCTCGCCGGGCGTGACGGCGATGTAGTAGATGTCGGCGCCGGGAGCGACTCCGGTCGTCTGGCCGGCGATGATGGACGCGGCCATCGTGCCGTGGGCGTCCGCCGTCACGTCGGCGCAGTGAAGCTCCTCGTAGTGTTTGATGCGGCCCGCGAACTCGCTGTGGTCGAGAAGCAGCGGACGGTCGATGACGGCCACCCCGATGCCGCCACCCGTGAAGCCTCGCGCGTGAAGCGCCCGCAACCCGAGGCCGGGGTTGCGCCCGATGTCCATAAGGCCGGCCGGGTCGAAGTAGGGAGGCAGCTTGTCCGGCCAGCGGGTGTCGGTGTCGAAGTCCGCGCGCAGCAGGTCCTGCTCGCGGTCCCGGAGGTCGAGGGCGGAGAGGTCGTATCCCCGCAGGTCGATGGAGTCGGGGCCGGTATAGCCGTCGATGAGGTAGTACTGTTTGTCCAGCCTCGCCGGCCCGTTTGGTCGGTAGCCCGGGACGGACGCCAGCGGCCTCGCACCGGAGACGGCGCCGGGAGGACGCCTGGAGATGCCCAGGGTGACGCCGTTCGGGGCGTTCCCGGACATGTCCCGGCATCCGCCGAGCCAGGTCGCGGTCAGGGCGAGGAGGAGGGAAAGAACCACCAGGACGACGGCCCGGTGTGTTTTGCGGGTCCCAAGCATAAAGCCTTCACTCCCTCGTCTTTAAGAGTTGGCCGGCTCTGTGAAGCGGTTGACCGGTCATCCCTAACAACGAGGGGCCCGCCAAGAAGGTTTCGGGCGGGCCCCTGCGACCAACGGGCGCGGCGGACGCCACCGCGCTTGCGCGCCTGCCGGACGAGCAGCATAATGGGCTCATGGCTCTTTACGCCGGAGTGGACATCGGTTCGGCCACCGCCAAGGCCGTCGTTATCGGCGTGGCGGGCGCGGCGGGAGCGGCGGGAGCGGCCGGCCCCGTCATCGTCGGGCAGGCCCTGCGGCCGGTCGGGTACGACATCGAGGCCGCCGGCTGGGCGGTTCTCTTGGAGGCCCGGGGGGCCGCCGCCCCGGCGGGCTCAATCGAACTCCCTCCCCTGGCCGGGGTCATCGCCACGGGTTACGGGCGTCACGCTTTCCCGGGCGCCGGCGCGGCCGTGACCGAGATAACCTGCCATGCCCGCGGTTCCGTCGAACTGGTCCCGGGGGTCCGGACCGTCATCGACGTCGGTGGACAGGACTTGAAGGTCATCGCCGTCGGCCCGCGGGGCAGGGTCCTGGACTTTGTGATGAACGACAAGTGCGCCGCCGGCACGGGCCGCTTTCTGGAGGTCATGGCCAGGGCGCTGGAGGTACCCTTGGACGAGTTCGGGCCGCTGTCGCTCCAGGCCCGGGCGCCGGCGGAGGTCAGCAACACCTGCACGGTGTTCGCCGAATCCGAGGTCATCTCGCAGCGGGCCTCGCGGCGGCCCAAGGAAGACATCATCGCCGGCATCCACAAGGCCATGGCGCGCCGCATCGCCGGCCTGGCCCGGCGAGTGGAACTCCGCCCGCCCATCGTGATGACCGGCGGCGCGGCCAGGAACATCGGGTTGGTGCGGGCGATAGAGACCGAACTGGTCGTCGAACTCGTCGTTCCCGAACTCGCGCCCTACGCTGGCGCGCTGGGCGCGGCCCTGCTGGCCATGGAGAGGGCGTGAGAGCCCGGGCGAGCGGCCCGCGGCTCTTCCTCGTGGCCGGCCTTATCGTGGCCGTTCTCGCCATCGTGACGGCCGGAGTCTCTTTTCGCGTCTACCTCCTCGATGCCGAGGCGAGGCTCGTCACCGCCGTCCGCTTCCCCGGGGGTGAGGTCGCCGTGGCGGTCGCCGTCAGCGCGGCCGAGCGCCAGGCCGGTCTGGCCGGCCGGGAAGGTCTCCGGCCCGATTCCGGCATGCTCTTCGCCTACCGGGACACCGGCCCCCGCCGGTTCACCATGGCCGGCATGCGGTTCCCTCTCGACATCATCACCATCTCCGGCGGCGGCGAGGTCACCGGCGTCCAGACGCGCCGCCCGGGTGACGGTGCTTTCGACACTCCTCCGGCCCGCTACGTCCTTGAGGTCGTGGCGGGCTGGGCCGCCTCTCACGGCGTCAGCCCCGGCCTGCCCTCAGTCCTTATCTACCGGAACGCGGAAGGCGGGTCGCCTTGAGCCGCGGACAGCCCCTGGTCACGGCCGCCCGGCGCGGCCCTGACGCGGCGTCAGGCGGCCGGAACACCTACCAAACGGCAGGAAGAATCGCCCCCTCGCTAGAACAGGCTTGCGACCTGAGCCATCCGGGGCTGGCGGCAACCTTCGCGGGACGGTGAGTCAATTGGACTACGACGGCAAGGCCATGGAGAAATTCTTCAACCCAGACTCGGTGGTTATCGTCGGTGTCTCGCGCCTGACCGGGCCGGGCGCCTTCAACATCCTCGAGAACATGCTCGCCTATGGCTACAAGGGCCACATCTATGCCGTCAACCCGAAGGCCACGGAAATCCTCGGCGTGAAGTGCTACGCCCGGGCCCTGGACCTTCCCGAGGTTCCCGACTTGGCCATCATCACCGTGCCGCGCGAGATACTACCCCAGGTCATCGCCGATTGCTGCGAGCGCGGCATCCGGCTCTTCACCTTGGTCCCGCAGGGACTGGCCGAAGCCGACGCCCACGGCTCCTCCATCCAGGACGAGTTCATGCGTATCGTGCGGGAACACGGGGCGCGCGTCGTCGGGCCGAACACGCTCGGCACGGTCAACGCCTTCGACGGGTTCATGTCTTCCTTCATGCCCATTGAGAAGCGGCAGCCCCCGCTCGGCTCGGCCATTATCTGCCAGACCGGGCTCTTCCTGGCCACCGACCTCGGGCCGACGAGCGGTCTCGGCAAGGGTATCGACGTGGGGAACCAGGTCGACATCGGTTTCCCGGACGCCCTCCGCTACTTCGGGGAGGACCCGCGTATCAGCGTGGTGGCCATGCACATGGAGGGGCTCCGGCCCGGCGAAGGCCGGCTCTTCCTCGACGTGGCCCGCCGGGCGGTCCAGGTGAAGCCTCTCCTCGTCTACAAGACCGCCCGGAGCGCGGCGGGGGCGAAGACCGCCGGCTCCCACAGCGGTTCTCTGGCCGGCGCCCAAGCGGTGTACGAGGCGGCGTTCGAGGACGCCGGCATCATCAGCCTGGAAGACGTGGAGGACCTCGACGACGCGGTAAAGGCCTTCCTGTTCCTCTCGCCGATGCGGGGGCGGCGCGTGGCCATCGTGACCGTGACCGGCGGCGGGGGCATCATGGCCGCCGACGCCTGCGAGAGGTACGGGCTCGAACTGGCGACCCTCACGCCCGAAACGCTGAAGGCCCTCCAGGACATCTACCCGTCGTGGATGGACGTCGGGAACCCGCTTGACGTCTGGCCCGCGGCCATCGGTAAGGACTACCTGCCTGTCTTCATCCAGTGCTTTGACACCGTGGCCGAGGACCCGAACGTCGACGGCGTCGTGTGCGTCGGCGGGACCTTCGGTGACGGCACGCTTGACCTGAGCGATTTCCTGGTGGCCTCGGCCATGCGCCGGGCCAAACCTATCGCCTGGTGGATCCACGGCCGGCGGTCGTTCCCGCTGGCCCAGAAGGCCGAGGCCTCCCGCAAGGTCGCCGTGTACCCCTCCGCCGACCGGGCCGTGCGGGCCCTGACGCGCCTGTCCGGGTACTACGCGGACATCCGGGGACGGGTGGCCGAACCGTCGAGTCGTCCGGCGGGCCTGCCGGAGGCGCCGAAACCGGTGTCCGACGGCGTCGGGGCGACCTCTCCGAGCGGCTGGGCCATCGGCCGGACGCGCTCGGGCGAAGGGGCCGTGCGGGCGCTCGGCCCCGAGGCTTTCGACCTCCTGGCCGCCTACGGCGTGCCCGTGGCCGGATGGGCGGTCGCCGGCTCGCCCGAGGCCGCGGCCAAGGAAGCGGACCGCCTCGGCTACCCGGTGGTCGTCAAGGCGGTCGGGCCGAACGTTCTCCACAAGTCGGAACTGGGCGCCGTGCGCCTGAACCTTGCGGACCCGGGCGAGGTCATCGCGGCCGGCCGAGACATCCTGGTCCGGATCGCGGCGGCCGGCGGAGGACCGGCGGCTGGCGGAGGAGCGGGCGAGACCGGGTCCGGCCGCGCGACACGCGGCCCGCGGCTCCTGGTCCAGGAGTTCCTGCCCGGCGGACACGAGGTCATCCTCGGCGCCAAGCAAGACCCGCACTTTGGCCCGATCGTCCTCTTCGGCCTGGGGGGCATCTTCACCGAGGTGCTGCACGACGTGGCCATCGGCCTGGCGCCGCTTGCGCCGGCCAAGGCCAGGCGCCTGATCGAGAAGATCAAGGGCTACCCCATCCTCCGGGGCGCGCGCGGACAGGAACCCTCCGACGTGGACGCCCTGGTCGACGCCCTGGTCCGTCTGTCGTGGCTCGTGGCCGACCATCCGGAGGTCGTCGAACTCGACCTGAACCCGGTGAAGGTCTTCGCGGCGGGGAAGGGCTGCCGGGCCGTGGACGCGAGGGTCCTGGTGAGGAGCTAGCGGGTCTCCATGTCCTCGCCGGAGGGCTTTCTGTCCTGGAGGGCCGCGCCGGGCACGGTCTGGAGCGCGACGATGGCTCCGAGGATGAAGACGCAACCCGCGACCTGCAGGGGCGCCAGGGTCTCCCGCAGGAACAGGGCCGCCAGGAAGGTGGCCCACACGGGCTCGAGGGTCGCCGTCAAGACGGCCGAGGTGGCGCCGACCTGGCGCAAGCCGGTGAGGAAGAGGCCGAACGGGATGGCGCTGGAGAAGACGGCGAGGTAGAGGAAGAAGCCCCAGTCGGCTCCGGTCCAGTGACGGGCGAGGACGACCCAGGGCGGCCGCGCGACGGCCCAGAGCAGGCTGCCGGCGGCCATCCCCCAGAAGAGAAGGGTCCAGGGGCCGTACTTGGCGAGCCCGACGCGGCCGGCCAGGGAGTAGAAGGCCAGGGCGAAGGCTGAGGCGAGCCCGAAGACAAGACCGGCGGGGGTCGTCGCCAACCCGCCGCCCGGTCCCCGCACGAGCAGGAAAGACCCCACCAAGGCCGCCGCCAGGACGGCGAAGGTCGCCTTTCCCGGGCGGCGCTTGTAGACCCGGATCTCGTAGACGGCGGTCAGGATCGGGGCCAGAAACTCCAGGAAGATGGCCACGGCGATGGTCGATTCCCGGATGGCGAAGTAGTACGTCGTCTGGGTGCCGACGAGGCCAAAAACACCGTAGGCGGCCAGGAAAGGAAGGTCGGCGACCTTGACCCGCAGCAGGCCGGGTCTGGCCACGGCCAGGCCCAGTCCGACGATGAGGCAGGTGAGGGTCATCCTGAACTGGACCAGGGTAATCGGATCGAGGTCCCGCGAGGTGAAGATGAACTTCACCAGGACTCCGGCCACCCCCCAGAGCAACGCGGCCAGGGCGATAAGGAGATAGCCCTGCCACTGCTCCCGCGTCCTTGAGGGCCTCCGCGCCTTCGCTCCTCTGTCCAGATATGGCCTCTCCCGTCCCAAGAAGCCAAGGTATTTCGCCTCCCAGGCCTTCTCCCTGCCGGGCCGGGCCGCCCTCGGGTTTTCGGCCTGCCGCCCTCTGGGCAGACTACCGCGGCAGAGGGGGCTGGGTCGTGCGCGAAGTGGAGATCATTGTCCTGCGCCTGCTCCAAGAGGAGTTCCCGGTCTGTCCCCGACCCTTCCTCGAGCTGGCCTGCCGGGCGAACCGCGGTTTCTGCCGGCCCCGGACGGTGTACTTCGAGGTCATCGGCCCCGGCGCGAAGCGACGCGCCGTGGTTGCCCGCCACAAGGTAAAACCCGTCTCCGAGCGGGACGTCATCGCGGCGGCGAGCCGGCTCGTGCAGCGTGGCCACGTCCGCTGCCTGGCCGGTGTCCCGGGTCCGATCGGCCCCTCCCCCGGTTCTCTGCTGTGGCGGCTCGCCCAGGAGCTTCAGAGCGGACTGCCCCTCGTGGCCGAACCCTACCGCGAGGTCGCCGGAAGACTCGCCATCTCCGAAGAGGAACTCCTGGAGCGCATAAAGTCTCTCCGCCAAACGGGAGGGCTGCGGCGGATAGGGGCCATCCTGGGTGTTCCGTCCCAGAATCGCCACCAGCAGGGGCTGTAGCTCGGGGCTGGTCGGGAGGGAAACGGGCTGGTGCGACGAACCGCACAGGGTTTCCCGGCGCGTCCAGTCTTGATGTGGAGGGTGGCTCGCGCCGCGGGCTCCCGGCCGGCATCACGGCCTCGAGGCTCTCCGAAGTGGTCGGGGTCGCCGTCGAGGTCGCCCCGGAGACGAGCGAGATTGTCTGGACACCGAGTTCCCGTCCATCGTGCGAAGCCTTGAGAGCCGCTACCAGGGCAGCGCCCAGAAGGCCCTGGCGAGCGCTCTGAAAACCGTCCTTGAGAAATACCAGTCCTATCACAGGAACGGCTGACCGGCAGGCGACCGTCTGCCGAGGGGAGGCCACCCAGCCCATGGCGAGCGAGGTCTCGGCCGGAGGCATCGTCTTCAAGCAGGAACCGGAACTCCAATTCCTCATGATCCTCGACGGCTACGGCCGCTGGACGTTCCCCAAGGGGGGCGTGGAGGCGGGCGAGACGCCCGCGCAGGCGGCGGTCCGCGAGATCGAGGAGGAGACGGGCATCAAGGGCACGGTCGCCGGCGAACTCGGCGAGACCCGGTACATCTACCATCACCCGCGAAAGGGGCGGGTCCACAAGACAGTCGCCTTTTACCTCGTCCGCCACGAGGGGGGGCGTTTGCGCCCCCAGAGCGCGGAGATAGCGGCGGCCGAGTGGGTCACCCCGGGCGAGGCCGTCCGCCGGGCCGACTACGATGGCCACGACGCGCTCGTGAGGAGAGCCGTGGAGGCCGTTGCCGCGGGGGCGTCCTGAATCCTGATTCAAACCGGAGGGGAGCACGCCATGCGGGAACTCGATGTGGCGAAGGTCACCGAGGCGGTGGAGGAACTCTGCGTTGCCGCCTGCTACGACCTGCCGCCGGACGTTCTTGAGGCCCTGGGAAAGGCGGCGCAAACCGAGGAATCCGAAGTGGGCCGGGAAATCATCAACATCTGCATCCAGAACGCCAAGCTGGCCGCCAGGGAACGGGTGCCCATCTGCCAGGACACTGGAGTGACCATCATCTTCCTGGAGGTCGGGCAAGACCTTCACCTCGTGGGGGGCGACCTCGCCGAGGCGGTGGCCGAGGGCGTCCGCCGGGGGTACGACAAGGGCTATCTCCGGAAGTCGGTGGTCTCCGACCCTCTCTTCAGCCGAAAGAACACCGAAGACAACACGCCCCCCATCGTCTACACGGACATCGTCCCGGGCGACAAACTCCGGGTCGTGGTCGTGCCCAAAGGGACCGGCAGCGAGAACATGAGCGGCCTCAAGATGCTCACGCCGGCGGCCGGACCGGAGGGGGTCAGGAAGTTCGTGGTCGAGACGGTCGACAAGGCCGGCTCCAATCCCTGCCCTCCCATCATCGTCGGAGTGGGGGTCGGGGGCATGATGGACCGGGCCGCCCTGCTCTCCAAGCGGGCGCTCCTGCGGCGGACGGGTGAGCCGCATCCCCAGGCCGAGGTAGCCAAACTGGAGCGCGAGATTCTCGCCGAGGTCAACGACCTCGGTATCGGCCCCCAGGGTCTGGGCGGCCGCGTCACGGCTCTGGCCGTCCACATCGAGACCGCTCCGACCCACATCGGCGCCCTGCCGGTGGCGGTGAACATCCAGTGCCACGCCGCTCGGCACGCCGAGCGGGTGCTCTAGAGGAGGGGAGACCGTGCCCGAACCGATTAGGATCAAGGCGCCACTCGCGGCGAGCGACGTGAAGAAGCTTAGGGCCGGCGACAGGGTCCTCGTCTCCGGCGTTGTCTACACCGCCCGCGATGCGGCTCACAAGCGGCTGGTCGAGGCTTTGGAGGCCGGCCAGAAGCTGCCCTTCGACCTGGAAGGGCAGATCATCTATTACGTGGGGCCCTGCCCCGCCAAGCCGGGCCAGGCTCTGGGTTCGTGCGGCCCGACCACGAGCGGGCGCATGGACCCCTACACCCCGACCCTCATCGCCAGGGGATTGCGCGGCATGATAGGCAAGGGCTCGCGCGTCCCGGCGGTGGTCGAGGCGATGAGAAAGCACGGGGCGGTCTACCTGGCCGCCATCGGCGGAGCGGGCGCCTTGGCCGCCAAGACGGTCAAGAAGGCGGAGATGGTTGCCTACGAGGATCTGGGACCCGAAGCCATCCGGCGTCTTGAGGTCGAGGACTTCCCGGCCGTTGTCTGTATCGACGCCCAGGGCAACGACCTCTACGAGGCCGGCAAGGCCAAGTACCGGACCACAAGGTAGAGCGCGGCCCGGCGGCTCGCGGGCGGGGAAAGGCCAGTTCGCGGGACTTGCCAGCCCCCGCCGCCAAGTATTAGTCTTGAAGGCGCGCAACAAGGTGCGACCCTCGATGGCCGGTCGGGGAGACCACCGCGCCCATCCCGGCTGGAGACCAGCGGACGACCACCCGGCGAACGACCGGAGGACGGGCGGATTCCGAACCCGGCTCCCGGTGGTTCGCCCTTTTGTCTTCTTGCCGTCGCACGGCCCGAGGAACGGAAGGGAGTGCTTTCGGATGGGTCAGAGGGAAGACGCCCTGAAGCTGCACAAAGACAATCAGGGCAAGCTCAAGGTGGTCAGCAAGGTTCCCCTGCGGGACAAGGCCGACCTCAGCCTGGCCTACACGCCGGGTGTCGCGGCGCCGTGCCTGGAGATCAACCGAGACGTCGAGTTGGCCTATGACTACACCAACAAGGGCAATTTCGTCGCCGTCGTCACCGACGGCACGGCGGTCCTGGGGCTCGGCGACATCGGTCCCGAGGCGGGCCTGCCGGTCATGGAGGGCAAGTGCGTCCTCTTCAAGTGCTTCGCCGGCGTGGACGCCTTCCCACTATGCATCGGGTCGAAGAAGGTCGACGATATCGTGAACACCGTCAAGCTCGTGGCGCCGACCTTCGGCGGGGTCAACCTCGAGGACATCTCCGCCCCGCGCTGCTTCGAGGTGGAGAACCGTCTGAAGAAGGAGACGAACATCCCCATCTTCCACGATGACCAGCACGGCACGGCCATCGTGAGCGCGGCGGCCATCATCAACGCCCTCAAGTTCGTCGGCAAGGAGCTCCGGAACGTGAAGCTCGTCATGAACGGCGCCGGCGCCGCCGGCATTGCGGTGACCAAGCTCTTCCTGAGCATGGGCATCGGCGAGATCATCCTCTGCGACACCAAGGGCGCCATCTACGAGGGTCGTACCGAGAACATGAACTGGGCCAAGGACGAGGTCGCCAAGACCACCAACCGGGCTCGGGTGAAGACCCTC
>Ga0315293_10006137_pt1 | contig 11270 bp, 9 predicted proteins | sample YL17G13_20_MG_FD_203071 | JGI IMG/M metagenome (GOLD analysis project Ga0315293, IMG submission 203071) | Sediment microbial communities from Yellowstone Lake, YNP, Wyoming, USA - YL17G13_20 | ecosystem: Environmental > Aquatic > Freshwater > Lake > Sediment | place: USA: Wyoming | collected... | reverse complement strand
ACTCACTTGAACCACTTTTAACTCAATTTGGGATTAGTTGCCGTCTCCACACTCAAAGTTTTAATATCGGACCCAAAGCAGCGGATGTTACCATCGGCACTCACACTTTGATTCAAGAATCAGTAAGATTTGACAATCTCAATTTGGTCATTATTGATGAACAACATCGCTTCGGAGTTGAGCAACGTGAAAAGTTAAAAAAGAAACCTGACCGAACCGATGGTAGTCGGGGCGGTAGAATCGTGCCGCATTTCATTTCCCTCACTGCCACTCCAATCCCCCGTTCCCTTGCTTTAACTTTATTTGGCGACTTGGATTTATCGGTCATTGTTGAGAAGCCGGTTGGCCGTAAATCAATTATTACAAAAGTCGTCACCAACAATCAGCGCGGGCAGGTCTACAAACTAATCCAACAGGAGATTAACACCGGCCGCCAAGCGTTTGTGATCACTCCGCTGATTTCCGATTCTGACCGTTTGAGCATAAAATCCGCCGAAAAAGAATTCAAAAACATCCAGTCGCTTTTCCCCCATGCCCGAATCGGTCTGCTCCACGGTCGATTAACTACCGACAAAAAGCAGGCCGTAATGGAAGCTTTTAAAAACAAGCAGTTGGATATTTTAGTCGCTACTACCGTGATTGAAGTTGGCGTGGATATTCCCAACGCTACTGTAATGCTGATCGAAGGCGCGGAAAGATTTGGTCTGGCGCAATTGCATCAGCTCCGCGGCCGGGTTGGTCGCGGACAAGCTCAATCGTATTGTTTTGTTACTCCCACCGATGCCGATGAAGAAATTATGAAACGCCTGCAAATCTTTGCCAGCAATACCGATGGGTTCAAATTAGCCGAGATGGATTTGCAGATGCGTGGGTGCGGGAACCTCTTTGGCAAAGTCCAATCCGGTTTCGTCCGTTATCGTCTGGCCGACTGGACCGATGCCAAAGCCATCAAAGTTGCTCAAGAGGCCGCCTTAAAAATCTTGGCTGACAGCCCCGACCTGTCTAGGTATCCGTCGCTCGCTCGCCGCATCTCCCCCCAAGATATTATCTACCACACTGAATAAATTGCCTGCCAAGGCAGATTTTGCTAAACTCGCCTTGACCTGATTAAGGCGCTGATTTGACAATCTTAATCCACCAAAGAGGTGAAAATCATGATTGCGTACAACTGCCCAGCGGAGCAAGTTCCGCAGGGCCGACTAGATCCTGTCTACAACGTCGCTCTGGTGATGCTCGACAGCCGGGATAAAACCCCGTATGCCCTAGAGCAAATCGGACGACTAGCCAGAGCCGGTTGGACCGTCTACGGCAGTGCGGGGACAGCCAAATTCTTGAATGAAAATGGCATCTTTGCCCTCGACATCAAGACCCTGACTGGCCACGACCCAGCAATGACCCATCGGATGGCTAGTTGCAGTTGGGAAACCAACTCCTGCCTGATTTCCAACCAGAACAATATCGAGCATCTGGAGTATCTCCTCGGGCAACTCTGCATCTCGCCTTTTCAACTCCTCATCTGCACCGTTTACGGTCTGGACGAGGAGATGAGAAATCCAGACAGTTCGTGGAAATCCCGGTTGGAGAAGACCGACTTCGGCGGACCAGCTGCGCTACGCGCTGCAGCCAAAGGCCGCCGGGCAATTGTCTTCCGGCTCGATCAGCTGGAAGACACTATCAATCGCCTGCTCGCAGGCAGTGTCACCAGCGAATGGCTGGAGCAACGAGCAGCTGAAACGGAGCACTTCTGCGCCTGGTACTCCGGTATGTCAGCTGCCAACATCAGCAACGGCAATCTTCAGACCATCTGTCTGGAGAAAGTACGCGGTCTCCGCCGCGGCGAGAACCCATATCAAACCGGAGCCATGCTGATGCACAACATTACCGGTCATGATGACCCGCTGGCTTTGGACAAGTTCCAAATAGTCGGCGACACCGAACCGGGCTGGATCAACTTGACCGACGCCAACAGCGCCCTCAATTGCCTCACCACTCTGGCAGCCGTGCTAGACATCAATGGCTATCTGAAGGGGTATCCCTACTTCGGAGTCATCGTCAAACATGGCAACCCAGTCGGTCTAGCTATCGGCAGAACTCCCAAGGAAGTACTTCGCCTGGTGTTCACAGGGAACCCCCGAGCGGCCTTCGGCGGGGTCGCGATGTTCAACTTCATCATCGACGATGAGTGGGCCAAGCACATCCTGCACAGTTGGTTGCCCGAAGGCGAAAAGTATCGCTATCTAGTTGGCATCGTTGCTCCCGAATTCACACCGGAAGCAGTCGACCTGCTCCGTGGCAAGGAAGTGAAAAAGCAGCTACTGATCAATCCAGCCCTGCGCTCGCTCAACCGCAACAGCGTCGACACCACTCCGAAGTACCGGCCAGTCCGCGGCGGCACTCTGGTCAGCAATGGCGAGCGCTACCTGCTCGACCTGAAAGACAAGCGACTGGAAGAATGGCACTACAACCACCGGATGCTCAACGAATCTACTTTGATCGACCTGCTCATTGCCTTTACCGCCTGCGCGTGCAGCTACAGCAATACCACCAGTTGTGCCAATAACAATCAGCTGGTTGGAAACGGTGTCGGTCAGCAAGACCGCATCGGCAGCTGTGAACTGGCTATGGTTCAGGCCGGAGAACGAGCAATTGAATCAGTCGTGGTCACCGACAGTTTCTTCCCGAAACCGGACGGGCTCCAGGTTCTGATCGATCACGGCGCCACCCTGGTGATGTCGACTACCGGCAGCAAGAGCGACCAGGAAGTGCGAGACCTGGCAGCGGAACGCGGCGTCGCTCTGGTACAAATCCCAGACACCGACGGCCGAATGTTCTCTGGACATTAACTGCGCCAGCAGACCAACTGGCAGAGCGGACCTCCCCGAGGTCCGCTTTTCATTTGCGTGATTTTTCGACTTCCGCCAAACTAGATACATGCGCGTTAGAATTACCGGTGGACAATTTGGCGGCAGGTTCATTAAAACCCTGCCCTCCCTTCGCCCAACTTCCGATCTAGTCCGCAAGGCGATTTTTGACATCTTAGGCGAACAAATCGAAGGCGCTAATTTTTTAGAGCTTTACGCCGGCTGCGGTGCAGTGGGTATTGAGGCCTTAAGTCGGGGTGCTGCCAAAGTTTTAATGATCGAAAAAAATCGCCAACATTATCAGCTCATCAAGGATAATCTTGCTGGTTTGAACGACCCTCTCACCCAAACTGCCGCCGCCCGCCAAATGGATGTAGTGGATTTTATTGCCGCTAACCAAATCAAATACAATATCGTTTTTGCCGACCCGTGGTATGACGACAAGTTGGATATCACCGGCTGGGAAAATTTGCTGACGCCAGAGGGATTTTTAATATTGGAACATAGTTCCCTTAAGTCAGCGCCGGAGAATCCGCATTTGAGAAACATTAACCATAAACGCTATGGAGACACCGCTCTCACCTTTTACCTTCACGCCTAAACCAGATTGGTTCGAGCGGTACAAATATTATTTATTGGCGGTTTTGCTAGTGGTTTTGGGAGTCGGCTTGTATTTAATTTTTACGCCGCCTTCCGCCAGTTTGGCAGGAGATAAGGACGTGAAACTGGCCGGCAGCGGCAACCCGGCCATTGCCTCAGTGGCTGCCAATACCAGTGGCGGGCAAATTGTCGTGGACATTTCCGGCGGAGTAAAGCAGTCAGGCATTTATTGGCTAAACATCGGCAGTATCACTGAGGATGCTATTAAAGCCGCTGGCGGATTCAGCCGAACAGCAGATTTGGATGCGGTCGGGAAAAACATTAACCGCGCACAGGAGCTAACCAACCATGGTAAAGTGTATATTCCCAAAATTGGTGACAGCAACATTGTTTACACCAATCCGACTTCCTCTAGCTCATCTGCTAACCCACTGATCAGCTCGCCCGCTAGTTTAATCAATATCAACACCGCCAATAATTCCGAATTGGATTTACTCCCCGGCATTGGCGAAATTTTATCCCAGCGTATCATCGATTATCGCTTGCAAAACAATGGTTTTACGAGTATAGATGATTTGAAAAAAGTTGTTGGCATCAACGACAGCCGCTTCGAGCAAATTAAAGATTTAGTCACCTTATAAACCCAAAAACAAAATCACGAACTAACGTAGTGTTTGTGATTTTGAGAGGAGAGATGCTGAGCTACAATAGATAAGCGAGCTAGCCGAGCTTATCGTAAGAGCGAAGCCATCTCGACGAGGGCGCGTGGTGAAATTGGTATACACGCTAGGTTTAGGTCCTAGTGGGGCAACCCGTGAAGGTTCGAGTCCTTTCGCGCCCACCAAAACAAAATTGAGCCATTCGGCTCTGTTTTGTTTTCATGAGTACAAGAAGGACGAGAAGCAAGGTCCGCCAAAGTGATATCTACATCGCAAGAGGATAATGACCTATTTGTGATGAGATTGAACGACGGCGGAAGTCCTTTCGTGCCCACCAGTCTTCGCTACCTTTGGTAGCTACACCTGGCTTCGCCGGTATAGAAAAGCGAAGACTGCCCTGCGTAGCTCGCAGAGCGTAGCATGGGCTGACCTCTTGTCAGTCAGACAAGTTTTTTCTATATTGGATTTGTCATCGGGAAATCTGGGGTTACGGGCCCAGCGCTCCCGAGGGCAGGAGGAGCTGACCTCCGCTTGTATCTTGTGTGTTTTCATCGCAGGCACGTTGCGCGTTTCTAGCGTTCATTTATTCCGTGCCGACTGGACAGACCGACGATCAGACCCATTGCGGGAAATGAAAGAGGCTTAATCGCCTCACAACCCCCGGCAACCATAACTGTGGTTTTCCACTGTCGGCCGCCAGCCTAGGCATCCCCGCTAACTGTGTACCGCGATGAAACCCGGGGCCTGAATCCATCTCAGGCCCCTCCTTTTTGTTCACCCCGAGTTGAGAATTGGGCGATTTTTGGTTATAATGCGAGTGTCTTATTTTCGATAGTGATCTTTAATAAATTGGGGTCGAAAACGAAATTATCTCGACATATATCCATAAGGCAAACGTGCAATGACACCATCAGACAATCTCCTCACTTTATGGGGGCAAGCGGTTTTGAATCCCCTGCAGGATATTTGGACCCGCTTTGTCATCTTTCTGCCCAGCTTAATCGGCGCAGTGCTGATTTTGTTGGTAGGTTGGATCGTGGCGGCCGGATTAGACCGCATCATCACCCAAATCCTTAAGCAGTTAAAAATTGACTCTGCTCTCAACAAAGTCGGCACCCGTACCTTCTTTCAGAAGGCCGGCGTCGATTTGGAAATTTCCGAGTTAGTCGGAAATTTAGTGAGATGGACAGTTCTGTTGATTGCCTTCTTGGCTACGGCCGATGTCTTGGGTCTTTCTAAGGTAACCGACTTCCTGAACAACGTGTTGATCTACCTGCCCAATGTCTTCGTAGCTATCGGTATCTTGTTGATTGGTGTTCTGGCTGCTCACTTCTTCGCGGGCATTGTCCGCGGCACCGTGGGCGCCGTCAGAATTCAGACAGCAAGACTGCTTGGTTCTATTACCAAGTGGGTCATTTACTTCTTTACCATCGCCGTTGCTCTGCAACAGCTTGGTATTGCCGCAGTTTTGATTGACCGCTTCCTCACCGCCGTCTTCTTCATGTTGGCGTTAGCGGGAGGTTTAGCCTTCGGTCTGGGTGGTCAAAAACAAGCCAGCGATATGCTGGATGACCTCCGCAAGGACTTTGGCCACAGAAAATAAAAGTTCTTTGTGTTCTAACACAAATCTAAAACCCCGCTCTTATAAGCGGGGTTTTAGATTGCCGTCGTCATTCTGGTAAGCCCGTTAGGACACATCCAGAATCTTATTATTTATCATACGATCCTGGACAAGCCAGGATGACCTTTAGAGTTTGCCGAGTGTTACTTTTACTGTTTTAACTAAGCCCTGCCGTTTTAGCTGAATCGTTACCATATCACCCGGCTTATACTTTTGCAGAATTGTCGTCAAACCGTTATTCTCGGTAATTTTCTCATCATTAACCGACAACAAAATGTCGCCTTCTTTGATCCCTGCCAAATCCGCCGGACTGCCCGGCTGTACCGCTACATCAGTATAACTTTGTCCGCGCGCTACCAATGCTCCCTCCGCTGCATCCAATCCGTTGGCATCAGCAAATTCTTTAGTGATAAGAATATACCGAACTCCCAATTTTGGCCGAGAGATCTCCCCGCCGGCTGAAACGGTTTGGATCTGGCTTTTCACGTTGTTAATCGGAATTGCAAATCCAACCGATTGCGCCTGCGTATCGACAGCCGTGTTGATCCCGATCACCTGCCCTGACAAGTTTACCAGCGGCCCGCCGGAATTCCCCGGATTGATGGCTGCATCGGTCTGAATCAAATTATCTAATGGCTCACTTGAACCCATGCCGTCACTGGCTGTAACGCTCCGATTCAATCCGCTAATGATGCCTGTGGTCACTGTATTTTGGTACTCACCGAGTGTATTGCCGACTGCAATTACTTTCTGGCCCAGCGCCACTTTGCTGGAGTCACCCAATTCTACCACCGGCAAATTAGCCGCATTAATTTTTATCAATGCCAAATCGGTACTAGGATCGCGGGCCTGGACCGTTGCGTCATAACTTTTCCCGGTCGAGAGTTTGACCGTGTATTTAGCTGTATCACTGCTGACCACATGCTTATTGGTTACGATAAGCCCGTCTTTGCGGACAATAAACCCAGACCCTCCGCTCGATTGTTGGGACATTCCAAAAATAGTTCTCACATTATCAGTCCCGGAAATTGCCACTACGGTTGGCACAACTTTCTTCACCACCTCTTCGACAGTCATCTCCCCTTCGGCTACCACCGTGCCACCGGTGTAGCTATTGGTCGCGTCAGTCGAACTAGTTGGCGAACCGCTCTTTTGTGATACCCAGCCCTGGTCATAAGCCACCATCCAGCCGGACAAAGTAATTACCCCGCCGATAGCACCAGTAGCAATTAAAGTCCCAGTTTGTTTCCAATTAATTTTATTCATAAATATTCCTCCTTTACGACTACATTACATTCTACCAAACTGAAAAAAACCTGAGAACCTTCGAAAGATATGCCCCGGCCGAAGCCGGGGCTAAACAACAAATCACACTTCGAAGGGGTTAGTATTCACAGTACACTGGATTCCTCGAACGACCAGCACGAGTCGCTGCAGCGATTATGTCACCCAGCCGGCTGACTTCTGTAAAGGTTGCCAGAGCACGGGCATTGAGCTCCTGCTGCTGGTCTTCCGAGAGCCAATCCCAGCCACTGAAGAAACCTGAATCTGGTTTTGCCGCCAGAGATGTCATCCACGCCATTCCCTTCTTTAATGTGGTAGGTGCAGAACCTCGCAAGAGTCACCTCCTTTAGATCCCGTGTTTCTATTCTAATGTCCAAAACCCCATCGAGCAAATTGCGTTAATCTCGGCCTTTCGACGGAAGGTCGTCCTGAAATGAGCAAAATCATCGCTGTGTGGGGCATGTTTGACCCCGACTTGTCGGGGGAGTTTGCCCCTTTAAACAGAAAGATAATTTTGCCATTGAATAGACCTGTAGTCGCAGGCCGGCGATTTACTCCGCTTTGACAAGCCAAAGCGGAAATCGGTCGAGCGCGATTCGGCGCTCGGTCTTAAGTCCGATGGCAATCGGCAAAAGAAAAACTACTGAAGCACGACAAGCCAGTCAATCAAAAACACCGCCGCCAGCACCAGTACTACCAAACCGACATACTCCACCACCACTCGCACCGTCAGCGTACCCCGCAGATAATGAATGATGAAATCAGTAAAGAGATAATACAGCATTGCCAGCAGGAATGTTTTCATAAACACGCCCCGATGCCAGTAGCTGGTAACCCAAGTCACTTCCTGCAACACCAGCATCGTCAGTATGGTGTACAGCCATTTCCGCCGGCTGACAATTTTTTCCCGCCAAAATCGTAAAGTAATACCCAACAGCGCTTCCAACGACACTGTCGCCAGCAGCACTACCAACGGCCAGCTGTATAAATCGGTCGCCATCAGCAAACTGGCGCTTAAAAAGAAGAATGCCAATAAATCAAAGAAATCTAACAACGAGAAAAACCTGATCGGCCAGTTGCCCTCAGCCAGGTATTTTTCATACAGTACCAATACTCCCATCATTATCAGCAGCAGCAGCACCGCGGTAACTTGGAACGCTTTGCCGTCCAGCAAATTAAAAGTGATAAAACCGACGCCGGCTGCCACAATCCAAATAATTTCCATCAACAGCCAAATCCAGTTGTGCCACTCTCTATCCAGCCCGCTCACCCACCAGACACCGATCGTCAATACTGCCACGATGCCCAAGCCCCACCCTATCACTTGGTGTGGCAAATAAAACAAACACTGCACCAGCCCATACACGAGCAGTGGGGTGATGAGAACCTTGCGGTTATTCCACAACCAGAGTCGGACTGTTTCTAACATAAATGATTATTGGGTTGGATAATCCGCTCCCAATACTACTCTGGCCTCAATCGTGCTAGGCAATGTTGCCTGGCCAGTTGATACTGTGCCGCCTACTGCCGCAGCTAATGCTTGCAGGGCACTGGCGAATTTTTCATCGCCGTTGCCGTACACCGTAGTTTTAGCGATGCCCTTGGTGACACTGTTGCCCACCCGAACGATGGTGTAGCCGGCCGTCTTCAGCTTATCGGCCGCTTTAGCTGCCAAGCCGGTGGTACTCGTGCCGTTTAGTACCTCGATCTTCAATGGTGTGGTGGATTCCGCCGACGGCTCCGATGTAACTGTGGTTTGCTCCAAAGCGGTTGTCACAAATTCCTTAATCGAATTGTAGTCGCCGCTCTTTGGTTGCAGTACATAAGCACCTCCCGCATTCTTTCCGCCCAACAGCAAACCAGATGCTTCATCCATCACTTTATTGATGGTGTTGTTGGGATCGAAGTCAACCAGCAGCTGCATCAGGCGAGTCAGCTCATCCTTGTTCAAGTTGGTAGCTAAGTGATCTTTAATAATATCGTTGATCGCCAGCATCTTGGCCGGCGCGGTCAGCAAATCCAACTCTTTGGCCTTATCCCGAATTGCCATAAGGATATCCTGTTGGCGGCGAGAGCGGTCAAAGTCAGAAGTGCTTTGGCGTGAACGAGCGTATTTCAATGCCATATCGCCGTCCATCGTGTAACTGCCGGCCTTGATGTCCACTGTCTGATAACCCGTCCCGGTGTCTGCCGGGTACTGCGCATCCAGCAGGTCTTTCTTGACATCAACTTTAATGCCGCCTAGTTCGTCCACCAATTGTTTAAATCCAGCAAAATCGATTTTAATGTAATACGGGACCGTCAAACCAGTCAGGTCCTGCACCGTCTTGGTAATCGCACCAGCGCCATCGCCATTCTTGGTTTGACCGGACTCGTACACCGCGTTGATTTTCATCGTGCCAAGACCATCGGCTGCCGTCACTTGCAAATCCCGGGGAATAGAAAAGAGATGAATAAGTTTATCGTTAGTATTGTAGCTAGCCAACATCAAGGTATCGGTCAAATCCGGACCGTCATGCTTTGGATCTCCCGGCACGCCCATTAATAAAATATTTACCCGGCCATCTTCCTCGCCAATCAATTTAGTAACTTTAATATTGAATAAAGTGGCTAGCCAACCGGTCTTGCCGCCGTTCATCAAACTTGAGCCCACGATCACCGCTCGGGTAGTAAACCAGCCCGCCCCCAGCAGCGCAATCACCACCAGCGTAACAGTCAGGGCTTTGCCGGTACTGCCTCCGCGACGCACTTTCAATGGCCGACGCAAACGCGGCATCGGCTGATCTCCTTCAACTGCTCTAGGAGCTCTCTTCGCCACTCGGACGCTCACCTCGCGAGCTGGCAGACCTTCTTTTCTTCTGACCATAGCAAAGTTTGATTAAATCTAATCTATCCGCCTGTAAGGCACCCCTAATATATCATAAAAGACCCTGTCAAAAAATTGCCAATTCACGGGTCTTATCATTACAATAAGTGGAGATGAAAACGCCTAAACTCCCAACGTCTTCACCCAGGCGCATCATTGTCTTCGCCACTGGCGGGGCGGTGTTGCTCATTTTGGCGGGCTCAATAGTAGCTCTAAATCAAATCGGCATCGGGCCAGCGGTATTCGCTGGATATGTCAGCGAGACCGTCAGCCGGCTGGCCGGCGCCAACTTAATTGTGAAAATCGATCGGACCATCTTGCCGGCTGACGGTCAAACCACTACTACCATTCAGGCATCCGCCACTAATCCAGATTTGCCTATCACCGCTGAAATAATTTCTGGCGGCGGCACTTTGGTGGCAGTCACTAATGCTCCCGGAAGCACTAATTTTACTTACACCACCGCCACCCAACCCGGGCCAGTCGCAATTGAAATTCGTTCCGGCAGTCTCACTGAACCAGTCAACCTTACTCTCAGAGAAGCTCTCGTTCCCGCTACTCCCGTGTTGGTAGCGCCCGCCGACAAAAGTACTACCAATAATCCTGTCCCAGAGATATTAGGCACCGGACCGGCCAATACTAAAATTCTCATCACTGACAATGGCAGCATTAATACCACCACTAGAACCGACGACAAGGGTAATTTTAAAATTAACATAGAAAAATCTCTGTACGGCGGTCAGCATACTATCGCCGCGATTGCCTGCAGTGATTTAGGGGTTAACAGTATAGTCAGTAATCTCGCGACCATTACCGTTCAGACCGATCCGGTAAAACTCGACACCGTTCACATTCGTTTGTCGCCCACCCGACCGATCGCTGGCGATAGCTTCGGGCTGTTCGTCCCCGTATCGCTGAACACCGCCCGGGTAATTGCCGATTTCCAGGGCCGCAGTTTCGAACTGTCCGACCTGCACAAGACCAGCGTCTTTACCGGCACTCTCCCCGCCCCCGACCAGGCCGGCGCTTATACCATCAACCTGACTCTACTCGATATCGCTGGCACCGCTACCCGTTTCGATAAAGCCGTCGGTATTTTGGTCGTCTCTCCGTAGCCCCGTTTACATTGACAAACGGGGACTTTTTTGGTTTATTAGACAAGGCGACGGAGCTATCATCTAAGTAGCTCTTTTTGGTTGCCAGACAGTTGTTTGAGGATAAGACGCTTGAAGATTCCGCCAGCGCGCATATCATTAAACGACCAGCCCATTAGTAAACCAGATAAATCTCGCCTCTCCAGATTATCCGACCGATTACGTAAAAGACGAGAAACAAACCCCCCCCCCCAAACCCCCCCCCCGCAAGCCGGAACCCCCCTG
>Ga0315293_10006135_pt1 | contig 11273 bp, 14 predicted proteins | sample YL17G13_20_MG_FD_203071 | JGI IMG/M metagenome (GOLD analysis project Ga0315293, IMG submission 203071) | Sediment microbial communities from Yellowstone Lake, YNP, Wyoming, USA - YL17G13_20 | ecosystem: Environmental > Aquatic > Freshwater > Lake > Sediment | place: USA: Wyoming | collected... | reverse complement strand
TGCTCATTTCACGTCCACTTTTCTACTTTGAGACGCCATCTGGTTGGATTCACACATCTTATGATAACTCGACCTCTACTGAAACATTTGAATGGGTTGAAGCAGAAGACCTTGGAAACCACATTAAAATTGCTGCACTCACAATAGTGCGCGTCTCACCTGACATGGGACAACTTATTGATATAGCATTGTTAAACATCACACTTTCTAAGACAATGATAGGGCAAGGATACTCCGTGCCCGTTAATGTCACGGTTCAAAACCAAGGCAACTACAATGGACCCTCTAGCGTTACTCTTTACGCCAACACAACGGCGATAGATACGTTCACCAATATTACGTTAACAAGCGGAAGCTCCAAAACCGTCACCTTCACTTGGAACACTTTTGGTTTTTCTAAGGGCAACTACACCATAAGCGCTTACGCTTGGCCAGTTCAAGGTGAAACAGACACAACTGACAACTCGTTTGTCGATGGTTGGGTTTGCATCGCCATGCCCGGTGACGTCAACGCAGACGGTATCGTTGACATATTTGACTGTGTTACAGTTGCTCTTGCTTTCGGTAGCAAAATCAGTGATCCTGCTCCACCCTGGAACCCAAACGCAGACATCAACAACGACGGAATAGTAGACATATTTGACATTGTTGTAGTAGCATTACATTTCGGAGAAACAGGATAACCTGCGTTTTTTCTTTTCTGCGATACGGACTCGAACCCATTTTGGAGTGAATCCGGTCCGACCCCTACCTGCTTGATAATCTAGAAGAAGTGGAGAGAACTCGGCATCGGAAGCATTGTTTGAATGTTAGGTCTTGAACCCTTTTGGGTTTGGGGACGGGCAGCCCACTCATCAACAAAAAACTCAAAGTTGGTTTCTTGAAGAGTCTCTGTGTTTTGTTGGGGTTTTGAAGACGAATACGATTCGTTTCGCTTCAAAGGCACAAACGCAGACTTGCCGGCTTAGAACAATAGTTCGATAAAACCAACGGCTCTAAAGAGCTTTGGCGAACTGGGAAAGTTTGATGTTCAGTTTTTTGGCGCTGATAGAATCCGCGTGCTAGTCAGCCTCTTTCAGAAATATTCACAATTCTGTTTCATCTAGCGTTCTGGCTCCAAAGTTGCTGGTTACATTATGTGTCGCAAAGCACTAGCTGGATACAAGCTTGGACCTTAGGTATGCGACCCAGACAAGCCTGAAACCGCTAGGCAACTGTTGATCCGCTGTCTGAGAAAGCTTGAGCCACATGCTGAAATGTTCATAGGCGTTCCCTCTGGGAACAATGCATCTGTCAGAATTCTTGAACAGATGGGCTTCACAGATTACTCTTAACAGCAACCTAGCTTATTACGAAATGCTTATATGTTTTAGTAACGTAGTCTTTCTCAAGGATGTGAAGCTGAAATGGTTAAGCAAAAACCGACAAGCAAGCGACTATTCCAACAGAAGTTTGGCAAGCCAATAGAGGAATACGATTCAATCAAGAGGTCTGTCGAATCCTTAAGAGAGGTTACACGCCAAAACTACTATCATGTGTTGCCCGGCTATTTCCTATTTTTGAACGAGAATCCCGATCAAGTCATCGAGCAGAGACGGAAAGATATCGGTAGCCAAAACTATGTAGAAGCAGAAAACTATGAAAGGAAAACTATGGCTTATGCCAATACGCTGTTAGCGAAAGGTCACAGTGGAAGAGGCGTCCATGGCGTCATCGGAAGAATTCAAGGTTTCTTCGCTAACAATTCAAAGCGGTATAGCCTGGACATGCGAAGGCTCAAGCTGCCGAAAGCTAGGAAGGTTCAGAAGTATTCTCCTTCAAATGAGGAACTTAGACATCTGTACACGATTGCCGACTGTAGCCGGGACCGGCTCATTGTGGCGTTGATGTATCAGAATGGCCTAGCGCCTGTAGACGTCTCATTGCTGAATGTGGGAGATTTGCCAGTTGAAGAGTGGGCCTACTATGAAAAGAGCAGAAGCAAGACAGGAGAGATCTTCCGGTCCGTAGTCACGCCAGACATAGCTTATGAATTGAAGACTACCCTCAAAATCAGAGGAAACCCATCCAAGGGAGAGCCGTTATTTGTTGGAAGGCAAGGCCCGCTAGACAATCAAGCGATCTCTGGCATAATCACGGAACTGATAGAAAAGTCAGGTTTAGGTGGCAATGATGGGTTTAAACCGACAAGCCTCAGAGACGCATTAGAAGATGCGCTCGTAGAGGCTAACGTGAACCACAAGATCAAAGAGGCTTTGATGGGCCACGTTTCAGACATCGAGCATGAGTATGGAGGCCAGAACAAGCTTATCATTAATGTTGTGGAGGCTATGAAGAAGGCTTATCCGCTTCTCACGTTGAACGGCCTAACCCGGGTTTCAGTGGAACACCAAGTTTCCAGAGAAGAATTGGAGGCCGTGAAGACTGAAAACGCGGATTTGAAGACCCGGATAAGTAGGACAGAACAGAAGCTTGCTGAGCTTGAAAAGGCAATCCATAACGTTCTGGAACAGACAAGCTAAGCCCAACTTCCTCTTCTAATCTTCATGCTTTTTGTGGTGGTAATGGTGGCGTTCTCTGCAATGGATACAAGAACCCTAGAAGACACAATAGCAGTATTCAAACAAGGACTTGAACAGAGCAAGGTTAGACCTAGAGCTGTATTCGTAGATGGCAGCTTTGTGTATGAACCAGTTTTCAACAAGGTTTTCTATACTATGCGAAAGGACACAAGACCTGAGCTAGTTCAAAGAGTTGGAATAAGAGCTAGAGAAACAAACAATATAGTTGAGAGAATGCATGGAACAGTAAAAGATCGAACAAGAGTAATGAGAGGACTCAAAGCTTTTGAGTCCACAAAATCAATTCTCGAAGGATTCACAATCCACTATAACTATGTTAGACCACACCAAAGCCTAAACGGTAAAACACCTGCTCAAGCTGCAAGAGCAGAAGCGCCTAGCTCGTGGAAAGGCTTGATTGAAGAAGCAACAAGACATGAAGCGCAACTGTTAGCCAAAGTTACTAGCCCTGAGAAAATGGAAAAGAGAGAAATGGAGGCGATAGTGAAATGAGAAAAGTCTTAGTGGCACTTCCCGAAGAGGTGGCTAACCTTTTGAATAGGGAGCTTGTCGGCACGATAGGCGAAACCTGTTCAGACACATTAAGAACAATTATAATGAGTTGGCTATCAGAAAAAGGCTATCTAACGAAAGGTGGAAAGCATGGCAAAGAATAAACCAAAACGTGAGCTAGCAGAAGAGGTTGACCTATTGGACACAATGCTATCTAGTCTCGTTGAATTGCTCGAAGAAAAGGGAGTTTTAACTCATGAAGAATGGGAAAGGCGAGTTAAGGAACGAGTCACCATTAAGTAAATAGCAAAAATGCGGGTGTTCGCCGTAAAGGATATGGGTTAGGCTTTCATAAGACTATTATATATGGTTCTAGAATACTGGGTGCTGAGAGGAATCGTGAATGTTTAATTACGTTGAAGGTTGTGAAAGATTACGTAAAATGCTAAACACCTTCTTAGTAAGTGGTATCGATGAGGTTCACTTGGAGCCTCTAGATGAATTAATAAAGTCGTCTCAAATTGACGAAGTTAAAGTACTGAACTCACCTCAGCCATTGTCTCAGCAAAGAGTTTTGTTTGGTGCGCTCAGAAACATACATGGTACAACTGATGAAATGAGAGCAAAGCTTAGAATTGCACGTGCGATTCATGAAAATCCCAAGACTGTTGAACGAGCCTTAGAAATGATAGACAGCCTCTGTGCTGTTGCACCATATATTGATGAGTTCCTAACCGAAGGAGGAACAAAAGAAAGCGAGAAGATAAACGAACTTTCAAGAGCATTATACAAGAAAGCCAACTACCTTGGCTTTTATCAGAACCTTGCTACCCAGTTGAAACAAGCTAGGATAAGCGAGAATGACGTTGAAGATTTTGTCAAGAAATTAACTGAAAACATCGAAATAGAAGTGGAGACTACGGATGAGACCTTATAATGAAAATATTGGTCGAAACATCAGTTCTTATCGAAGCCTCTATTTTTTGGAATTGTAATGGTCAGTCAGTAAAAGGATTTAGTTTCGACAAATGTAATGGGCTACTTTTTTTCCTTCAGGAACACCCAGAATTTGGCATAGTTACCAAAACAGTTGAAAACGAAGCTAGGAACGCATTAGATAAAGCAGTCCTCAGGACGATTCGCCAAACATATTTCACTGATATAAAAGAGAAGATTAGGATAATGATGATGCAACACATTGTAAGTAACTATTGCCTTGATAGGCTTGACAAATTTATCGAAGAATGCTCAAGTAGATTGCCAGTAGACACGAAAGAGCGAGACCGAATCAAAACTCAGGAAATCGAACCGTTCTTGAAAGGTCTCGTCATGAAAACTGTGCGGTATATCCAACCTAGCATTCCCTCTTTTGTCAAGAATAGAGAACTCAGAGAGGAAATAACAGAGATAATTGTGAAGTCCTTACCATCCAAAGGTATTGTTTACAAAGGGATGCCAGCAGACAGAGACCTAACGATAATGGCAGAAGCTACCTTCATTTGTCGGAAATGCAAAAACAAGGAAAAAGTCTATGTTGCATCGATAGACAATCATTTCATACCTAACAAAGTGCAAGTGGGTTCTTATCTTTCTGGATACAAGAAATATCTAGAAAACGAGTTAGACCCAACAGTACGAGATAGCCTCGCAACGCAATTTTGGTTCATAGGTGAGGAACCTGCGAAAATTCTCGAAATTGCTAAGCAGGAAACATTAGGTCAAACAGCTTGAAAGGGTGAACTGCAACGAGCTTCAAACAGTCATCACAAATCCCTTAACAGTACCTGATTCTATTCAATTGGTTGTGTTATAAGGTTTTTTTCATCTCGACGCAATCTTTCCTCTCGGATCAGAACTTTGACAATTCACTTATTGTGCTTTCTCATCCTCTTTTTTCCCAGATTGCTCGGCAAATTCTTTCATAACGCGCTTGATATTCTCTTTAACTTTTATTTCCGGGGCTTCATGGACCCAAACCATAACCGTTTTAGTGAAGAGAGGGGGCTTAAAGATGGCTCGGGTTTTCTCCTCATCAGCTAACGCCTTTACTGCTTTTTCTAACATTCCTTGTATCCATTCCTTGCATTCTTGATATTTCTTTGGGTCTTTCGTAACCGATGGAAAGGGTCCTTCAAAGAAGGCCGACGATCGCACTCCATAATCGCTTTCACTTGCTTTGGCCTCAGCAAAAAGTGGTTCTTTCATGTTCTCTATGTATTCTATTGCCTCGTAACGTTTGGATTCTGCCCGGGTTCTGTCTTCATGTTTAAGACTGTACCATTTTTTTCGCCTATCTTTTGGATCTTCTTTCCATGTTATTTCTCCTCGCTCCATTAGTTTTTTGAAATCATAGGAAAGCTCCTTAGGCTGCAGTATGTCCGTTCCTTTGGCAATATCTGACGGAGTAGCTTTGCCATGCGCCAATAGGTAGTCCCGGATTTTCTTCAGTCTTAGATCTTGCTTCATGCTTCACACCAAGTAAAGTTATTATCCACAGGAAAGTATCTTTACTTGGATAAAGCATATAAGATTTTCTATAGATACTCATAAGCAGTGATAGAAAATGGTAGAATTCAAGGTCAAGATACATCCAGAACAAAGGCTTGCATACATTCCAAGGCAACTTGTGGAGATTCTGGGTTTTCGGTTGAAGGCTGTTCCTAATAGTGTTGCAGTCTTGCTGTTTCCAGAAAATGCTGATCCTCAGGATGTAATCAAAAGCCTTCAGATCATAAAGACCGAGCTTCTGCACAATTTGATGCTTAGGGAGAAAGGAGCTGCCAATAATGAGTGAGGCCCAGGCTAAATTGCAGCAGATCCGGCTGGTCCTCGAGAAGCTCGAGCGAGAGATCCATGAAGTTAGAGAGCTTCTGAAAGGAAAACAAGCCTAAGGAGTGCCTTTCATAGTGATTGAATGGCTGGAAGATGGCCGATCAGCAAGTAAGAAGATGCCAGCGGACGGCGCCTCTGAACAGACTATCGGTTTCCTTCCAGCCCAATACACACAGGATTGACTAATTCATGGATGCTAAAGAAAATAAGACTTGCGGTAACAACGAATTACCAGAGGAAAGCCAAGCGGCAAACACGGCCATTATTCTAACATGCGACATGTGTGGAAAGCCAGTTAAGGAGTCATCCAAAGACGATATAGGAATAGTCATCTATGAATGTGAGAACGGCCACAAGACAACAACACCGATATCGAAAAGCTACAAGCCAATGATGTTCGATTCAGCGTCAAGTTATAAAGGTGAAAACGGCGTTTTCAATCCGTTACGATTAGCCAAAGACTTGCTTGACAACTTCTTCTTCAAAACTGACAAGAAAAGCCTAGTGATCTATGTTTTCAGCGGTGAACGCGGAATCTATGAGCCTTTAGGAGAAATTCTCATAGAGCAGATCCTAGCGGAAAAGCTCAAACTTGAATACAAACAGCACTTCTTAACAGACATCAAAGGTTATGTTCGCTCAGTCACCTATACAGATCTGTTGGAAACACCTAACAAGCTAGCTTTAAAGAATGGTGTTTTGAACGTCTTAACCGGCGAGATCGAGCAGCCAAGCCCATTCGACTTTATCATAACAAGGCTACCAGTCACGTATGATAAGAACGCGCAATGTCCAAACATCCTCAAGTTTCTGATGGAAATATTCGACAGCGACCAAAGATTAGTTGTCCAAGAGTTTTTGGGTTACTGTCTCTATAAGGCAATGCCTTTCCACAAGACCATACTACTCATAGGCGAAGGCAGAAACGGCAAATCCACGTTTTTAAATCTACTTACTGCATTCTTAGGCGCTGAAAACACGGCTCACGTGACATTTCAAGATCTGTGCATTAACCGATTTGCAGCTGCCGAATTATTTGGAAAATTGGCCAATATCAGGGCAGATCTGACAAAAACCACTGTAGCAAGCGTTGGCAGATGGAAAGAGCTCACCGGAAACGACTCGGTCATGGCAGAATTCAAGCATAAGAAACCCTTTAATTTTCAATCATACGCCAAACAGATCTACAGTTGTAATGAAGGGCCGGAAATCAAAGAAGACACGTTGGCCATCTTTAGCCGATGGATCATCCTAGCGTGCAACAACATCTTCTTAGGCAAAAAATGCAACCCTAAAATCTTGGAAAAATTGATTACACCATGCGAACTTGACGGATTATTAAACTATGCCTTGGAAGGCCTCAAACGCCTATTAGAGAACGGACAATTCAGCGTTAACGAAGATATAGAAGCGCTGCGCGCTGTTATGATTCGTAAAATGAATTCTGCCAAAGCCTTTATTGAAGAACAGCTCTCTTATGAGAATGATGTTAAAGCCTTCATAGAAGAAGACGAGCTCTATAAAACCTTCATTCTATTCTGCAAACGCGAAAAACTGCCAACAATGCCAAAACGTAGCTTCACTCCCAACATGAAAGAGTATTGTCCAGACGCGAAACAAACAGGACAACGTATTCTAGGTAAAGTTATCCGTGTTTGGCAATTTGTTAAACTAAGAGAATCTGTTACGACTGTTACGACTCTCTTATCTAATTCTAACAATCAAATTTCAAATTCTAAAGTAAATAATCAACCCGTAACAGTCGTAACAAAACCTTCAATCCAAGAAGTTCTTGAGTTTGTGAGGCGCCGTTTTGTTGAAGGCACTCAAGAAGAGTGGATCGCCTTCGCGGTTGAAGCTGGCTTTTCTAGTGAAGAGTCTGAGGCTTTATTTGAGAGTTTGAAGAGTAAAGATTTGTTCTGGCAAGATCGCCCTGACGGAAAAACGGTTTGGAGATGGACAAATGGGTGAAGCTGAAACCTACAGACCTGTGAGTGGCCCGGTGGAGCTGCCTTTCAATGTTTCCAGAATACGCTGGCTACAGCGTCACGGTGAGAAAGGATCCTTTGAATTGAGTGACGACACCGGCAACCCGGATCATAAAAAACTGCTAAGTTTTCTCGTTGATTATGCGGGTGGATGCGTCAACAGTGAAGGCTTCTTCTATTGGGTATTCCCAGACGGAAAAATAATTGGTCGGAAGCCTTTGGAGAGGATGTTCACTAACCGAACGTGAGGATTGATTTTCTATGAAGTGGAAGTTTTGGCATAGAGAACCCTCATGGGAACACATCATAGACGATGTTAAGATCTCCATGTTCAATGAGGCTATGCTTCTTGAGAGAAAGCGCCTGGAGAGAAAAGAGCAGCTTAAAGGTGTCTAACGGCCTTCATTAATGAATCACCAATGAATCATGCTTAACCGATACTTTGAAAGTATGAGTATGTCTAAACTAGGTCTACATCTACACTAGGTCTAAACATGCTCGGCATATGTTTAGTATGCTCTCAAACATACTAGATATTCATGGTTCTAAACTAGGTCGTGACCTATGTCGTGATATAGCTACTCATTAATGAGTAGTGTAGATACTCATGCCTAGATACCATGTACAGAGCCATCCTTAATGATTCATTAATGATTCCTAAATGATGCCTAAACTAGGCCATAGGACACTGACCTAGGACACTGACCTGGCTACTCATTAATGAGTAACCTTTTTAAAGCAAGTGGATCATATCAACTAGGTGTAGAAGATAAATCAGGTGGATATTATGCCTTACCTTTGTACCAGTATTTCATTGAGAGATGATGAACAGCGGGCCCTAGCTGACCTCGTACAGAAGTACGGAATGAACCGGCACGCAATCATCAAGCAGGCCATACGCCGGTTTCTCTTTCCAAACGAGAAAACCAATATTCCTCTGAATGGCCATGCGGCCACGGTTCAAGACGGATCCGTCACCGTTAAACCTTCACCGGATACTGAAGACATTTTAGCGAAACTGTTGAAAGCAGCCGGACAGAGGACGGAAGAAATCGAAGAAGACCCATTCATTTTCCCCTAAGTCTCGTGTGCTATCTTCCGCAAATCCCCTCTTCTTCTAATGCGTGCATCATATACAGCAACTGCTAGCAGCGTTACCATCATGAACAATGGCAGGATGAGAAATGATGGAAACTCTGGAATGACCGGTGGGATTGAGAGAGCGGCAACCGCGCTTAAGACAAAATGGCCAACAAGCACATCCATGCCAGAGACTCGGGTCGTATTGAACTCATATCTCACCTCAAGAAGCATTCCGCTCTGTCTGTGCCAGTAGAAGTCCTGAGATACTGAAGCGCTGAATTCGTAAGCGAGACCCATGAACGAGGTGTGTGACTGGTTGACGAGGCTTGAAAGATGGTTGGTTTCCAATTGCTGCCCAAGATAGTTGGCTAGTGCAGTTTCGTTTATCCATGTGTTGTTGTCTCTTGTATAGACAATATCACCAGCAGTCAGGTTTGCAGCAATGAAGAGATATTCATAGGAGTAGGAGCCAGTTTCAACGTCAACGTCTCGCGTGTAATTGTAAACGGTTCCTGTGGAATTGCATGTAACTTCTTGGTAAGTTACAGTCGTGTTTACCACAGACAGCACCGTTACGTTGATCCCAGACATGGGCTGATTGCGTGCCCAATTCTCTAATTCTGTGTCATTGCCATCGTTCCAAACAGAATAAACCTCGTAATGCATAAACTGTCCTGGAGCTACACCTGGAAGCCGCGCGCTCATGAATGTGACCTTGCGAACATCTAAGCTGGCTGGAGGATCGTTTCGATTGGGATAAACATTGCCTATCACAAATTCGTAGGTGCCGTCAAATTGTACTGTTCCTCCTATTTCATAGTACGAGTTCGTCGCATTTTTGCAATATAACGATGGGTCAATTCCCCCTTCGTTTCGGGTGATAATCTTGTCAAGAAAACTCAGCATTGTCTCCTCACTCTCGTTCGCCTGCTTTCCTAGTATACAGAGATAGCTCGTCGTGTTACCGCGCGGATCAGTTATGTTAACTCCAACATAAAGAACGGCAAAACCTGGGAAATCCCCATCTGGCTCAAAATACCCTTGTCGCCAGTCCGCACCTTGAGTGAAACAAACATAAAGAAATTCATCTTTGTTAAGATTCGCGCTAACATTCCACGAATCCTGCACATAAGCAACACGCACTCCCGGAAAATCAGAGGGGGGGATTTGTGCCATCACCGGATTTGTGTCTAACAATGCCCATGCCACTAGCAAAAGAACAATTCCAAAAGTCAATCTTCTCATGCGACTTTCTCCTTCCAGTTCGCAACTGGATTATGCTTCGACACACATTTATGGTTTTCCAAACCAGAACGGAGTATGCTTGCATATCGTCGAAATACAAGACGCGGCTCTTCTATTTGGGCCAGAGTTTCGTGTAAATTGTTTCTGTAGATGGCATGGACACGACAGACTCTTTTTGGCGTGTGCTTTGAGAACTAGCGTTTTTTCAAAGATGACGTTCTAGCGAAGGTTTTAAATTGGAAAAATAGGCATATCGAACAGACTGGAGATGTAAGGATTTGGCTGGAAAGATTATTGGTCTATTTCTTATTGCGTTGATTGGTGGATTGACAGGTGGTTTTGGTTTAAGCTACATTATTTATCAACCACAGGTTCAGAATCTTCAAAACACAATTAACAATCTTCACAATCAAGTTACAAATCTCAACTCGACTCTGCAGGGTTTGCTGAATATGTCTGGAGCTGGAGTAAGTAATCAGGTACAAGTGTCGGGTACTGTGAGCATAACTCAGACTGGCACAATATACTTCACCAGTTTAAACGGAACAATAAAATCGAGTGTTCCCATCACAAACGGTCAATACAGTGTCTTGCTTGTTAGCGGGCAATCATACGATGTCAGAGTCGATGGTGGGTACTATCCTAGATACTATTCATTGTACGTTCCATTAAGTGTCGCTACCTTTACAGCGAACTTCTAGGTTTTCCCCGCGCGCAGGTTCTGAAATGATCCTCTACATCTCTTCTGTTTTTTCTGTCTGGTGTAGGATACATGCTAGTTTGAGAAGCTCTCGACACCAAATTTTTTCCGAATGCGCCGACTCAAAGATAGATGTTGCTAAGCTCAGCGGTTCGGAATCACAATTGCCTTCTACATGGTGAAAACTACTTTAATGATGGTTAGTATCCGTCTTAATGTGGTTGCTCTTAACAGTATTAGAATGAGATATGGCGAACCGCTGGAAAACGAGTGCGTGAACGGTGTTTTTGTCATTGGTGGACCGATGAAAGGTTAAGCTGTTGCCATTCTCCAGATTGCATCTTCCATTTC
>Ga0315293_10006133_pt1 | contig 11274 bp, 12 predicted proteins | sample YL17G13_20_MG_FD_203071 | JGI IMG/M metagenome (GOLD analysis project Ga0315293, IMG submission 203071) | Sediment microbial communities from Yellowstone Lake, YNP, Wyoming, USA - YL17G13_20 | ecosystem: Environmental > Aquatic > Freshwater > Lake > Sediment | place: USA: Wyoming | collected... | reverse complement strand
GGACGTTATCTTAGGGTAATCTATGTTCCCGATCCGGCCCCAAATAGTGTTTTTGTAATCACAGCTTATGAGTTACAAGGCAAGCCATTAATCGCATATCGTCGCCGTAGGAGGAGAAAGAAAAAATGAAAAAAAGTGAATTTCCACCAGGATGGGACGCTGAACGTGTGAAAAGGGTAATAGCCCATTATGAATTACAGTCTGAAGAAGAAGCTGTCGCTGAGGACGAGGCGGCATTTGAAGCATTGGGTCAAACGGTCATGGAAGTCCCAACAGAGATAGTACCGGCAATACGCGAGCTAATTGCAAAACACAAAGCAGCATGATAGAGGCTAATAAATCGCAGAAGCCGACAAACCGCATACGAAGATAAAAGGGTGCGACAATTTTGGAACACAAAAAGCCCTTTTGAAACATGCGCATGTATGCTGAACTTGTTGTAGAGCTTCGAAGTGATTTGGGCTATATCGACACTACCTGTGACTCCGATGATTTCCTTAACATTATTTTGGTTGACTGGTGGAAGCATAAAACAGACAACATTACCTGACCTTCGCTTTAGAGGAATTGGGCTGGACGCCCGGCCTCTAAAGCCAGACGCTCGGATTAAATAAAGGGAAACTTGACATGAAAGGTCCAGCACAACCATTGGCAGAAGTCTTTGGGCATTTGATAACAGATAAATCGGAAAAGGCTGATCGATACCGTTCTCGCCGCCTTTGTCCCTTTAACAACAAAGTCCCGAACTGTACAAAAGACAAAGCAAAAGACCCACTTGGGGTTTGCAGCATTTATCATGAAGGTCGGCCTGTAATCACCTGCCCCATTCGCTTCCGTGAAGACTGGACAATTACAGACGACGCTGCATCTTTTTTCTTCAAGAAGGGAACGACTTGGAGCTCTTTGACAGAAGTTCGATTGAATGACTCACACGGCAAATCGGCTGGAAATATTGACGTTGTACTTGTTGCTTACGATGCCAAGGGGAAGGTGTACGATTTCGGAGCGCTGGAAATCCAGGCAGTATATATTTCCGGAAACGTGCGCGATCCTTTTGAGTACTTCATGAAAGATCCCAAAGGTCGAGCATTAATGGATTGGTCAGATCAGCCAAATTATCCACGACCTGACTATCTTTCATCTTCCCGGAAAAGGCTTGCTCCCCAACTTCTCTTCAAAGGCAGCATCCTTCATGGTTGCAAAAAGAAAATTGCTGTGGCGTTAAATAAGAACTTCTTTGATACTCTACCAAAATTGAAACGTGTTTCAAAACAGAAAGCAGATATCGCCTGGCTCATATACGATGTCATGTTGCCACCGACAGGTGCAGCTACGGCTCTAAGTTACCAGACGAAGTTGGTCAGACGCGACGTAGTCTACAGCAAGTGGCCAGATTTCCTCATACCAAAATTGCGTATAACTACACAAAACGCCATTACGTTTCTCAGACATCTTGATGTAATGCTCGAAAAGGCCGTCGTCGCATGCTAATCCGTTTATGGCCAGGGTCAGACCAAATTAACCAATTGACATTACAGATGAGCAACTAATAACCGATGCGTTATTCATGCTTAGAGCCACATTTTTGAATCTCAAATCACACCCCTACGGTGACAGAATTGCCAAGGCAATAGGCTGGAAAGTGATGGGGCGAATTGATCTTATGACTTATGAGTTAAAAGATCTTGACACTCCTAATCAGGCTGATTTTGGGCTTGAAAATGGGGCTAAGACAAGAAAACATATTCTGTTGGGATGTGTTTCTTCCAAATTTAAAGAGTTAGCTTGGCCTGACCGAAAAACAGCATTTGAGGTTGCGGATTTGACATGTCCTCCTGATCTTGGGTAAACTACTTCCTCAAGTAGCACTTCGTATCCGAGAGAGGATTAGGTAACAACGCTGTGCCTATAGAGCGAAGCATTGTGGAGCGCACAAAATTCAATAAGGTGGCCCAACTGCCATACGAGTTGAGGCTCCGAGATTTCGAGATGGCCATGCAGGATGTATATGATTTCTTCTTTGACGTGAACTCTTACCTTGCCAAGAAGGGCCTCCAGAGATTGGACGAAATGCTTCGCCCGGCGATCATGTCGGGCGTTCTATCGGATATGCTGACTGCAAGCTTGGCAAAGCACTCGCGAGTCCTTATAGAGAACCAATACTTCAATGGCCATCCAGACTTGATCGTGCAGGGGATTTACCCGGGCAATGCAGTTAAAGCCGGGACTGAGGGGATCGAGATAAAGACCACCCGGAAGACAGGAGGTGCGGTAGATACGCACGGCGCGAGAAATCAGTGGATGTGTGTGTTTGTCTACAATCTGGACACGGAAACCGAACCGGCTTGCGATAGAAAACCCATGAGTTTCACCGAAATCTATCTGGGGCAGGTCACTGTAGAAGACTTCAGGCGCAATCCCCGGGGCGAGCTCGGTACTCGGACGGCCACACTCCACCGGGATGGCATTAAGAAGTTGCGCGAGAATTGGATATACAGGATTTAACCCGGTCCCGTGGGTCGAAATCTAATGAGTTTCGGGATGGCCTCGGACGCTAATTCAAAGTAACGCCGATCCTTTTCAATGCCGATACTGCGATACCCGACCGCCTCGGCAGCAGCCAACGTCGAACCGGTGCCTGCGAAAGGGTCCAGTATTGCTCCCTCACCAAGGGGCAGAACACCGCGCACCACCCGACGCAGGAATGCCTGAGGCTTAAGACTCGGATGGGGTGCAAGAGCGCGTTCGTTCTTCCTCGTTGGAGACGAGGGAATTACGTCGCCGAAGGGCTTGTCCGGGGACTGACGGCGAAATCCTCCAGTCTTCCATTTCCGCAGGTTGTCCTGTACCCGTCCCTCAATCGGCCTCCTGAAAATGACCCATGGTTCCCACATTGACCGGGGCATCACACTCACATCCTCGAATTCTTCGTGGGCCGCTTTCGGGCGATCCCCTCCTCGCATTGTCATTACAAGGCGTATTATCTCCCCCCGTCGTTCGAGCCCGGCGTCCGCCAGAGCAGCTGACAGGATATAGGATAGTAGGGAATTCGATGCTACCACAACGTTTGCTCCCGGCACAAGTTTTGGGAGCAGGAGTCGTGCCCAGATGAAGAAAAAGGTCCGCAAGTGCTCACGTTGTTCATCCGTCAGCGTAGTGAACCTTGGAAGCGGTGATCTTACATGGCCATCAAAAGCCGGCGGAATGCGCCAGACCCCTCCTTTTCCATTGCGAAGCTTCAGTTGTTGATCAGGCGCGTACTCATGAAGACCGTAAGGCGGATCCGTTACTACAGCGTGAATGCTGTTGTCCTCTTGTTTCTCGATCCAATCAAAACAGTCGGCGTGGAATAAGGTGGCGTTGCCGATGGCGAACGGTTGTGCCCAGTTTGACGGTATGGAGATCTCTCGTTGCATTCCGACGGAATATTCGGACCTGACACGATAAATGCCACGGTCCTCTCGCACAAATAGCGCAGGCGTGTTAAGGAGCAAGTACGACCGAATGGATGAAGCAGGAGTTGGCCCCATGACCTTATTCACCCTGTCTTCGATCTGCTTGACAGAAAGCGCCTCCGAAGTTAGCGTGAGAACCTGAAGGATGGCATCGCGGACTCGGCCCGGCGCATATCTTTGCTCATTCTCATTCATGTGGAAAGTATAGACGTCCAGACGTCAAATGTCAAGAACAATTTAGGATTGCAGATTGGACCAAAATACTCTTATGATATTGTAATAATGCCCAATAAATAATACGGTGTCTTGGCTTAGCATGAAACGAAAAGGCTTGATCCGGAAATTAGAGGAGATGGGCTGTATTTTTTGCTCAACCTGTCCCAAGATATAGTGAGATAAAAGACAATCTCGCAAGACATATCATCAATATGTTAAAGGAGAATGTCTGATTCGCAGAAGCCGACGAGATAAGTTATTGAGCCATATTCCCGGACAATACGGCGACTGAAGTCGGCCCTACCCGTCAATTTGCAATTTTCAATTTGAAATGTTTTAAGCCAATATTTCTTTCAACGCTCCCATCAGGCAGTGGATATATCGGAGCTTGCAGGTCTCTCCCATGAGGCCAACTCTCCATACTTTCCCTTTTAAGTAGCCCAAGCCTGCTCCCACTTCGATGTTATATTCATTTAAAAGCCTCGAACGTGTCTTTGCATCATCGACCCAGTCAGGAAGCGTCACCGAAGTCAACATGGGCAAACGATATCCTTCCTGCGCAAAAAGTTTGAATCCGAAACCCTCCAGTTCCATCTTTAAGCGATCACCTAGCATCTCATGACGCCGAAATCGATTCTGAAGGCCCTCCTCATAAACGATCTTCAACCCTTCTCTCAAGGCATAGAACATGGAAACAGGCGCAGTATGGTGATAGACCCTCTCTTGTCCCCAATATTTTTCAAGTAAAATTAAATCAAGATAAAAACTTTGAACCTGTGTCTTGCGGGACCGAAGGACATCCATCGCTTTGGGGCTCACGGTGATCGGAGAAAGCCCTGGTGGAACGCTAAGACACTTTTGGGAACTCCCGTAGCAGACGTCGATTCCCCATTCGTCAACCTTCACATCATATCCTCCCACGGTGGTCACAGCATCCACTACAAGAAGGGTGTTTTCTTTTTTGCAGTAAGCCCCGATCTCTTCAAGAGGCTGCCTCACGCCAGTGGAAGTCTCCCCATGAACAACGCCACAGATCTTGGCCTCGGGATGTTCCTTTAAGACCTGGATCATTTTTTCTGGCTCAATCATCTTTCCCCAATCCTGATCGACCCGAATGACCTGAGCGCCACATCGGGAAGCCACCTGAGTCATCCTATCCGCAAAGAAACCATTGACTCCAATGACCACAATATCTCCAGGCTCAACGAAATTGACATACGAAGCCTCCATCCCGGAACTCCCCGTAGCAGAGATAGCCAGCGTCACCTGGTTTTTTGTCTGGAAAATACCTCGCAACATCTCGCTGATCTCGTCCATACAGGCCAGAATTTGGGGATCAAGATAACCAATAACCGGATTAGACATGGCTTGATAAACCCGGTAATGGACATTGCTCGGCCCAGGGCCCATAAGAATCCGATAGCTCGGATGCATATCTCCACCCATCCACCTTTCCATCATTAAACCTCCTCCAAATCTATTTTCATTCCATCGCTGGCAGCGATCACTTTCAATCCCAATTCTTTCTCCAATTCAGCAGCCACAACCCAAGGTTTTGCTTTGATCATGGTCATCCCAAAATGTGTCAGGATAGTCAATCTTGGCTCCGCTTTCTTGATAATGCTCTTCACATCTTCAATCGAGAGGTGGTCGATCAGATCATCCCCAACGGGTTTGAGCCGAACGACATGGATCACCAGGATCTCCCCTCGATAAAGGTTTGGGAGTTCTGGAAAAAATCTTGTGTCCGTGATAAAAGATATCGTCCGGGGCGATATCTTGAAATTGAGACCATAGGTTTCTACTCGATGCTGGTGTTTTCGGGCGGTCGAAAACCGAATATCTCCGATCCGATATTCCGAATCCTCCTTCAACACCTCCACTTTCTCAACATAACCCATCACATATCTTAAAACAACTGGATCTTCTTCAAGGGCATCCCTGGGCGCAAACAGGACGCCCCTTTTCTGAAACCCTCCCTCTGTCATGGCCTCAATCATGACATTGACATCGCCGGAATGGTCTAAGTGCTTATGGGTGAGGAGAAGGCCATCCAATGTGGACGGTTCCAATCTGGGTTTGCTGCTGAGACATCGAACCAGGGCCCCAGGCCCTGGATCAATATAGAGATTCGTCTTCCCCACCGAGAGCCAGACTCCACCAGAGGCTCGGAGTTGTTTCATCACCACAAATCGGGCGCCTGCCGTGCCTAAAAATTTGATAAAGGCCATCTTGAAAATCGTTTGAGGAACGCTTCGCTAAACTTGTTTTAGGAGCGCTACGCTTAAGGACCGTTTCACTTGAGGTTTGAGGCTTAAAGAATTTGCCTCCAACCTCCAACCTTGACCCTCCAGCATCAATTCATTCACGCTCGAGTTCTCTCAACCTCTCATCATCCAGACCGAAGTAGTGCCCGACCTCGTGGATCACCACCTCTCTGACTTGCTCTTCAATCTCCTCCCTCGTTTTACACATCGATTCGATGGGGACTTGAAAGAGTGTGATTTTATCCGGAAGGACGTTCCCGTAATAAAACCCCCTTCGATCTAATGGAACGCCTTGATAAAGTCCCAATAATTCGAAAGGGGATCGTAAACCCATCTCTAAAAGAAGCTCTCGTGATGCTTGGTCCTCTACCACCACATCTACATTCTTCATTTTCTTTTTAAAAAATTTAGGAAGCCTCTTCAGCGCTAAAACCACTAACTCCTCAAACTCTTTTCGAGTCAGTTTCATAACAGAAAGAACCCAGTAGGGGCAATTCATGAATTGCCCCTACTTCTGGAGTTCTGGGAGGATCTTCTCAAAATAATCCAGAACCTCTGGATTCATCAAGGCATCCCTGTTCACAACCGGTCTCCCATCGATGATATTGGTAACAGCGCTCTCCACCTTTTTCATATTCATAGTATAGGGAGCGTCGGGCATCTCCATGATGATTGCTGGGACATGACGTGGAGAGGCCTTTTCCCGCAGGGTTTTTGTGATCTTGTCCTTCAACTCCTTAGTCAAGCTCACCCCTTGAGCAAGTTTCACAAAGAGGATAATGCGCTGCTCACCCTCCCAATTTTGCCCGATGGCGAGGCTGTCGGCAATTTCCCCCAGCTTCTCCACCACGTTATAAATTTCAGCTGTGCCAATCCGGACTCCAGAGGGTTTCAGAACAGCATCGGAACGGCCAAAGAATGTGATGCCCCCGGTGTCCTTGTCTATAACGATATAGTCGCCGTGTCGCCAAATATTGGGATAGTGTTCAAAGTAGGCGCTTCTATATTTTTCTCCATTGGGATCGTTCCAGAAATAGAGAGGCATGGGAGGAGCTGGAGCTTCGCATACCAACTCTCCTTCCTTATCCCATACGGGTTTCCCATTCTCATCGTAAGCTTTCACCTTCATGCCCAGACCTGCGCCTTGCAGCTCTCCGGCATAGACGGGTTGAATGGGGCTCCCAATAGCAAAACAGCCGTTGATATCCGTGCCACCGGAGATGGAATTGAAATGGAGATCTTTCTTGATCTCGCGATAGACCCACTCGAAACCTTCTGCTGAAAGAACGGAACCTGTTTGGGAAATCTCCCTGAGGGAGGAAAGATCGAAATCCTTCCCAGGCTTAACTCCCTGGCTTCGGAGATAGTTGATGTAGCTTGCACTGAGGCCAAAGATGGTTATCTTTTCGTCCTGCGTCATTTTCCACATGGCTCCAGTATCTGGATACATTGGGTTACCGTCGTATAAGACCACGGTCGCCCCGACGCCCAACGAGCTGAGCAACCAGTTCCACATCATCCAACTACAGGTGGTGATGTAAAAGATTTTGTCCTCGCGCTTAACATCTGTATGAAGAATGAGCTCTTTCAATTGGTTGAGCAGAATACCACCTGCGCTCTGTACCATGCACTTAGGTTTGCCCGTCGTTCCGGAGGAGAACATGATGAATACGGGATGGTCAGCAGGTAATTGTTCAAACTCAAGGACAGGCTCTTTCCCCTTAGCCAAAAAATCTTCAAAATGGACAGAGTTAGGAATATTCTTGATATCCGGCTTATCCCCCACATAGGAGGTTATGACTACTTTCTTCAGGGAAGGTATGGCTTTGGCAACTTCCGCTGCATTCCCCAAGGAGCTGAAGGACTTCGCTTTGTAAAAATATCCGTCTACAGAGAATAAGACCTTAGGTTCTATTTGACTCAGTCGATCCAGAGCAGCCTGAGACCCGATGTCCGTGGCACAGGATGACCAGACAGCCCCGATACTGGTCGCAGCCAGCATAGCCATGGCAGTCTCCATTAGGTTTGGCATGTAGCCTGCTACTCGGTCTCCTGGGCGAATTCCTATTTCGCGCAGGGAGGCTGCCAAGCGTGCGACGGTTGAGTAGAGTTCTGCATAGGTCATCTTGGCAGTTTTTTGTGTTTCTCCCTTGAAAATGAAAGCCAATCGATCATCTCGATACCGCAGAAGATTCTCTGCAAAATTGAGCTTTGCCCCGACAAACCATTTCGCTCCTGGAAACTTTTTCAGGTCATCTACCACCTGATCGTACTTTTTCGAGGCTTTGATCTCACAAAAGTCCCACACGGCTGCCCAGAAATCAGTAATGGAATCAACAGACCATTGATACAAATTGTCATACGTTTTAAATTTTTTTCCATACTTTCGGTTAACAAATTCTATGAATCGCGTCATGTTGGCATTCTTGACCTTATCCTCCGATGGTTTCCATAAAGGTTGTTTCATAAAAAAATCCCCCCTTCTAAATTTATTTCTAAGTTTTTTCCTCCCGGCGTCCATTAAATATCACTCTTGACATTTTCCGTCAAGAAGTATTTGCCCGATAATAAAAACGCTAAGGGCTAAGAGCATAGTGCATAGCGTTAAGATAATCTACACCCTAACCTTGAGTCAAAGACTTTTATTTTCTAACTTAATATGTTATTAATTTTCATTAATTACATCACGGAGAGATAGATGGGACTTTTAAAAGAATTAAAAATGCTTGACCTTTCAAGGCTTTTACCAGGACCCTATTGTACTCTTCTCCTGGCCGATTTAGGGATGGAGGTATTGAAGGTCGAAGACCTTGAGCAAGGGGACTATATGCGGGCGATGGGCCCTGTTCGAGAAAAGGACAGCGCTAATTTCCTTGCATTAAATCGAAATAAAAAGAGCATGAAATTGAATCTCAAGGTAAAAGAAGGGAGGGAAATATTTTATAAACTCATCGAAACCTATGACATTATTTTAGAAGGGTTCAGACCCGGGGTGATGGAACGCCTTGGTATCGGTTATCAGGAACTGAAAAAAAGAAATCCTCGTGTGATATTCTGCTCTCTCTCAGGATATGGACAGGATGGGCCCTACCGAGAAAGATCAGGCCACGATGTAAATTACATTGGTTTAGGAGGAGTCCTTGAACTGATCGGCTCCCAAAACGGACCTCCAGTGATTCCCGGAGTTCAGATTGCAGATATCGGTGCAGGGGGGATGATGGCTGCCATCGCCATTCTCTCTGCCGCCATCCATCGCGAAAAAACAGGGGAGGGACAATACTTGGATATTTCCATGATGGATGGAGTCATCTCCTGGCTCTCTATGCATGCAGGAAAATATTTTATGGATAGAGAAGTTTTAAAACGCGGGGAGATACAATTAGCGGGCAGGTATGCATGTTATCAGGTCTATTCCACTAAGGACGGACGCCACATGTCTTTGGGAGCACTGGAACCTAAATTCTGGATGAATTTCTGTGAAGCGATCGGACGGAAAGACCTCATTTATAAACAATTTATCGAAGGAGAGGAACGGCTTCAGGTCATCGAGGAGATTCAAGATCTATTTAAGACTAAGGCTCAAAAGGAGTGGGTTGACTTTTTCAAAAATGTGGATGCATGCTGTGAACCCATCTTAAACTTTGAAGAGGTCTTTCAACATCCGCAGGTTCTCCATCGGAAAATGGTCATGGAGTACGAGCATCCTGTTGAAGGAAAGGTCCACCAGGTGGGAAATCCCATCAAATCATCCCAATTCCCTTTTGAGATTCGTCTCCCCTCCCCTGCCTGGGGAGAACACACGATGGAGGTTCTGAAAGCGATTGGTTATTCAGAAGAGGAGATCAAACAGTTTCAAGAATTAAAAGCAATATGAATAATGGAATACTGGAATGATGGAACAATGGAATGATGGGTTCAAAGGCCAATAAACTCCTTTTCTCTGTTACCCAATATTCCACCATTCCAATATTCCATTATTCCAACGGGTTTTGTGTGATGGCCAAAATCGAGATTGATCAAGAGCGATGTAAGGGATGCGGGCTTTGTACGATTGCCTGTCCGAAGGCCCTGATTAAGATTGGAGAAGAAATTAATCGCCAGGGATATTTTTATGTTGTGTGGGAGGCGAATGGACAATGCACGGGATGTGCACTCTGCGGCGAGATCTGTCCTGATGTCGCCATTCGAGTGTGGAGGGAAAGTGGAAACCCAAGAACCTGAAAAAATGCTAGCGAAAGGAAATGAGGCCATTGCCATGGCCGCCATTGATTCGGGGTGTCTCCTTTATTTCGGATACCCCATCACTCCCCAGAATGACATCCCGGAATATCTTTCCAAACATCTCCCTGTTTTAGGCGGGGGGTTCCTCCAGGCAGAAAGTGAGATTGCTTCGATCAATTTACTCCTTGGGGCTTCAGCCACTGGAGCAAGAGCCATGACCTCTTCCTCAAGTCCTGGAATCTCTCTGATGCAAGAGGGCATCTCCTATATGGCAGGAAGTGAACTTCCAGGCCTGATCGTCAATATCTCGAGGAGCGGACCAGGACTGGGTGGAATCTCTCCTTCTCAGGGAGACTATTTTCAAGCCACACGTGGCGGAGGGCATGGAGATTATCGAATGATTGTCCTTGCTCCTTCCTCGGTTCAAGAAATGTATGACTTGACCTGCCTTGCCTTTAATCTATCCGACAAATACCGAAATCCCGCTATGATTCTGGGGGATGCCTTGATCGGGCAGATGAAGGAGCCCCTTATCCGAAAAAAGTGCGCAAAGATGGACCTTCCACCGAAGGATTGGGCGCTAACAGGAGCACAAGGGAGAAAACCGAATCGGCTTAAATCCCTTTATCTTCAGGACGGTGAACTTTCAGAACACAATTGGAAACTTCATCAGAAATATGAGCAGATGAAAAAAGAGGAAGTCCGTTTTGAAAGTTTTTTTACCGAGGATGCCAAATTAATTGTGGCCGCCTTTGGGAGCATGGCCAGGGTATCAAAAACTTCTGTCGAGTTGGCGAGGGAGGAAGGAATGAAAGTGGGACTCCTCCGGCCCATCACGCTCTTCCCCTTTCCAGAAAAGGCCCTCTATGATTTCTCCCAACGAGTCAAACTATTTTTGACCGTTGAATTAAATACAGGACAGATGGTGGAGGATGTGAAGCTTTCGGTAGAACGGGATGCCCAAGTCTATTTTTACGGAAGGCCTCCAGGTTCCCTCCCCTCTCCAGAAGAGGTATTGGAGGAAATCAAGAAATGCTATCGTCTGGGTCAGGGCTAAAGCCCTGAGTTACAATTATGTAACTCAACCCTTTAGGGTTGACGGGAGTAAATATGGA
>Ga0315293_10006132_pt1 | contig 11275 bp, 9 predicted proteins | sample YL17G13_20_MG_FD_203071 | JGI IMG/M metagenome (GOLD analysis project Ga0315293, IMG submission 203071) | Sediment microbial communities from Yellowstone Lake, YNP, Wyoming, USA - YL17G13_20 | ecosystem: Environmental > Aquatic > Freshwater > Lake > Sediment | place: USA: Wyoming | collected... | reverse complement strand
TATACCGTAGGTGAAAACCCTGTTGTAGATATCGCCAATAATAAAATTGGCTCTGTTGTTCCTGTTTTATAGTTACCCGTAGTAATAGGGTCTTTATAATTATCAAAGTTTGGTTGGTCATAACAAGCTTGATAATCAGTCATCAAGTAATAACTTCCAGCGGTTAGTGTTCCACCTGTGGCGAATGAATATAAATCATTGTAAGTTCCTTCGTTATAGTTTGAATTAGTGAATGCGGAATATGATATATGGTATGTATCACCACTCAACTCTACGGGAAATAATGTATCCGTTGTTACTTCCGAAAGGTATGTTAGTTGTCCAATTGTTTTTCCTGTTAATGACATAATTTGTTTTTTATTTTATAAATAGTTTAATTTTTAAAGATGGATTATTAATATTCTAAATATTCATTATTCCCAACACTCAAATATTGGTCTTCATCAATTAAGATAGGGTTAATTAAAACTTCGGGTTCTGGTGTTGGGGTAGGCGTTGGTGTTGGGGTAGGCGTTGGTGTTGGGGTAGGAGTTGGTGAATATGTGGTGGTTGTTGTTGTTGTTGGTGAATATGTGGTGGTTGTTGTTGTTGGTGAATATGTGGTTGTTGTTGTTGTTGTTGGTGAATATGTGGTTGTTGTTGTTGTTGTTGGTGAATATGTGGTTGTTGTTGTTGTTGGTTGGGGTGTCGGAGTTGGCTCAGGACATGTTGGACATGGAGGACATGGTATTGTTGTTGTTGTTGAAACAAATGGTCCATTAACACAACAAGGGAATTCTGAAACATAACAACTATCGTAGATTAAATCATCCGCAATAAAAGAATCTTGAACATTGATAGTTAACTTTTCTCTAATAGGTAAAATTAAAACTCCGTCATCGTTTCTTAACATGAATTGACCTTCATAGGTACCAACCTTATTTGTGTCTTTAGATGTAAATTGATAATAGATATAATATTCGGGTTCCGCATTAGGGTCTAAAAAAGTTTTCTCCACGAAACCTGCGGGTCTTGAACTAATCTTTGGGATACCACTATTAGAGTCAACCATTGAGAAAAATATGGCGGAAAGCTCGATAGTTTTCATAAAACTATCATAATCGCTTCTACCGTCTTTAACTACTTGTAATTTAAGTACGGGTAAGGTCGCATTTTTTTTAATAAAGAATTCCATCAAAGTATTTTACAATAAATACCTTAACTATACAATTTGTTTCCAATCATATTCACCAAACCAATCATACGAATGATTAATTTTTATTTTTTCTAAATTATGAAATTCAAAAGACCCTGTATTCTCACTATTGAAGTTAATTTGTCTTTTAGATTCTCCATATATTAGTTGGAATGAATGACTAAGATTTTCTTCTTTAGTCTTACTAAAATCCCAAACGTACTTTAAAATATATAATTCAGATTCTTGATAAATTTTAACAGATAAAGATGCTTTACTGATTTTAAATGGAACCCAAACATCTAATTTTTTTACTAAAACTCCACTACTATTATTTGTTAATGATTCAATATAACTTTTAATAGAAACATCATTAGACCCCTCCCCAACAAAATGGCAAATAAAATTATGTTTTTTATGATTGTATCTAAATTTATTTAAAGTTTCACTTTTAACTATTTTATAATCTTCAGTATTTGATTTTGATAATACAATATGAATTGGTCCTTGTTCAAATGGCCAATAGTCATACGTAAATTTATTATCCAAAATTTCCCGATGAGAAGATTTAATTCCGTTATTTGTATTACTTTTAGTTTCCCAAACATCGTTTAAAAAATTATGAGACCACTCATCGTTCTTTAGAATAAAAACACCAGTGTTAATTATCCTTAGGTTTGATAAATCATTATAATTTAAATTAGGGGTTAGTGATATAACATTTCTGTAATTATCTTCCGAAGCAATTATTAATTTTTTATTAGGGTTAGTGTTACATATAAAATCAAATCTAATTTCGAGGTTAGTTATAAACGCGTCATTATCAACCCATACAACATAATCATACTCGTTTGTTGACAACACTTCACGTAATAAAACTATCTTATCCCAACCTGGATGCCTATTACTTAACCTACCCTTATGAAACTTAAAGTCGTAGTCGTGTTTTTTGGAATACCCTTCTTTATTAGGAATTGTTATATTAGCAACGTTAGTAATGTTTTCTGTAAAATGAGATACTAAACAAATTTTTAATTTTTTTAATTCTATTACATCAATAGTTTCATTTTCATCAATACCTAACCCATTATTAATTCTTTTAACTGAATCGATAAAGGTTTTTAAATGTGAGTCTGATTGTCGACTACCCATATAATGAATTATAAAAGTATTACTATTTGAGGTGTTTGGATGTGTATTAAATTCTGTTGATGGATAAATCTTAAACTTAGAAGTATTTTCCTTTGTTAATTCTTCACACATCTTACCTTGTTCATGAGGGAATCCGTCATACGAATGTTTATCTAATTTATGAATACTATAATCTTTAACACTATTCCAAACTTTATTTAATAAATTTGATGACCATTCAGTGTTTTTAAAAACCATAACACCAGTATTCACCATCAAATGAGTTACACCTTCGGTATAACAAACATCACTACAAAATAAAGAATCATATTGTTTATTATTATTAATTAAATCAATTAAAGATTTATCAAAATTATTAAATACGGTATCACTATCCATCCAAACAACGTAATCATATTCGGGCAACGTTTGGATTAAACACTGAATTTTATCCCATTGAGCATGCCTTTCGGATGCTCTTCCATAAAAAAATCGGTAATCAATACCATATTTTTCACAATATTTTTTTTTATTTAACGTAGATAATTTAGATTCAGATTTAATTTCTTCGGTAAATAATGTTACAATACAAATCTTCATATGTTACAAATTACCTTCTATTTTATTACACCAACCTTTAGATGTTGAGTGAGGCCAAACAACCCATTTTGATGGTTTTTCAGATGTTTGGAAATCCCTCCAAATCTTACAATAACCACTACTATCAGATTTTAACCTATTAATTTCTGATTTATCTGCGTCTTTTCTATATAACTCGTTTCCCTTACTACCCTCAAAAATAACCGCCCAAAAATCATAATCATTATCAGGTACCTGAGATAAACCTAAATCGATACAATGTTTAAATATTGAAGCAAAACTTGATAACCAATCCTCTTCAGTTTCATATATAGTTGGGTTTGGTGGATATTTTTTATCTATAGTGTATTGTTGAACCGCTCGGTTTGAGAACTTAAGTCCTGAGTAAATTTCGTAATCTCGTAAAGTTCTTTCGGTTCCAAATCCATACTTACTAAAATCCATGGTAACTTCTTCTCCGTCCATACCAAATAGTTGTCGGTTTTTCTTATGAGATAGTTCATTTTTCTTACCCCACTCTTTATCATCATCCCATTGTTTAGTTCGACCCTTACGAGTATACTCATGCCAAATTAAAACTTTGTGAGAGTGGAATAAATCATATCCGTGAGTGTAGGCTCTAACGGCAATTGAAATCTCTTCTCCGTGAAAATAGAACTCAGGGTCGTGTTGTACCTCGGTACTGAACTTACCTAATGTGAATGCAAAATGAGCCGAATAAAATCTTGATGGTATTGGCTCTGTTATTGATTCCCAACCAGGAATTGTTTCGGGTAAAAAGAATACCGCTCCCTCAGGAATAAATCTATCAAAAGACATTCTCCATGGAACCATTGTTCTTCCTTTAGGGTCATTGTCAGGGTCAAACGAAGAAACGTATCCCGTTAATAGAGGTTTTTCAAAACCACCCTTTTGTAAACCTTTAACCATTTTAATTAACTCATCATCCCAATTCTTTTCAAACCTCATGTGAGAGTCAATCTGTAATGTATATTCCTCACCATCGTATAGTTGTTGCACTTGATTACGAGCCCAACAAACACCTTTAGATTCTGAATATAAAACATCAACAACTCTAAATCTAGAATCATCTTTGTATTCGTCTAACACGTCAAACTTATCATCAGGATGATATTGACGACATATACCTATTCTTAAATTTTTTGGTTTTTTGGAGTTCTCCAACATAGACTTAAGTGTTGGAATTAACTGTGGGTCTCGATAAGACGCTATCTGAACAAATATTCTCATATATTCTTTTTATAGAAATATATTAAATGTTACGAAAATATAAATTGTAAATGGTTAACACCAATCGTCACAATCGTTCAATGTTTGGGTTACTATAGTAATATTACCAACTAAACTGCCAGGAATTGCACAAGGGGAAACATATCCCGTAAGAACTGATTGGTAAATACAGATTTGTTCACCTGTACTACAATCGTCATAACAAACATAACTCGCCTCCAAAAGATTATACCCATAAGAATAACAATTACAATCAGTTGTTGGTGTAGGTGTTGGGGGTGGGAAACAAGTATTAACACAAACATTACCTATCTCAATAGTTAAACCATCATCTCCAAAAGGATTCTGACCACAATAATATAATGATATACCAGGGCTTATAATAGAAGATAATATAACCCCATTACACTGAGTTAATCCAAAATTAAGGTTTAATTCTGTTGAATTGGTAAATGTAATACAATTACATCCTCCATCGGTAGGTGTTGGTGTTGGTGTAGGTGTTGGTGTTGGTGTAGGTGTTGGTGTTGGACAACTATATAATTGTAAATCAACACAATTAGATGAATCTGTAACATTAACTAATATTTGTTGAGTGCCAGTTAACTGAATTGGTATATTAACAGTTAGTGGAACTGTTGTTACGTTAGTCGCAACTAAATAACAATACGTATTAGTAATATCACATAATGTTACCGTAAAAGGACTAACCCCAATTAAACTAGTTATTTCAATACTCGCCATGATTATAAATACTACAAATCAATAAAGTTTAATCTGTAGTTTATCTCTTTTTATTTTATATTTTACATATGAAAAAAATATGCCTTGATTTATCAGAAGCAAAGGCCATTGGAGATACTTTATGTTCCACACCTGTCCTTAGAAAATTATATGATTCATATAACTCAAAAATAGTTGTTGTAACGAATTTTCCTGAGTTATTTAAAAACCATCCTTTAGTTGAGAAAGTTTATCAATCAAGTTCAATTAATAGGGACTTTATTAATTCTAATTTTATAACTCATAATTCGTTTTACGAGAATGGGCAAAAGAATAGTCGAGGTATAGAATTCAAACACAACCGAATTGATATTAGACAATATCACGCAATTAAACTTGGGTTTATGTTAACCAAAGATGAAATGTTGTTGGAGTATACTCCCGATGAATACGAACCTATAAATAAGTTACCTGAAAAATTTGTATTAATACATCCTGTACAAAACTGGCCAAGTAGGACATGGGATGCGGTTAAATGGATGGAATTAACTAAAAGATTAAATGAACAAAACATTAGTGTTGTTTCGATAGGGAAAGATTCTAGTGAGGTTGGATTTTTTAATGTTAAGAAACCTATTTTTAATTTTGAAATCAAAAACGGAATTAACCTAATGAATAAAACCACATTAAACCAATCTTGGCATTTAATTAATAAATCAATGTGTTTTATTACTATGGATTCAGGACTACTTCATTTAGCTGGAACTACAGATACTGACATACTACAATTAGGTAGTTCAATTAATAAAGAATTTAGAGCTCCGTATCGAAACGGTTCCCAAGATTACAAATACCATTATGTTGGTGGTGGGTGTAGTCTGTTCTGTGGTTCTGATATGAAATACGGGGTTAAAGAATGGGGAGATATTCAAGGAGTACCTCCATTAATTAATTGTTTAGAAAATAAACCCACATTTGAATGTCATCCATCGGTTGAGCAAGTGTTTAATAAAATATTGGAAATTATATGAAAATAGGTATATTACTTTCAGCGTATAACTCTGAAGAATATATTGATGAGTGTTTAACACCATGGTTTAATCTTAAAGAACAATACGATATTACTATTTGTTGTAATAGTGGTATGTTTAAAGATTATGCGGATTATGGGTATGTGTCTAAAAATAAACCAACATTACAAAAGTTAGTTAATTTTGATATTGATTTTTTAATATCAACAGGCCCTAAAGTTAGACTTGATGAAATTACAAGTAAGAATACATTACTACGTATTTTAAAAAATTCTTGTGATGTTATATGGATTTTAGACTCAGATGAATTTTACACAGAAGAAGAAATAACCAATATTATCAATTATCTAAATCGTACTCCTGAGTATGATTGGTACTCCATTAATTTTAAAAACCACGTCTTCACTAAGAATTTATTTTTAGATGGGTTTTCACCACCAAGAATTTTTAGAACCAATAGAAATGGTGGTATTAATGAATTCTATTTTGATAATCACATAAATTATAATGATGGTGAAGATTTTGAAAAAAAGAATAATAATACAATCCCTAGAGATGTTGCTTGGATTAGACATTACACTTGGTTAAATGAGGATAGTAGGTCAAAAGAAAAAATTAGGTACCATAAAGAAAGATTTGTTGGGGGTTGTTCATTTGAGTGGGATGAGGATTCAGATTCTTTAAAATTTTCAGAAAGTTTTTACAAGAGCCGTAATTTGGAAGTCCCTATTTTACACGAAACTATTGATTGGTCATCAAATAATTTTACAATTGATTTTTCAAGAAACGAAAATAAATTTTATATAAAAAATATTACAAAACCACAGTCATTAGATTTCAGATTTTTTGATGGTCAAACAGGTAACCAAATATATGAGACAAATTTAACTTTATTACCAGAAACCGTATATTTTGTATGGCCAACACCAACAATGTTTAAAGATGTTGATGGATTTAAAAAATTTAGGGTTGAGGTTACCGAAAACAAAAAAATAATACATAACGAATTTATACACATATAAAATGATAAAGAAGAAAAAAATATTAGTTATCTCACCTCATTTGAGTACAGGAGGTGCTCCACAAGTAACATTAAATAAAATACAATTAATTAACGATGAGTATGAAATTAAATGTGTTGAATACGCATTTGTTGCTTGGTCATTTGTTGTGCAAAGAAATCAAATACAAGATTTATTAGGTGATAATTTTCATTCATTAGGTGATGATAAACATGAACTTATTAAAATACTAAACGATTTCAATCCTGATATTATTAGTATGGAAGAATTTCCTGAATTTTTTATGGATGATTCTATCACTAAAGAATTATATAAGGAAAATAGGTCTTATACTATATTTGAAACTACTCACGATTCTAGTTTTCCTGTGTCATCCAAAAGATGGTTCCCTAATAAATTTATCTTTGTAAGTGCCTACAACGCATTTAGGTACTCAATCTATGATATACCATATGAGATTGTCGAATATCCTGTGGACTATAAAGACAAACATAAAAAACAAAATCAAGAATTACTCGATTTAGACCCGACGTACAAACACGTATTAAATGTTGGATTGTTTACTGCTCGAAAAAACCAATCCTATATTTTTGATATCGCACATAAATTAAAGGACTATAAAATAAAATTCCATTTCTTAGGTAATCAAGCCGATAATTTTAAATCTTACTGGGAACCGTTAATTAATAATAAACCCGATAACTGTGTCATTTGGGGTGAAAGAAAAGATGTGCCGTCGTTTATTGAGGCGTCGGATTTATTCCTATTCCCATCAAAAGGTGATAGACATAATAAAGAACTAAATCCAATCGCGTTAAAAGAAGCTTTAGAATACAAAATCCCTATGATGATGTATAATTTAGATGTTTATTGTGGTAAGTACGATAAGTATGAAAACATTACTTTCTTAACAGGAGATATTAATATTGACACATTAAATTTACTATCAATATTAAATCCATATAAAGAAAAGTATGATAATAATGAGTTAGTAATTGTTGGTACTTACCCTAATACTAAATCACGTGAAAAATTAACTATCAAGTGTATTGAATCAGTTAAAAAATTGGGTAGAAAAATAATGTTGGTTTCTCATTATCCAGTGTCCGATGAGATACAAAAAATGGTTGATTATTATATTTTTGATTCTAACAACCCAACCACAGAACATTCGTATTATACAAAGTTTTATAACTATAAATCAGATTTTGATGTTGAGATAAACATTAACGGATTAAAAGACACTAACCAATCACTACCTGTTTTAACGAATTTAATTAATGGGTTTAAATCCGCAAAAGACTTTAATTTTAATAAAGTATTTTATATAACATATGATGTAATACTACACCCTGATGATATTGAATACGTTAATAAGTCGTTTGAATTTTTGGATGAAAAAGATGCGTTCTTGTGTACATTACCTACGGCATTTAATGTTGGTATTGAAACTACCTCAATGACATTTAAAACCGATTTCTTTTTAAATAAATTTTCACATATAACAACTAAAGAAATTTATAAATCAGAATGTGAAATAAATAATTGTCAAAACTTTTTAGAGGATTTCTTTTATAAAAAATTAATTAATGAACCAACTGTTAGTATTATTACAAATGACAGTCATACATTCTTAACCAATTCAGGTAAAGGGGTTTCATCTAATTCAGAATATTATTCTATATTACCAACAATTAATAATAAATGGGTTTTCTATTTCTACACATATAACATTGATAACAGAACTGTTAGTGTTGAGATTAATAAAAATAATGAAACCATTTATTCAAAATCTTTTAATATTCTTCAAAACCGCGAATTCTTAAAAGAAATTGATTATGACGGAACCCCAATAGAGATTAAGTTATCCTTTTTTGAAGATGGGATTCAGTATAAAACTGAATCATACATACTAAACAATGAAACCGTAAACACTTATAAAAATAATGGTTGGTTTAAATATAAAAGATTACCTAAGATTAAATTAGTTCATTTACAAACAACTAATAATGATGAGAGAGAAATACTATCAAGAGAGTCATTACAACAAGTTTCTAAACATGGTATTGAATATGTGTTACATACTAACGAACTTTTTAAATCATTACCGCCATCACATAATTGTGTTAGACCTCAATGTGTGTCGATGGAACTTTTTGATGAAGAAAAAACAAATCAACTTGGTACCGCATTAACACCAGCACATTACGGATGTTTTGAATCATTTAAAAATGGGATTATTTCAGAATTTGATAAAGATTTAGATTTCTTAATTGTTTGTGAAGGAGATTGTATTATTGAGGTTCCGATTGAGGAGTTTATTAATAAAGTTAAAGAATCTTGTAATGCAATTATCGAATCGGATATTCAATACTTCTCATTTGGAGATACTAAAACATTGGATTTTGCTTGGCCACAATCAAATGTAATTAAAGAAATCCCAAACCAAGATTTATTATTTATAACAGATAAAATAATTGGTCTACAATGTATCATGTTCCCAAGAAAAACAAGAGAATTCTTACATCAACAATTACGTAACCATAAATGGGATTGTGCTGACACATATTTTAATCTAATATTTGCCGAGTATGGGTTAAATATGGGTATATTAAAAAATAGAGTCACGACACAGGCCGACGGTGTATCATTAATAGATAAAGAACATAAAATATTCATAAAATAATGAAAAAATTAATAGTTATTGGCGCGTATCCTAACACACCAAAAAAAGAAGAAGTTTTAATTAACGAAATTAATTCTTTAAAAAATAGTGGTTTTGATTTTATGTTAGTTAGTCATTACCCCGTTTCGATTGAATTACAATCAATGGTGGATTACTACATCTACGATAAAAATCAGACTCTAACCCCATTAGAAAAATCACCATACTATTGGTTTAAAACTGATTCATTTTTTTTACGGGTAAATAACTCAAGACACTCATTACCAATTTGTCAAAATATGTTTAACGCGTTTAAATTTGCAGATATTAAAAAGTATGATTTTGTTTATTTTATTGAGAATGATAATCTATTTTCCGAAAATGATGTTACAAAATTAAATCAATTAGTTGATACTATGGTTGAGAAAAGAAAAAAATGTATTTTCTTTAAACCTGAAGGGTATCGAGATAGTGGGTCGTATGTGTATGAAACACAATTATTCGGAATTACACCGTCCTACTTTAATGAAATATTAAAATTACCTGTGACTGAAAATGAATGGTATGAACATTTAATGCCATTAACATTAGAATTAGCCTTTTTTCAAAAATTACAAAATTACGAACATGAGTTTTTAATTATTAATGAACACTCAAGTGAATACTTTAGTGAGAGTGATATTAATCTATTTAGAGTAGAAAATTTTATACTTGAGGTTTTATATAATGTCACCGACCCATCCACACCTATATTATATTGTCATAGTGGAAGTCGTAATTCTTACGAATATAGGGTGGTTATTAAAATAAATAATAAAATAATTGATGATAAGATTGTTTACCCTACACATTGGTTTTATACATCCTTATCCTTAAGGGATGATGAATTAGTTATTGAGGTGTATGAAAACAATAAGTTAGAATATATTAAAACCATAACACTAAATGAAACTAATTTAGAACAAATAAAAGAAAAAGGATTAATAGAATTTAATTAACATGTCACACGAATTACAACAAGATTTTTTTAAAAGAGTAAAAGAACATCTCCCAAAGTTCTTTACTGACGTTAAAGTATTAGATATCGGGTCTCTCGATATTAATGGGAATATTAAACATTCATTTGAACAACCATTTTATTATGTGGGGGTAGATTTAGGTAAGGGAGATAACGTTGACGTTGTTTGTCCTGGACATTTATATGATTCAGGATTTCTATTTGATGTTGTTACATCTGCAGAATGTTTTGAGCATGATATGTTCTATGCAAGAACATTACAAAATATGGTCAAATTATTAAGACCAGGTGGGTTATTGGTTTTTACTTGTGCATCTACAGGTAGACCTGAACATGGTACCTTAAGAAGTAATCCGACAGACGCACCATTCTTAGAAGGTGTTGATGAGAGATGGGCTAATTACTATAAAAATTTAACTGAAGACGACATTAGAGCGGTAATCGACATTAATAACACATTCACTGATTTTAATTTTGAGTTTGAATCTCGTTCTTGTGATTTATATTTTTGGGGTATAAAAAAATAATATGATGATTACGGTTTAACATTAAAGAAGTATAATATTAAACACGCATTAATAAAAAATTCAGTTGTATATCACGCCACCTCACAAAGTCATACACTGATAAAAAAAGAAGACCTATACTTTAAAACAAGTT
>Ga0315293_10006126_pt1 | contig 11280 bp, 10 predicted proteins | sample YL17G13_20_MG_FD_203071 | JGI IMG/M metagenome (GOLD analysis project Ga0315293, IMG submission 203071) | Sediment microbial communities from Yellowstone Lake, YNP, Wyoming, USA - YL17G13_20 | ecosystem: Environmental > Aquatic > Freshwater > Lake > Sediment | place: USA: Wyoming | collected... | reverse complement strand
ACCAAGGCCGCCGACGTCGGCGCCGACCTGGTGGGCAAGGTCGAGGCCGGCATCCCTGAGGACGACCCCCGCAACGCCGCCACCATCGCCGACAATGTGGGCGACAATGTCGGCGACTGCGCCGGTATGGCAGCGGATGTCTTCGAGTCCTATGAGGTCACCCTCGTCGCCGCCATCATCCTCGGCGTCTTCGCCGCCAATACCCCGGCCGGCGCCGCCTACGGCGTCAAGCTCATCATCTACCCCCTGCTCGTCCGGGCCATCGGGGTCTTTGCCTCGATCATTGGCACCTGGTTCGTGCGCGGTCGCGATGACGAGGCGATGGACCCGATGCAGCCGATCAACATCGGCTTCTGGACCTCGGCCGGCATCGCCTCCGTCGGCTTCGGAATCATGAGCTACGTTTACCTCTCCGGGCCTGACTGGTGGCGGTTCTTCCTGGCCAACTTCATGGGCATCGTGCTGGTGCTGATCATCGGCAGGCTGACCGAGTACTTCACCTCGACCGAGAAGGCCCCGGTCACCGAGATCGCGAACGCCACTCGCACCGGCGCCGCCACCATGATCCTCATGGGCCTCGCCGAGGGCATGGAGTCGAGCGTCTGGGCGATCGTCGCCATCGCGGCGACGATCTTCGGCGCGTTCACCATCTTCCCCATGCACCCGTGGACCGCGACCTTCGCGTTCTACGGCATCGCGCTCTCTGGCCTCGGGCTGCTGACCACCACCGCTTATTTGTTGGCGATGGACACCTTCGGCCCGATCACCGATAACGCCAACGGCATCTTCGAGATGTCCGGCGCGCTGAAGGAGGGCGGGAAGGAGAATCAGGCCGCCCACCGGATCGTCGCCCGCCTGGACGCGGTCGGCAACACAACCAAGGCTCTCACCAAGGGCTTCGCCATCGCCACCGCGGTGATCGCCGCCACCTCGCTCTTCGGCTCATTCGTGGATGACGCCGGCCTGAAGGCGACAGGCATCCAACTCAACATGCCGGTTGTCTTCGTCGGGCTGCTCATCGGCGGGGCGGTGCCGTTCCTCTTCTCCTCCTTCGCTATCCGCGCGGTCAGCCGCGCCGCCGCTCTGCTCGTCACCGAGGTCCGCCGCCAGTTCCGCGAGATCCCCGGCATCATGGAGGGAACCGCCAAACCCGAGTACGGTCGCTGCGTCGCCATCAGCACCGCCGCCGCCCAGAAGGAGCTGATCGGGCCAGGCATTCTGGCGATCGCAACGCCTCTTCTGGTCGGCTTCGGCCTCGGATACAACGACCCGAAGGCGGGCGCGGCGGCCCTCGGCGGTTATCTCGCCGGCGCCATTCTCACCGGGCAGCTGATGGCCGTCTTCCAGGCCAACACGGGCGGCGCCTGGGACAACGCCAAGAAGAAGATCGAAGACGGCATGTTGGGCGGCAAGGGCACCGAGTTCCACAAGTCGGCCGTCATCGGCGACACAGTGGGCGACCCTCTCAAGGACACCGCCGGGCCGGCGCTGAACCCGCTCATCAAAGTGATGAACCTGGTGGCCATTCTGGCGATCCCCGCGGTGGCCCTCGCGGACATCAGCAACGTCGTTCGCACGATCATAGTTCTGGTCTGTCTTGGCGGTCTGACCGTAGCTGTCACCTTCAGCAAGCGCAAGGGCGAGCACGAACTCGCGGGAGATGCCCAGGAGACCAGCGCACTCGCGACCGGCGGGGGGCCATAGCGGCCCGGCCGTCAGGGATGTCACTGTCATCAGAGGCCCGGGCACCCACCCGGGCCTCGTTCGCATTTCAGCACACGCGTGTCTCTCCGACACAGGATGTGGCGTGACTGCGCAGAACTTCACGGCCGCAGAAGCACGTCGGCAGGGAGGTCGGCTCATGGCGAACAGCTCGAAGGCAGCGAAAGGCGTGGAAGCATTCGTCCTGCTCGAGGCAAAGCCGGGGAAGGCTCTCAACGTCACCCAGCAGGTCGCGAAGATCAAGGGCGTCAAGGCTAGCTACGCCGTAACCGGGCCATACGATGTCATCGTTCACGCCGAGGCGCCTGACTTCAAGAGCATCGCCCAGCTCGTCGTCGCCAAGATCCAGGGCCTCGCAAGCGTCGGCCGCACCATCACCTGCACCGTAATCGAGACCGGCAAGGGATAGACGCGGCTGGCGACGTTGTGTAGGGCGGACTCCCGCCGCGTTACGTCGAATCACCGCGCCATGCCTACCGCGTCACAACCTCCCCCCGACCTCCTCGGCCTCTCGTCCGATGAGCTTGAGGTCCTCCTTCGAGGGCTTGGCCAGCCCCGCTATCGCGCTCGCCAGCTCTTCTCCTGGCTGCACCGCGGCGCCTCCTTCGACGAGATGACCGACCTCCCCAGGCCCTTGCGCGAGCGCCTCGCGCAACTCGCCACCCCCGGCACCCTGACCCGCGTCGCCCGCGAGGATGCTTCGGACGGCTCGGCCAAGCTCGCCTTCCGCACCACCGACGGCCACCTCATCGAGACAGTGCTCATCCTCCATCGGAGCCGCATCACGGTGTGCGTTTCCAGCCAGGTCGGCTGCGCTTTCGGCTGCGCCTTCTGCGCGACCGGCAAGCAAGGCCTAACCCGCAGCCTTCGCGCCGGCGAGATCGCAGAGCAGGTCGTTCGCGTCCAGCAGGAGATCGCCCCCAAACGTGTCACCAACATCGTCTTCATGGGCATGGGCGAGCCGCTCGCAAACTACGACGCTGTCCTCAAGGCCGTCGCTCTCATCAACAACGAGCACGGCCTCGGCATCGGCGCCCGCCACATCGCCATCTCCACCTGTGGCTTGCCGGACCAGATCCGCCGCCTCGCTGGCGAGGGACTTCAGGTCGCCCTGGCGATCTCTCTGCACGGCGCGACCGACGCCGTCCGAAACCAGCTCGTGCCAGCCGGCCGCAAGCATCCCATCGCCCAGCTCATGGCAGCGGCGCGCCACTACGCCCAGAGCACAGGCCGCAAGATCGCCTTCGAGTACGTCGTCGTCCCCGGAACCAACGACACCTCGGAGCAGGCCACCCGCCTCGCCGCCCTTCTCCGCGGCCTCCCCTCCATGGTGAACGTCATCCCGCGCAACCCACTCGACGAATCGGGCCGGCCGGACCCGGGCGCCGCCTTCCGTTTTGCCAGCCTGCTCGAGGCCCGCGGCCTTGCGGCCGTCGTCCGCCGCTCCCGCGGCGCCGAGGTGCTCGGCGCATGCGGGCAGCTCTCCTCCCGGCGCCAGGCCAAAGACAAGGCCGGGCGAGCCACGTCTCGCCCGGCCTGTAAGTGGCGCTGAGTTGCCAAACGCCTAGAACCTAGCCGCCCAGATGTTCCCGAACAGGATCGCGAATGCCGCAAACGAACCAAGCGCCCGGTCGCTGTGCTCCCGGCGGATCACCGCGTCCATTGCCGACCGCGGCCCGTTGATGAGCACGCGTACATCATCGCCCAGCAGGATCTGTCCGGCCGGTGTCCCCGGCGCCGGTGCGATAATGCAGTCCGCGGGCCTCGCCTGGGTCACGCAGCCCTGGGCCACCACCTCACCGTTGCGCACGAACGCCACGACCGCCATCGGCCGCAGCCCGTGCATCGTTCCGATCGTCCCCCACACCTCGGGCCGTCGCTCATCGTACATGTAGACTGTGCCCTTCGCGTTCTCCGTCACCCCCAGTTCGAGAGTCGGGTCCACCTCGGCCGCCGCGGTGCACGAGTTATCTGGGGCGGGCGCCTCCTCCACCACGGCCGCGGTCTCGGCCGCTGCCGCCGGAGCAGGCTCTTCCTCAGCCGCCATTGCCAGCGCGGCCAGACCCAACAGCAACGCAACAACCACCAGGGCAATGCTGACCGTCTTTGTCCCCATGTCACTACCTCCTCTGCGCCAGTGCGCACCGGTGGCGGCGCCTTTGACAGGTCATGGCGACCCACCTATAATCCAAGATACCGACGTTGGCTCGGGGGCGCGCGACCCGGCCCCCTGCCCGACACCGGCATTGGCTCTAGCTCACTTATACCACATCGCCCAATGTTCCTCCAGGCACCTCTACGCCGGTAGACGATGGCTACGACAAAGCTTGTGCGCGTTTCACACTCGCCCGAAGGGACCCGCTCGCTTGGCCGGTCCCTCGCCCAGCGGCTGGCTCCCGGCGATCTCGTCTGTCTCTTTGGCGAGCTCGGCGCGGGCAAGACCACCTTCATGCAGGGGCTGGCCGAGGGCCTGGGCTCGCCCGAGCCGGCCACCAGCCCAAGCTTCACCCTTGTCCACGAGCACCGCGGGCGTGTCCTCCTCTACCACCTCGACCTCTACCGCCTGCAGGCCGAGGACCTCGGTGACGCTGGCATCGAGGAGGCGCTCCGCGCCGACGCGGTTGTCGCAGTCGAATGGGCCGACCGGCTGCCTAAGCAGCTTCGCGCCACAGCACTGGAGATCCGCTTCGACTTCGATGATGCAGACTCTAACACCCGCAGGCTGAGCTTCCACGCCCTGGACGCGAGAAGCGCCCGCCTCGTGGATGAACTGATGAGGGAATCGGATGCGCGTGCTTGCCATTGAAACTGCCACCGAACGCGCCGGCGTCGCGCTGGTGGAAGACGGCAGCGAGCGCGCGAGCTGGCACGATGACACCTCCGAGGATCTGTGCCAGCGGCTCGCCCTCGAGGTTGGCGGCGTCGTCGCTCGGGCGAAGACGGCGTTCTCCCAACTCGATCTGGTTGCCGCCGGCCTCGGCCCCGGCTCCTTCACCTCTCTGCGCATCGGCCTGGCGACCGCCAAGGCCATCGCCCTCGCGCACAACCTGTCACTGGTCGGAGCGTCGTCCCTCGCCGCGATGGCATGGCAGATGACCGCTGATCTCCATGGGCTCCTCTGCCCGGCCCTCGATGCGCGGCGCGGCGACCTCTATGCCGCCGTTTACCGCACCGGCCGCGCGGGACTAGAGCAGATCAAGGCCGACTTCGTTGCCAAGCCTACCGAGTTGGCCGCCGCGCTTGCCGAGCTGGGCGAGCCGGTCACCGTGTTCGGGCAGCTTCCGCCCGCAGCCGCCGCCCAGCTTGAGCAGCCCGGCGGCGAGCATGTTACTGTGCTCCGCTCGCCGGTTCTGCCCGATGCGCTGGCGGTCGCGGAGCTGGGCCGGCGCAGATTCGAGGCCCACGGCGCAGACGATCTGCCCAGCCTCCGTCCCATCTACATCCGCAAGTCATACGCCGAGGAGGCCTCCGACCTTGACCTCGGGCTCCGCTAGCAGCGCCTGGCTCGACCAACTGGTTGTCGAGCCCATGGCCGAGCGGGACCTGGACGAGGTGCTCGCCATTGAGCGCCACTCTTTTCCGTCCGCCTGGAGCCGCGGCTCCTACGAGCGCGAGCTGCGGAACGACAACTGCTACTACTTCTGCGTGCGCAGCGCTGGCGTCCTCGTCGCGTATGCCGGCTTGTGGACCATCCTGGACGAAGCCCATATCACCACCATCGCGGTCCACCCCCAGTGGCGCAGGCGCGGCCTCGCCACCCGTCTGATGGCCACGCTGATCGGCCTCGCCCACCGGGAGGGAGCGATCACGCTCACCCTCGAGGTGAGAGAACGCAACGAGGCAGCGCTCGCTCTCTATCGCAAGCTCGGCTTCGAGCAGAAGGGTATCCTCCCCGGCTACTACGGCGACACCGGGGAGAACGGCATCGTCATGTCGAAGACCCTCAATAATGAGATCCCGTAGGAGCGACATTCCTGTCGCGACATGATGTGGGCCAGCGCTCCCCATAACCAGGAAGCTCGGTGACCTCCCTCCTCTACCTCCTCTTCCTCGCCTCCGGCGCCGCCGGCCTCATCTACGAGGTCGTATGGATGCGCCTCCTCATGCGCATCCTCGGCGCGACCGTCCTCGCCTACACGATCGTGCTCTCCGCCTTCATGCTCGGCCTGGCCCTGGGCGGCTGGTGGTTTGGCCGGCGCATTGACCGTAAGGGTCGTCCCCTGCTCGTCTACGCAGGACTCGAGTTCGGCATCGCCCTCTGGGCACTGGCCCTTCATCCTCTCTCCGCATTGCTTCTGCGCGCGTTCGCGGCCTCGGCCAGAGCGCTGCCCGACGCACCGGTCCTGGTGGATACCATCCGCGGCGGCCTCGCTTTTGCCGCCCTGCTCATCCCCACCGTCCTCATGGGCGGCACCCTGCCGGTGCTGAGTAAGTTCCTCGTTCAGCGCAGCGGCGATCTCGGCCACAAAGTCGGCCAGCTCTACGCCGTTAACACCGCCGGCGCCATCCTCGGCGCCGGCGCAGCCGGTTTCATCTTCATCGGGAAGATCGGCGAAATCCGCACTACCTTTGTCGCGGTTGCCCTGAACCTAACCGCCGCCGCCGGCGCCGCCATCCTCGCGCGCGCGGCGCGTAGAGGCGCACAGCAGTCCGCCCTCCCGTCAGCGCCCACGGAGGCCGACCCCGCATCCGGTTTCGGGGCTCGTCCAGTGCTGGTGCTCGTCGCCGCTGGCATCACCGGCTTCACCATCCTCGCCTACGAAGTGTTCTGGACGCGCACGGGCGTGCTCCTGGTCGGAAACACCACCTATGCCTTCAGCCTCATGCTGCTCTCCTTCCTCACCGGCATCGCGCTGGGCAGCGCCGTCATGGCCGCGATCTTGCGCGCCCGCCGCCCCGACTTCGGCGCCCGCTGGCGTCTTTTCGCCGCGCTCCAGTGCCTCATCGGCCTGGTGGCGCTCATCTCATTCGCATCACCTGTCCCTGTTGTGGCAGCGACTTTGCCCCTCTGGAACTCTCTCGCCGGGCCGCTCGCCGGCTGGCTGCCCGGCCCGGCGCCTGCGCTGTTCCTGCTCCTTGCCCCGCTCACGCTGCTTAGCGGCGCCTCGTTCCCACTCGCAGCCAGTCTCTACGCTCGCGATCCCGACAGGGTCGGCGGCGGCGTTGGCGCGGTCTACCTCTGGAATACCATCGGCGCGGCCGCTGGCTCGGCCGCCGCGGGCTTCCTACTCCTGCCGCGCCTCGGCATCGCGCACAGCTTCCTCTTCGCCACCGGCATCAATCTCGCCGCCGGCCTGCTCCTCATGCTCGCTTCTCCCGCGCAACCACTCTCCTCACGGCTCCGGCCCGCGGTCGCCTGGTGTGTGGCCGCTGGCCTCCTGCTCGCCATCGCCCTGCGCGCGACAGGCGGCCTTGAGATCCCCCGCCTCCTCCTGAAGAAGCGCCTCGACCGCCCCTACCAGCGCTGCATTTTCTACCAGGAGGACGTCAACGGCATCGTCAGCGTCTGGTACAATCCTCACGAGCCTGACCCCTGGGCGAACAACAAGCGCCTCTACATAGACGCCCAGCCGATGGCCGTCGCCTATCGCTACGGCATGATCTACGAGCGCTTGCAGGCCCACTACCCGCTGCTCCTCCATCCCGACCCGAAAGACGTGCTCGTCGTCTGCCTCGGCACCGGCACGACCCTCGGCAGCGCCGGCCAGTTCCCGGTCGCCGGCATTGACTGCGTAGAACTGTCCCCCGCTGTCGTTGACGCCGGCGTCTGCTTCACCGAAGAGAACCACGGCATACTCAAGGACCCGCGCCTCACTTTGCACATCACCGACGGTCGCAACTATCTGCTCGCGACCAGGAAGACCTATGACGTCATCACCGCCGAGCCCATGCACCCCCATCTGGCGGGAACGGTGAACCTATACACCAGGGAGTACTTCGAGCTGGTTCGCTCCCGCCTGCGGCCGGGCGGCATCTGCTCGCACTGGATACCCGCGCATAAGATGCGACCGGTTGAGATCAGGTCGGCGATCCAGGCCTTCCGCGAGGTCTTCCCCCATACGCTCCTGTTCCTGGAGAGCGCTGACCTCATCATCCTCGGCTCCGACCAGCCGCTGCGCATTGACATCGCCCGCTGGCGGCGGCTCCTTGCTGACCCCCGCATCTCGACCGACCTCGCCGAAGTCGGCCTCTCCAGCGTCCCTCAGTTGCTCGCCACTTTCATGATGGATGACGCTGGCGTCGCCGGCTACGTCAACAACGCGCCGCCCGTCACCGACGACCTGCCTACCCTGGAGTTCTTCGGCTCGACGGCGGTTGCCGAGTCCGCGCTCCCCGATAACATCAGGGAGATCGTCCGGCGCCGGCAGCCGCTGACAAGCCTGAAGAAGCATCTCGTCGGGCGTCTTACCCCAGAGGAGGAGGCAGCCCTGGCGACGCTCTACCCGCTGGAGAGCGCCTACCTGCTCGCCTACGCTGACCTCGTCTCCAGAGATGTGACGGCGGCGCGCCGCGGCTTTCTCGAAGTGCTTGCGCAGGCGCCGGGCGACAAGCGGGCCGCGATCAACCTGGGCAATATCGAGCGGGTGATCGGCTCCACCCGACCGGGCGCGTAATCGAGCAATCGCTTTCCCGACATGCCCTAGCGGTGCTGGCGAGGCCGATGTAGCTTCCCCTCGACATCGGGATGCGGGCAATTGTTCCGCGCGCTGGCTGCGCCGACTATACTGGCTGATATTATGCCGGAGCAGGAGCGAGACGCAGAGCAGCAGACCAAGCAAGCGCGGGCGCGCGTTGAGCGCATGATCGAGCGCTGTCTCGTCCGCGGGAGATATGTCCTCAACCCCGACCCCGTCACCGTGGAGCATGTCAAGGCCGGCCTCACGCGGAATCTTCTGCGGCACGGCCGCTGGTACTGCCCGTGCCGAGAAGTGACAGGAGATGCGGAGCGAGACCGGGAAAACATCTGTCCGTGCCCGCAGCGCCACGAAGACATCGCCCGCGACGGGGTCTGCGAGTGCGGCATCTTTGTCTGCAGGGCCAAGACGTAGGGGCGACTCGTCGAGTCGCCCTCGGCCGTTGCTCTGCGCCCTCTGCGACTCAGCGGTGAAATGCCGTTCCGAAAGGAGACATGATGGGCTGGACTATAGAGATCGGCGCGAAGGCGCCTGACTTCACCCTCAAGGGCGTGGACGGGAAGATGCACAGCTTCCCAGACTACGCCGACAAGAAGGCCGTCGCCGTCATAGTGAGCTGCAACCACTGCCCCACCGTCATACAGTACGAGGATCGCATGGTCGAGATTCAGCGCGACTACGCGAGCAAAAGTGTGCAGCTAATCGCCATCAACCCGAACGAGACCGACGGCCACCCCACCGACACCTTCGACCACATGGTGCAGCGCGCCAAGGCGAAGGGCTTCAACTTCCCCTACCTGCGGGACGAGACCCAGGAGATCGCCAAGGCCCTCGGCGCGGTCCGCACTCCGGAAGTCTTCCTCTTCGGGCCGGATCGCACCCTCGTCTACCACGGCCGCATTGACGACAACGCCGATGAGCCCAAGCGGGTAAAGCGCCACGACCTGCGCGTCGCGCTCGACGAAGTGCTGGCAGGGAAGAAGGTTAGCGTCCCCGACACCCCGCCCGTCGGCTGCACCGTCAAGTGGTGGGGCAAGTCGTCGCGTTGATTGGCGTCACACCGCTCACATCGCCCAGGAAGGCGCTGCCGAGCCACTCGACGAGAACCTTCCCGCCCTCGGATACCGTCACCTCGACTTCGAGCTGTCGCAGCACACGCCGCCTGCCTTCGAGGTCGAGGGTCGGTAGCTTATCGCGGTAGAGCTCGGCCACCTTGCCGAGCCGGTCGGACGCGCCCGCTGGCCCCTTCGTGTTCGCCAGCAGCGCCTCCAGCCGCGCCTTCTCGCCGACCAGTTGCTCCCGCCGCCCGTCCAGCTCCTTCATGTGCGCGGCATATCGGTCGAGCGGGTCAACGCCTTTGCGGTAGGCCGTCATCGCCAGCGTTTCCTCGAACTTCAGCCCGTCCAGTTCCTGCAAGGTCCCCTTCAGTTCCCGGCGCCACCGCGGGCCCTGTTCCCGCTCCGTCCGGTTGGCGAGCGCCTGCATCGCGTCGGGGTCGCGTACCAGCTCCTCGACCTTCTCCCATACCCTCGCGTCGAGCTTGGCGGCCGAGACGTAGCCGACCTTGCACCGCTCCGAAGTGCGCGACCGCAGCGCCCGGTTGCACCCGTAGTACCTGCATCCGGGCCTCGGTTCCCGCGCCGTCATGGTGGAGCCGCACTCGCAATGCACGAAGCCGCCCGAGAGGAGGAACTGCCGCACCGGGGTCTGGCCCGATCGCTTGCGCCGATGGTCCGCCCTTGCGAGCTGGGCCGCCTGCCATGTCGCCTCGGTGATCACCGCCGCCGGCCCGTCCTTCGCCAGTCGCCGGGTCAGGTCGCCAGCCAGCCCGAGCCTTGCGATCAGTGTCTTCGTGTTCGGCGATCTTCCGCCCATGGGCCATACCTGCCACTCGCCCAGGTAGCAGCGCGAGGTGAGGATCTGCTTGACCGTCGAATCACACCACTTGCCCGGTATGATCTTCGTCACCTGGCCCGCGCGCTTCGCCCTCTCGTACCTCACCTGCGTCCGGCACGGCACTCGCCGCGCCGTCAGCACCTCGGCGATCTCCCGGTAGGACAACCGCTGCTCCGATGCCAGCCGGTACATTTCGAGCACGTTGGGGAGCTCGTCCTCGTCGGGGACAGGCAGGCCGGTCTCCGCGTCCCAACGGAAGCCGTAGGGGTCAGTGGGGAAGGCGAACTCGCCCCGGTGGGCCCGGGCGATCCGGGCGCCCAGCATCCGCTCGCGAATCCGCTCCTTCTCGTACTCGGCCACCGCCGCGAAGATGTTGAAGGTGAAACGGTCGGCCGGCATCTGGAGATCGAGCACGCCGTTCGGCGTCGCAAACTTGACCCCCGCTGCCTTGAGAATGCCCCCGATCTTCTCGAACTCGCCGCGGCCGAGCCGGTCCTGGTTCTGGCATACCACCACGTCGAACTTGCCGCCGGCTGCTTCGATGAGCAGGTTCCTGACCGCCGGCCGTTCCTCGATCGTCTCGCCGCTTATGCCTTCGTCGGAGTAGACGTGGATCACTTCCCAGCCTTGCCGCTCGGCGTACTCGCGGCACACCCGCTCCTGTTCGGGGAGGGAAGTCTTCTTGTCGTCGGCCTGCTGCTCCGACGAGACACGTCGGTACACCACTGCTTTCTGCTTTGCCATTGCCCCATTCCTTTTCCGGGCCGGCCAGCGAGGGCGAATGGGGTTCTCCCCCGCCGACCGGCCCCGGTTCATTCTATGCCGTCACCGTCGCCTTCCCCAAAGTGTTCACGGCCGCGCGCCTTCCCGTCTCGTTGCTGTGCAGGTAGCGCCCGGTCGTGGAAATGTCTGCATGGCCCAGGAGGTCCTGGACCTCCCGAATGTCCGCGCCTCCCCGAAGCAGCCAGGTGGCGAAGGAATGCCGCAGGCTGTGGGCCGACAACTTGCGCCCCTTCCCGCCGACCAC
>Ga0315293_10006124_pt1 | contig 11281 bp, 9 predicted proteins | sample YL17G13_20_MG_FD_203071 | JGI IMG/M metagenome (GOLD analysis project Ga0315293, IMG submission 203071) | Sediment microbial communities from Yellowstone Lake, YNP, Wyoming, USA - YL17G13_20 | ecosystem: Environmental > Aquatic > Freshwater > Lake > Sediment | place: USA: Wyoming | collected... | reverse complement strand
ACTTAAACGCCCACGATGGTAGTTGGTTACTATTGGAATATAATAATACGTTTAATACTAATTTCCCTAATTGTGTTAGTAAATCAACTAATAAGAAACGTTTAAATATAAAAACCACAAAAATACCAACAAACACAATAAAACATTAAACATTTCACAATAACTAAATATTTATAATATAAAATATTATGTCAACAACAGCATGTACATCATATAACACAACGGTACTCGTTGGTTATGTTCCAGGTTCGGGTAACACTGTGGGTAGTGTAGTAACACTAAAGACCCCAACACCGGTATGGACCGACGAAAATTCAAATATCGCATTACAGTGTAATGCAGTCACGATAGGTGGGTTTAGTGGTTTAAATAGTTAAAACAACCTTTAAAGAGAATTAAAAACAATATGGACAATTTATCAAAAATAATTAAAAAAGTTTTAAAAGAAGAACATGACGGGACATCTAGATATATGTTTTTTTCTAATTTAGAACAAATGAGAAGACAGTGTGATTTACTGTTAGATTTAGATGAAAGTATGGTTGAAAAAATCTTAGACAATGGTCATGATTGGGCTCAAGATCATATTTCTGAATCAAAAAACAATATGGATCAAGTATTTGATTTTTTAATGAATGAAACCAAAAAAGACGGTATGGAATTATCAATGGATATTGATGATAAAGATATGGTTAAGGAGGGTGAAAAGAAAGTGGGAACTAAACTTTGTGCTAGAGGTGTCGCTTCAGCTAAAGCTAAATACGACGTGTACCCCTCAGCTTATGCGAATGGACACGCAGTTCAGGTTTGTAAAGGAAAAATTAAAGGTCTTGACGGGAAAAAACATTGTTCGGGAGCATATTGTTAAAATTAATTTTGGCAATTAGAAAAAAAGACTTATATTCGTATCATATAAACCTTTAAAACATATCGTCATGAAAAATCTAATTGTATCTGTATTATTTATCCTTGTATCTGTTTTTGGTTTTTCACAAAACAAATACGATAGTACTTTAATTAATATTAAAATTTCTACCACTAAAATCACAAAAAATAAAAAAGAAATCAAATACGATGTTATTTATGTATTTGATGTTTACAACAATTGGATTTATTTCACGAAAAAAGACCCAAAGTATAGTATGACGATAACTGATATTGAATTAACTGATGGTAATTACTATATAACTGCAGTAACAAATACTAAGAAAAAAACATTATATTCATTTATTGTACCATTAAACAACAATAGTAATTTTGTTGTACATGAAAATGGTAATGAGTATATTACCGTTAATTATGACATTAAAAAGAGATACCTTACGGATTAATCAAATAGGGACCTATTTGATTAATCTTTTTTTGGTTTCCATCTAATAGAATCACAAATACTTGATAACCAATTAGAATCTAAAGTCTTTTGAGTGTCTATATTAATGTTATGTTTATCATAAGGGTTACCATATCCGGAATTTGACATTTTAAAATCAAATTCAACGTTTTTTGGGTGTTCCATATCACAATAGTAAAATACAGTTCCAAATCTACGATTTCCTGAAGCAACTACCGACTTTCCGTATATTTTGTCATACCCATAAGAAACGTTTGGATACATTTCATTTTGTAAACTAGTATCATCTGACGCCATTGGTCTTTTTGGTAGTTTCGGTTTATATTCTCTCATATTACCTTTATCCCCACTTTCACTCAAAATCCGTTTCACGATTCGACTTAAATCGTTTTCTGTTAACCTAACTATTCTTTTCATATTTTCATTTGTTTTTTTCTTTTTATAACTTGTCATTATTGGTTTTTGTCCCTTCCCTGTTTGTGTATCCTTTTTCTCTGCACTTCTTTTTTGTTGACATGCTGATTTTTTTTCTGAGTCAGACATTTTTCCTGCAACACCGGCAGCTCGACATTTAGGGTATCCACCACTATCCGTTTCAGATCTACCACAAGGGGGATGTTTACCATCGACTTTTCTACATATATTAACCCACGGCCCTTTTGGTTGTTTGGACCCCTTCGGTTTTTTCTTAGTACCAAACCAAACACCTAAATCTTCAGATATTTCGTCATTCTCATTAATTGGTACGAATTTTTTACCTTTACCTGGCGTTTGATTTATAACATTACCGTCATCATCACTAAATGTTGCGTAAGGATGGTTTGTAATATAATTGGTAATTTTTTCAGCTTGTTTTTCTATTTTTTTAATTTGTTTTTTTGGTGTCGACATTGACCCATCGTAACTATCGTATTCTAAAAATGGTGAATCGTATTTGGATACCTGTATGGTGAACGGTTGATTATCAACATCTTTAAATACTCGTATACCGTTAGTTAATGGTGCAATGTATGACCCCCTACCGTTTGTGGATGTGGTCGTTGCTTCCCTTATAACTCTTCTTATAATATCATCAATCATACACATATAAATATCTTAGTGTTATAAAATACACACATTAATTTTATCTTAATAAATTAAAATGTCCATGAGTATCGATTCTCTTATCACTACTACTAATACCGAACACCATCTTCCATATATAAACCCCATCTTGACATTTTTTCCCTTTATAATACCCATTCCATTTAGCTGTTGTGTCATGTGATTCCCATATAATCTCACCCCACCTATTAAAAATCAAAAAGGTAAAATCATTAATATCAATACCATCAGTGATTACGGGGTAGAAATATTGATTATGTTCATCATCATCAGGTGTGAATGTGTTTGGAACCCAATACACCATTTCCTCACAAAAAATAACAACAACATTATAATTTTGGGTATCAGATGGACAATCCCCATTAACGGAATAACCTGTTACTGATATATCATATGTTCCAGCAACCGACCAATCCATAGTTAACTCGTCCACCAAATAGTGATCACCATTAACAATCCAATCTAAATTCATTGGGGTTTGTGAATTAATCGAATATGTATAAGACACAGATTCTCCCTCGCATATCTCAATGACTTGTTGAGAATATGTGAAGAAACCTGTTAAAAATAATATTGTTAAAATAAATTTCATTTTAATTATGTTGTATCGGAGATAATACTGGTGTTGGTGTTACTGTAACTGATGTGGTTGTTGTAAACGTGCAACCAGACGATGTAACGGTATAAGTTAATGTAAATGTTCCTACACCTGATGTGACAGGACAAAATTGATTACCGACAACCCCAGTACCTGTAAATACACCCCCAATTGGTGTTCCTACTAAAGTAACACAAGCAGCTCCAGTACAGAAAGGCCCGATAGGGGTGATTGTTGGAAGGACTTGGTATATTAAAACATTTAATGTTACGGGAGTACTTAAACATCCACTCGCACTTGAAGCGACAACACTAACACCACTGTTTATTAAACCAGGAGATGCTGTCGACCAATCCACAACTATTGAATTTGTTGTTTGACCCGCAGTTATTACACCAGGTGATGCAATTGTCCATGTATACGTATACCCCGCACCTAAAGATGGTACCGTATATGTTGACCCATTTGTTTGATAACAAACTGTGTCAGGGTTTACTGTTGATTGAGAATATCCGACTAAGGATATTAATGATAGGGCTAAGATTAATAATTTTTTCATGATTTTTTATTTTTAATTATGTATTATGTTGCCAACAACTATTGGACTTGGATTTATACTCGTTACTGTCGCTGTTGATACACATCCAGATCCGTCTGTTACGGTGACAGTATATGTTCCTGATGGTAGATTTGTTGCTGTTTGTGTTGTTTGAATTGGTGATGTATTCCATGAATATGTATAAGGTGCGATTCCGTTCGGTACAGCGGTTGCCGTTCCATTGGTACCATTATTACAAGTGGGGTTTGTAAAAGCGGCAGCGGTGGTACAACAATTTAAAACTGCACCAAAACTATAATTAGGATCACCTAAACAAGCAACACTTGTCCAAGATCCCGACTCACCATCTGCGGTTGTATTAATAGACACATTTAAGTTAGTTCCAGATATGCAGTTTGGTTTTGTTTTAATCGTCCAACAAAATGTCCAAGTACATGCTCCTGAAGAGTTATTGTCCCCATAGTTATTACCTGCAGATCCACCAGGATAATTATAATAAAATCCAGGACCTGTTGTAGTACCAGTTGCGGTACTCGTATTACTATTATACCAAGTCCAAACACCACTACCTGAACATGAAGTAGCAGGAACATTTGTTAATGTTGTTAAATCCCACCCATTACCGAATGTTGGAATAACACCATGTAACCAATTAGCTGTTACTTGTGTATATGTGGTTACCTTATAACAAAACGTTACGGATTGATTTGGTAAATAAGCCCCATTTGTAGGTAATGGTACTATTGTAAGACTTGATGTTTGTAAACAATTATTGCAATCGTTTGTACTATTAACGGACATGTTAAAATTACCTGACCCACCTGAATTCATCCCACTAACTTGTATGTAGTATGTTGTTCCAGGAATTAATGGTTGGAAAGTTACACTATTATTACCCGCAACTGTTCCATTATTATCACAGTTAACCCCTGAGAGTGTTGTACAATTTGTTCCGATCCATAATGTTATTGATGGACTTTGTAAAACGGGGGCAGAACCTGGAGTTATATTTATATTAACTTGAGTACCTGACGCAACAAATTTATACCACACATCTAGTGCGGGCGCAGGTTGATTACCTCCTGTTTGACAACCCAATAAATAAGTATAAGGTGATGGTGAGGTTGCGTTTATTGTGGTACCAACCACATTAACAAAAGAACCAACACCACTTGGACATGCCGAGGGTGTTGGTAATGTTCCTAGATTCTGAGCTCCACTGCAATTATCGTTTGTGGGTTGAGCAAGAGTTAATATTGAATTTAAAATAAAGGTTAATAGTATTATTAATTTTTTCATTTCATTATTTTTTCTACAGATCCATCTGTGTATGTTACAACCACAATTCCCCTATAGTTTTCATTTACCTCTTGTCCAAGTAAATTTACCATAGATGATATTATTTTACCATTAATTCTATTATCGATAGAAATCATGTCGTATGTTACCGAATAGCCATCGTAATCTGTTTGCGATAGTTTATAATAATTTATATCATCAGGATATTCTAAATCAAAATATCCGTATGTGTTAATCTCTTGTGAATTTCCAGCACCATTAATGAATTGTAATTCTAACCATTCAACTGAACCATCTCGATATAGACCTCTTTCTAATGTAAAATAATCACTGTTCACTTCAGATGCAGTTTTCCATTCTATTGAATTACCATCAACGGTATTGTGACCAGTAAATGATACCAAACTAATGGGTAGTACTACTGGTATTAATGCTCTAATACTAAACGTCCCTGTATTATTACCAAGATAATCCCAAATTCTAATCCATATTGTTTCACCTGGTGTTCTACCCGTTAATTGTATGTATGGCATTGCGTTCACCAATGATAAGCTATCATCATTATATGTTATATATGTTAATGCGGAAGCGGATCCAGAATATACCTCCATAACGACATCTGTTAATACTAAAGATGATGTTCTAATTTGAATAATGCCACCAGTTGGTACAACTACTTTATACCAAATATCTGCACCATAATAAGCAGGACCTGTTGGTGTTGGTGCTGTTGTAGATGCTGTCGACCCATCATTAGTTCCAGTTATATATGGGTTATTAACAATTAATGTTATAGCTCCAGATGCATCATCGTTTGATGGTGGTTGAGTAGGTGTTGTTATACAGATAGTGAATGTTCCTCGAGTACTACTTAATGAACTATAACTATAAACCCTGATATAATATACGTTACCAATAGTTAAATTTGTAAATGAAATACTTTCAGTTCCAGTCGTAGCGTCAACAACACCCATTGACACTAATGCGTTAGTATACCCCTCAACAACTAAATCTCCCATAGTCCCGCGAGCCACTGTCATATTTAAACTAACGGCTGTTGCTGTAAATTTATACCATACATCATCATCAGCAGTACCATAAAGATATTGTGCCGCTAATGTCTGTGTCGCACCAACACTAGTACCTGTAGTTGTGGTTGTACAAGTGGTACTTGAATTGATTGTTAATGTAATTGCCCCGGCACTATTGTCATTAACTAATAGGGTTGTAAATGACGAACTAGCCCATGTTGAGTAAGTTGAACTACCACAATTTGAACGAACCCAATAATAATATAATGTTGAACTAGATAAACCACTTAAATTAGTTGTTACCACACCTGAACCGACAGATCCAGTTGGTGTTGAACTACCAGTTGGAGCAGTTGATGAAGTTGATAAATAATAATCATATCCACCTGATGGTGATGACGATGATGCTGTCCATGAAATTGTAGATGTTGTACTTGTAATCGATGAAGAAACTAATAATGTAGGTTCAGAACAACTCGGTGTTGGTTTAATCACAACATTATCTAAGTACATATTATAACCATATTCTGAATGGAATTTAAATGATACGTATAAAGTTGCGATATTTCCAGCTCCAGCAGGTAGTGTTATTGTTTTCTTAGACCACTCACCAGTAGCCGATGCCGAACTCACTTGTCTAGGATAAAATGTCGATGATGTCCAAGTAGTTCCGTTAGTTGACCACTCAACCGTAACACCTTCATTTAAGTATGACCCAGTGTTATATAAAGAACCATTATTTTGATACCAATAAAATTCAACATCAACACTTGATGTTCCGGTAGTGATAACAGCTGGAGTTATTAATCTTTCCTCGGAACCAGATCCACCGTTTGTGTTACTAAATGAATTATATTTTACAAAATCAGCACCTTCTTGAGGTGATGCTGTGAGAGAGGTGGATGAAGTGACATATGATATTTTAGATGCTGATTGAACGGCAACAATAGATGTTGACCAACATGATGGTATCGTTGCGGCATTAAATGATTGAGTATAGGTTAATGGGACTGAATTTGATGTTATTGTTATTGTAACTTCATTTGAAACCATTGCTGATCCACAAGTAGGTGTTGATGTACAAATTAAATAGTAAGTCCCTGTGGTGGGGAAATCCGTACCTAATGGTGTATATGAAGATGACGTACCCGTTACATTTGTTATCGATCCACCCGAAGTTGATCGTCTACCCCATTGTCTTGAAGTAATTGTTCCACCTCCCGTTTCCGCAACAGATACTGATGTACCATTACTCCCTAAACACATTGATTGGGCAATACTTGATGATACAACTACCGCAGATAAATTAACACCCACATTTCCTGATACTGCAATATTTTTAGTTGTTGCACCCGTACTAGCCAATGTTATATTTCCCGATGGTGTTCCTGTTGATGCGGTTGATTGTAATCTAACATATATTGTTGTAGATGCAATTGTACCAGAAGCTCCTATCACTAACGCTGACGAACTTGTACCAATACTACTTGCAAATGTAGAACTTGTTGACACTTCATATCCAACTGGTGGAGTTATTGTTATACCTGATGACATATTAGTTCCTGCTACTGTAAAATTCTGAATGCTAGATGCTATACCAGAACATGTTGAAAATGCGGATAATGTTGTTACAGATGGGGTAATTATAGGTCCTGGAGTCCATATAAATGTCAATCCAGAAGATGGGAAACATGAAGATGTACTAAGAAATCTACATGTGTTAGCATTTGAAGATCCTGCCCCCGTACCATTAGGTGCCCCCCAATTTGGGCTGGCATCCGGTACTGTAGTACTTAATTGCCTATTATTAAAGTCAGTATTTGAACTCCCTCGTAAACCAACATATGGTTGGTATGTAGTAGAGGTAGTTGTCGTCATGGGACCATACACAATGCGTATTACGCCAGTAGATTTAGTTATACGAATTTGGAATGAAATTTTCTCGGTGGTTTGCAAATATCTAGCACAATTTTGCCATTGAAAAATATCTTCAGTTCCATTATCATACCACCTTCTTTCATATACGGTTGCAGCAACTGAAGTACTTCTTAAATCCATCCCCATCGCACTTACTATACCTGTGGCTGTTAATGATGAAGCAATTGGTCCCGTAACACCATTTCCAGTTGTTGAAGTTCCAGGATTTAACCATAATGATCCATCTGCAGTCATAGTAACAGAAGTAATTACAACACCATTAAATGTGAATTGATTTCCAGCAGCTAATGCAAAATAACTACCGTCGGTATCATAAGTAGTCGCTCCAGCAGTTGTTGTTACTAACTGAGTACCTAATGTTATTGCGGCATATGTTCCAGTGGTTTCTGAAAACACATAAGTTGAAACTTGTGAATGGGACATACTATATGCCCATAAAAAAGTGATAATAAATAGTATTTTTTTCATGACATGTATTTTACTATAAATATACAGTATTAAAACAATAATATAATTAAAAAACTATGTAAATGTATAAATACCCCTTTTTATTTATTATTTATGAATAATTGATACTTAAATAACCCACAATCCCATATTCTGTCATATCCCAACTCGGTAGTTAATGATTTTTCTGTCTTAGTATAATCTAATTCTGGAAATCTTTTTTTAAGGTTATTTTTACCGAAACCGAATTTGTGAAATCTTTTATACCGACTAACCTTAGAATTATAATAATAGTACGTTGGTTTTGTAATGGACACTAAAGTAAAACCTAAATTAGTGTATAAGTTATTATCACCATCTATTGTCCATCTTCTATCGGCAAAACTAACAATACTCGTTGGTGAATAATCTTTAACGAAACGTTTTAATATTTTTGAAGCCAAACCACTAATAACATAATTCTGTTTAGTTGCGAATCTACTTAACTCAAATTCCCCATTAGCGGTTTTAGTCATGTTTCTCTTATTATTAAATGTCATAACACCAACTAATTCATCATTATAGTACGCTCCGTATGATATATTAGATTTGTCCGATCCTTGAATGTGATTATTTTTTAGAAAAAATGATTTATCTTCGGAAGTAATACTTTGTATTTTAACGTTTCTCCCACCAATTCTAATCCCATCATTAACGTTTAATAAATGCTTCAATTTCCTTTTAACCAACTCCTCGTTTGTTTTCCATTCATCTTCAAAAACGTGAAATAGTTTATAACCAATCTGATTACAATCAATTGTTTTGTTTAAATGATAGGAACTATTTTTACCCATACTTTCTGTGTGGTAATACAATCCATTATATTCGATACATATATTCGTCCCTTCAATTATTAAATCAATTTCTTTACCGTCTAATATTTTTCGGTTTTTACCTTTATTTGTTACGAACCCAAGACTCTCAATAAACTCTTTAATCTCAGTTTCACCCTTTGATGTCCATGTAGGTGTCATATTAATATTAGTAATTTTAACTAGGTCGCTTAGTTTTTTTGAAACAGAAGTTGATACAATTTTATTGTTTGGGTATTTTAGTTTATATTCTAATGTTGTAATATTATGTTTACTCTTTAAATGTGTGTTAGAAATACTTTTCATTTTTTCACCACATAAATTACAAGTAACAAAATTTGAATTAATTGATAAAAATTTTGTTAACTCTAATTTTTTAGAATGGGTTGGGTGATATATAATATCTTCGGGGAATTTAGATAAATAATCATTTAATGGTAAATTATGACTATTAACTAAATGATTCTCAAAACAACCTGTTTTATTGGATGTATCAGTAGTTGTCCATTCACACAACTTACAAGTTCTGTTTATTGATTTATCAACCTCTTTTATCTTAAAATATTCCTCAAACCATTTTTTACCATTAATGTATTCATATTTTTTTCTTTGGTAGGTGTTTGCTGGTATCCAAACATCTCCATATAATTCAATAATATGTTTTGTTAATTTACCCGATAGATTATTTGGGTCTTTTATAATGATATTTGTTTTGACACATTGAGCGACTAATTCTTTTGTTTCTGAAGTAGAATACATTTTACTCTTAGTCGATTCTATCTCGAGACTATTACCCATTTGAGTTTGTCCCCCTTTTTTATTAATCTGAATATTATTCTCTTTTAATAATTGATTAATTTTTTTATGTCCAACTTTAAACTTTTCCGCTAATTTATGAGTACTAGGTATTTCAGTCTGATATAATTCAATAATTGTTAATATATTATCAGGAGTTAATTTAGTTTTCATTACGAACATTTTATATAAATATAATAAAAATATATAAAAAGTCAATTTATAACCCATTTATTTTTAACCCACTCACTATTTTTCTTTAACCAAAAAAAAGGGACAATTTCTTGTCCCTTTAGTGTTATTATCGTAAGATTTTTGATTATCTCAATTCTCTTAAGTCAAATGTACGAACACCATCAACAGTAATTCTACCATAGAAACGGTTATTTACCATTTTTTTCGCGTATCTCGTCATAATTCCTTTAATCGGAGTGAAGTTGAATGGGTTATACATTGTAGGTGTCAATTGTAACGGTACATATGGTGCGTAAACGTACCCTGTATCTAACAATGAAGTTCCTTTGTGACCCAACAAGATTGTGTTTGGTGGGAAGTAAGGGTCTCTAAACACTTGGTAACGTCCTGCAAGAGTACCAACTCTTTCAATACCCATGTTGTATTGGTCTTGTTCAGGAGACGCGTTAGATACGTGGAAGTATTCTAAATCGTCAAAGATAGCTGAAATCTCAGAAGAAACTACGATCCAGTTAGCTCCACCTCTCAATGTAGATTTGTGGATTTGTGCTGAAATTTGGTTAATCGCAGTAATCAAAGTTTGATTCCAATCTTTTTGTGTGTATTGAGTTAACGGGTTAGCTGCAGTACCTCTTTTCCATCCGTTGTAATCCCAACGTAGTGTCCAAGCTGCACCTTTACGTAAATCACGTAAAATCTCACGGTCAATCTCAGCAGCCACTTGTTCAGACAATAAAGCTGTTAATTCAGCTTCAGCATCGATGTTATGGAATGCAGAAACGTCTTGTGCTAATTCAGGAGACCATTGTGCTCTTAGTTTTCTTTCTGTTACAGAAACAGTTACTGATTCTAAATCAAAAGAAACCTCACCAATTTTGTCTTCAAATTCTAACTCTTTGTACGTTTTATATGTGTACGTAAATTGTCCATTAGTTGCTGTACCAGCAAGAGTTGTTGTTAAACCTGAATAACCATCTATAGAATTCGCACCAACAGAACAAGGATTTTGTAAGTCAACTTCTAAATATATTAGACCTGTTTGAGAACAGATATCATCATAAGAACCACCATTTCCGTTAGTACCAAAAGTTGTTGATGTTTGTGAACCGTATT
>Ga0315293_10006123_pt1 | contig 11282 bp, 13 predicted proteins | sample YL17G13_20_MG_FD_203071 | JGI IMG/M metagenome (GOLD analysis project Ga0315293, IMG submission 203071) | Sediment microbial communities from Yellowstone Lake, YNP, Wyoming, USA - YL17G13_20 | ecosystem: Environmental > Aquatic > Freshwater > Lake > Sediment | place: USA: Wyoming | collected... | reverse complement strand
ATCGTTTTCGCCAACACCATAGCGTCTTGTCCTGCATCGACCTTCTCAGTCTGTTTCTGTTCCGTCTTTGTCTTATTCGTTTCTTTCACTGGAGCGAAGTACAAGCCGCGTTCGAAACAAGGTCTGTCACTTTCTTTCTTGACAAGGTGTCCTGACGCTGTGCTGTGTTCTTTCGACGCTCTACAAATGGCCCGGCACTCGATCAGACCTTTTCTGATACCGTCCCTGTGGAAATCTCGTTGTGTACTTACATCGTAGAACTTGCACTCACCGCACGAGTGAACTTCTTTCGTTTCAACAACTTTCGATGCCTCGCTAACAGAACCCGAGGCTGGTACCGTTACTTCTGGTGTTTCTTCCTTAACAACGTCTTTACGTTTGTTCATTTGAGTTCACGAGTTCGGCGCACTCCCTCGTACTGGAGTTAAAACCCTTTTCATGAGAACACGTGTCGCGGTACCGTATCCAGAAGCGAGGGAACGGTATGTCTCGTTTACGAAGAAGGACTACAGTGACGGTTCGTTTACGCTTCCTTATCCTTAGCGTACTTTTGTTCTGCGACAGTCAGTCCTAAACGCGCAGCATATCGTTCTGGCATGAATTCACTCGTCCAGTCACCAACGTTCATTATCTCATGTGAGGTGTACCCAGACCTAAACAGTTGCTCGGTGTGTCCGTATCTAAACATCGCACTCGTCATTGACTTGTCAAAGCGTTGTAGTATCTGGTCAAACCGTTGCACTGACATCTGGTTAGCCTTTCTATTGTCCCACTCTCGACGTTCAATGCTTCCAATACTCAAACCGTGTGCAACTAACTTGTAAGGCGGGAACACGAAGTCTTCGGGTTTCGCTCCAAGTGTCTTCATTGTCTCTATCCACTGAACGATGTTCTCGACGAAAGCGTCACCACGAAGCCTCTCCTTTGACACGATCGTCGGTTTTGGTCTTTCAACTTCGTACTCAACGTCCTTGAGGTTCCTTCCACAGTGTTTACAATAGATCGAGCTCTTGGCGTTCGGGTTGTTACATCTCGGACAGTGTTTGAAACGTTTGTCCTTCTTCTCTATTCGAAACGTCACGATGAGCTTGTCCGTGTCGTAGTACACGTCCCGCATACGAACTCCGAGGTTCTCGTTCCCTCGCTTGAACCAGGTCCATGCGAGGGACACAAGAGCGACATCTCGTTTCGCGATGAGTTGTTCTAGCTCTGTGTCTAGACCTGAATACTCACCCTTCGACGCACTGAATCGTATCTGGTCGATCAGACCTTGAACCATGTCGCGTGTGAGGGACATCGGACGTTCACGTCTGTCCATCCTCTCTCGATTGACGAGCCAACCCTTCCGTGATTCGTTTCGATACTTTACCTGCTCCAACGCCTCGGTTCCCTTCCTTTTCGATTTAACACTTTGTCTATCTTTTGAAATCGGCGTGAACTCTCGAGTCGGATAAGGAGGCTAAAAACGTTCTCTCGTCATTTTGTATTGTTAAGACTCTGAGAGTCTTTATAGATAAATCTGCTTCTGGAGGTCATATTGATATGACTCAAGAGTTCAGAAACGAGTAACGTGTCGTCGTTCAGCCCTCGAGTCTTTTCAACGAACTCTTCTTTTCCAAACAACGAAACGTTGGTGTGCGTCGATGAGCTTCATGTCCTAAACGTCTTAAAGGAGTTTGCCGGGAGAGAAACAGTATAACAGAGCCTAACACAGGAACAAACACGATGATTTACAGAAGGAGAAGAAGAGTTAGGGGAAGGTCTTACAAGCCTTGCATAACCGAGCATTGGAAGGACTGAATGAGTGTGGAGGAAGACACTACCTTCCACAACATCTTCATTGTGTTAAGGAAGAGAAGTGACCGTCGGAGACTGTATCTGCAACAGTTCAGCCTCCGACTCCGAACGAAACGTCGTCCTTCTTTCCTTCAACAAAGAAGGCTAAACCTCTTCATTGTCGTCTTTCCTATCCTTCTTTTAAGGAAAGCACCAAGGCTCTTCTTCCTTTCCAGAGAAGTGACATAGGTCTTGACTCAAATGTCCAGAGAAGGAACATTCCATTGTTCCTCGCCTAGAAGAAGGAAGAATAGGACGTACGCCCGACTCATAGAGAGATACTACCTCTCTCATTTTTCTGTAGGCTGAGACTGTGACGTGCCCGAAATCTTAGACCCCAAACCGATCGCCGTAGCACAACTCGAACAATAAAGGTGTTCGTTCACAGTCAATCTGCCTTCGTCCTTCGAGATTAGCCTCGCGCACTCATGGCATCTGGCTTCTTTCTCCTTAGTGGGAGGAGGTCCAACACCTCGTTCGTTTGCGACCTTCTCGACCAGATCCGTATCAAACTCGTAGGTTATGTGGTCGCTTTGTTTGTAGGATTTGCGAGTAACGTGCAGGTTTTCGACGGCACTCTGAACGGGTCTATAGTTTCTAACAACATTGTTTCCTAGAGCGTCTTGAACATGTTTGGTGAGGTCCTTCAGTCTAAAACTAACGTTCTTCGAGGTCGAAGAGTGTGCCTCTTTCCAATCGAGGAGTATACCGATCACAGTGTCTTCCACATCGGATAATACGTCTCCCTTTGAGGACGTTTGAGCGTTCTCCTTGGCTAGGGTCAACAGTTGTTCGTAATCGTTTGGAGCGTAGACCTTACACACGGCTAGGAAAGGTCTCCAAAACTCGAATCTTCGTCCGTATAACACATCGTCCTGCTGGATTTCCGAGTAGGCGTCGAGAATCTTCTGCCAGTTACAGATCACGCTTCGAAGGATGTTAGACGCGAGGACTCTCAACGTTGGGTCTGTGTTCATTTCGTGTCGGCGTTGAGTGTAGAGTTTGAGTGTAGCCTTGTCTGGAGGAGCCTCAGACCGAATGACAATCGTTTTATCGCTGAAAGGAACGATGTATCTCGTGACTATCAGTTTCGGACAGAATGGATGGAACGATCTGGGCACGTTGTTCTTTCCTACACACCTTTCCACAACACCGTTCCTATCAACTACCTCGAAGACATCTGCTATGTCGGGGTCCTTGACATCAACCTTAGTGGCATCGAATATCATCGTGGGACGACTGCTTTCTGCCTTCCGAAAAAGAGGCGCGGCTCTCAATCCGCTTGCTGGTGCAGAAGGATTCCAGGCGAGCCCTTCTGACAAATCAGCCATCGTTGACTTACCCGTTGCTCGTCCTCCTTGCGCGGCAAGGTTAGGATAAGGTGAGAAAAGATGGTGACAATACGTCGAAATCGTCCAACAGGTTAAGAAAATATGCCATCTGGAGTCAGAATGGAAGAGGTAGTAGCTTATTTTCTTCTGGCAGTCTTGGTACACGCCAAAAATTGGTTCTCTTTCAATTTCACCGCCATTCTGAAGCTCTCTGATCATTTGAAGTAGGTCATATTTACTATTTGGCGAAAGCTCAAAGGTTCTTTGCCTCATTGAAAGAAGCTGTATAGGAAGACTGACAATAAGTCCTGAAGGCTCGAAATCTAGGAGATTTACCTGCTCGTGTATTATGACCGCGGCTTTGAAGTCGTTCTTATGTTTAGGCTTCGGGTTCTTAAACACGACTCCGAAAGTGAGTCCCGTTTCTGGATGGTAATCAATGAGAGGATGAAGTGTGAGCATCTTGGACTCGCGGAGTACAACGTCGATGATTCCTTTCTGATACTCGAGTTCGACGTTCGCTTTCGTCTCTTCCTTCTTCTCCTCGCTTGGAGTCGGTGTTTCTGTCATTCTATCCTCGTCCTCCCACAAGCCTTTCCATCTGGTAAACGGAAGTAATGGTAGCCCTCGATGTCGAATGGTCCGTTCTTTTCTATGTGTTCCACAAGCAGTCTGTACGTTTCACAATCGTAACTGGTCAATTGGAGTTTCGGGTTCTTCTTACTATAAAACCATTGTAATGCGTTGAGTACCTCTCCGAGAGTCTTCTCTTTCGGTCCCGCTGTTCGTCTTACCGTACTTTCGATGTCTTCATCGATTAGTTTTTCGAGTATAGTGGAGACGAATGGTACGGAAGTGTCCTTGCCGAGTTCTGCTTTAAGACGCATTGCCAACCATCTTTCGCGTCCGTTAGTGTCTTTGTAGTTTATCGCTTTCTCAATTTCTACTGCTCGTATGACGTACGTGTTGGAGTGTTGCTCGTCCTTTTCGATAAGGTTTTTATGTTGTTCACTATCACTCATGTTCTATCACCATATTTCCTTTTTTTTGTTAACGTTACTTCGTTAGTTTTTCAATAACGATCCTGCCCGTTTCCAGGCGAACGCGTACCTTTTCTTGATCCGTGAATGGGAACGCTGGATGATGGACAAGAACTGGTGGAATGCGTACGTAATATCGTTCTGATCTGTTCTTGTCACCTTTGCGTAAGAACGATGTATTGATGAACTTGCCGAGTCCTTTTTCTCGTCTTCTGCGTCTTTCGTAACAGTTCTCGACCCTCTTAATTTTGTCTTTCATAATTGATTCAACTTCATTATTCATGTTAATCATTTACATATAAAACTCTTTGTCTCTCATGGCTTCACGTTTAACTTACATAGCCGAAAATGAAAACATACATTTCTGTACGATTACTTATGTCTTGACATGTAAGATTGATTTCCAGAATCGCGAACGTTCTTTCTCGTTCTATCACAACGTCAAACAAGTTAGAACCCTAGCCGCAGACATCTTTCTTAGAAAGTGTTGAAACCATGGACAACGAACCTTTAAACATCAACGTTCGTGACGCCGTCCTCGTCATTTTTATAGACTTCGTTTTATCGTCGGTTTTGCGCGTCGTTACTTCAACTTTAGTGTACTTTGTTTGCTTGTTTATCCTGTTCATTTGCAGTGTCTTGTACGTTTCTGCCATGGCTTCTTATCGTCACGAAAAGGAGATTCAGTCCGTAAAACGACTGTTCGAGTGACACTCACGGAGGTGTGACAATGAGACTGAAAGATGTCGTACTCTCTCTGATGGTGGATTTGATCGTGTACTTCTTGGTTACAGAGTTCGTTCCTTCGACAACAACTTACGGTGTTATTATAGCGCTTGCCGCTCCGACCGTGTTTTGGATAGCCGTAAACATTACCTCTCGTAAACACGGAGAAGACTAACGAACCTCGACACGAGTTCTGAATTGTAGAACCTTTCTCTCTCGTTCTGAAACGAGTGGAATCAAGTTAGAAACCTAGCCATAGCCTGTCTTTCTTGGAAAGTGAGGCACTTGGAATCCGAAGACGAGAAACACAAGGGAAGACCTAGAAAACTCGTAGAGGACTCGTTGCACGGTTACTGGCGACGTAAGGCTCAAGAACGTAAGGAACGAGCCGAGGTAGACAAAATCCTCGATACTGCGTTCAACGTCGAGACCCAGTGTTCTGGTTTTGTTCGAGGTGTCGGCAGATGAATTTCAGTTCTAAAAGAAACGGTCACAAGGTTCACGCGTATCCTATCGACGATCAAGGACGCATTTCCAGTGTTTCTAAGGGCCCTGTTCCTAAAGGTTCACCGTCGTTGAACAAAAACAAGACGTCGTTCAAGGTTACAATTCCTAACGCGAAGCCCGAAACCGAACAACAAGTTGTACCACCAGCTAAGCCAGAGCCGAGTGTTCACTCTCTTACCTCGGCTCTGGGGAGTCAAACTCACGATCACGAGGGAAAAGCAGGATGACGGACGAACCACAAAGGAAGAATACAAAAATAATCGTTCTGGCAATGGTAATGATCGCGTTCGCAGTTACAACTCCAATCGTATATGGCGTTAGTGCTGTCTGGGCACTATCCCAACTTCAATTCGGATTCCCGACACTCAACGTAACTTTCCACGACTTTTCTGTAGATGTTGTGTTCTCGTTACCAGTCACAAATCCAACGTTGATTCCCCTGCCTTTGTTGACGATGTTGATTGATATAGAACTCGACCAGGCAGTTCTGTTTCGACAGCAAACGAAGACAATAGGTACACTCGACGGACAGTCCACAGCGATCGTACAATTCGAGATGACGCTGAATTTAGGTACAGCACTCGTGTTGTGGAACTCTTTGACTTCTTACGTGCAAGGAATCCCAGTGAACTACGCGTTTCACTGTCAACTTTCAGTTCACGTGATTTCTGACTTTCAGGTGTATAATGTTAGCCGTGCGGGGTCTGTTCACATATGACAGATGACCGAACGATTTTCCTTGCCGTGTTCGTAATCGGTATGTTGATTCTCGCGATCTGGCTCGCGAAGACGAATTCCCGCGGTCAGTGGAACTGGAAAGAATTCAAGAGACGTGGTTCGTGATGAAACGTTCGTACTTACTGTTGTCTTTCGTTCTGTTGTGTTCTTTGATACCCTTAACGAAACTCGTGTTCGCCTCTTCAGACACAGTTTTGATAAACGAGAAAACCTTCGATGTTTCCGTGAACCCTAACGCGACGATCGCACAAGTGGACATACCATTTAACGTTACGCTCACGGGCTACAATGGGACATTCATGTTTCAATACGAAAACGTTCTCGAGGGTATTCGAACTGACACTTGTTACCTTTCTCAGATCAACATATACCTCGGCGAACGACTCGTGGTTACGAAATCGTTCGGTGAACACGTACAAGCTGTTAACATCGGAAACCTGAATTTCACGTCTCTACCTCAATCGTACAACGCAACGCTTTCTGTGTTCGGGACATCTTTAGGTACGAGGTTTTACGGAACAGTTTCTCTAATGATAACTGAAGGAGACCCGGCTTCTAACGGACGCGTTCCGATACTTCAATGGAACAGCTCGTGGCTCGACTTTACGATGCTCGGAGTTATTGTCGGACCTATTTCCGTGGTTGTCGTTCTCATCGCGCGAAGACATCGACATAGGAATGATTAACATGAACGTACTGTTATTCGTTTCAGGACAATACTTACTGATTGAAGCCGTCGTTAATGTCGTGTGCCGCGAATTCAAACGAGGGACAAACAGACCATCCATGACTACTTTTTTCAGAAAGACGCGTTTAGAGCGCGGGCACATTAAATGCGATTACTTGCTAACTAACAGCTCGTACGTCAACCTTGAATTCGGGAAACTTGTATTGACCAAGAATTTGGTTTATCTTAACCAAATCATCTTTCAAATGGTCTGTCAAAACATTTGTCGTTGCAGATCGCTTGCTGGATATCAATATCAAAACGGATCGACCATGTTTTTCGAAGACAACTCCTTTTATGTTGAAATGAGCCTTCCAAATCGTTTGGCTTTTAATGTCAAGTGGGTCGTATCTCATGAGAATCTTGTATAGCATCGGATTCGCTCTTGTTTGCGTCAAGTCACAGCCATCAACCATTCTAAACAAGGCACATATCAAATTTAATCTTACATTCGGATTAATCGGATGGAGAGGTAAATCGCTGAATTCGTAGGTGCTTGAATGAGAAATTGAAACGTACTTCACGCATGTCCATAGATCGCTTCCAATCTCATATTCAAATCGATCGAATCCTTCCACGTCTAATATCTTGGCAGAGAATTCGTTGTGCCTTGCCCTATCAATTAGACAGCCGAGGTCGTGCAGGAAAATGCTCAAGCATAAAACATAGCGCTCTTCCTCTGTCAGAGTTTTGGTTAAGTCCAAGACTGGTCGAAGTTCACAAAGGATTCGGAGAAGATTGTATGAGTGAATAATTGCGTGATCTGTGAAATCCTTGGTTGCTCGCGGGAGATAGTACAGTAAAGGAGTCACAAAAACCTTGACTTCTATGACCTTTTCGATGTGCTCTTCTGATAAACCTAGTGATACCAGGCTGTCATAGAGAGTCTCGTCCGTTCGCTATTTCTCCCTGTCCTTCCAATATTTCCCATATACCAAGGCAATTGTGTCCTTTGATTCATTAGGAATAACCAAAAGACGACCTGCTTTGCCCCTATCCGTTTCTCCATACTGAACCCTTACTATTCCCCAATCGGTCAGTGCATTTATCGCCTTGTGAATTGTGGAAATTGAAACTTCACCTCTCAGACTATCCGCTAATTTTGTGAACCAGACTTTCTGATTCTTAGCGTTGAAACTATATATTTCAGCCGCTACCTTCATCTCAGGAGACAACAAATCCGACTTTGATCTGGTCTTTTTTGGGGTTGTTTTTTTCTCGCCCATCTTTTTCCACTTCTAAAACTTAGTAGTTACTTCTACTTTTGACATATAACCTTTACTATTATGCAAGATGTATGCAGAAACTAGCTTAAGTCTAATTATTGGAATTCACTTCCGAAAACAGCCAATAATCTTTTGTATATGGTGAAAGCATCGTCTAGAGAGATTCATTTGCGACAAAAAATTCCAACATCGCTGGAAGAATTGACTGCTGGTATCAGACAACTTCAACCTGAGCGGAGCGTTGACGAAATTCGTAGTGAACTAAATGATTTTGGAGAGCAGATTATCAAACAAGGTCCTTGTCACCTGCTTGTTCCGTATGGCAAGGCGTTCTTTCTCTTCCAGGAGATGTTGCAATACTTGGCAAGATACGACTTCACCTACGGAACGCTGAAGGCGCTTTACTATCCCGAAAGAATCCTCGCAAAAAATGTGAAAAGAGCTTCTAGAGACCAAGGGATTACGATACTCGTTGATTCTATACGAAAGGGGAAAGAGGCGGAAGATCTTTATGGGATGTTCCAAGGACCAAACGAAAAAATCAGTAGAATATACAGCTTCCTAACAAATTCGAGAGGTTTGAAGCACCTGAAATCGACACATTTTCCTGTTGAGAAGGTGGTTTCCCACAAAATCGTAGGCAATGCTGAATATGCAGATGAATACGACAAAATCTACATTTATCTCCAAAGCAGAATTGACCCACTCGTGGAAGGTGCACCTTTCGATGTCTACCTTACTAGAATGAAGATGGAAGAGGGTGAGTTCCTCGAATTCGCAACGAATGCTATATCTTCTGCTCTCAGATGCAGAAACTTCAAACTTTCAAAAGATGACTGGCTTCATACAACAAAAGGAATACATTGTTATTCGTATGATTGTGACGCAATAAACACCTGTCACAATAATGATGACTTGTTTGCAGACATACCGAATATCCAATTGATGGATTTCGAGGCTGCAAAATACGGAGTAAAGGTGGAATGTAGAGAGAATGGAATTACCTTCCGGATCGCAACGCTCAGTCCGGTGACATGTAAGCTCAATGAAATAGTCCCAATGGACTCTGCAAAGTGTCCCTACTCGCAGTTTGCACCAAGAGGTTGTGAAGTCAAACGCTTTCCAGTTAAACAGCGGAAAGCAGCAAGACGCGACGTATGCCCCGTATGTCTAACTTTGGTAGTCTCTTTTCGTGTCTTGGATTTAATAAAAAAGGAAATAGACAATTCGCTTAAGAAGAAAAATATCACGTTCACAAGCAGACGCACTATTCCTTTCTAGCGAAGGTGAAGATCGAAGATCATTGTCCGTGTATTGGGATTGATACTCAGAATCGTAAACTTGTCTGTTGAGTTCCAACCACCCATTTTCTTTCCTTTCTCGTATCTTCTTGATCCGTTTGATTTCTTCGTTAGGACACAATCTAAGTATTTTGAAATCGTACCTTAGTATAGAACATTTGTATCTGGTTACTTATCCGTCGACCGCTTCTGTCATTGGTAGTCTCATAGGCACAACATTTCAATTATCTATCGGGCACGTCGGTTTGAACTGATCTCGGACATTTCCTCATCATCCTTTTGAGCTCTAACCAACTTTTCGTACACATTGAATTCATGTCCGTTCGTACACTTGAACCTTGACACTCGCGTGTTCACTCCTAAGTTCCATACCTTGATCGCTTGGCCTTCTGGTTCTGAGCCACAGGTACACTTACCGTTTTGTCTTTGTATTTCGCGTTCGATCTGGTGTTCACCTACTCGAATGTTCAAGTCCGTTACGTGTTCAACGACTTCGTTAAGGTTCTTCGGATTAGAGAGTACCTTCGTTACTAAATCCGTCAATTGCTTCACTTGAGACCTCAAATCGTCCATTTCAGTGTTCTGTGGAAGCACTGCTTCTTCACTGAACGGTTTACCACAGGTCTGACAATACGAAGCTGTGCCAGTGTTCTTGGTTCGGCATCGTGGACACTCCTTTTCGAGTAAAGGTGAGCGTTCGACTGTGTCTTCCGTTTCGATACCCGCAGACCTTAACACTGCCTCGTCGTTATCTCGTCCAGACAAATGTACGTAAACCGCGCACATGTTCGAATTCGCTGACCAACCAAAATAGGTCTTCATCTGACTGTCACTTAAGAACCGCGCAAGGTACGTAGCGCGTGCATGTCTAAACGAGTGTGGGTGTATAGGCTTCTGAATACCAGACCTCTTCCCTAACTCACGTATTATATGTGCCACTTGTCCAACGTGTAGCCCTCCGTACGGTCGATCCGTGTTGACCCACAACGGAGCGTCTTTCTGATCCTTCAGTGGGTGATGTTCGAGCCATCGTGTAAGGTACGGTATGCTCTCGATTAACAGAAGTGTTCTGCTACCTGTCTTACCCGTCACCGTAATCTTAGAACCGTGCTTGTCGTCTACCAAATCGTTAATGTGCATATTAACAAACTCGCCGTCACGACAACCACTTTCGTAAATGACAGCTACCATTGCCTCCTCACGAATGTCCTTTCCGCACTTAATGAGTGTAGCCACGTCGTCCTTCGTGAGTATGTCCTTCGCTTCCAGATGTATTGCGTCTCCGTTACCATTACCGTTGTGTCTTCCGTTAACCTCTAACTTAGCAACACAAGCTGGGTACGTATCCTTCAGTCCGTACAACCACTTGTAAAAAGACTTCACGACCATCTTCGTTGTCGCCATCGTGCTCTTCCTTGAGTACCCCGCCTTCATGTCAATGAATCTGTTCACATCATCCTCGGTAACATCGCGAAACGGTTTGTTTATCTGCTCTTCAAACTCGCTGATTAGTCCAACATACATTCTGAGTGTTTGTTCAGATAGCTCGTTCCGTCGTTTCTCCGCGACGAACTTCTTCACATCTGCGTAGTTACTTTCCAACATATCCATGTAACCGCGCTTTCTGTTGAAACCACAATTCGACTTTTCCATTTTAAGACCCGGCGCGCGCAGTCCCTCATTCAAGTTATAAACGTTTTGATATAGAATGACAATCGAATCTATTTCTGTAATATAGTATGAGGAAGAGTAGAGGGGCAATATCACGGTTTTTTGGTTTCATCTATTCAACGCTGCATAGTTTTTCGTGTTTTTGAATTCAAGCGCGCGTCAAGCTTGGACTGCGCACC
>Ga0315293_10006122_pt1 | contig 11282 bp, 24 predicted proteins | sample YL17G13_20_MG_FD_203071 | JGI IMG/M metagenome (GOLD analysis project Ga0315293, IMG submission 203071) | Sediment microbial communities from Yellowstone Lake, YNP, Wyoming, USA - YL17G13_20 | ecosystem: Environmental > Aquatic > Freshwater > Lake > Sediment | place: USA: Wyoming | collected... | reverse complement strand
ACACAGTTACAGAACCAAAAACCAAAGGTGGTTGCCCTTTTGAAGTCGTTAAAATGACTAAGAGAAGGGTTAAGGTTGGTTGCAATCTTGATTTAAAGGCCGAAATTGAAGCAAATCAAGTTGCAGAGGGATACGAAGCCGATTATAAGCTTTCGCCTCGTAAATGGGGCATTAAAGTGGCTGGAACACCCTTTGTAGAGAACAATGGTGAGATTTATTTGCCATGTATTGTGGAATCGAATATAGAAACAGTATATTTAGACACAAACACAGGCGACCCGATAGACATGAAGGTTTTATCACCTTGGTTGGTAAAGCCAAAAGAACCAAAGAAGCAAGTTGGAATTGTAAAGAAAGCAATCTACAGAAGTTACAATCTTAACGCTATTGTGAGTGTTAAGCTGTTAGATGATGCTGGAACAGTCTTAGAAGCAATATAAGGAATTAAACAATGAGTATTATTTTAAATTCTATTGAGCAAATCAAAAAAACTGCATTGGCAAACTTAGAGGAAGAAGGAAATGTTGCACCTATGTTTTTCCTTTCTGATGGTAAAGAAGTAAAGATTTTGCCAGTTACCTTTAGCAATAACGATGATAAAGATAAACTTATGCAAGTAATCAAACATTTGATTCAAGTAGGTAAGATTAATGAATATTTGTTCATTAGTGAAAGTTGGACAGTATCATTAAAGAAAGATGAAAGTATACAAAAGCAATATGACGAATATGGTAGTTTAGCTGATCATCCACAGCGTGAAGAAATATTGTTTATGCAATATTCATCTATGAGTGAAGAAGTGTTGCATAAGGCTAATATTATTAGAGAAGGAGACAAGGCTTCACTTGGTAAGTGGGAAATATTTGGTTCAACTAAAAAAGAAGATAAAGTAAATTTTGCTGGAAGATTTTCTAATATGTTTGAAAAATCAATGGCAGCATTTAACTAAGTGTTTTATTTTTTAACAAGGAGGTTACGATGAATAATGAATATGGTTTGGAAGAAACCGAGTTTAGGACAAGAGATGGTTTATCAGTTTATTTTTTCGATCAATTCTTTAGTACAGTTTTGGCCTTGGCAGGGCCGAGTGATTACAAGGGTGAGATTGATATAAATAAATTACCAGATGGTTTCAAATGGGTTGACACTACTGAACTACAAATGTTTTTAAGTTTATAAAGGAGATAGTGATGAGCTTAAAAAATTATAAATTTATATATGCGGAAGATGGAATCTATTCTGTTCCTTTAGCTAAGTGGAAGAAATATCTAAAGTTAGATTTAGCTTATAAGCTATCATTACTTAAGAAAAATCCATTACAACAACCTGTTTTGTTTTCCAAAGATATTAAGCTTGTAGCTTGTGATATTTTTGACATGACTAAGCTATCATTAGATGATTCTGTTGATGTAATAAAAGAAGAACTTTCAAAGCTTGAAACAAGCAAGGTGGAAGTATGAAAGATGTTTGGCTTAATGGAGTAAGATACACTCTTTCTGCTGATGAAATTTTCATTGGTGATCATGTGTATAACCCTATTATGGGTTTTATAGATTTAGTTGATGAAGAAGATGACTTAGATTATGTAAATGAGACTTATTACAAAATAAAACCAAATGGACTACCAAGGCCAAGGCCAAAGTTTTTTAAATACTAAAGGAGAATGAAAGATGAATAAGGTTAGCGATGAAAAATTAAATAAAATTATAAGCAATTGTTGCTTTTATCTGCCTAAAAATGGCACTTTTCACAGAATTAATGCTACAGAAAACGATTGTTTTCATTGTACTAATGAAGATACTTTAGCCGAAGTTAAGGTGTGTTTTGAAGATATTGATTTAGATGGCGACAAATTTTACAGAATGACACAGGCAGATTTAAAAATTCAGAAGGGAGAATAGTTATGGGTACACGATCAATGCACTTATTCCCGCAAGCTGCGGGAGGTTATGTTGGACAATATTTACAATTTGATGGATATCCATCAAATCAAATGTACCGAATAATAGCAGAGATGAAATTATTATCTAATATAGGTGATAAAAAGACCCCTCGTAAGTTTAAATTAGATTACTTAGAATCCTATTATAGTTTCAGATCATATGATTCTTATCATAGCATTAGAGGTGGTACTTACTGTGGTTCTCTTTATACTTTTAATGAATATAATCCCGATACTGGAAACTACAAAGGATTTGATGAAGAAGAAATTGAAAAACAGATAAGTTTAAAAGAAACTGTTGGCAATATGTTTGTTGAATATCTTTATGAATGGATTATTGATATAGAAGAACCAGAATTAAGGATTACACATATAAGCACAGGCAATGCAATTAAATTTAAAATTAAAGATTTAGCTAATTCAACTAACACTTCAATTACTGTATCTGGTAAATCAGTTATGGAACAGATTGAAGAGTTTTCGGAAAAGACAGAAAACGATTTGGAAGCATTAGAAGAAGAACATTTCTTTGGTAGCTAAAAGGAGCTAACAATGAGTATGGATAGCAAACGATTAAATAGAAGCCAGAAATCATCTTATTTAGTTTGTAGAGATATTATAGAATTAAAAGATGACATGAATAATGAAAATTATGAAGTAATATGTTCTATTTTATTTGGTGATTATTGGACACAATACAATAATCTAACAGCCTCACAAATAGAACTTGAGTTTGAGGATATGCTAGGTGTGATAGATGAATATAAGAAGGAAATGATTGAACAATTATTTATACAATTATTTCCAGACGAAGTTGAAAAGCCCCCAATAGATTTTTCTGCATTTGCAAATAAAAAGCTAAAGAAAAGTCTACAGTAGTTCGATAATATAACTAGTGTCAAGGATAACGCTAGTAAAATACAAGGAGGTATGTCATGGTTCACTTTATGCGTATGGTTCTTTCTTCTATTTGTTTAGTTTTAGTATTTTATGAACTTATATTGGGTATAAGTTTAACAACTTTTATAGCGATAGATATGCAGGGTTGGTTTTTCTTTGAATGGTTAGGTAACAAGAGGGAATATAAACCAGTACAGCACGATGTTATACTATGTGATGTAATACCTTTTTTGTCACAGATTATACTTTTTTATAAAATTTCTATTTGACAAAATAGAATGAGTTTAATATTCTAACAATAGGAATCCATACTATAAGTTTTAAAGGGATATTAAAATGGATAGTTTTCAAGTTTTACAAAATGAAGTTCTACAAAGCATTGGTGTTGAAGCTTATATAGATCCAAGAAAAGCTTTTATCGACAATTGCAAAATGGTTGAAGATCAAGAAATTTCGTTTGCATACAATCGAATTAATGCAGTTTCAAGAGAAGAACTTGTAAAGAATTTTTCAAAGTATAATTATTTAATTAACATATTAGGAAGTAGTAAATACACAAAACATACCTGTGACAACTTAGTAAGTTTATCTAGTAGATTTAGAATGAGGTTTAAAGCTTGGGAAAGAATAATTTTCGAGGATGTTTCATCTACATTGAATTATTTAAAAGTATTTAGAGAAAGTAAAATACCAGATGCTGAAGTCGTAATATCTAAAGATATTGACGCAAGTTACGATTATGCTATACATTCTTGCAGAAGATTTACTTTAGGTGAACCAAGTATTTTTTTAGACAAAGGATTAGCATTAAAATATTGTTGTCATTTTAATTTTCGCAAAGAAGATTTAGAAGATTATTTATTTGAGCCTTTGGTAAATCCTAAAAGGTATGACAAAGCTCTGATGAAAGGTGTTGATCGTTATGTTGTGCAATTTAATATTCCAGATAATGTTAAGCTGAGAAATTTATTTAGCATATATGGTGAATCTGCAATTGAATATACTAAAAAAATATTATATGGAGAAAGGTTTTTTGAATTTGAAGAGAAGATTAAAAAAGACATGGATAATTTTAACAATTCATTGATGACAACAAATGTTTTAGATTTTGATAGTGATATGCCTTTTAGTTATATTAGTTCTTTAAAAGACCCAATAAGCTTTGAAGAGGGTTATAAATTTGCAATTGTTAATTCTTCTGTTCCTAATTTACTTGAGTTTTTCGTCACGAGAAATATTAGAAATACAGAATTTGAAGATAGGTTAGTTAAATTTGGTAGGTCATCTTGTATTTTAAAGTATTTAAAAGTTTTGCCAAAGAAAGAAAGGATTAAAGGATTTGAAGATATTCTAAAACAAGATTCTACTATGATGCTTCAATATTGTGTTTATCATTTAGAAGAAAGATGTTTAGAAGCAGAAGAAAACTTCTTTAGTATCTGTTCTGTTTTTGAAGCTTGGCATTATGTGCGTGATGTTATAAAAGGAGAATGTTTGACAGCAGAGAAAGTTTTACGCACAAGGTCAGATGTTGCTGTAGAGTATGCAATACTGACCAATAAAAGGTTTATAGAAGCCGAGTATAGTATTTTTGGTAGAAATACTGATTTAGAAATAGTTACAAAGTATTTAAAGCATTTATCGGATATCTCTCCAGATAATAAGATAAAAAGAATTGCAAAAGCAGAAAAGTTTTTAGCTAAAAGTTTTCAATTATCAATAGATTATTCTCGGTACACAAGAAGGCGTATTAAAAAAATAGAAGATGATCTTATGTATAGTTTTTCTCATTTGATAAGATCACATATTTGTCAAACAATACCTTCTGAGATAAAAAGAAGTGAAGAAACATTAAATGAGTTTATTAACAATCGTATTTTAAATTATGCTAAGAATGTATTTTTTGGTAAACCATGGCCTGAGTTAGAAAGACTTTATCCAGATATTGTAAACAATGAAACTTACAAAGGAATATTGAACAATGGAAGTTCCAGACCTAAAAGACAAAGAAGGAAACCAAGTGGAGTTGATTTACGAAAAGAAAGTGAAAGGGTTGAAGAGGGGGAACAAGCCTCTACTTGATAAACTTAGTATGTACGCCAATTCACAAGGCCAATGGTTTTATGAAAAGTCAGATATTGATAAACTTATTTGATGTAATGATTTAAATCAAAAGTTTTTTAAGAAAGTTGAAACTTTGATACACTTGAAACCGATATAGTAGTAGCGGAGAGAAGTTAAACATTTAAAAAGGAGTATGAGATGTCTGTTATTAAGAAAATGAAAAAGTTGTTTAGGAAGTTTGGTGCATTGTCAGATTTTCAATTAGAAATATTAATGGGTATTTCTGGCAATACGATTAGACCATGCCGTGGAAATATTGAAAAAACAGGGTTTATAAAGAAAACTCTTAACAAAATAAAAAATAAAAATAGAACTAGCCACAGCGTTTACCAATGTACTAATTTTAAAAAGAAGTAAGGAGTTTATCATGGTAGCTTTAAAAGTATGGATACCAGAAGAATATCATGTTAAGTGGTTGAAGGAAGTGTTTGATTTCTTAAAAGAAGGTGGCAACTGGATAGCACCTGCAACTAATCATATTTTCCAAAAGCAAGGCAATGCCTTGGTATGGAAGAACCATGATGTTATGGAAGATGAACATGAAATCTATGCTCGTTCAGAAATCATTGGTAAATGTTGTGGAATAGAAGTAATAAAGGAGAATAAAAATGATAAATGAAGAGGAGATCACCAATCTTATAAAATTAAACAGAAATGATCTTGCTGTACTTGCAATAAAAGAAAATGAAGATGAGTTGCAAAAACTGCGTGATGAAGTGAAGAAACTTACTGAAGAAGTCCGAAGAATTAAAGGAGATTATTTATGAAAAAGTTTACCAGTAAAGAGAAGATTGCCCTTATGATGGGAGAGGATATACTTGACATCAAAGAATCTATTTCTGAAAAAGATTATAAACTTATATCTGATATTCTAATGGGAGAAAGATATAAACCTTATGCTGAGTTAAGTAAGCATGATATTGATGAAGAGTTTGATAAGAGGTATGATGATATTAAAGATAATGCTGAAGCTTTAGCTTTGGCTCATGTGTTAAATGGCGAACCTATTGATCTTTTGAAACATTAATAAGGAGATTATTTATGAAAACTAGACTAAGTCCTAATGTGGCGTATGAAGCTCTTGAAAACACACCTGCGTTTGGTGATAAGAGAATCCCAACAAGTAATAAAGATTATGGTGATGATGAAACAATCGGTTTATGTTTAAAGCGTAAGAATGGAAACTTATTTGAAGGTGACCCTAATGATAATTTTGCAATTTTCTTAGGCGAGGTAAACGATAAGTTTATTGTTGGAGTTAATCAACTTGGAAGTAAATTTAATTTTTCTGCGTGTGAAACATTTGATTCCAAGGAAGAAATGATTGAAGAATGGATACTTGATTAAGGAGACTATAAATGTTTGATATTCCTGCTTATGTTAAATTTGTAGAATTAAATGAATACGAGGTTTCCTTTTCAATTAAAAAGCCTTATACTCGTACTAAGGAGATTGTTAAGGCAAGTTCATCAAGTGCTGCTAGGAACATTATAGAAGCACAGTATGGAAAAGATAAAATAACTATTATTTCCGTGCGTCAAGTAAAGTAATTTTCAAGTGAACAAAGAAGCTATGGAGCTTATTTCAAAGTTGTAAAAAGGAGAATGAAAAATGATAACTGAAGAAAAAGATGTTGTGCTTGGTGGTTGGCTAGTAAAGTTAGTCAGAGGCTCAAAAGGACAGTTATCTTTATATGTGTCGCATCAAGATGGAACAGAAATTCAATATCTTGCAACTTCTGGCATCGAACCGCTAAAAATTGCGGATGCTGGTAATGAATAATGCTTAGTTTGTTTGTTAGTGTTTTTAATTTCATTGTAAATTAACAAGGAGAACGAAGATGAATGATAAATTTTTAGAAGAATCAATCGAAAAAATGAGAACTGGTGCTTTAGAAGACAAAATAATCCCTGAAAAAGTATACAAGCTTAACATGGGAGACAAACAAGTTTCTTTTACTGGAGCAGAGTTACTAGAAACAAATACTGCGTTTCTAGCACTATTCGATGCAAAAAAAAGTGGTGATGAAAATAAGATAAAAGAAGCTATGGAGCTTATTTCAAAGTTGTAACAAGGAAATTTAAAATGTCTAAAGCTATAGTTATAAATGTTAATGGTGAAGTAGAAGTAAAACAATTGGACGGTTTGCAATCATTGCAAGATACAGTAGGAGGATATATTGAAGGAATTTATTTCCCAAGATTTGCAAATTGTACTGGTCTTGTTAATGAAGAAGGAAAGTTAGATAAACTTCCATTAAACATTATTGGGACTGCAGTTTACATACTTGGTTCTTCAGAAGACATTAGCATATTAAATAAGTTTATTAATAAAAGTTTAAGCCAAGAAGATTTATTTGATGTCATTGTTGGCAATATGATTATCAACGGGCCTACTGATAAAGAAGGTGAGAGCACGGATGTCCCAGAAAAAGTAATTTTATTAGTAAATTTAATAGCAGAATATGTTAAATCTAATAAAATATTATCAGTCCAGGACATGCAATTTTTGCAAGATGTATTCAATACATTAAACTTACAATCAACCTTTTAAAGGAATAGATATTATGAGAGAAAGAGAAAAGATCATACTTGAATATTTAAAAGAACAAGGTTATCATGCTAAAGCTGATAAAGACGGAGACATAGTATTCAAGTGCGAAAGTATGAATCTTGCAATATTAGTTGATGATACGGATGAAAATTTCTTTAGACTTGTACTTCCTAATTTCTGGGAAATAGAATCTGAAGCTGAGCTTGACCAAGTACTACTTGCAAGTTCTCAGTTAAATCATGAGATAAAGCTTATAAAGATTACAACTAGTGATATGGAAACACACGCAAGTGTTGAAATGTTACTAACTTCTGCACAAGACATAAAAATGATTTTTGAAAAGTCTTTGCGATGTATTCAACATGCCACATATAAGTTTGCTGAAAAGATGAGAGAACTTTCAGAAGGTAAGCAAAGAAAGCGTAAAATTTCAAAGGACGCAGATTCTTCATGGTACAACTAGTAAGTTTATGAAGGATGGTGCAGCTAATGTTATATTTAAGAGGATCGGATGATTTATACAATGCAAGGTATACAGAAGGAAGTGTTTATCTAAATTTAGACGGTATTGAAGATTATGATAACATCATAGAATATTATGATATTTTAACAACATATGAAAAGTGTCAGCTAGATAAAGTTGAACTTCTTTCTTATCAAAAAGATAAAGATGAAGCCTGCAAAGAAATCCATGCATTCATAGAAAAATATAATACTGTCGATAAACAAAAGTTATTTATTAAAAAGTTCGCAAGTGAAACTAATTGGGAAAAAAGAACCAAGTCATTAGAAATATTGAAATATATAAATTTAACAGAAGAAAATTCTTTGTTTTTGGCAAAGAAAAATTTAGACAATATACTTTATTTAAAATTTGTGCCACAATCTGTAATGGATTACCTGTTCATTAAAGATGAACCTGTGTTGCATGAATGGTTTCAGAAGATAAGTATTAATCATTGCATTAATAATCAGCATATTATCCAAATGTGCCCTCTGCAAATTGAATCTTATATAAGGAATTATTTAAAGAGAATACCTTGGAGTTTTCAAATTCTCCTGCCAATGAAAGAAAGCATTGCAATTAGTTATTTCTTTGCAACATTAGATTATAAGTTTAATCAAAACATGCAGTATAACCATGTGGTTGGCGTAAAGAAAGGAGGCATTAGAATAATAGAAAAAATGGATGAAGATAAGTTTATCAAACTACGATGCAAAGATATTTTAAGGTTTCTTTGTAATTTCTCTAGTATTATGACACATGAAAATATCTGTCATATAATATTACTATTTCCTCACTTCTTTAAAACTTTAAAAAAAGATATTAGATTAAAGCAATACCTTGAGGGTATTGTTAAAGATAATGAATTTATGAAATTGTTCTTTTCTAATAATATTGAATTTTGTACTAATGCAAAAAACATGAGGTTGCTTAAATCATTAGGTGTATCTGAAGAATTGTACACTTCTTTTAAGAATACTAAGGAGAAAAAAGAAACTGTTAGAAAGTTTAAATATTAATTAAATAGTTGAAACTTTACTCAAATCGTTTCCGATATAGTAGTAGGAGGAAACTAATCATGGCTAACAGGAAAATATTATCACTCATATCGAAGATTAGAAAATCATACCCAAATATTAAAAGTATAAGGGTTGAGTTTGAAGCAAACGGTGAGGACTTCTCGGATTTCTACAATTATACTGTTTTGGAATGGTCTGCTAGTACTGTATCCACACAAAGAGCAGAACTTAACACTATAAAAAGATGTGCTGATATGGAGGATTTGTTTTTTAAAATTCTTGACGAAGATGACAGAGCAGGGTTCATTAATGGTGATACAAGAGGATCAATTTTAATTGATTTAAAGGAAGGGTTTATTAAAGTTAATGTTGAAATAGCAGAAACAAGCTGGACTAACCTTGGAGAGTCTAAAATTGACTTAAAAAGGCATAAGAACTTAAAAAAGCAAAATAAATATTAAATAGTTGAAACTTTACTCAAATTGTTTCCGATATAGTAGTAGGAGGAAACTAATAATGGCAGAACCACTTGTTCATGCTTTATCAAGCGTTAAAAAGTTTGGTGGCAAAACAGAAGATTACTTTGCGATCCATGAAAAAATGGATTGTTCAAAGAAATACTGTGGTGATAATCGCCATAGAGCATTGACCCATAACCATTTTTGGATACATGAGGTCATGGAAGTAATCTTTGGGAAAACAATTACTAATTCTGATGGTAAAGTTGTAAGCATATACAGAATATGTGAACAACATATCAACGAAGATTTTAGATTTAAGTTTTTCCCTAATGTAATGGATTACTTATCAGAAATGGAATTGAAAAACTGGATGAACAATGCTATTGGTGATATTCCAAAGACTAAAGAAAAGACTATGTGTGAAAAGGTTGTAATCGAAGAAAGAGTGTATACTTTCAACGAACTATAAGTTTTTAATAAAGGAATTTAAACATGACTGACAAAGAAATAGTTTTAGGTATAAAGAAAATCAAACAAGCACACCCAACTATTAGTAGTATAAGTGTTCAATTTGAAGGTAGTGGTGATAGTTTTTCAGATTTCTATAATCACAATGTTTTAACATGGTCTGGTGGTACTTTTTCAACCTTTGAAGGTGGTATAAGTGCTATAAATGTTGATGGTTTTGATATAGGCGATTTATTTTGGAAGATCATAGAAGAAGATGGCAGGGCAGATTTTAACAATGAGGGTTCAAGAGGATCAATTAATATTGATTTTAAAGAAGGAGTTATTAAAATTAATGTTGAAGTACCAGAAACAATTTGGGAAGAACTTGGAGAAGAAGAAATTAACTTCAAGCCAGATTATGGTATTATCAAAACAGAAAAGTCTTTATCAGATTTAAGGAAAGTTAAGAAGGCAAAGTAGTTTTAAATTCTATTCAAGGAGGATAATATGGATAAGCTATCAGGATTGGTATTAAAGCGTAAAAATGGTGAAGGTTTTTATATTGGCGATGCTTTTGTAAAAGTAATAGAGGTTAGAAATAACTCTGTTAGGTTAGTTATAACTGCCCCTGCCGATATAAAGATTCTTAGAGAAGAACTTAAAAAAGCAGAATAGTTGAAAATTTACTATTTTTATTTCCGATATAAAGGTAGACAAATGTTACAAGATTTGTTTTTTGGTTTTTGCGTAATCTACATTTCTGTAGTTTTACCTATTACTTTTTGTGTTGCGTTAGTTTCTGTAATCATTAGTATTATTAATTAAGGAGAATGGATATGTCTAGTGCTTGTGCAAATTATGTAGTTAAAGAAACTGCTCTATCTTTCAAAGAAGGCAGCAGCGATAAGGTTTACTATGTTTCTTTAGAAAGAGTAGAAAACGACAAGTGTGTTGTAAACTTTGCCTTTGGAAGAAGGGGTAATACTTTACAGACTGGAACTAAAACAAATGAACCTGTTGATTTCACTACAGCAAACAGAATTTTTGACAAGCTAGTTCAAGAGAAAATGAATAAAGGATATAAAGGTGCTATAATTTCTGTTATAGAAAAAAGTGAATCTACTGAACCATCTAAAGTTATACCAGTAATTAAAACAGAAGAAGTAGCAGTAAGTAAATGTGTATTGCTTAATGCTATAAAAGAAGAACAAGCACATAATCTTATCAACGATAATGATTGGATTATACAAGAGAAGATGGATGGTGTTAGGTATATGCTAGAATTTGAAGGACTTCCATTTGGTTCTAACTTTAAGGGTTATAATCGA
>Ga0315293_10006121_pt1 | contig 11283 bp, 7 predicted proteins | sample YL17G13_20_MG_FD_203071 | JGI IMG/M metagenome (GOLD analysis project Ga0315293, IMG submission 203071) | Sediment microbial communities from Yellowstone Lake, YNP, Wyoming, USA - YL17G13_20 | ecosystem: Environmental > Aquatic > Freshwater > Lake > Sediment | place: USA: Wyoming | collected... | reverse complement strand
CTGGGAACAATCCTGATAAATCCGGATATAAATCCGATTAGCAGGGCACTTTTGGATAAACACTATTTGCGAAAACACGGCAAAACGGCCTACTACGGACAGAAAAGCAAGTAAAAAGGTAATCCACTTTCGTCTCTATGGGGCGACTACGGCGGATAAGAATTGCGGAATCGTTTCTTAATCCGTGACGTTTGAAGCCAAGTCCACCGTTGCCAATCGTTTAAGTTTGACATTTTCATTACTAAGATGCTCCTGCCCTTTGGTCGACCTAATAAGAAATAATGTTTGAATGGGCAATAAAAATAGGTGACTGTCCCTATTTATTATGCCGGTGTCTATAGTTTTTGGGTTAACGAATAATCATATGCGAACCAGAGTTATGCCGTGATTCTTCAAAATGGTGAAAACGTCTTTGGGGGACGCCACACTCCTTGTAAACAATCCCGTACTCCTGCATCCTTGTGTGCGTGGATATGTCCGCCCTCATTTGTCAATCGCTGTGTTCGCACGCTCCCCTAAAAAAAGCTGCCCGGCTTTTGTTAAACCGGGCAGCTTGGTTCTGTATATTGGGCAAAACTAGTAGACTTAAGGCTTGAGTGCGATGCTCATCCTTCCCTGTACCGATGATGTGGCAAGTGTCGCTGTCGTTGTCCCGTATGCACCTGCCGTGGCTTTCAGGCCGGTGGCTACTCCAAATCCTCCGCCGTTACCTCGGTTGGTGTTGTTATCTACTCGTTCCGTCAAACTGGTCAGGTTGGTATTTGTCCAGCCCGACGTGCCTGCGGTACTCGTGTCGGTACCGTTTGCGACAATCCCTACAACGAGGGTGTTGGCAACTGTGGTTGTTGCGCCCGGTATTGAAACAGAGTTGCTTGCGGATGATGCTACGTTTCCGGCTGTAACATCCCATGGGTTGCCTGATGCGATTACCCCACGGAACGTGATAATTCTGGCAATTTGATGATCGCCTGAATCAGCAACGGTCGGACTTGCTTCTGCTGATGATGCGGCACGTTTCCAGTAAACTGCAAGACGTGTTGCTGCTGTCCCTCCTGCTGTTCCTGTACCCTGCGGAGAGTTAGTTACTTCTACGAAACCCGCCGGGGTAGAGAGCGAGATGGCTTGGTTAGCTGATTCGATTATCAGGAGAGCAACATCGCCCGACTGATGTGTTGGCCATGTCGGTGTAATTGCGGCTGTGCCCGATACTGCTGAGCCTGCTGCTTGATAGGTTGGACCAACTGGTGGGTTGTCAAAGGATGACAGAGCTAATGTCATTTCGACGTTTTTCCAGTTGTCGTTAATCGGTTTAAACAATGCCTCCCAGCCGACCGGCGACGCCCAGAGCCAGCACGGTTCCCAGTAAATAGCGTTGCTGTTTACAGCCAGCACGTTCGTGACAAATGCTGCCTGGGTAGTTTCGGTTGCTTTTGATCCTTTGTCGCCGGTGTAATAGTCAGCCATTTCGCAGACTATGACACCCTTTCCATACGACGCCGCCTGGGTATTAATGGCCGTGAAGTTAGTGATGTCGCCATGCCACTCCGGGTAATAAGATATCCCGATCGTGTCGAATGAGACACTTCCTGCAAAAAGGAGATCAAAGAACCATTGGACGTCTGCTGCATTAGCCATACCAACATGAACTATAGTTATAGTTGCCGCGCCTCCGCCGGCTTTCGCACCATTATGGCCGGCGGTTATAAGGGCTCTAAGATTCGCCCAATTCCCCGCAGTACAGACTTCTCCATTCGGCCAGAGCATGCCACAGTTAATCTCATTGCCAATCTGGACATAGTCCGGCTTTATCGTATTGCAGACACTATACGTGTAGTCGTAAACCTGGGCAACCAGTTGGTCCTGAGTCAGACTCGTCCATGCGGCGGGTTTGGTCTGCGCCGCAGGGTCGGCCCAGGTATCCGAGTAATGGAGGTCCAACATGACTAGCATCCCAGCAGTCTTGCACCGGGCGGCGAGAGCTGTCACGTAGGCGAGGTTCATTTTCGTGCCGTCGTCCGCAGTGTTCGGATTAACAAATAATCGTATACGAGCCAGAGTCATACCGTGATTCTGTAAAATGGTGAGAGGGTCTTTGGCTACGCCATTCTCTCTGTACACGACGCCATAGGTGTCCTCCTGCGTTGTTAATGTGGATATGTCCGCCCCCTTTACGGCATAGGCTTTGTTCGGCGTCATAACGCATAGCAGAAGTAACAGCGTAAGCACCAGGTAAATAATTTTCTTGTACATTGTTTTTTCCCTTTCAAAAATAAATTACGGGTTCTCCTTTTCAAAATCTTGTGTTCATACCGGGTAAGTTAATTTTTTGTTTGTTGTTCTTCCTCCTTCCTTTCAGAAATGAATAATTTGGTTCTCCTTTTCAGGAGCTTACATTTATTTTTTGCGGGAATTTTCCCGTTAAAAAACAAAGCTTTTTCTGTTAAATTTTGAAATTTCTTAGCTTGCCAAAATAACCTCAATGAGGCTTTTCCAGCATTATCTGGGATTTCCCATATTAGTCCGGCAATACCGCCGGATTAAACGCTTAGCTACGCAACCAGGCCTTTCAATTCCACAAATTTACTATATCAGACGATTTACTATATCAGACACATTTGTCAAGGAAATTATGGGATTTTTTAGACGTTTTTTGTAATTCACAGCAAATATGCATCTGATATTTTAATAACAATTAAACTGAGGCAACTATTTTATCTATTTAAACAATATTCTCTTGTCTCCCCTCCCCTGTTCCCTCATCAACTCATTAGCACATCCGCGCTAAACACCGTACGCTATCCGCTACCCTTTATCCCGCCGTTGCCTCCTCCTCTTCCCTGTTCTGCCTCTACCCCCTTTGCCTCGAAATCATATCAAAATCTTCCTCGAATTACAATAATCTGAAGTGTTTTCGGGGAATGATACCTTTGTTCCGTGAAACTCCAGCTTCAATGTGGGGTCAAAAGTAACTTTCAGAGCATCCATTTTGCTTTATTAAATAATCCATAACAGTGGTGATTATCCGGTCAAATTGGCTCGGCTCGACTGAGGACATTCGGCTGAGCTCAGTCGAAGCCCTCGCCGAAGTCCGGGTCGAAACTATTGGCTACATAATCCATACTCCGCCGGATTTCATACAGGACACAGGTAACCCTTATCGGCTGGCGTATTGTGCCTCGGCGTGTTATAATCCCCTCTCGTGTTCTGTCACAGATGATTCGAGGGGTTGTCATTCCGCACTTGTTGCGGAATCCAGATAATCGAAAGGCTGGATTCCCGCTTTCGCGGGAATGACAAATGGCAATTAAGCTGTTACAGAGCATTAGCTGAAAAATTGAAGTGCACAAAATGAAAGGACACAAAATGCAAAAGACCACGTTTGGAGTAATCGTAGGAAGCAGGGGGGTTTTCCCCGACCATCTGGCAAAAACAGGACGAACAGAATTGCTCGGTGTTCTTAAGAAAAACGGCTTCAACTGCGTGGCTCTTTCGATGAACGATACAAAGTATGGTGCCGTTGAAACTTACGAGGATGCCAAGAAATGTGCTGCTCTCTTTGCCAAGAACGCCGACAGTGTCGATGGTATTATTGTGGCGCTACCTAACTTCGGCGATGAGAAGGGCGTAGCCGAGTCAATCAAGCGCTGCGGCCTTGATGTGCCGGTTCTGATTCAAGCTGAACCTGATACGTCCGGCAAAATGAGCATCGCAGACAGACGCGATTCCTTCTGCGGCAAAATCAGTGTATGCAATAATCTCAGGCAGGCCGGCATCCCTTACACGCTGACAAAATCACATACCCGCAAAGTTACCTCAGCCGAATTCAAGGAAGACCTGGAAAACTTCGCTTCGGTGTGCAGAATTATCAGGGGTCTCAAGAATGCCAGATTCGGAGCAATCGGCGCCAGGACCGGCGCATTTAACACCGTTCGCTACAGCGAGAAACTGCTCGAACTTACAGGCATTGCAGTCGAGACAATAGATTTGTCTGAGATACTCGGAAAGGTCGCGCTGCTCGCCGATAATGACAAAGCTGTGCGGAACAAATTGAATGCTATCAAGAAATATATTCCAACTGATTCGGTTCCTGACGATAAGCTTTTGAAGATGGCAAAATTCGGCTATGTGGTGGACTGGTGGATAAAGGATATGGAGCTTAACGGCACCGCCATTCAGTGCTGGACAAGTCTTCAGGAATTCTTCGGAATAGTTCCCTGCACGCTTATGGGTATGATGAGTGAAACCTTGGTACCGAGTGCCTGTGAAGTTGATATTATGGGCCTGCTGGGGATGTATATTCTCCAGCTCGCTTCGGGCAGGCCAAGCGCGATTCTGGATTGGAACAATAACTACGGCGCAGACCCTGATAAGTGCGTATTGTTTCATTGCAGCAATTTGCCCAAATCGTTCTTCAAAAATGCAAAAATGGATTACCAGGAGATTATTGCAGGGACTGTAGGCAAAGAAAGTACCTACGGCGCAACCATTGGAAGAATCATCCCCGGCAGAGCCACCTTCTGCAGAACTACAACTGATGATGCTGACGGAATAATAAGTGCCTATGCAGGCGAAGGAGAATTTACGAATGATAAGCTCGAAACCTTCGGCGGATACGGCGTAATGAAGATACCGAATCTGCAGATTCTTCTACAGTATATTTGCAGGGCCGGTTTCGAGCATCACGTTGCCGTAAGCCTATCGCAAAAGGCTGACGCAATAGCGGAGGCCCTCGATACTTATATGGGCTGGGAAGTCTATCGGCACAGATAATAGCTGGCAGGCCATTGTGTAGTCTCCCATGCAAAAAAGCCGGCGGGGAAACCGCTGTAAAGTATGTAAACAAGGACCTCGCCGTATAAGGAAGACCCTCGTAGGTAACTGGGCCGCAGGAACTTATGGAAATCGGGGTGACTGGATTCGAACCAGCGGCCTCTTGGTCCCAAACCAAGCGCTCTTGCCAAGCTGAGCTACACCCCGCAAAGAAAAACTAAGCTTCTCTGCCCATAATTCTACACGACAAAGCCCGGTATTACAACAAAATCGTTGCCTATACTATCGACGACTGGATTGTTTTCACCTGTCAGTTTTCAGCTCAATGCCCTTTTCCGCTGTGAAAAATATCTTGCATGTTCACGCCGTCTGAAGTACAATGTTGTTGAGGTTGTTTTTCAAGCAAAAGGGCGGCATATATGAAGGGCAAAATGAAAATACATGGATTCGACAGGCTCACCACAAAATGGCTTTTGGCCGTAGTCATTGTCGTTAGCTTGTCGGTCGTGCTCTTGCTATGTGGTCAATCGGGTTTACCTGCTGCCGCTTGGGCCCAGCCACAGCCTCCGGAAAACGGGCAGATTTTAGTGATTCCGATTCAGCTCGACCGCAGCAGCTATGGGCTGGCAATGGTCGATACGGTCGGCCAAACCCTGTGGGTCTATCAGTTAAACAGCACAGGCCCGGTTTACAATCGGCTGCAATTACTGGCTGCAAGAAGCTGGCGATACGACAGACTGCTTCAACAGTACAACACAGCCGACCCGAAACCACAGCAGGTGAAAATGCTCCTGGAAGGTTTTGCCGCCCGGTTAGAAGAGCCGGAAAGGCAAAACAGGCAGGATTTAAACCAACCTGTTTTCCAAACACCCGAACCAAACTCTTCTGAGTCGGATGGAAACCGGTAAGATAAAGATTTTTAACGTTCCCTGGAAGGTCGCAAAAAGTAGTAATGGTGTTGAACAGCTTGCAGGAGGATACAAATCATGGCTGGTATGTTCTATTCATTAAAAGAGGCTGCCGAAAAACTCCATAAGACGGAAGAAGAAGTAAAAGAAATAGTCAAACAGGGCAAACTCCGCGAGTTTCGTGATGGCCCCAATCTGCTTTTCAAAATCGATGAAGTTGAGGCGTTGATGTCTGATGTCGGTATTACGGCCTTTGGAAAGCCTCCTGTCCAGTCTCAGGCCAAGGCTGACACCGATGAGGTATTACTGGCACCTGAGCCTGCTGAAACCACTTCCGAAGAAAAGAGTGAGCTTACGGATGCTGATACCATCTTGGCCCCGGGAGAAACTGATGTCCTCGGAGAGACAGGCGCCGTCAGTGAAACCGCGGAAGATACCGTCAGCCGGGCCGAGACCGGGCCCGGCGAAACGTCCCTCGTTTCGCCGGACAAAACATCGGCGGACTCCTCTGCTGATGCTTCTCTCGAGAAAATCGAGAAAGATGTGAGCCTCGACAGCTTCGGCAGTGGCTCCGGATTGTTAGACCTTTCGCTGCAGGCTGATGATACTTCCCTCGGTGGAATTCTTGATGAAATTTACGCGCCTGAAGGTGAAGAGCAAGCCCAGCCTGCGGAGCCTGCCTCGGCAATGGACATGGCTGCCGAGACCGAGCAAATACTCTCCGAACAAACTTTTGATACCTCTCAGCCCGCTGTTGTGACACCAGGGGCTGCTATCTATCTCGAGCCGAAGCCCGATGTCCTCAGTAACGCCTTTGGTCTTATGCTATTTTTGCCTCTATTGGCTGTTTTTTATACCGCAGCGATAGCGATTGCGGCTTTTGGCGGCACAACTCCCACGATTCTGGCAAAAATCCAGGGCATAATCTGGTATGTGTTGATTGGTCTTGCGGTGGCGGCCGGCATGGTGGTCGGTGTCGCTTATATGCTCACCGCAGGTGCCGCAAAAGCCTCGGCAAAGCCCAAAGCGGAAAAGCAAAAAGTCGAAAAAGAAAAAAAGCCGAAGAAAGAAAAAGAACCCAAAAAAGGAAAAAAGCCAAAAGCTTAAAAAAACCTCTCGTCATCCACTATTTACCCTCAGGTCGGCGTGGGATTTTGCCCTCCATATTTTTCAACTTTATTCTTGACGGACAAATCAAAATTGGTTCTATTTGTGTAAACGCTCAGAGAGTGTAAAAGTAACCTTGCTATGATTGATTGCTGATGAAAAGGTTACCCAGTTTATAGGACAATTAAAATTTTGTTTGTCTCGGTTTTCTTGGAAAGGACTGAACCATGCAAAGCGTCAAACTCTCAACAATTTTTCTCACATGCGCTGCTGTTGCGTTGATGGCCGGCTGTGCGGACGAGTGCAAGGACCTTAAAGTTCGAAACGCAACTCAGGACAAGCTCATAAATGAGCTTAGAAGCGAAGTGCAGACTACAAAGCTGAATCTCAGCCAACTGGAAAGGCAGCTTAACGCCGCTAAGGAAATCGGCGGTGTTGAGCAGGACGCCCTTAAACAGAAGGCTGCTGCGATGGAAGAAGACCTCACAAAGAAAAAGGCTTTAATCGCCTCGATGCAGCAGCGGCTGCTTTTTGGCGGAGCCCTGTTGCCGGTCGAGCTCAACACTATGCTCGAGGACTTTGCCAAGAACCGCGAAATGGTTACATACGATGCTGAGCAGGGCGTACTCAGGTTTAAGAGCGATTTACTTTTCGAACGCGGAAGTGATGAGATGGCTTCCGCAGCCGGCGATGTGATTAAGGGGCTTTGCGAAATACTGAATTCCGAACAGGGCAAAAATTTCGATATTGTTATCGCCGGTCACACCGACGATATGCGAATCAGCAGAGCCGAAACACGCCGCATACATCCAACCAACTGGCATCTTTCCGCGCACAGGGCAATCTCGGTGCTGAATCTTATGGAAAATAACAAAATTGTCCCTGAGCGAATGAGTGTCCGTGGTTTCGGTGAGTATCGGCCGATTGCGCCGAACGAGCCAAGCAATAAGGGCAACCCACAAAACAGACGCGTTGAGATTCACATCGTTCCTAAAGGACTATAGCCGATTCGCCGATTGGTGGCACGAAAACAGATAAACTGAGCAGCCCGATAGAGAAATGCCCGAGCGCACCTTAATTATTATTAAGCCCGATGGTATCCAGCGGCACTTGGCCGGTGAGATAATCACGCGATTCGAAAAGAGGGGGTTTAAGCTCGTCGCAGCAAAATTTATGAAAATCTCCGAGGACCTCGCCCGCCGACTTTATGCTGTCCACAAAGGCAAAAGCTTTTATGAAGGCCTTGTGAAGTATCTACCTTCTGCACCGACACTTGTAATGGTCTGGGAAGCTGAAGGCGTCATAGATATGGTACGCAAAATGATGGGGGCGACCTTTGGTTATGATGCTCAGCCCGGCACCATTCGCGGCGATTTGAGCTGTTCAAAAGGATACAACCTCATTCACGGCTCAGATTCTCCTGCGTCAGCCGAAAAGGAAATCAGCCTCTTTTTCACCCCAAAGGAAATTATTGACTACGAATTTGCCGATGCTGCCTGGCTGTATGGCAAAAACGACTAACAGGGCCCGCAGGGTAAATTTAGGACTGGTACTATCCAGAATTGTAAAAATGGGGGGTGTTAAGCTGTAACGATTGGGTTCGACAAGCTCACTACAGGTTGGGTTTGATTGGGTTTGTTTTTCCATTGTTAAAAGTCCTGATTTATTGTCATAATACCTTGTCAAATAGGGGTTTAAGTTTAATTTTGGCTTTTTGGAAATTGGGTTTGTTTCGCATAATTTGTTATTTTTGATTGATTGAGTCTCGCCGAAGGCGGAGAGGATTAGCGAATTAGAGAATTGGTGAATTAGGAATTGGGGTTTGTAGTTCATTGTTCGTAGCCTCCTAAAGGGTTTACATTTCAATAGAAAGACTCCCTCCCATAGTTTGGGCGAACATGTGCATTTGGTCGAAAATTCGGGCAATTTTGGGATGGTCAAAATTTGTAAGTGCTTATGTGAAAAGAGATAAAAAAATATTGAAAAAATGGATTTTAGGGGTCTGGGTACCAACGATTTTGATTGAAGGCGTTAATGAGTGGATGAGTAGATGTGTGGATGAGGGTGTGGAGCATTTTTGGTTTGACGGATTGGGAGGATTTGGGTATTTTGGAGTAAGATGAAAAGGGTTGCCCCGCAAAGCGTCTTTCGATGCCCTGCGGGGCAGCGCCCGCGCGACTTGCGCTTGTTATGGCAAGCACGCAGACGCGGATCAGTTACAATCCACCGCTATTATGGAATAAGCGGGAAAAATGTCAAGAGGGAAATTCTAAATTTCCCGGAGGGACGCTATGGCATCTTATACGCTGGGGCTGGATATCGGGTCAAACAGCATTGGCTGGGCTTTGGTAGAAACAAAGAAAAAGCCATCAATAGTTGGTATCGGGGTGAGGGTGTTTCCGGAAGGAGTAGACAGAGGCACGAAGGGGCTGGAGAAGTCGAAGAATGCTACTCGGCGGGAGGCACGGGGCGCAAGACGAACTCACCAAAGACGCAATCTCAGAAAACAACAACTATTGAGCGTGCTTCGACTCAATGGGCTATTACCAAACGATGATTCGCAACTTATATCATTATTTCATACCAGCCCATACGAGTTACGAAAAAAAGGACTGGATGAAAAGCTGGGATTATTTGAATTTGGACGAGTTCTATACCACATAAGTCAGCGGCGGGGGTTCAAGAGTAACCGGAAAAGCGGGAAAGCCAGAGAGGACGGTGTTGTTACAAAAAACGCTAATGCGCTGCAGGCGGAAATGGATAACAAGGGGTGTCGAACAATTGGCGAGTATTTTGCGGGACTAAATTCAGAGGAGCAGCGGATACGCGGGCGGTACACATTCCGGTCAATGTACGAGAAAGAATTTGACCTGCTGTGGGTAAAGCAGAGTAAGTTTTATCCGGAGGTGTTGACTGAGGAACTTCGAAAAAAGATAAAGGACGAGATTATATTCTTCCAGAGGCCGTTGAAGCCAACAGATGATTTGATAGGCGAGTGCGAACTGGAACTAGGGGAGAAAAGATGTCCGCGCGGGGACTGGTATGCGAGAAGGTTTCGGATTCTGCAAGACGTGAACAATTTACTTATTCAGAATCCTGATGGGTCAGAAAGTAAGCTAACAGACGGCCAAAGGAAGATGCTGCTTGAGAAGCTCGGGCAAAAAAAGGAATTGCCATACAACAAGATTCGTGAACTGCTGGGCTTATTAGAGACACAACAATTTAATCTTGAACAGGGCGGCAAGGTGAAAAATCTCAAAGGCGACGGATTTGCAGCGGCAATGCGAAGCAAAAAATTATTCGGGCCAGCCGTCTGGGGCAAAATGGTTGATGTTGAGAAGATTAAACTAAACGAGTGGCTTGTTGAACTTGAAGACGATGAACTCGGAGAAAAGCTGGCAAATGAGTACAAATTAAACAAGGGACAAATAGAGGCAGCTTTGAAAGTTGAATTGCTACGCGGATATATGAGTTTTTCACGAAAAGCGATTATGAAGCTGTTGCCTTTTATGGAAGAGGGGTGTCTTACTTCGGAAGCAATTGAAAAAGCAGGGTACAGGCGCGATGACAGGGACGCTGGACAGGCAGTTGAAACACTACCCTTGCCTCCGGATTTAAGAAATCCGATAGTGCAAAAGGCATTATTCGAAGTTCGAAAGGTCGTTAACGCAATAGTGCGTGAATACGGCAAGCCGGGGAAGATAAAAATTGAAATGGCAAGGGATGTTCACGGCAGCAGACGGCAACGAGAGGAACTACACTGGAAGATGTTGGAAAATGAAAAGAGAAATAAAGAGGTGAGAGAAAAACTAATCAACGACATAAAAATTACAAGGCCGAGCCGTGATGACATTATAAAATACAAACTCTGGGAAGAGTGCGGCAGAAAATGTCCGTATACCGGCAAGAGCATTTCGCAAACAGCGTTATTCGGAGAACACCCGGAATTTCAGATTGAACATATTTTGCCTTATGACCGTTCGCTGGACGACAGTTATATGAACAAGACGCTGTGCGAAGTGCATGAAAATATTCATGTCAAAAAAGGCCAAACACCTTATGAAGCATACAGTCATACCCCTGAAAAATACGAGCAGCTAAAACAAAATATAAGGGTTTTGCCGTGGCCAAAACGCCAAAAGTTTCTGCAAAAAGAGATAGACCTCGACCAGCATATCGCCAGAGAACTTAACGATACAAGATATATATGCAGAGAAACTGTAAGTTATCTCAAACAGCTTGGAATTTATGTACGAGGAACCAGAGGCAAAACCACTGCGGAATTACGGCACCAATGGGGATTGGACGGAATTTTTGATGAGCTTGGTACAAGACGAGATGACGACCACCGCAGGCACGCCGTTGATGCGGCTGTTGTGGCAGTTACTGAAAATGAACATTTGCGCCGCCTTGCAAAAAGCAAATATGCTGTTAGCGGCGCGTTATTTGACCCGCCTTGGCTGGATTTCAGAGAAGAGTTTCGGGAGAACGTAAAACA
>Ga0315293_10006116_pt1 | contig 11285 bp, 11 predicted proteins | sample YL17G13_20_MG_FD_203071 | JGI IMG/M metagenome (GOLD analysis project Ga0315293, IMG submission 203071) | Sediment microbial communities from Yellowstone Lake, YNP, Wyoming, USA - YL17G13_20 | ecosystem: Environmental > Aquatic > Freshwater > Lake > Sediment | place: USA: Wyoming | collected... | reverse complement strand
TCGCCCGCCTGACCGTAATCAAGCAACTTCTTGAACATCTCAACGCCCGTAACAACCCGCTTGAACGTGTCGCGAATCCCGACGATCTCCACCTCCTCGCCAACCTTGATCTGGCCGCGATCCACTCTGCCCGTAACAACCGTGCCGCGGCCGCTGATCGAAAAAACGTCCTCGAGAGGCATCAGAAACGGTTTGTCAATATCGCGGGCCGGAATTGGTATGTAACTGTCAACCGCTTCCATAAGGTCGAAGATGCACTTGCTCGCAGGGTCGGCCTTTTCGCCGGTGCCCTTCTCCAAAGCCTGCAGAGCAGAGCCGCGAATGATCGGTATCGCGTCACCGGGAAATTCATGCTTGGTCAGCAATTCCCGAACCTCCAACTCAACCAGGTCCAGCAACTCCGGATCATCAACCATATCAACCTTGTTCAGAAACACGACTATGTACGGAACGCCAACCTGGCGAGCGAGAAGAATATGCTCGCTCGTCTGAGGCATCGGGCCGTCAGCCGCGCTCACAACAAGTATCGCTCCGTCCATCTGGGCAGCGCCCGTGATCATGTTCTTGATGTAGTCCGCGTGGCCGGGGCAGTCAACGTGAGCGTAATGACGCTTTTCCGTCTGGTACTCAACATGCGCCGTCGCTATCGTGATCCCGCGCTCTTTCTCTTCCGGAGCCTTGTCTATCTGGTCAAACGCCACAAACGCGTTCCCAGATATCGCTTTCGCCAATACCTTCGTTATCGCTGCCGTCAGCGTCGTCTTCCCATGATCCACGTGACCTATCGTGCCTACATTCACATGCGGCTTGGACCGATTAAATTTCTCTTTCGCCATATGTCCTCCTGTTCTTCGCCTTCAAAAGGAATAATGGAGCCCACGATGAGACTCGAACTCATGACCCCTTCCTTACCAAGGAAGTGCTCTGCCACCTGAGCTACGTGGGCATGGAGCGGGAAACGGGGATCGAACCCGCAACCCTCAGCTTGGAAGGCTGATGCTCTAGCCAATTGAGCTATTCCCGCGTGCTCAAAAAATGGTGGGGAGGGGAGGATTCGAACCTCCGAAGCCATTTGGCGACAGATTTACAGTCTGTTCCCTTTGACCGCTCGGGAACCTCCCCGAATAATCAAATATCAAATCCTGGAGCTGGCGAGAGGAATTGAACCCCCGACCCGCTGATTACAAATCAGCTGCTCTACCGACTGAGCTACGCCAGCGGAAAGCAAGAATGATACCACAATGAGATCATTCATGCAATAAATCCAGTTGTTTTTTAGACAAAAATCCACCTTGCGTTTTTCAAAACAGCAAAAAAAAATACGGTGTTTTTCCGTAAAAAGCGCTGGATTCGCCCCTGGCTTCTGCCAACGCATCGAGAACGGCAAATATACCAAAAACTTTTGCAGTTTCAAGCTAAATTTCAAAAAGAAATTGATTGAAGTGCAATTTTTTTTCAGTCCAAATGTATTCCTTACGGCGCAATTCTTCCCGATTCCGCCTTCTTCACTGAAGGGCATTTTCGTATAATATTTTTAACGCTCTGCGAATATCTTTGCGTATCTGAATTCTTAAAAGGTTGACCGAATCGAATCTTCTCTCATCCCTCATCCTCTGAACGAAATGCAGCCTTACATATTTTCCATAGAGATCCATTTCCACTTCCATCAAATTGCTTTCGATTGAAAGATAGCTGCCGCCGAATGTGGGACGGACGCCGATGTTCGTGACTGAATCGTATCTCTTCCCTTCCGTTTCGAGGTATGTGGCATAAACGCCTTGAGGCGGAATCAATTCGTTTTCAGCAAGAATATTCGCAGTCGGGACATGCATCTCCCTGCCTCTTCCCTCGCCGCGGATAACCTTGCCATCCACGAAATAGAACCTGCCGAGAAAGTTCGCGACGTTCTTCATTTTTCCCATTTTTATCAGATCGCGTATATGAGTGCTGGATACCTGCCTCTTTCCATAGACGACCGGCGGGACGAGGGCAACCTCGAATCCGAAATCTTCCCCGAACTTTTTCATAAGTTTATGATCGCCGATTGCACTCCTGCCGAAAGAGAAATCTGTCCCAAGGACGAGCGTGTGTATACCGATCTTCCCGACAAGGACATCTTTTACGAATTCCTCAGGTCCGCGGATGGAGAATCCGCTGGAGAATTTTTGAACGAAAAGGATTTCCAACCCGGCTTTTTCGAGAAGTTCCCTTTTCTGTCCGGGCGTGGTAATCAATTCGATCCGTTCCTGCGGCAATAGGATTTTTTTAGGGTGGGGCTCGAAGGTAAGAGCGGCCGCCGTTCCTTTGAAGGCGGATGCCCTTTCAAGCACTTTCCCGATAAGCCCAAGATGGCCCAGATGAACGCCGTCGAACTTGCCGATGGTTAAAACCGGTTTCTCGAACTTATAATCTATATCATTAAAATCTCTGATTATCTTCATAGATCGAATTCCGTAATCAAGCCGTCGTATGCAGGTTTCATCCCTTCCGGCAACGCCTTTTCCATTTCTTCATGTTCCACCCAATGCGAGATATGTGTGAAATATGTCCGCTCAGCCCCGATCCGCTTTGCCGTCTCCACCGCCTGGTCCACGTTCAGATGTTTTGGATGCGGTTTATATCTTAAAGCCGAGAGGACAAGGATATCTAACCCCCGCAGAAGTCTCAACGATTTTTCAGGAATTGCGCTCACATCGGTCAGATACGCCAGGCTTCCGATTCTGTATCCGAGAATTTTTATCTCCCCGTGATTGACCGGTACGGGCACAATATTTATATCCCCGATCTCGAACGATTCGCTCCAAACAGGGATCAATTCCATTTTAGGGAAGCCTCCTTTGGAGGGTTGGCTTGTGAAAGCATAGCTGTAGACCTTTTTAACTTCCGCCAGTGATTTCTTCGGGGTATAGACTGGGATACTTTGATTCTGGTGATAATTGTAAACCCGCAGGTCGTCCAATCCGAAGATATGGTCCGCATGATGGTGGGTCAACACGACAGCTTCCACTTTTTTTATATTATATTTAAGAGCCTGCTGCCTTAGGTCGGTCGAAGCATCTATTAGAATGATCGAACCATTTCCCGGCATAACAGCCGCTCCGCAGCGGAGTCTTTTATTTCTCGGATTTTCCGATTTGCATACCTTGCAGCTACATCCGATCATAGGCGTTCCGATCGAAGTGCCCGTGCCGAGAAAAAGAAATTTTGCTTGCATATTCAATAAATCCGTCAAAGACAACAGCTGGATAACATTATAAACGGAAAAACCGGAAATGGGAAAAAATGAAATTAGATTGAAAAAAAGTACCGGCAGGTGGGGCGACCTGCCGGCGGGGTAAGTAAGGAGGTAATATGTTAATTCATTTCCGTGGCACTTATATAATAAGCAATTCATATGCCAACAAATTATAGCGACAGAAACAATGCCTGGATATATGTCCTTATAAATCAATATGTTACGCTCCCTAATAAGAGCCAATAATAATGTATGTGGCAGAATTGCGTCAATTTGTCCTCTTTTTTCCACTCTGCCACAATGACAGGCATTCCACCGGGCAAATTATTCATCTCCGTCAGCTCTTTCTTCCTAATCACCTTTGACATCGGAATAAAGAGATGTTAATTTAACATCCCTCGGGGCGTAGCGCAGTCTGGTAGCGCGCCTGGTTCGGGACCAGGAAGTCGGAGGTTCAAATCCTCTCGCCCCGACCATAATATCCCTTAGAAGAGAAGGATAAAATGCAGAAGATTATACGCACGATTCTGTTAATAATTCTTATCGCAAGCATTATTTCGTTAAGCAGCATTGCAGCTGCAAAAGAAAAGACCGGGATAGATTTGAAGGGATTCGATGTCTGGGTTGAAAAGGTTATGAAGGATTGGAAGGTTCCCGGACTTGCGGTTGTGGTCGTGAAAGATGGAAAGACAGCATTCGCCAAAGGGTACGGTTTCAGGGACGTTGAGAAGAAACTGCCAGTAACGCCTGACACGCTGTTCGCCATCGGATCGTCTTCGAAGGCCTTCACCGCAACCACGCTCGGAATCCTCGTTGACCAGGGAAAGCTGGATTGGTGGAAACCCGTGCGGGACTACTTACCGGACTTCAAGCTGTACAATCAATTTGCCACTGAGAACATGACCCTCATAGATCTGCTTTCTCACAGGTCCGGCCTTCCGAGGCATGATCTCATGTGGTACGGTTCATCCGCCAGCCGGAAGGAACTCTATGACAGGCTTAGATATCTTAAACCGAGCGCCGGTTTTCGGGAGACATGGCAATACCAGAACCTGATGTTCATGACTGGAGGCTATCTTACAGAAAAAATTCTCGGTATAACCTGGGAAGACGCCGTCAAAAAACTGCTCTTCGAACCCCTTGGTATGTCCGCGAGCAATTTTTCCGTAGAGGTTATGAAAAAGGTAGATGATTTCGCCCTGCCTTATCGTGAAGACAAAGAAGAAAAAATTGTCCTGTTACCGTTCCGAAATATTGACAATATAGGACCGGCAGGGTCCATCAATTCGAGCGTCAATGATCTCTCGAAATGGTTGTTGCTGAACCTGAACAAGGGCAAAGCGGGGGACATACAGATTATTTCCGAATCATCACTCGCGGTGATACACAGCCCTCAGATGCTTATGCAGAGTTCGCCGGTGCTCGAGGCTGTCTTTTCCCCGGGGTTCAACGCTTACGGTCTGGGCTGGATGATCAGCACATACCGTGATCATCGCATAATCCATCACGGCGGCAATATTGACGGCTTCTCTGCGCTGATAATATTCGCCCCGAACGACAAAACCGGAATAGCTGTGCTGACGAATCTCAACGGGAACGTGGCAACATTTATCGTTTCGATAAATCTTTATGAGCGAATTTTCGGTCTGTCGAAGACGGATTGGAACAAACGCGCATTGGAGATGATTGCAAAGAACAAGGCGGAGGTGGAGAAGAAAAAAACTGAGCCTGACAAGGATCGTAAAGAGAGTACACACCCATCGCATCCGATAGAGGAATATGCGGGAGAGTTTGAAAATCCGGGTTATGGAGTAATGGCGATCGCATTGAAAGACGGAAAACTTACGGGAACATACAATGGCATTGCATTCGATATCGAGCATTACCATTACGATGTGTTCAGGCTCAGCGGCGAGGATTTCGACGAGCCGTTGAAAGCTGCTTTTTATACGGATATCAAGGGAAACATATTCGCGATCGAAGCCTCATTGGAGGATAGCGTTGATCCCATCAGGTTCACAAGGCTGCCCGAACGCTCGATGATGAAAAAGGAATTCCTTCAAAAATTCGCCGGTAAATATGAATTAATGGGAATAGTAGTTGCGATAACATTAAAGAGCGAAAATACACTCATCGTCATCATTCCCGGTCAGCCGGAATATGAACTTGTTCCATATAAAGGGACGGAATTCAATCTTAAAGACCTCCAGGGATATAGCGTGGAATTCACCGAAGAAAATGGTAAGATTGCAAAGCTTGTATTCAAACAGCCAAATGGGAACTTCGAGGCGAAGAGAATAGAATAGATTCAATCTCTGTTAAAACGAAGGACGGCGGTTATCGCCGTCCTTTTTTTATTTCATGGAAAAACCAGTTACCTTCAGGCAATCAGGAAGACCGCTTTTCCCCCCGCTTGGAAATGATGCTGTCCAACCCGATCCGCGGTTTGTTATTAAACAAAATAAGCAGCGTAAGAACCAGGATATAAAATGTAATATTCCTGTTCTGGAAATTCACGTCCGTCATATATGCCTGTTTCCTGAAGCATCCGCAATAGATATAAACCTCTCTCCAGATATTGATCTGCAGCGCCGCGAGAAATGTTAAAACCAGCCCCGATGCAAGAAGCGCGGAGGCCCTGGTGAAGAGCCCGAGCATAATCCCGATGCCGGCAAAAAGTTCGGCCCAGCTCAAGAACACAGCTAAAATATTCACCAAGCCGTCGGGCACGAGGCGGAACTGGTATATGACCTCAGCCCACTCCGCAGGATCGGCGATTTTATAGAGACTGAAATAGATGAGCAGAAAGCCGATGGTTATTCTCAATAAAAGCTGGATCGCAGGATGGTTCAGGATCGAGAATTTCTTCAGGAAACTTCTGACCGCTCCGCCTGTTTTATTTGCCATTTTCATCGCCTCCGTCGAGAGGAAGCCCGGCGGCTTTCCATTTCGCCAATCCCCCGAACAAGATCCTGACGTTTTGAAAATTGTAGTTTTGGTAGTAGTCCGCTGAGCGCAAGGGAGCGATATCTTTTTCATCGGAGCCATAAAATATCAGGGCATCCGAAAGACGGATTTTATCGGCGATCAGGCCATACGCCCGCTCCATATAAAAGTATGGAGCGTTCAGTGCCCGGGGAATGTGCCCTGCAAGGTAATCTTTCTTGTCACGCGCGTCAATGAAGACCGCATCGCCGTTTTCAAACGCGGTGACCACATCGTTGAAATTCACAATTGCGCGGTGATCTTTCGATATGTCAATATCACTGGCAAAACTTCCAAACGGGTTGATGCCCGTCCCAAAAATCAGGTTGAAAACAATTCCCGCGGCCAGCGCGGAAAACGCAATGAAAAGGGTTTGTTTCAGGATTTTCATACTCAATACCTTTTTCTTATTATAACCGAAGGCTGTTTATTGATAAACAGTATCAGGCGCCGAAAAAGCCGGTATTACAGGATTTTTTCCATGTTTATGCCGAATTTTTTCACGCGATACCGCAGCTTGTCCCTGGGAATCGAGAGGAGTCTCGCGGCTTTCGATACATTCCCGCCTGTCCTTTTCAGAGCCTGCTCGATCAGGCTTTTTTCGAGGCGGGATAAATCCAACCCTTCATTCGGAAGAGCGAAGTTTTCCCTGAGAGTCGTGATCTGGCCCTTCTCCGGCCGAAGCAAAGAATCGGGCAGATTTTCGATCTTGAGGAAATCGCCGTCGGAGAGGAGCACTGCCCGCTCCACGACATTGCGGAGCTCTCTCAGATTGCCGGGCCAATGATAGTCCCTCAATATCTGCATCATCGGAGGCTTTGTGCCTTTTATCTTTCTTCCGAGTTCTGTGTTGAATTTTTTAATAAAGAAGTCTATCAGCATCGGAATATCTTCCTTACGGTCCCGCAGGGGAGGAATATGAACCGGAATGACATTCAACCGGTAATATAAATCCTCTCTGAACCTTCCAATCTTAACGAGTTCTTCGAGGTTGCGGTTCGTGGCCGCGATTATCCTCGTATCCACTTTCATATCAACCACACCGCCGACCTTACGGAACGTTTTTTCTTCTATCACCTTCAGGATTTTAACCTGCAGGGAGAGGTTCATATCTCCGATTTCATCCATAAAGAGCGTGCCGTTGTCCGCCATCTCCAGCAGTCCGATTTTTTCACTCACGGCATCCGTAAAAGCCCCCCTTTTGTGCCCCATCAATTCGCTTTCCAGGAGATTCTCGCTTATGGCCGAACATGCGACATTCACGAAGGGCCTGTCTTTCCTGGATGAGTTGTCATGGATCAACCTCGCAACGAGCGTCTTGCCCGTTCCGCTCTCGCCCGTCAGCAATACTGTGGTCTGATCGTTCGAAGAAACTTTTTCAACAAGCTCAAGAACTTTTCGTATGGCGGGCCCTCTTCCGATGAATTGCTCGGTGCTGTCCTTGTCGTGGAGGCGCGTCTGGAGGTAGGTTATTTCCCGCTCCATGCTGAAACGTTCCATAACCCGCTCGATGCAGATATTCAGCTCCACGGGGTCAATAGGCTTTTTCAGGTAATCCTCGGCTCCGAGTTTCATCGCTTTTACCGCGGATTCGACGGAATGGTAGCCTGTTAGGATAATCGTCGGCGTCGTAATACCGCTTTTTTGAATATGATCGAGGACTTCCAGGCCGTTTATATCGGGCAGGTTCAGATCGAGGATGGCAAGGTTGAAATCGTTTGCGGCAAGTATCTCGATCCCTTCCCTGCCGGTATTTGCGGTGGTCATATCGTAGGCTTCGAAATACAGCTTCAGGCTCGCGCGAAGCTGCATATCATCTTCGATTAATAATATCTTCAGCTTTTTCATTCAGCCTCGGATGATCTTTTAGCGCAGGGCAATATTTTATACTCAAAATCGGTAAATTCCAACAGGAAGAATATAGAGCGAAGCGCGTGCGTTCATCAGGCAATCCCGCCCGACGCTTTTCGGAAGCTGTTGCAATGAATATGCGCCCATCGCAGCGGCTCCGGAATCCTGTAGCGCCCGACCAATGTTTTAACTATATCAAGGGAAGACAGCAGGTCTATCATATTTCCGGGAGACACGAAAACAGGTTTGACGTTCGCGCGTGACCTGAGCGCCGCCCCGACTATTTCGCCTCTATATACAAGCGGCGCGTGTTCGAATTTTTCCATCCCTGGGGGTTCGTATTCACCCACGAGCCTTTTCTTCGCGCATCCTATAGTCGGGACGTCCACCATCAAACCGAGGTGGGACGCGATCCCCAGTCCGCGCGGATGACATATCCCATGCCCGTCCACGATGATGACATCAGCGGCGCATCCGATCTTTTCAAGCGCTCGCACGATAACGGGCAGCTCTCGGAACGCGAGGAATCCGGGAATGTAAGGGAATAATGCCGTTCCGCTTTCCGCCCCGACCTCGACAATCCGCCCCGTAACTGCATTCCAGGCGACTGCGGCGGCGAACACCCGGTCGGAGCCTGCAGCCGAGGACACATCTACCCCGACCGCGATTTCTATCTTCTCTTTGAAAGGGATAAATTTGAGATTGCGTCTCAGTTCGGACTGGACTTCCATCGCCTGTTTCGAGGTCAGGTTCCAGTCATGAAGAGCGCGTATTTTCATGATCGCTTCAATGGCATCGTTCGGAGCGTTCCAGGAGAGCCCGGTCTATCCAATCCGCAATCGCAGTCAACGCCTCGATACCCTTCGCATCAACCGGCTCGGACGGGCTTGTATATCCGAGGTTATGATCCACCCCTTCGAAGAGGAGCAGCTCCGAACCCGGAGGCGCGGCTTCGTGCATCGCCTTTGCCTCCGAAACAGAGATCTTGTCGTCCAAAACCCCCTGCACAAAAAGAATTTTTTTGGCCGAGGATTTCAGAACGTGAAATACATCATAACGTCCGGGATTTTCGATGAGCTGCTTCCAATATTCATTACTCACCCTGATATTTATCTTCGTGCCCGGAATCGTTTTCTCCTGAAATCCCCGCTCGATGATTTCGTAAGCCTTTTCTTTCGGTATCCTCAATAAATCCGACGTCCCGTTCACCGTCACAAGCGCCGTCACGGAAGGCTCCCCGGCCGAGGACAATATCCCTATCGCTCCACCCTTGCTGTGTCCGACGGGAAAAACCGGCAGACCGGATAAATCCGGCAAGCCCGGTAGCTCATTCTCCTTCAGCGCCTTGAAAATCCTAGCCACATCCGAAAGATCGCGCTCGATGGTCATATTCTTGAGGTTTGCCAGGCCGGAATACGGCTTTCCGTTTTCGCCCACTCCGCCGGTGCTGTGATTGAATAAAATGACGGCGTAACCCCTCCCTGCAAGTATTTTCGCCAGGCTGGGATAAAAGCCCCATTCCGTATATCCGAGGAAACCGGGGATTATCATGACGATGCCGCGAAAAGCCGGATCTGAAGCTTCCGGTAAAAGAATCTTTCCCCGGACCGTCAAACCCGGAAGATCATTCTCGATGGGCAGCGCGAAATTCAGATATTCAGTGCGATCTTTCATCGAGATGGATTATAGCAGGATGACTTTCGCGTATCAATTGACGCGAACGGTTGCCATTGATTTTTTGTGGATATTTTATTAACTTGTTTCCGGGTTTTCCAGTGTGATATAATTCGTCGAGGTCAACGGAAGCGAAATGCACATATATAAGTTTAATCCGAAAACCGGTCTCACCGAGATTGAGAGCAAGTTTGACGGCAGGGCGATCAATAAGAAACCGGGCTTCATGTGGATGGACGTCGCGGACCCAAGCGCGGACGATCTTCGGGATATGGCAAAGCTAGCGGGCCTTCTGCCCGGGACCCTCGAGGTCATAATGGACCAGCATCAACCTCCCATCATCGAAACGCAGGAGAAACTCACGGCGTTTGTTCTGCATATCCCTTCGATATCTGCAAATCAGCAGGTTTACACAGTCAAACCGTTGATTTTTCTCATCGGCGCCGGATTTATCACTACTATCCGGTATCATGATTACGGCTGGATACCCGCCCTTAAAAACAGCCTCGCGAAAAACCCGAAAGAGATCGGGGACAATCCGTATATGCTTTTCTATCGCGCCGTAAGACGGATCATCAAGGATATCCGGGCGATAATCAACGGATGGGAAACGGCCATGTCCGATTTCTCCCCCGGCAATATATCCGAAACGGAAGATATAAGCCTCGTCAGGTTGTTCAAGATAAAAGCCGCCGCGGAAGAGCTCTACAGTCATCTTCTCGACTCATCGGAGATTTTCGATTTCATATCGGACAAGCATGAAGCCAGGAACCAGGATCTCCCCTCCCTGAAGAGCAGCAGCCATCTCTGGGAAAGCCTGATAGAGCAGACGTCTTTGCTGATCCGGAAGATGGAGAACTCGCTCGAGGCTTTCAGGGTGATCACGGCCCGAAAACAACGGCGTTCGATGTATCTGCTGAGCAGGATCGCGTTCTTCGGTTTCCCGATTTTGATAGCATTCTCGATCGCATCTTTGATTATTCCACAACTGGAAACGGCCGAAATGACGAAAACCGTTCTGTTCGTCTTGTTCACGCTTCTCGCGGGGACAGCCGCCGGAGCGGGATTGAGCGCTTTATTCAAGGAGTGATGTCCGGATGCCGACCGAAAAAGGCGAAGTTTACGTTTGCGTGAAATGCGGCGCGGAGGTTGTGGTCACCGCGGAAGGTTTCGGATACCTCGTCTGCTGCGACGAAGCAATGAAGAAAAAATAGTCCTGGCCCGCTCGCCTCTATATTCTCCCTGACAAACTATCACCCTTATAGTTTAAAGGAAAAATGCTCATCCTACATCCTGCCGGTTCAAGTCTCCGCACTTGAGCCAATACTATCGCCGGGCATGGCCGGCTCCCACAAAAAAATGCCGTCATGCTCGGAGCTGCTTCGAAGGGCGGCAGCTGGATATCTTCGTTTAAGTCATTAAAAAATGCCTGTCATATTCGGATGTACTTCGAAGGGCTACGACCGGGTATCTTCATTATAGTTTCTTCAATCCTCCCGGCCGGTTCAAGTCTCCGCACTTGAACCAATACTATCGCCGG
>Ga0315293_10006115_pt1 | contig 11286 bp, 22 predicted proteins | sample YL17G13_20_MG_FD_203071 | JGI IMG/M metagenome (GOLD analysis project Ga0315293, IMG submission 203071) | Sediment microbial communities from Yellowstone Lake, YNP, Wyoming, USA - YL17G13_20 | ecosystem: Environmental > Aquatic > Freshwater > Lake > Sediment | place: USA: Wyoming | collected... | reverse complement strand
GAGCCAGTGGTCAAGATCACGCTGCTGTCTTCGTCTGCGGCTTGGTCAAAGAAGCTGCGCACCAAGTCAATTGGTTTAGGCGTGGTGGTCACGATCACCTGCGGGTTCTCACCCAGTCGCAAGCCAAATTTCATCATTGACCAAGTTTCTTCAGGGTACGCCCACGCCGCCAACTCATCGCACCAAGCGCGGTGGTGTTGTGGCCCCCTCAGTCGATCAAACGCATCTGACCCGAACCCCCTGATGATTGACCCGTTGATCAGGTATATCTCTAGCAGCGACTTGTTGTACGACTGGATCAGCGCAGGCGGGATCACCGACAGCAACCCTGACTCACCCTCAATACACACCGCCCGAACGTCATTGAGCGTGGGGGCGATCACCGCGCACCTCACCTCTGCGTTCTCACAGGCGTACTGCCCAAGGTCTTGCGCCCCCAACAGTGTCTTGCCGAATCCCCTGCCTGCGCACACCACCCACGTTGTCCACCAGTCACCTTCAGGCGTGATCTGCTTGGCGCGTGCCGTGTTCAGCCACTTGACCTTCCAGTTGAGCAACTCTAAGTCAGTCAGCGGCAGGTCATCGATATCGTTGAGGTTCATTTCTTGGCGAGTAAAGCGATCCCTGCCTTTAACTCATCGACCAGTTTGTGCCGATGCACGATGTCGCCACCGTCTTTTCCAGTGTGTTCTGTGCGTGCCAACTTGGGGAGGTGGTACTCGCTCACCGCAAGAACAAGTTCGATGGCGACTTTGGGCCCGTGCTTGGGGTCTTTAGCGACCGCCTCAAGCCACTCCTGCATCCGATGGGCGTTACCATCCACGAACGTAGCGAACGCCTCTCTAGCAGCCTGTGTAGCCTTATTAGGCACACCCTTGGCGCGACCACCTGTCTTCTGTCTAGTTTTTTCTACTTTAGATTCCATAACCTTCTCACAAAGTTATATTTAGCAAGGTTTGTCAATAAGAACAAACCTTCTTTTACGCTAATTTTTATTTTACTCTACGATTTGGTCAAAGCATAGACTATCCAAGGGTGAAGACGGCAGGCACAGGGTGCGCAGTATCTTGACCTGACCCAAATCACCGATCTTGTGGCGATCCCAGTCCTACCTGAGTGAGTGTTCAATCGATCTCACGTTTGTATCACCTTGACCGTGAGTCTTGTGCAGTCGCCATTCAACGCTGCGAGGCGAACGGTGGGGGTACACCTGCCTATGTTTTCTTCCAAGCCGCCCAGTTAGGCGCTCTGCTTTCGCGTGGAGTGCGGAAATAAAAAAATCGCTTTAGTCTGTACCCTGTGAACACCAACCCTTGTCAGGCTGACCCCCCTTGCGGGGCAGGATACATTCTAAAGCGATCTTCATCGGGTGTTCAAGCCGATTACATAGTGCAATTATAGCACCTCATCAGCCCAAAATATGATGGGGGTTGATTCTCCTACATAAACACGATCCACGTTGAAGCTGATCCACTCTTCTGCCTCTTCATGGGTCATGCCCTGCTGCATGAATATTTCAATTATCTTCTCGCCGCTGTACACGGCGCGTTGCACTCTTGCACCGTCTGCCATCCAAACGTCACTGTAGCCCACTAGGGCATCTTCTAAGCCGTCAAAAAGCGTCATGGGTATCCTTGGTTGGTTGTTGATACGCTACTCGCTGCACTGTGCAAGCTGTTCTCAGCGTCTATCTAGAATGGCTATTGGGCGCTACCCTAAGCAACAGCATCTGCTTCCACATACCAACACGGATGGGGGCTGTCGTACCCTTCAATTTGTAGCGGTGTCAGCTACGCCCCCATGCGTGTTGGTGCTTGTCTTTCCAAGCTGTCAACTCTAAAGCTGAGTGTCCGATGGGCAGTAGTCGTGTGCCTACTAACCCACCCGCTTGCTAAAGGCTTAAAAGAAGATACATCATAACAAAACAAACTGTAATTGAAACGCCGCTGTAAATCATTTGCCAAATCATTTTATTTCCTTTGGGGGTTTCCCCCCATTTGAGTTTACTGAACCTTGCAACGGGTCAGGACTGTCTGCTTGAACCCGTTACGCTCGTTGTGAGCCTTGACCGTACTTTTCAGTTTGATGGTGTCGCCCACATCCAAGTTGTTGCCTGACGCAAACCATACTAAGTTATTTCCCAATGCGTCAGCCATCGTAAACAGGTGGGTTGTGCCGAAGTCGGTGTCGAACGTCATATGCTTGAGTACGGTGACCTCAAACACTGCACGCTCACCGACCGCGCCAACGTACTCGTTCGACTTCTTGACCACTGTGCGACCGACTTCCTGCTCTAACTCACGCTTGTAAGCGGCGATGACCGAAACCACATACCCAACGTAGCGGGGCGATATAACCTCCTCAGAGAGCAGATTGCGCATATTGTTGGCGTAGCTACCAGTTTCGCCTGAAAAGTGTCCTACGCCCCATTTAACCAGTTCCTGAGCCTGTTCAAGCATGGCACTTGCATCGTCAAGCAACTGTTGGCGTTCTTCGGCTTCTTCGCGTGTTGGGCGGTAAAGTGGAACAAACAAAATTTCGCGCACTTTTTGACCAGTTGTTTGAATCTCTGCTTGCCCGTTTGTTTTTTCGTGATACGCCTGAACCTGCTTTGAGCCAGTGTAGCCATCGCGCTTGGCAACAACCATCCCAACGGCAACAGCGAAGTCAACTGGGGCAACGCGCTCACCACGCGACACGCCGTAACTGTCTTCATCATAAAACCTAGCAAAGCTGTAAAAACAATCGATGCGCTTAGTTGGGTCAACGCCGAAAAAGTCTTTCAGGCATGAGCGACCGACCAGTTTGTAACCGTTGACATCTTTGAACAGAAAAGTTTCCTTGCGAAAGCGTGCGGTGCTGCAATGGTCGCAACGCGATGCCACATCCAAGTATTCGTCAGGCACGACCTGATCAGGCGCGGTGTTGATGATGGGGTGCTTGCCCACTGAATGGTCGAGCGTGGCAACAAAGGTGTAATCGCCAAGTTTAAGCGGCTCCTAATTCAGGACAATGCGCAAATTTTGGTAATAAACCCACTCGTCTTGCGAGTTTTTTTCTTTCAAGACAAAAGGAGTTGTTGATTCGATCACCATTGGGGCAACACCCAAAGCTAATGCTTTCTTGTTTGCCTTTTCAATCTTGACCTTTACCATGTCCAGTTCGTTAGAGGCGATTTCGATAATTTTTTGCATGATATTTCCTGATTCGCTGTCCTGACCAAAGTGCCAGTATCGTTAATATAATCTAAATAATCGGGGCGTGCAAGCGGGGGTTGTCAGCCCCCCTTAAAAATTAGAATTCAGGGTTTAGGCGATCAATGTGACCGATGACCAGTGACCATGTGCTGTCCATCACCCAAGAGCCTGTCATTCTGCGGCGGTAGAACACCTTGCCCTCAGTGGTGGTGATCTTCTTCAGGGTCTTGCTGACCGCTGCAACTGAGCCGCACGGGTAGTAGTCGCCGTTAAACGCATAAGACACCGGGTCGCCCACAGCAGGTACTGCGGCAACGTAGTAGCGCGGTGAGCAAGACGCGCCACGGTCGCAACCGATGTGCAGCTTGCCTGTAACGCTAGTAACTGCAGCGGCGCATTCTGCTGCGTGGTCGAGTGATTTAATGTTCCAGTTATTCATTTTATTTCCTTTGATTCGCTATGAGATGGGGCTTTCGCCCCGTTGGTTCAATTCAATTTGTAAGTTTGTGTTTCGCGGTTGTAAACAAGTTGAGCGCCCAAAGCACGACTTGCCGCCATGAAAGAAATGTCGCTACTTCTCATTGCGCGGTATCCCTTTCTAAAAGAGGGATGATAAAAACGGTATTCGATAGCATTCAAATAAGCGCCGTCTTGAAGCAATCCGATAATTTTGTCTTTGTTCATTTTATTTCCTTGATTCGCTATGGGATGGGGCTTTCGCCCCGTTTAATTAAGCCGTTAATGCAGCTAGAATTTTCTTGCCCAAGCGACCACTAGGCTCGATAGAAGCGTAGCGATGGCTATAACTTGGGTGGGCGCTGCGTGCGGTGCTTGGAACAATCGCTTCCCATGTCGTTGAGATGCTGACGTTGCCGTTGTCGTGCTGCACGACCCTGTACTGCTTGCTGTTGATGGTGATGTATTTTTTCATGGCGGCTTCGCTATAAGTGGGGGCCAAGCCCCCGTGGGTTTAGAAGGGTAAAAAATGAACCGAGTTAGACAGGCCAGTAACGCTTTTGGGCGATGCAAATTTGTTGCTCATTGAAACAGATTTCAGGGTTACACCACCGCGCTTGCCAATAAAAAAATGACGGCGGTTACGGCAAATGATTTCTGCCATTGTGCCTTCATCATCAACCATACCAACTTCAAGCACAAGCGAAACAAAATGACCGCAGTCTTCCACTTTTTCAATTTTAATTTCGTAATAGTTGTTGATCATTTTTGCCTTGATGACTTCGATTACGTTGGTTTGCTTGGCGTTCATGTTGATTTCCTTAGATTCGCTGTTGGGCTGCGTGTTGCAGTGATGTAACTATATTCGATATCGTTAACAAAAAGTGAGCAAATCACAATTATTTTCAATTATTTTTATAGGTGGTTTCCCTAATACAACAAAACCCCAACTTGTGGGGTTTGTTAAGTTAATCGCAGCGTGAGTCTTTTCTTTCTTCCTTGTCAATTTGGATCGCCTCAAACACCGCCGACTGCCCCGCCCTGCGCTCAAGCCACGGGGCTGCATAGCCCTTGCGGTCAAGCACAAGGTATTCATCACCCCACGTTGCGATCTGCGCAGGGATGCCCTTTAAACGGCACTCAATCACGTTTGCGCGGTTCAGGTTGGGTTTCATCCTGCGATTGCCAACAACTGGTTGATCTTGTTCTGCAACTGGGTGACTTCTTTTTCAGCTTTGGCGCGAACCTCTTGCACCTGCGCCTTGAGAGCCATCACAGCACTCTGATTGATCTGTGCAGGGGTAAACAAGTACAAATCAATTTCAGCGTGACCAATAAGCATAAAGCCATGACCTGACATATCATCATCGTGGTAGCTAAACCACTTTGAATTTTCAGGGTCGGTCATATCAGAAGACTTTATGTACTTTTGTGCTGATTCTGACAGGTACACTTGTTTTGATAATTTCATGTTAGTTCCTTAGCCCCCGTGGGGGCGGTTGTGGTTAGATTGATTTGATGGTGAAGTAACGTGCGGTAGTGCCACAGCCAAGAGCGTCAAGCCCACGCTCAGTTTCGGCTGCGATCTTGCGAAACTTGGGTAAGCCTGTCACAAGCGAAACTCCGTCAGGGCGATTGCATTCAATACCCAACTTAGTATTGTTGAAATACTGACAGTCTTTGCAGAATTTGATTTCCATTTCAGTTCCTACCTTGGCTAAGGGCTTCGCTTAGGGCATCGCAGGCGTTACGGATGGCTTCCATCGCTTCTTCAAGCTGATTGATGGCTTCCTGCATGGCTTCACCGCGCTCACCACCCTGCAGGCTCTCAGGCATATTGTCGAACGCCTCCTGTTCGGCTTCGGTCACTTCAGTCAATTTATGCTCAACGTCTTGCAACGCAGAGATTTGATCGTTGATGGCATTTCTACGGGCTTGGTTCATTTCAGTTCCTTATGCCCCCCCGTAAGGGGGCTGTGAGATTAACGTGAGGTGACTTTGACGGCGTAAACAGCGGTGACCTTTGTGTAGGTAGCCAATTGCTCTGAAGTCACGCCTAGAGCGGCGCAGAGGGCTTTGTAATCGACAGTATTACGATTAGATTCAACCACGGTGGCTTTGAACAGATTGCCTGCGATGACCTTGTCGCCGTTCAGCAAGGTGGCAACTTCTTTGATGTCATCTTTGATCTTGTCGGCTTTCTTAGTCAACTCAGCAATCTGAGCCAAAAGAAGACCTAACTGGTCAACTTCTAAGAGGGCGATGTCGTTTGGGTTCATGTCACTTCCTTTTCAATGTCCTGACGGGATGTCAGTAAGCGTTAATATAAACTGAATATTTAATCAATGCAAGTGGGGGTGGTTAGCCCCCAGTTTTTTACAAGATGCCGTAGATCGGGGTGATCTCAGAGATGTAACTCCACTTCTTTTGGTGTGCCGTGAGGTTGTTCCAGTTCCCCTTAGCTTCTTCATAAGTTTCAAACTTTATACTGGGTAATGCCAACTTTGCTTTGAACAACTCACATTCAGCTTTCATTATGGGGCGTGTCATTAGCGGGTACTTCTTGGCACGAAGTTCAATCCACTTATTAGCTGAGAAGATGATTTTGTGAAACGATTTACCGTGTTGCATAATTTTCTACCTGTTCAATATCCTGACCAAAGCGTCAGTGTCGTTAATATAAACTGAATAAATGGTTCGTGCAAGTTAGTTGTCAAAAGCCACGCAGATTGACAGGCAACCGTGCGACTTGCAGTTGTGTGAGCGCAAGGCACGCAGGAAAGCATCCTCACGTTCCTTAGCGATGGTGCTTGCCCACTTAGTGGGTGCTGCGCCTGCCAACAACTCATCGCAACGTGGGCAACCTGCGGTTTTCTTGCCAAATACTACGCCGCCGCAGGTGTGCTTGGTAGTGGTTGATTTAGTCCATGCCACGATTCTCTACCTATTCTCTGTCCTGACCGTGTTGTCAGTATCGTTAATATAACATGAACATTTCAGGTTAAACCCAACTTTTTGGTTTTTTGTTGTTTTTTTTCGATTCGATCACCCAACCCGCAAATTCACCCATACGGAAGAACAGCTTCCCGTCAGGTATCAGGTCGGTATCCAAGGGTATCTGAACCCCCGCCAAACTCATCTCCTTAGTCAGCACATCTTCAGGCTTCGCACCCTGCAGCAGCTTCCAGTGCATCGTCAGGCGCTTGAGTACCGTAGCGAAGTATCCGTTATGGTCTGCCACCTTATCAACGATGATGATCACGCCGCCATTGCGCACCTTGCTGCGCATTTCATCAAGCAACCTTTCGCGTGAAACAACAGGCAAAAACATCATGGTTAAAAATACGATGTAAACATCTGCCACAAGTATCCCACCCTCTGACACATCGTATTCACTAATTTTTACCGAACGATTGTTGTCATACTTTTTGCTCAACACTTTAACCATTTCTGCGCTATCGTCAATCGCATAAATGTCTGCCTCTCTTTCTTTGATCAAGGGCATTAACTTGTCGATCATGTTCCCAGTAGATGATCCAATGTCAACGATGTCGCCGTGATCACGCAAATAGTTTTTTACGATGTACGCTACAGCATCGGTCGCCATGTCGTACCACGGGAGTTGCTCACGAACGTGCGAGTCAAACGTGCTTGCAATTTCTTTGCTTTCAAATGTCCAAGATTTCATAAAATTTCCCGCAAGATTGTGTTGTAAATGCCGACAGCGGATTTGTAACCGTGCTTGTTGTAATCCGTATCAACAAGCGATTGAAATAAGTCTGATATCCCTGAATCACCCTTTTGAAAATCTTGGTGCTTGCGTACTGTTATCTTTTTGAATTGCTCAGGAAACGCATCAAGGATAGGTTGCTTCTGACGGGGGAGGTTGACCTCATCCCACGATTTACCGTGGAAGTGGTCTTGCATCTCTTGCACCAAGTATGGCGTGACCCACACCTTGTCGTGCGCATCGCATAACCAATCGTGAATTTGCTTCTGACAGTTGTTTGGTTTGCTGAACTGAATCTTGCGGAACTCATCGATGTTGTCTTTGTAATAAATCATTCCTTTTTTCGTCAAACAAAAATGATCATCAGCACCAATACCTGAAAACATCACTCGCTCTTTGACGCGAGGGTAAACGTAAATCATAGGAAACCCGCATTCAAAATCCGTCTTCGATCTTGCACCTATTCGTGCCAAACAAATAAGATCGTTCATCAAAATTTCAGGATTTGTCGGAAGTGATATCAACGTGAATTTCACACCAAAAGTTTCAGCGTTGCGCCGCGCCAATAGTGCGTCTGTTGATACCCTATCATCCAAACAGAATGTGTATGCGTGAACCTTCTTACCCGCCTCTAGCAGCGCGAACATCAAGCAGTTGGAGTCAATGCCTGAACTCAACATCAATGCAACTTCGTTATCTGACACTTTGCTTATTTCATTCATCAATATTTGTTTCATGTTTTTAATCTCTTGGCTATTTCATAAATTACATTCACGGTCACTGCTCGACCGCACCGTTCGTACCTCTGTGAATCTGAAACTACTGAACCGTCTGCATACCACTTAGTCCAGTTGTCGGGCAGCGACTGCAACCTCTCGCATTCCAACGGGGTAAATTTTCTGATCTTCGTTCCCACCATCAACCCGTGCCTGTCCTGCGCCGTCAACGTGAACGCAGGTTCGTTGTGTTCTTTCATGCGCCGACCATTTTGTCGCTTCTCTTTTTTATCAGGTGTCAGCACTGGTCGAACAGGTTCATTTGTTTTTTCTGTTCCTGCGGTTGGCTGTTCCTCAGTTCCGCCAGTTCCTGTTCGTACTTCTGCTTCAATGTAGTAATTGTTAGTGTCGCCCTTGTAAAGTCTGTGACAGAGTGTTCCGACATTGACACCACTTTTGCCCCGAACCCCCGCCCCTTTATTCTGTTCCACTCCGTGTTGAACGCTATCGTTTGGGCGGCAGATTCCGACAGGAAATACTTTGGGTCGGGGGTATCCTCTAAGATTTCCGACAATAAAAACCCTTTCTCTGTTCTGTGGGACTCCGAAATTCGCGCTGTTAAGACATTCCCATTGCAGGTCATACCCCAGTTCATCCAAACTTGCGATGATAATTCCAAAGGTTCTTCCGTTGTCGTGGTTGAGCAATCCCTTAACATTTTCAAGGAATAAATATGGGATTCTTTTACCCATGAGGATTCGACAGATTTCAAAAAAGAGAGTACCTCTAGTATCTTCTGTGGAGAATCCTGATCGCCGCCCTGCAACACTGAAAGTTGCGCATGGAAATCCTCCAACGAGTAAATCTGCATCGGGGATTTCATCAACGTGAATTGCTCTGATATCTCTGCCGTCAGGTTTGTGCTTGAAGTTGTACTCATAAATACTCCGTGGTTTTGCAAGAAATTCATTCGCCCAAACGCACTGGTGACCCGCCCGTTCCAACCCCAAGCGAAAGCCACCAATACCCGCAAACAATTCAATAAATTTCATTATCATTCCAAAATGGGTTAGACGTTAATAGTAAATTAACAATCTGTCTGAGTCAACCGCTTAACGTCTTTAAGCAAGTCTGCCTCAGTAAACCCGTAGTGCTTTGGAAACCCTTTCGTGCCAAGCCCGTGGAAGCCCGTGTTGCCCCGATGATGCTCAGGGCATACTGGGATGGCATCAAAGTGCGAAGAGCGCCTACCGCCCCCCGTACCCGTTCTCAGGTGGTGTATTTCAGCAGGGGTGTCTTCGTACCCCAAGCGGCGACACACCATGCACCCCAAGGCTGCGACTTTGGACAGGTGCTTGCGCTCATCCTTGGTCATGCATCCACCAAACAGCTACGTCAGCGCGAGGTACAAACACTTCTTTCTGTGCGCTTGCGACTGGCTCTCTCACATCATCACCGTCACCCCAAAACCAAACGCGCACTAACTTGCCGCGCTGATTGATTTCGTAACCACCAACGTGAACCTTACTTTGACTGTAAAGCGTACTGAGCGAAGCAACAACATCTTTCGATGACTTGCTAACCAGTCGCGCCAATGCATAAGAGGTTGCGCGACCTAGTTGCTCTAGTGCTTTCGCAACAGACTTGCCTTTGGGTTTTGATTTGAAATTTGGTATGTTCTCATGCACCATTTTTTTTCTCCAAAAATTCGCTAATCTCAGTGATCAATTCCGCTCTTGTTAATTTGCTTTCAAAGAAGTCACGACCCTCATTGACTGACAGGCTGACCCATTCTTTGCCCATTGCATTGACCGCACGATCAACGCTTGAGTGCATCTGCTTTGCCATGCCTTCAATAACTGCGTTTTCGTAAAATCGTTCAAGTTCTAAATTGTTGGCAATCCAAAATTCACTCAACTCTGAATCAAACCAAAGCCCCGCCTGCAAAGCCAACTCTTTTAATCGTTTGTCCATGTTTCACCCCTTAACGCTTTAGCAATCTGCATACACAGGTCAATGTGTTCGCCGTAGTCTTTGCTTAAAAACACTCGTAACAACTTTCCTTCTTTGTCTTTGAGTTGACCTAGTGCAATACAGATTGCTTCAGTCCACGACTCTGTACTGTTCTCTTCCAACAGGTGCTTGACAGCGTGCTTTACCCATTCCTCTTCATTCATCATTCACCCCATCAATCCACGCATCCAGTTTGCGATGCATCCACTGGCGGCGATCTTCTGCTGTGGTGATTACCTTATCATCAACAATTACTTTTGTTCTGTTCGCCATCTCTGCCTCAAACTGCTCACCCTTTTTAAACATGATTTCATCGGGCGTTGTTCCAACCGTTACGACCATGCCTTGCAGGTTTATTGCTGATTCCACTTTCATTTCATCGCCTTTTTGGTTTGCTGTATTGATAATTTAAGTTGTTTGTTCACAGCCTCTGACACTTTTTTAAAGTCAGCCAACTTTTGTTCAAGTTCGGCAATTGTGTACATACCGTCTTCAATTTGAATCCTTGCACAGCCTATTACCTCGTATGTGTACTGGGTTTCTTTCATTTCAACACCTCCGCTGATTTCAATTGTTTTGTTTCGCCGTCAAAGATCAGACCCAAGTTTGCTTCGTCAGGTAAGCAAACAGACCATTGACAAATGCCATCCGTAACCGCTCTAACATCAACGTATTTGTACAAGTCAGGTCTGCGCCGTGGCTTAATGCGGTACTCGCCACTACCATTCCAAAGTGGAGGATCAGCATCTTCCCAATTGCCGACCCCACGGTAGTATTGAATCTGCGCCCCATCAGCCCATGCGTGTATGAGGTCTGCGTGTTTGTGTTTCATTTCATGTCCTTAAAAATTCAATCAAACCATTTTTGATGGTGCTGTTGATGTTTCCATTACCCCACAGTTGGCAACCACGCGATACAGCAGCGCCACGCAAAGCTATTGGGTCAAGCAAAAATGGATTTAACACAAAGGGTGTACCCACAACCATGTCATCAAAACCACTTTTAACCAAATAATCTTTATATGTTCCGCGAGGTACTGTTTGATTTCTTTTGCTTACTTTTTTTACAACAACCTCAAGTTTCCCTTTTTTATAAGGTTCACTTCCATCGTTCACCTGAATAACATAATCAAGATCAATTGCATTCAAAATACGCAACGCTTTTTCAAGCATGA
>Ga0315293_10006114_pt1 | contig 11286 bp, 17 predicted proteins | sample YL17G13_20_MG_FD_203071 | JGI IMG/M metagenome (GOLD analysis project Ga0315293, IMG submission 203071) | Sediment microbial communities from Yellowstone Lake, YNP, Wyoming, USA - YL17G13_20 | ecosystem: Environmental > Aquatic > Freshwater > Lake > Sediment | place: USA: Wyoming | collected... | reverse complement strand
TTGTTTCTTTTCTGTGCGATCTTGCTGAAGTTGTTCTTCTTTAGAGCTAGTAGGGTCTACTTTAGCCATTTTCTTCTGCAATTCGCTCATGAATAGTTCGTTTGTTCTGCCACTTTTTTGGATTTGCATAGCTTTTCTCCTAAAGTCTTCGCTTATATTAGTTCTGAATAAACTGGTTAAATCCCTTTTTTAATGCCTCAATATCGTTATTCGCTTCTATAATGATATTTTCTGAACCACTATTGACACTATATTTGCCTGCTTTTTTAACCATCACACAACCATTAGGCAAAACGAAGCTTTTAATAGTTCTTTGGTCATTCGCTGCCATTCCACCCATCCCACCACCTTCTTTCTGTTTAGAAGGAAGAGGGTATTTTTCAGGGTGATTAATCATATCTCTTGATAGTTGTTTAGCCATTTCTTCTGCTTTAGGAAATATCTCTTTTTTATATTCTGGATGAAACTTATCAATGAATGCCCAATAACTAACCTGTCTGACCATTTGAGAGTAAGCATCTTCAGCAGACATAACCAATAATAATGTTTCTGGACTGATCATAAGTTTAATCAAGGCACCAGCATCCTTTTGAGTTCTTTGTTCTTCTGGTGTCTGGTTAAACAATAGTGCTTCTTGTTTAAATGCTTCTGGTACTATTTTTTTCTTTCTGGCAAGGTTAAACATTTATCTTCTCCCTGTCCATACTACTAAGGGCTTAGGAAGTGCCCTGGTAATTACACTATTAAGAGCTTGATAGGCAGAGCCAGCTAAAGCATCTGCACAGTCATCTGATGGATATTCACTCTTGGGATCAAAAAACTTCCTAAAACCACGATTGGTCAAAGTAAACATTAGTTCTTTTAGTTCTCCAACAAGTTGCTCATGAGGATAAAGAACTATTTCTCGTTCGTTTATAAGGTTTCTTAGTTCTCCATAAATCTGTTGAATATATACGCTTCTAAATGGAGTTTCAAAAGCATTAATTCCACACATTCTTAAGTTTTGAATTGTCTGAGCTGACTGCCAAGCATCGAATGTAACTGCTACTACTCTGAAACGACGACATAAGTCTTTGATTGTTTTTTCTATTTCTCCTATGTCAACAGGAGTATTTCCACTGGGTTTCCAACATCTAATAAGATCAACAACAATCTTTTGTCTTTTTCGTCCATTCGCATCATTGTATTTCATTGAATGAGTCATACAAAGAGCATAATTATGGATTGTTAGTCCTGGATCAAGATGAATATGATAGTCGTTAAATGGATTGCCTACTTTAACTTCTTGCCCATTAAGGTCTATGCATTGATCAATCTTCATGGTGTCAAAGAACTTGGCTCCTTGCAAACTCATAAACCTAGCTGCCCAAGTAGCCTGGAAACCTATTGGGTCTTTAGGTTTTTCTGATTTTTCTAGAATTTCTTTTGAGAAATCTTCTTGTATGTTAATTCTCCAAGTTGGAAATTGTAATGCTAAATAATCTGGATGTTGCCATTCCCATGTCCCATCCGGTTTATAATTTTTCTTCTGAGCTAATTGAAATATTTTCCAGAACATGCCATCTTTTCCACATGGATCACTCAATAGTACAATCTTACTGTTCTTTCCGAATTGGCGCATTGATGGCATTAAAGCTGTTAGCACTGCATCACCTGAACTGCGACCGCTAGATGTTTGGAAATGAGCAAACTCATCTAGTGCAATACAAATAGCAGCATGTCCACGAATAGAAGCAGAGTTGCTATGCCCGCTCATAAGCATAACAGAACCTTGAACCATCTTAGTAATTCCATTCGCTATTCTTCTTGAGTTCTCTCGTTTATCAGAATCAGTAAGTATATAAATTGTTCCTTGGATTGAAGCGTCATGGTTAATTTTATCCATGAAATATGTACTTCTTAAAACCCTGGCTTCTATTTCTTTAAACAAGGGGTCAAGAGCTTGTCCTTCACTGGTAGCTGCGTTGATAATATGAATAGGTTTATCTGGTGTGATTTTATAGAATTTATGTGGATTCCCTTCAGGACATTGACAAAGTTTATACGCTTCATATACAGCTATAATTGATACCAACATCGTCTTAGAACTACGTCGTCCCATTACTAAAAGCAAGTGAGTAAACTCTGTTGTGCCTTTGTATTTTTCTAGAACAGTATCGAAACCACCCCATTGAGGTTCATAGTCTAATTCTTCTTCTTTTCCTATACTCTTTACCATTTCAAGTTCGTCATCAGATAAGAAAACATGCTCATTGCCAGCAGAACCACGATAGAACATCTTAAGAACAATCTTTTGCATTGGCCATAAGTTAATGGGTGGATCTTGCCCTAGAAAATTAAGGAATCTGGGGTCTTCACAAAAAGTAATAATATCAACTATATCTCTATTTTCAGAATCAGATGACGGAGTGGGGATATGCTCTGATATAACTTTATCAATGAGCGAAGACATACTATCTTGTGGTTTCTTTTTGGGATTATATGCCATTTAATAAGCTCTCGAATCAAAATGTCCAATACTCGTTGCTCTTCTAGACCAAATATATGGTTGTGTTAGCCAAGCTCCCGGTGGTGATTCAAAGAATAAAATGTTGCCATCCATGTCATGAGCAAATTCATACCCCGTAAAGCGATAACCCCGTTGAGTTGTAAGAGCAGGTGAAATAGTATCATAAGGTAAATCATTTTGAGATGACACAGGAGGAGATGGAGGGCGCGGAGCTTCACCTGGAATTGTTGGAATAAAATTTGATACGTTTAATGGCATAACTCACCTGCTATTATCTTCTAAAAAGTTAGTCAAATTCCTTCTTAGGCGTTATTTAGGTGAATATCGTTGCATAGTGAATAAGCAATGTTTTAATGCATCTTCCCAACTTCTTATATGCTTTTTAACTGTTTTTTCATATTTCTTAGTAGCAAGTGTAGTGTTTTCTGGAGTTGAGCTTTGTTCTACTTTTATACTTTCTTCATTAAGATTACAAAGATTTAGCGTTGTTCTAACAAACTCCTCATGGGTTGTATATCCACTATTTGCAATATGGTAAACTCCAGTAGCGCCTTTAAATATAAGCTCTAGGGTTGCTTCAGCTAGATCTGGGGCATATGTTGGACAAATATGGTTTTGCGATACGGTAATCTTTTGTTTCTTTTCTGTCATAGATATCCAGGAAGAAATACAATTTGGTTCGTCAAGTCCAAAAAGGAACCCTGGACGTATAATTAAATGGTTATGCGGAAGTCTTTTTCTAACTAGTTGTTCTCCACCTAACTTAGTCTTACTATATATATTAATAGGGTTTGTAGGGCTATGTTCTGTATATGGTGACTTTTTCTTCCCATCGAAAACACTTACAGTAGAGAAATGAATGAGTACAGCCTCATATTTTTTACAATTTTCAGCTAAAATGACAGGACCAGTAGCATTAACCAGTGTAGCCCCATCTTTAGCTTTTTCACATATATCCTGGTCACTAACAGCAGCACAATTAATAACTATATCAGGTCTTATATATTCCATGAGAGGACCAATATGTGAAGAATTAGTAATGTCGGCTTTCGCATGGTTAAAAGGAAAGACTCGGTATTCTGTAGCCGCTGGAGAGGAAAGACGAGATATAAAAGCTTTCCCAAGAACTCCTTCAGCACCAAATATAATAAAAGTCGGCTCTTGTCCCATAACGTTGTATTATACCTAATAGAGTTATTTTATTGGAGAAACACTATGTACTTACACTTGGTTATAGATAATGAACGTAATTTTCTCCTTTGCTCTACCCAATTAGTAGGGATTGGGGAATTAGTAGAAATTTATTCGGCAGATGAGAGTACTCCACGTCAAGCTTGTGGTAGAACGCTTCGCAAAATCAAAGACCCAAACATATATATAGTACATGCTAGTTATGACGAGCATGTATCCACTAATTCTTATACGTTTGGAGAGAAAGCAGTCCTTCGTATAGTATGCAGAAATAGATCAGGAATGCTACGTAGAAAGTTTTCGAAGTTTGAAAAGTTAATTATGGACCTTGAAAAAAGTCCAGTTTTCAAAGAGAAAAAGGTGGTTCGAGCTAAAACGGGTTCAGTTAGAAGGAAAAAATAAACTTATTCATTTCTGTTACTAGCATTTTGGCTGCTTTAGTACGCCTGCCAGCTTCAGAGTCTTCGTCAGCATCGGCGTAGCCCGCTAACTGGCTATAAATAAGTTCTGCAAGATCGATCATCTTCACAGTACCGCAGTTGAGTGACCGTTCAATATCTTCTTTCTCTACCATCTGAATCATTGTTATTTCACTCCATGCCTATTGGGGTTTTTTAATGTTCCTTCTGGATCTATTCTACTAGTAAGACAAGTACACCCGGACAAAACTAAAACCAATGCAACAAGAATCCCTAGTCCGATTTTTCTCATTTTTTCTCCTCCTAATACGAACTATATCACGCCTTTTCTAAAAAGCAACTATTTTTGACAATTAAAATTCATGATGTATAGTTCCTTCAGGAGAAAATAGAAATGAGAGAACCGAAAATCTTTGAATCTGGAAAGTCGCCCCTTCTTAAGCCAAAAGGAGCACCTGATAAATGCGCTTTTTGCGACAAACTAGTTGATAAGTCTCCATTTGTGGCTTTTACTGCTGGTGAATTTCCTACAGCCCTATGTAGCGACTGTATACGTAAGTTTAGCAAGATGTTAAAGTTTATGGAACATATTGCCCTATATGCTCCTTATATTCCAGATTATTTGCCCTTAAAATTAAGAATGCTTGGTTCTATGGCACATCTTCCTGGTTCACCACAAATAAAGCAAACAGTTGTTAATCTTTGTATTCGTATCTTGCAAAGGACTTCAGCGATTATTCATGGAGAACTTTCTGCCACATGCCCCAAAACAGGAGTCTCATTACTAAAGCCAAAGCCAATAATTTTAGTAGGAAAAGAAAGTACTATCTGTGGTCCATTGTTTGAAGCTGCCTGTGAAGAAACTGGAACATTTTTTATCTCAGGTACAAGAGATGAGATATCTAATGGAATAGCCTTCAAAAAACTATTAAAACAAGCCAACACAGAAGCAACTTGGGCAGAACATGGGATTATTTATTGTGAGGATAGATATGTAAATCCTATGGCGTTGGCTACAGTTGTCTTTGGGTCAGACCAGGATGCGCCTTCGGAAATAGAAAAACTAAATACCGACTGATTGATGTCTTAATTTCCTCCCCAGATCGAGATTGTCCCTGCCCTAGACTCCAACTTAAACTATATAACATAGCTCCGTATGGTTTAATATTTAAACAGCTACGATAACACATAAAATAAGACGAAAATTGATTTCCCATTGTCCAGGAGTAACATCTTATGCTAAAAATGTTTCGCCGTACTTTCATCTTTTAACAATACAGGATATAAACTAGATTGTCAAGGGATTAATTATCTTTTATGGTATAATTTCTTCGTGGACGAGCATAATAAACCATCTAGAGCTATGGTGTCAAAATTAATGGGACTAAATTGTATTGGTCCCAAGCTTGATTTACTGATGCATGACTTTCCATATACAATAGCCTTGCCTTATCTCCAGCGCAAAATGACTGTAGAAGAAGCCCAAAAATTCCTCAAGAAAGACAATTTAGGAAATGCCTTTGCTGAAGTTTATGGCGAATTCTTTACCCTGGATGAAATTCTTGATTTAATTGCTTTCTATAAGTCTCCATTAGGCAAAAGGTTAGCTCAAACTGATGAAGTTCTCAGAATGAAACTACTTGAAACCGCAACTCGAATAGCTATTGATACCGCAGTTGATATTGTTAAAGATAGTATAGATAAAACTTGATTTTCTACTTGCTTTTTCTAAACCCATCGAGTATTGTATGTTTTAGTAGAAGCCTCTTGAAAGAAAAAATGATTAAAACCAGAAGAACTATTAAAGAGTGGGCAGTTCATAAAATCCACAACTTCGACCCCAAATGTCACACAGTTTTTATTAATGGGGAACCAGCAGATAGTGCAAAGCTAGAAAATCCAATTTCGCCATTTGATGAGATTTCGATAAAGGAGACAAAAAATGCAGGTTAAGTTCTGGCTTGATCCAAAATACCCCAATGCAAAACTTCCAGTCCGTGCATCTAAATTGGCTTCTGGTATGGATGTTTTCGCAGCAGAGGATTGTGTTTTACCTGGCTTTAGATTAGAATTTACCTTATGGTCTTTATTATGTCCTTGGAGAATATTAAAGTTGCCAAAACCAACTTTAGTACAAACAGGACTTAGGATAGCTGACATGGACCCTGATTGTGAAATTCAAGTTAGATCCAGAAGTGGAAACACATTGAATAAATCCTTTTTTGTCATGAATGGACCAGGTACCCTCGATGCAGATTTTTTAGGAAATGTAGGAGTGATTCTTCTCTATACTGGAGCAGGCTCTTTTTATATAAAAACTGGTGACAAAATAGCTCAGTTTGTTGTACAAAAAGTAGAAAGACCAACCATAGTACAAGTATCTGAAATCACGAGAAGTACTGAAAGAGCAGAAGGTGGTTTTGGCAGCACAGGATAAAGGAAGTTCCAGAATCTCTTTGTATAGCCATGATAAGGAGATTTTTTATGAGAATAACTTCAGTTTCTACGCCCTCGTTATTAGAAAAACTAGCAGCTGCTCAAAGTCCAGAGTTCCTAAAATGGAAAGAAGAGGCATCACAGTTATTGAAACAATTCTCTGAACTCACTCAAAAAATGATGAGCGGACAATTCATGAAACACCCGGAAAGGGGAAACCTCAAACAGCCAATTGAAGACTATGCAATGGCAATGAAAAATTTGGCCTACCAAACAGGTTCCGGTCTTCTTATCGAGAACATGCGCCATCTGATCACGAATATGCACAACTTTGACGCAGATATCAAAAAGACTATAGAAGAATGGAACAAAGCGGTTAGTAAAGCCGAAAGGCAAAAGGAGCTTTTGCAGCAGTATATGGACCAATGGAGAGATGTCAAAAACACGCTCCAAAAAGGATATGGAGTTCTTACTGGAAAAGTTGAAGAGACTCCAGTCCCATCAAAGCCTGCTACCACAGTACCCAATGCCCCAACAACGTCTCAACCTGTTGCAAAAGATCAGGCTCCTGGCATTCAGCAAACAACTCCACAAACCAGTTCACAACCATGGTACAGAAAAATTTTACAACCATTTAGATAATTCCAAAAAATACTTGCATATTTTTATCTCCTAGGATATAATTAGTTCTAGGAGATAAAAAACATGAGCAATGATAGATTCGGACTAGTTAAACCAGCAGATAAAAATGAGAAGATTGAAAAAACTCCTCAACCACCCAAAAAAGAAGAACCTGGCACCGACGACAAACTTCGGTCAGAGCTAGTTAAAGCCGATTTACTTCAACCTAAAAAGAAGAAAATCCCTAAAGTCAAAGTAGAAACTGAAACCAAAAAAGAAGAAAGTTCGTTGAAACAAAGGCTTGATAAATATTCTAATGAAGTTACAAAACGGCATCCTAGTATTCCAGCAGATATAATAGCAAAAATTAAAGCCACTGAAAGTCATAAAGCAGCTAAACGTATATTGAAAGAATGGCTCCAAAAACAATCATGAAACTGCATCGCAAAATATTTTATGATTCAATAATATCTGGTATCTGGTCAAACTTTAGCTATGAGAACGGTTGCAGTCAATCAACCCAACGTCGCCAGACCCTTGAGTGACAAGCCCCCGGCTAAAGCCGGGGGTAGTTGACCCCCTTGGATAATAAAAGAACTAATAACCGCAGTAGATTTAAATAATAATACGTCGTAACCCATAGAGGAGACTTCTCTATGCGTTACATTATTATAATTTTTCTTTTGATCCCTTTGTTCTGTATAGCTGAAGAACCCCCAAAAAACGATAAAGGGCTAGATGAGAAACTAAAGCAACAGCGTGCTTTAGCTGAATTAAAACAAGCTACTGATAATGCCAAAGATGAAGAAGCACGAAAAGTAGCCAAAGCTAAACTAAAAGAAATGATGGCTAGAGAACAAGATAAAAAAGAACTTGCAGAATTTGCGCAAAAAACATTAAGTAACCTTGGCGATATCAAAGAAATGTTTACCAAAGCTGAAGAATCCTGGAAAAACCAAAAATATGGAGAAGCAGGATTACTCTATACCTCTGTTAGCAAAGCTACTGTACCTGGAGCAGAAGAAATGGCAGAAACATCCAGGGGTAGAATAATTGAAATGGAAGATCTGGCTAAAACACATTTGAAAGCTGCGGATGATTATGACCTTAAGCGTAATTATATCAAAGAAGCTGAAGAATTAGTTTTTATCTGCCAAGAATTATATTTAACAAAAACCAAAGAAATAGCATTAAGAAGAATCATAACATTAAAAAGTAAACCAGAAATATCAGGATATATAGAATTTGCACAAGCTGAGCAGTATGAAATAGATGGGAAAAAAGACAAAGCTAAAAAAGCTTATGAAATTATCTCTTTAAATCCACGGTATATTAATACTCTTCCATCACTTAAAGCAAAAAACAAACTAGAAAAAATGGAGAAAACAGAAGAAAAGAAGCCTTGACATTATCTGAAGATGTGCTATATTTAAAACATGAGAAAGCTACTTGATGCGATTAATGTTATTGATGTTGAATCTACTTGCTGGGACACAAAAATACCTCCAGATAAAGAAATATCAGAAATTATAGAAATTGGTATTTGTAGTCTTGATGTTAAATCTCTTGAGATAAAAAATAAAAAGTCTGTTTTGCTTCAGCCTAAAGAATCAACTATTAGTCCCTTTTGTACCAAACTAACTACCATAACACCAGAAATGGTTAATAATTGCCCTGTATTTGAGCAGGTTTGTTTTGATTTAAGGCAAGAATATCTATTAGAAGAAAGGGTTTGGGCGAGCTATGGCGACTATGATCGAAACATGTTCCAAAAGCAGTGTTCTCGTTTACATATTCAATATCCTTTTGGAAGCCGTCATATAAACATTAAAACACTTATAGCTCTCACAATGGCATGGGACACTGAAGTAGGCATGGACGAAGCTCTTAATAGGCTTGAACTCCCATTAGTAGGAACTCATCATAGAGCAGGAGATGACGCAGCCAATATAGCTCAAATATTATCTTTTGTTTTATCTATTCCGAAAGAACGGGAACTTACTCCTAAAGAAGTGACAGGTTTATCTTCACGGGGTTGGCTTCCAAAAAATGGTGGTACATTTAGAGTTATTATTGCGAGGAAGGAAAAATGAAAAAGAAAATAGCAAGAAAGTCAAACCATAACTTTCTTTGGACTACTGCAACTGAAAAGTGGCCAAGTATTTGGATTGCTAAATGGATTGATCCGAGCAGCGAGACAAACAAAACATGGCTATCTCCAGAAGATGTAAAGAAAACAAATCCTTTACCATGTCTTGCTGCTGGCTTCTTAGTAGAAAGAAATAAAGATTGTGTTAAAATTGTCTCTACAGTTTGCGCTAATGGATATAGTGGTCAAATTATCGCTATCCCAATAAAGTCTTTGATCTATTTTGCAAAACTGTCTGATGTGTCGAATAAATAACGGTTATAGACAATATCTTCTTTTATTCTAGGGAGATTTAAGAGTGGGTGTTATAGGTATTGTTTGTCCAGGCGGTATTGGTGATATCCTTATGTCTTCTTCTATATTAAAATATAAAGATGAACTATGGCCAAATAAAGATATTGTTTGGTACTGTCTGGATGTCAATAAACGTGTTCTATTAAATATCCCAGGAATAAAAGAGATAAGACCTTTAATAGCTGAAAATTATAAATACGTTTGGTATCATCATGATGTTGATAAAATGTTCACCCCTTGCCCTTGGATGAATATATATAATAGTGATAAAAAATTGCCACCTGATACCCTATTTGTTGATAAGCCTAGACTTATTTTTGAAAGAGATATGGGTATTAAAATCCCTGGTCCTTGGCACCCATGCTTAGAATATACTCCAGAAGATGATAATTTTGCTTTAACTTTATTAGAGTGTTTACCATTTAAAAAGACTATTATGTTTGAAACAGCATACTATTCTAATCAAAGTTTCTTAAATCAAGATATCCTTTTAAAAATAATATCTGAAATACAAAAAACTTGGGGCGATTGCAATTTTCTATTCCCTTCTGGTGGAGCTAGGGCATTAATACCAGAAGGAAATGGCATGTTCTTTTGTTCAAAATTAACATTGCCTCCTATTGTAGCATTGCATAATCATGTTGATGCATTTATCAGTGTTAGTAGTGGTATCTCTTGTGCTGTATGTTCATGGTCAGCTAGTCCAAATATACCAAAACTTGGAATTATAAAAAACCCTCTTGTTGATATTAGTAAAATTTCAAGAGGTCCAATCTCTGTTGCCTTAAACGAAAAAGAACTATTTGAAAAACTTCCTAAATTCCTTAATAAAGAATATGATTTTATCCCCATAGAATAAATTATTCTACCAAGGAATAGTTCTGAATTGGGCTTGACTTTAAACCCCCTATAGAGTATTATTAAAATACGAGGAATTAATGATCAATCTTTTCTAAAAGTTGGAGATTCTACTTTGAATATTCTTAGGTCTTTTATTAGAGTTATAGACGGTCATCATAGTAGAAGTTGGACCTTGGCTATCCGTTGGTCTTGTGCTGGCAAAATGCTTTTCTTTAGCTCTCATTGTTTTGGTTGGAATCAGCATTATTCTAAAATTAGAAGCTGGAATTCCAATAGTATCTGTAGCAAATCGGGGCGTTCCATATGAAAAACATCCTGCGGTTTTCATTTTTAAGACAACTAGGAAGAAAAAGTAGAAGTTGGACCGGAAGTGACTACTGTTCTGTTTGGCATGGCGAGTGGCTCTCCAGAAAACACATAGGCTCGGTAGCTTTTTCTGTTTGGAATTCTACTTGTTATAGCCAGAGGAGATGATTATGAATTAATCTTTAAACATCAAATCTTCCATCAACATCGTGCTAGATCACAAGCATGGTCTCTATACCAGGGAGTAGAATATGAATACTTTTAAAAACTTAACCGGCGATTCCAAAGAGGTACTTAAAACTTTACTTCCTGCTTCTGTTTCTTTAATTATCACTTCTCCACCTTACGCTGATGCTCGTAAAAATACCTATGGCGGTACTCCTCCTGATGATTATGTCTCTTGGTTCCTTCCTATATCAGAACAATTAAAACGTGTATTAGCCCCTACTGGTACTTTTATCCTTAATATTAAAGAGAAAGTTGTCAATACAGAACGCCAT
>Ga0315293_10006112_pt1 | contig 11289 bp, 17 predicted proteins | sample YL17G13_20_MG_FD_203071 | JGI IMG/M metagenome (GOLD analysis project Ga0315293, IMG submission 203071) | Sediment microbial communities from Yellowstone Lake, YNP, Wyoming, USA - YL17G13_20 | ecosystem: Environmental > Aquatic > Freshwater > Lake > Sediment | place: USA: Wyoming | collected... | reverse complement strand
AGTTGGTACATAATTCAGGGTCAGATCAAAGGGAGGTCGGCTAACCAACGCTGCGGAGCGCTTCCTTGGTTGCATTGATTTCTCTGTCAGCAATCACCTCCTTAAGATGCGCCTGAGCTTACTCATTCTGCCTTCCGGCCTTCGGCCGCAGGCCAGCTTGCGATAAGGCAGATGGCTCGCTCAGGCATTAAAGCTACTCGGAGGTGATTGCGTTATGCAAGAAATCAACAATGCAAGGCAAGAAAGCAGTGCTGATTGCAGCATCAAAATTAGGGAGGTGATAGAATGAAACTGCTGACCGATGAAATACGCAAAAAGCTGCCACCGTTGTACGCTCAGGAAGATAAAGGCGGTAAGGCGATTGCCTACGTGAAATTCTTTATACCAGATGGCAATTGGACTTGGTGGGCAACTGAGGGCTCACCCGTAAAGGATGTGAGCGGCAAGGAGGTTGATTTCCATTTCTTCGGCCTTGTGGAAGGTTTTGAAAAGGAACTCGGGTATTTCAGCCTTTCCGAGCTTGAAAACGTAAGAGGTCCGATGGGACTGCCAATCGAACGCGACCTGTCCTGGCAGCCAAAGACGCTGGAGGAGATCTCGCCAGAGATGTTCAGTAAATCAAAGGATGGGGTTGATTGATGTGTCCAAAGAGCATACGTTCAAGTCATTTTATCGATTCAGGAGACTATTTCCTGAAGAAGCTGCTCAGAAGCCTGTGCTGGTTGTCCTTTGCGGCCCTTCTCATGCAGGAAAAACTACGTTTGCAAACAGGCTCCTAAAGTATGACCGGAATGTAGCAATCATAAGCCCTGATGAAATACGTAAACGGCTATGCATCTATTTTGGTGACTCTAAATATGAAGGCGAAGTTTGGGATATCTACGAATCCCTGAAACTTAAGGCATTGAGCAAAGGCCGTAATGTAGTCCTCGATGCCTGTCATATCTCGAAGCGGGCGAGGTGGCACGGGCTGCAAGGCCCCAATGGCCGCTACAGAAAGATATGTATCGTGTTTGATTTGCCGTGGCCAGTTATTCGAGACAGATGTCTTAAGGATGGAAGAATGACGCTGGAGAAGGTGAGGCGGACGTGGAAGGCCTTCCAGAGGGAAAAACTAACCCCAGACTAATTGAAGCTTGAGGGTTTTGATGAAGTATGTTTTGTACGGAGAGAGGTAGCTATGGCAGAGGCTATCTTATGGTCATGGGCCTTCAGCCGCAGCTTTCTGCGTAGCCTTCACCTGTTAGCTTGTCTTTCAAAGCACATCTCTCGGCTGTGCAATCACTCGATTTTTTTATTGGTACGCAGAGCTCACTCATTCTGGTTTTGCCCTTCGGGCTGCTCCGATAGCAGCATTCAGCAAAAATGCGTGGTTCACTGGCTCAACAACTGTAGCTAAAAGCTTGGTTCAGACATGCCTTTCCTTTTGCCTACAATTGTTAAATTATTTGGTTCAAGCACTTTTGCCTCATGCAAAACCAGATGGCTCGCTCTGCCCCCAAGTTCAGAAAAAAATCGAGGTGATAATATGCAACCGAGAGATTTGTGGTTGTTAGAGAAGATATGTGAAATGAAGGCTCAACGCAAAGCTGCAGCCTTCGGCAAGCAGTTCGGCCAGATAAGCCGGAAAGAAAGGTTGAACCGCTTTAAGAAAAACGGCCTTCCAACAAGGCTAGAGTTTATTAAGGAGGTGGAAGCATGTCTGTAAGAAAGTACAGCTTCGAAGAAATCAACCAGCTTTATGCAGATATTCGAGCAGTGGTGCCATGGCTGTTAATAGAAGTAAGTGAGGATGAAATCAAGATGGCCTTGAGAGCTGCATACATAGCAAACAGAGCTGCTTTGTTTTGCACCTACGATGAAGAAGTCAATATCGTGCCGATTGAAAAGTTCGAGAACATTAATCCCTATGCAGACAAGAAACAAGTTTTCAAAGACATTAGCTTGCTGTTATACAACTGCGTGTCGAATGGCGGCAGGGACTTCATGCCCCAGAAAGACAAGGAAGTCCTTGAAAGCATCAAAAGTGCAATATCGTGGCACTTGGTTGAACAAGGTAAGGAGGTGACGGCATGAAAACAATCTATCTTAGCAGTTCGGACATAGAAGAGCTACGAGGAGGGGAATCTGTCCAAGTTGGTGAATACCTGCTCGTAAGTGAAGCTGAGGAGGAAGATTTCTATGAATAGCATAGGATGCTCTCTGCTATTTGTTACAGGTATCAGCCCCAGCCAGCACTGCCAAAAGCTGTCAATAGCATCGGGTTACAATAGCGCTTGGTGTCGGATAGGCTTCAGAATCATATTCCATGACCTTGAGACTGAATTTTTAATTCGGCTCCAAGGTCAATGGTATATAGATAAGGAGGTGAATTATGCGTAAAGGAATTCTCAGCCTGCTCAAGCATGTCTATCGAAATAAGCTAAAAGACTTAGAAAACAATGGTAGCAGTAGATACGATTCGATCAGGGAAAAACTAAAGAGAGAAAACTCGGAATACAGGATGTTTGCACAAAAGATCAAAGAAACAAAAAAACAGATGGACCCTTTGAGCTGACCCCCGAAAACTGTACCATTGCGGATTAGAGGGTATCCTGAAAGAATTGGTCGGTTATTTAGTGAAAGGGATACCCAAATGAAACGTAAGTATCACACAGCAGAACAGATCGTTAGCAAGTTAAGACAGGCAGATGCAGTCATAGCTTCGGGTGGTACGCTCGAAGCAGTTTGTAAGCAGTTAGGCATCAGCGACGCGACCTACTACAACTGGCGAAGGCAGTACGGCCAGATGAAGCTCGACCAGGTCAAGCAGCTCAAGAGCTTGCAGAAAGAGAACACGCGGCTCAAGAAGTTAGTGGCGGATATCTCGCTGGATAAAGCAATTCTGGAAGAGGCGTTACGGGGAAACTACTGAGCCCGGCACGGAAGCGCAAGGCAGTGAAGAAGGTGGAGGAACAGATGGAGCTTTCGGAACGTCGGGCGTGCAGAACACTGGAGCAGCCCAGGATGACTCAGCGCTATGAGCCGAAGCAGCCGGATAGGGATAAGCCTTTGATAGCAGCGATGAAACGACTGGCCGGCAAGCATACGCGGTATGGGTATCGGTTCATAACCGCCAAGCTGCGACAAGAGGGCTGGCAGGTTAATCATAAGCGTGTACAGCGACTGTGGCGAAAGGAGGGCCTGCAAGTGCCTTATAGACGCAGAATAAAGAAATCGACAGGCAGTTCGGCAAACGCCTGTTTTGTGAAGAAGGCAGAGTTTATGAATCATGTCTGGACGTATGACTTTATCGAGGACACAACCGAGGACGGAAGAAAGCTGAAGTTGCTGACGGTGCTCGATGAATGGACGCGTGAGTCGCCCGCGATTGAGGTTGAACGTTCAATCACGTCCAAAGATGTAATCGGTGTTCTGGAGTATTTGTTTACGGTTCGCGGCGTTCCCGGGTTTATTCGCAGTGACAACGGGCCGGAATTTATAGCCGAGGCGATTAAACGGTGGCTGGCGGAAAGCGGCGTGGGGACATTATATATTGAGCCGGGAAGTCCCTGGGAGAACGGCTACATTGAGTCGTTTCACGGCAGATTGCGTGATGAGCTGTTGAATCGTGAGCTGTTTTACAGCGTCAGGGAGGCGAAGGTTCTTGCGGAGAACTGGCGGCTGGAATACAATCAGCACAGGCCGCACAGCAGTTTGAATTATATGACGCCTGCGGCGTTCGCGGCGACGTGTATTCCTTCGGTCTCGGCTACGCCTCGCCCTCAGGAATACACGATGGAAAACGTGGATAATCCTCTAATCGCATGTGGTACATAAACAGGGGTCAGATCACCTTTGACAGCGAAGTGGAAAAAGCTCACAGAAGAAAGGGACCGTCGATTCCCATTTTGGCAGCCGGCGGAAAACATCGCAAAGATTTCAATGCAGCGTGACTATGAAAAGTTATTGATGAAGTTAACGTTTAGCAAATTGCCAGTTCAGCAAGTGAAACAGATCATCAATGATTTTTATAAGAAAGATTACTTGGCTGAAGCTATGGGAGCTTGATTTTTTGCTCCCACCTTCTTTTTTTCATTGAACATTAATTTTGCTTGTTGATATCACTAATTCGACGGCTCAATAGCAACCAATACATGCAAGGGATCTCATTAGTAAGCGTAACAAACAATGTAACCAAGAAGCAAGTTTTCAGAAACATCTGTTTGTTTTTTTGCAACTATGTGTCAAATAGCAGATGAAACTTTATGCCCCAGAAAGACAAGGACTTCGTTGGAGGTATAATGGTTGTGATATGCAAAGGCCATTGGCTATTTCATGTGTTAAACACAATTATCTATTTGTTTTTCACCGTATGTGTACTTTTTCCTAGGTCTGCCCGGGCCAGACGGTGGGGGTCTTACCTTATCACCCGCTATCAAGTAATAGATAGAGTCTAGAATGTAGTGTTCATAATCAACGCGGCGTAATGGACTACATTGGTATTGCTGGAAAAGTTGGGTATTTCGGCGGAGGATGGTCGATTTCCCTGGTTTGATACCAGTGCTTGTTTGGAGTTTGTCTTGAATTTGTTCAAGAGTCCAGCTTTTTCCTTCCTCATCTAACGGTATGGCAGACCGCAAATACCAGTCTATATGAACGTGCAGTCTGATTGTTCTTGCGTTATACGTAGGTTCCTTTGAGGCACTAACATTACGCTCCATGTAAAAAACCTGTGAATTTTTGAAGTGGACAATAACACATTATAGAAGATTAAATTCTTTATTTATAAAGCTTTATGTCGTGCTTTGCTAATTTTGCAAACCAAACTCTGTAAAAATGTGAAATTTTTTGTTGTTTTTTTATTGTTTGACGATATAATTATAAGTATGAAAATCCTTAGGCCACGATTACGTGTCCACTAAGGAGTGTCCATTTAGGACATGCTTACGGTTTTGTGAAACCAAAGGGCTAGGCTGCTGTAGCACAGTAGTCTAGCCCTATTTTTTTTGGTTTTTTTTGAACTGAGGCAATAAGTATTAAAGAAAAGATGGTCTCATCCGAAATTTTAGATTGGTATATGGCAAGATACCCGTTCGTGCACAAAGATGGGAAGATAACGAACATAGATGTTGCGATTGCATCCAAAATGGCTGGCTTAAAGATAATTTGTGGTAAGAACGGCATCCTTACTTTTCGTGAGATGCGGCCGGGGCGCTGCATATATTGCGGGGGGACAAAGTGTACCCAGTACCCACCATGGATCAGTCGAGAGGGTCCAAGCAAGGGATTGGAAATCTATACGTGCCGCCGGAAAATTTTTAATGGCAAACGCTTTTTTCGTTTGCTCAATCCTATACTCTATGCGTCATATAGGTCTGCGAAAAGGAATAATTTCACTGTTTGCCCTCGTTGTCACTCGAGGAGGTTCGTTATAGAAGAACATCGGCTTGATACAGGACTCTTTGTGATGGCAATTTTCGAATGTAGAACCTGCAGGTTCACAGGAAGCACTTTCTGGGTAACCCCTAGTGGTAAAAAGTGGCTTTTATCCATATTTAATCGCCCTACTGAATCCTAGGACAAAGAAGGGTTTGGCTCGTTGGTTTTTGACAACGATAGTATTTAACAAAGCCAGCGAACCATGTGAACCTGAGCTTATTGTTGTTTGCCAAAACTAGCTGCTTGAGAAGGTTTGGCTGGAAGCTTGTGTGATGATAAGGTAGATATTGAAAAGGACTTTAGTAGGTTTTTTTGTGAAAAACGGAATTAACTTTTAGTTTATATATTACAGGTATGCTTTTGGACAGGGCACAACTGCTATCTCTTAGACAGGTGTAAGCCGGAAAATTCAGTTGTCAAATGATGAGCGGTAATAAAAGTAACGGATAGAGAAGATTACAATGACACACGGAAGATCGACTATATCACTGATGAAAACGGTTGACCGTAACCTTGTTTGTACCCACCAGACACGTGGTCCATGATAAAAAACCCGGATGCTTTCATGTACTTTCTCTTTGGCGGAGATACATGACAGCATGACTGTTAGTCTGCGACCCTTTCGGGCCACCCCGGGCTTTTCTATTGTGTCATTTCTTGGAGTGGTACGCAAGGGCCAAGCTGGAAATATTATATGAGAAGAGTTTTGAGTTTATGACCATTAATAAACAAAAAAATTAAAAGAGAGATTAACAAATGTTCCGGATTTTCATAGTTATCGTGTTTGGAGTGATTGGAGCGTTTATTGGAGGTCTTGTGTACGTTATTGCGTTAGCTGCCGCAGGGCATTTCAAAAAGAAAAAACCAGCCCAAAATTTTCTCACTATATTTAAAAGACTACCAATAAGCATCCCTCATGCTCATTTTGATGCGATAGTTGCTTGTAAAAAATGTTTAGAAATGTGCCAGGCAGCTTCCGTAGTCGAGTGTTTGAAGCTTGCAGAAGATGGTGACGATGAACAGACTGCCCGTTACCCCTCAGAAGAAGAGCTAATTCAGCACAGAAAAAAAATATCTGCAACTTCCTTGCGAAATTGCACCATTTTGGCGAACAGAAGCCTCACCGAGACCGTCGATGCACGATTCTTAATTTTGACAGGCTTTTTTCAAGCAGCTGTGAATAAATGCCTTAGATGCCGGCCTTTGGCCGGAAACACGGCTTGTCCGGCCATGGAAATCCTACAGAGAATGAATTTAGCATAACCTTATATAATAAATTTGGAGGCAAAAAATGATTACTCAAAATCCAAACAAAAAACAAATATTGTCAGTAGAGGTGTCACGTATTGAACCCAAAATTAATGAACAAACAGGTGAGGTTTTTTTAAAAGCTCAACCCCTTGCACTGACTGGGGCAGTTATTTCATCACCACTTGCCGCAACGTTCCCCGAAGAAACCGAGGTTGTTAGCAAACAAAAGCCAATCATACCATTTATCAGAATAGTTTTGGATGATGGAGTTATCGAGGTGAATGAAAGGCCTGTGAAAATCCCAGTTGGCACGAAAAAAGTTATGACAGGAAAAGAGTTTAAGCAACTTTTGGAAATCTATCGAGGCGATGCGTTGTTTATCAAATCCGAGAAAGGCCTTCAAAGAATTCAGGACAAGGATTTTGTCGAAGTTCTTCCAGGCAGCAAGTTTGAACATAAAGCTATTCCAAAACCGGTACAGAGCACACCACGTTATGGCCTCGATTAAGAACGTTAATGGATTCGCAGAAAAAAAGGAACAGTCTTACTTTGACTTGATGGGTCGCCAACTTCCTCTTATAGGGAAGAAAGGCCAAAAAAACGTTAGGTCAACGAGACTGACTGTTATTGGTCTTGGTGGCAACGGATCGGCTTTTACACGTTTTGCTGCTTTGGTTGGTTTTAGAAAGATGAAGTTGTTTGACAGCAAAAAACTTAAGTTGACCAACCTCAACCGCAATATGTTTGCCGGAGTAAAAGATTTGAATGAGTATAAGGTTATAGTAGCTAAGCGTAAGCTTAAGATCCTCTTTCCAGATATGGAAGTAGATACCTTTCCGAATGATGTAAGAGCACCTGGAATGTGGCAAGGGGCAAAGGAATGCGATTGGTTGATTGATAGTACAGATGATGACCAAACACGAAAATTCCTACAAGAGCAATGTTCCTCAGAGGAAATACCGCTAATTAGCATGGCATCCGGTTTTACCTTTCGCGATGGCTGTTTGGTGAATGCGGGTTCCAGGGTAAATAGAGTGCAACCTGAGCTTGGTGATGCTTGCCTGCAGTGCCAGGCTTTGGGTGAAGCACCGATGGAACAAACTCATGTTTCACTGGTCATCCCAAATGTGATAGCAGCTGCTTTGGCAGTTGATACATTGTTACGCGAGTTAACGGAATATCCTTATACTGCTTTCCATATAGGGCAAACAAGAGTTCAAAGCCAGGTCAAGAATAATGCCAAGTTACAGCAGACCAATAATTTTCTACTATTTGACCTCGTAAATCGCCGCATTATGAGTGAGCGAATTATTCCAAGTCCATCTTGTCCGATCTGTGGAAATCCATGCAGTAAGTTAGGTTGATAATTAATGAAGCAGCTAAGAATACAGAATGTCATATGCACCAAGAAAAGAAGCGTAATTAAGTTATGCGAACAACGCATATTGAAAGATAGGAGAAAATTATTATGAAAGGATAGGCTAATGAATGAAAAAAACCTAGAAGATTTTTTACAATCACAGGCCCAGTCCAAACCGAGCCTGAGGAAAACATTTCTGCAGGTAGTCGAGGGAAAGGTCTCTGATAAAGATGATGCACCGTTTGTCAGGGAAGAGTTGGCCTTCGTAGAAAACATGATAACACGGCAGGTGACATTCCTGTCATCAAGATTATGCGACTGCGGAAAACTTATTAGTCAAAAGAATTCTCTGTTGGGCAAGTGTCAATTTTCAGGATGCAACAAATACGTGTGCACTGAATGCTTGAGGGTCTGCTGCCGCTGTGGAATTAGTTACTGTGCTGAACATACGAAGACTTATCGGGATGGGGAGGTCTACTGTTTGAATTGCAGGCCTTTTAAGTGGGCAAAGATCTTCTTCGGAATAGATGCTAAAAGCATAGGAGACAAAAAATGAAATGGATCCTAATTTTAGGTATGCCTTTGTTATTGCTCATAGGCCCGCTTCGTAAGACATTCCTGACAACATGGAGGTTTATGGTTCCTGCTTTTGCTGGTTTTGTCTCGGGCCTTATATTGGCTGAGAAATTGGTTGGCGTGGGAGCTCCAAGTTTGGTGTTGATAATATTTCCACTCGTATTTGCAGCGGCTATTGGCAGTTCTTGCGCTCCGTGGTTTTATCACCAGTTTCCTCCCAGAGGCAAATGACAATGCTCGACAATGAACTCTATGCCATGTTTGAGCTTTTAAAGGATGACCCAGAGGCAAGGTCACTTTTATGGGCGGTTTCGCAGGATCCACAGATAAAAGAGACTGTTAGAATTTTGCTCCGCAATAGAATCATGGAAATGGGCTGGGATCCTAATGACTTGCCGAAATTTGGCCTTGCCAGGGACATCTCACCGAGCGATTACTTGGTAGCAAAAGTAATCAGCGACAAGGTATTAGGAGAAGACATAGGCCCCTCAGAAGAAGACTTGGACTCTCACATCGGAATCTTCGGCTTGACCGGCATAGGTAAAAGCACGCTTAGCAAGCTTTTGCTTATAGCCTTTACGAAGAAGCAAAGGCCTGCATCAGAACCTCAAAAAACTTTTTTCGTTTGGGATATACATGGTGATTACATCGATCTGCTTCCTTTATATGAACCAGAGGAGTTAATTTGGATTCCGGCCGACGAGCTGGGTATCAATCTGCTGGAGGTGCCTGTTGGTCCTGATGGAAGGCCTATCATGTCACCTGAGAAATGGATAAGCGAACTGAGAGAGTGGTTGCGATTGCTGTGGCTTAATGAGCCTTCAGTGAATTTGTTCTGTGAAGTATTATACAACGAATATCAAAAGCGTGGCATTCTTGGTGACGGTAAGGGTGAATATCCAAGTATTAGTGACATTATTGATGCGGTAGAAAGGCTTGATGCTCCTAAAGGAAGCAGCCGTGCAGTGGCAAAGGAAAAATTGCTCGACAGATTAAAATCGCTTCGAGCTTTATTGCCAGGCCTTGATGTCCAACGTTCGCGTGACATAAACAGATTGTTTAGAGGCCGCTCAATCATATTAGACCTTCAACGAGTAAAGGACATAGCCCTTCCTGTTCTGTTTGCCTATATAACTATACTCTTTCGCGAAATATTTTGGTCTGATGGTGATCCTACTATACACCGCATGGAGGTTATAGAGGAAGCACATCAGCTTTTAGGTGGTTTTGTGGACAAGCGAACATCAGATCTTAACGAAGGCATAGCGACTGGAATATTACGCGAACTAAGAAAATCTGGTACGTGTGGTGTTGTTATTTCACAGCTAGTCCACGACCTTTCGAAAAGCATACGTGGCAATCTCGGCACAGTGTTTTCTTTCAGGCAGGGAGACAAAGACTGCATAGAACATGCTGCGGCTGCCTTGAATCTTGAATCCTGGCAAAAGACTGAACTCGCAAAGCTCCCTGACCGGCAGGCCATTGGGAGGTTTAGCAGGTACGGAGAACCTATTCACATCGCTATTAACGATGCAAGGCCTCTCTTTGCAGGATTTCGACGTTTGAGTCGAACGGAGGCCAGAGAGAGGAGCCGGCCTGTCCTCGAGTCTATGCCATTCGTGAAGCGAAATGAAGCAAAGGCCAACGAAGAGGAAAAAAAAGTAAATAATGAATCCGCGGTTGAGGGTGGGCTGCCCACCGATGAGCTTCAGTGGTATGCCCATTTCCTCAAGATGCCATGGGAACTAAGGCCTGACAGGATAAATGACCTCGGAATGAAAAAAGATGCTGATGGAAGAATGATAGCGAAGTTTGAAGTAAGAGGATGCATTTCTTGTGGTGGAACTGTCGGAGCAAAGTTCAAAGTGCATAGGCCGACTGCACGAGGAATACAGCTTGCAAATAAGTTGGGCTTGACTGTCAGCACACCTCGCATGGGCAGTATAGCTCATGAATCTATCATTCAATATACGAGCAGGTCGCTGTTGGATTACTTCTCACTCGAACTTAAAGAAATAGTTCAACTTATTCGAGAGGGCGTGTTCACAACGACTGCGGGTGTGCAGCCTGACCTGATGGTAATACGCGGTAGTGGACAGAGGTTTGCGATGCAAGCATGCTATCGCAACCAGGCCGCGAACGAAGCCTGTGCTCTGTTAAAATTGCACGAGCTCTCACTGCTCGGGCCAGAGCATGCGGATAGGATTGAGTTTGTTTTAGCAATCGCAGTAAACAAAAAACATAAATCTGAAATTGAAAGAGCCATAAAAGAGAAAAATAACGGTGTTATCCCCCAGAAGATATGTCTATTAGACTTTGACAGTATGCTAGATGCTAATTGGGATGATGTATTCGATTCTGTCATTTGAATGAAGTTCAGAAAGCCAGAAAGGTGTGCAAATGTCATCTGGTCTGACTATTTGCATGATACGTAGGTGTAAATGATAAGGATGAGGAAAGATGTGAGGATATCGAAGGGATATCCTGTGTTAAACACAAAGGAATTAGTAATTGTGTAAAAAAGCTGTTTTTTAACTGGTAATTGGTTCAATCGATAAGAATTGAGAATGAAAAAGTAAGAAAAACCGCCGAATGAGAATGAAATTAAAGGAATAAACGATGTTCGAACCATTTGATGTATTTGGACCCGATCCATTGGAGGCTATAGAAAACTCTATAGG
>Ga0315293_10006108_pt1 | contig 11293 bp, 10 predicted proteins | sample YL17G13_20_MG_FD_203071 | JGI IMG/M metagenome (GOLD analysis project Ga0315293, IMG submission 203071) | Sediment microbial communities from Yellowstone Lake, YNP, Wyoming, USA - YL17G13_20 | ecosystem: Environmental > Aquatic > Freshwater > Lake > Sediment | place: USA: Wyoming | collected... | reverse complement strand
CCCATCGCTGCGATGCGATTGGGGTCAACTTCAGGCCGTGACAGCAGGTAGTTCAACGCCAGAAGGTCGTCACAAACCATCATTCCCCACAACGTCCGCCCTTCCCAGATAAAGGTCTTGAACAGGGCAGATTCTGTTTTGCCGCCCTCTTCTTTTTCGCCGGCCGGCCCCTGGAAACGGCGCTCACCAAAAGCATAGGCGTCGATACACTGAACAACGTAACCCTTTCGCGCCAGCTCCTCTCCCGTTGCGAAGTCCAGCTCCGAAAATGCTTTTATCAGCACCTCCTCTTTGCCCTGGTTGTACTGGCCGCCGTGATAATGATTGTAGAGAATTGCCGGCCCCCGGCCCTTGCGTCCAGAGGGGACCAATAGATACCCATATATGGTATCACCGACACCGTTATCAAACGTGAACCGCTCCAGAATGTAGCCATTTTTTGTCTCTCTTTTGTGAATGGTCGCCTGCGGAATAAATAGCGGCGGCATATCGCCGAGAAGCCGCCACAATTTTTTACGCAAATCGGCCTTACGTTTGTCCCACTCCCGGGCAGTGGTCGGCCGAGGCGTTTCAAACGGCTTGAACCCACCCTTCAACTCGCCGGCAGGTGAACCGCCGGCGCCACCCCCGAAACAGGATAGACCCAAAAATAATAGACCCGCCAAACACAAACCGCTGTTTCCGCCGGCACTATGTCCATTTCGGAAAACCGCCGGCAGCGCGTCCCAGTTGACCATTGACAGAACCGTCTGCAAATGAAAAAGAATTTTTCCCCATACCATAATTTGTTCCCTTAACAATCTGATATTGCCGATTCAATGTCACTAAATAAGCTGCCCGAACATTTGTGACGATAGAATAGCAAATCCACTTCCTGAACACAATGATTAGAAGACAACGCCTGCCCGCCGCAGATTCCATATCCCGTGTGCCGGGCAGCAATGTTTATACCGATTGACTTACTGACTATACATCCTCACGCAAAGAAGCCGCGATGATTTACCCTGCTGCTTTTTAGATTCCGCTTGAAAATGACCGGACAGGCGAATATATAGGCACAGAGAATGACCTTATGTGTCATACACATGAAAAATGTTACTACGGATTGCAGAGGGACATATTATGAGAAATGTATTGGTGTCTTTAATGCTGGCGCTCCTGGCAGCTTTCTCCCACAACTGCTCGGCGTTCGAGATGCGGATTCAAAAGAAACTGGTCGCCACAGGATGGGACCATTCTGACAGTCAGACTCTGCTTAACAACCTGGAGCAAATGGAGAAACGGCCTTTTGACGGCGTGGTGATTTACCTGACTGGCCGCACCACGGAAGACAAGCCGTGCCAGCTTCATCAAAGCTTCGTCAACCAAAAGTGGGAGCGTCAGTGGTTCCAGCTATGTATCGACCAATTGAAGGGCTGCAAATTCAAACAATTCACCGACAACTTCATCCTGTTCGGAGCCAACCCCGGTGACGTGGACTGGTTCGACGACGAAGGCTGGCAGAATATCGTCGAGCACTGGCGAATCGCAGCCTGGGCAGCCAAACAATCAGGTATGAGAGGCATTCTCTTCGACCCCGAGCCATATACGGAGCCTTATTCACAATTTCGGTATGACGCTCAGCCAGGGCGCCGGCAGCACAGTTTTGATGACTATTATGCCAAGGCCCGGCAGCGCGGCCGCGAGGTAATGAAGGCGGTGGCGCAAGAGTATCCCGACATTACGATATTCTGCTATTTTATGAATAGCATAAACGCCGCAGCAACAGGCAACCCCAACCCATGCAGCGTCCTGGCTACAATGGGTTACGGTTTATATCCGGCATTTATAGATGGCTGGCTGGATGTCACCCCTCCAACAATAATATTTGTAGATGGGTGCGAGTCGGCCTATCTGTATAACAGCCGGCAGCAGTTCCTCGAATCGGCGGTGCTTATCAGAGGCACCTGCCAGGAAATGGTTTCACCTGAAAACCGCGCCAGGTATCGCAGCCAGGTGCAGGTGGGCTTTGGAATCTATTTGGATGCTTACTGGAACCCCGCAGGGCCCTGGTATATCGACGGGCTTGGCGGGCCGCGAATTGAGCGGCTGCGAGCCAATGTCACCACAGCACTGAATACTGCCGACCAATACGTCTGGATATACGGCGAAAAGTTCCGCTGGTGGCCCACAGCCAATAAAGGCGTGCGCGAGCAGAGCTGGCCGGATGCGCTGCCCGGCTGCGACCAAATCCTTCACTTTGCCCGTGACCCAATCGGTTATGCACACAGGCAGATTGCCGAAGCGAACCAGGCCGGCAACCTGACGAGAAATGGCGACTTTCGTCTGGACACACTCAAATCCGAGGACGGCGCCGAACTAAAATGGAAGGAGGGCGGCAGCCCTGTCGGCTGGGGTAGCTGGCAGCAAGAGGACTCGCACGGCACATTCACCTGGGACCGCAAACAAGGGGCCAAAAGCAGCGGCGCAGCCAAGGCCAACAACATCTCTCACGGCTGCTTTACGCAGGAACACAATCTGCCCAAGGGCCGATACGCCCTGCGGGCGGTGCGAAAGCTGCAAGGCGAGGGTGACGCCTGGATTCGCATCCGCTGGAAGACAGCCGAAGACAGATGGACCGCCGAAACTCACGACAAACTTATCTTGTGCGAAGGGCCTCGCGACCAGTGGTCTGAAATGCTCGGCGTGGCCGAAGTCCCTGAAGGCGCAGGTAAATTAGTCATTTTACTTGGCGCCAGCGGCCGGCATTCACCTGAGGACACTGTGTGGTATGACGACGTAGAGCTTTATCGCCTGCCATAGGCCCCAGCCAAGCTTAATAGATTTGTCTCAAAGTACCCACAGTCCATTGCTGCGGACTTCTACTGCACCGCTGTAAGTATTCCCAGCCGCCAGGGTATCTCCCCGTATTTCTTGCCGGCTTTGTCCCGGTCGGTCACTCCCTGGAACAGAAACCTCAGGTTGTTGGGGTCCACCGTGAGCGTCTGGTCAAACCCATCCCGTATAAGCTCGCCGTGGCTAAATGAATCCGTCCAGCGCCCGGCTGTATCCGTGACGTTAGCTGGGCCGGCAAAAGGTTTATCTTTTGTCGCCGCCAGCGGCGTCCACTCGCCATCCAGCGAATCCGCAAGATACGCTTTATAATATCGCCGGTCATCTGCCTGCGCCTCAACTACGGTCAGAAACTTGTCAAGTCCCTTCAGGCGGTACGTATGGCTTGCCTCGAAAATGTCACCACGCAGCACGACCGCCGGGCGGGACCAGCCCGTCGGAAAATCCCCTAACTTCGTCTCCGACCGCCACATCTGGCCATCCAGCGATGTGAAAAAAAGATGTGCCCGCGCAGCATCACAAATCACCCAGAAATCTATCCACGCATTGACGTTGTCGGGCTGTTTTGAAAAAAGAAGAACCGGTTTACTCCACGAATTGGGGGCGGCAATGTCGCCTGTCGTCGAATAGGCGGGCTGAAGCGAGGGCTTTCGCGATTCGTCACTTGCCTGGTATATCAGATACCACTTTTTATGAGGTGCAAAATAGAACACCTGCGGCGCACAAAAATATCCTTCGCTCAGTGTCATCACCTGACGTCTTCCGGCGCTGACATTTTTCCAATCTTCAAAACTTATGTACTCTATCTGGTGCGACCGCTTTTGCCCGCGGATAGTGCAGAACAGGTGCCAGCGATCCTGATAACGGACAATCGTAGGGTCCTTGACCGAATACAAAAATTCACCCGGGTACTCGGCAGGAGAGACGAGCGGCGAACCAACCATCCATTTGAATCGCCCCTGTAACAAGCTCTCGACCTGCTGTGAAACCGCGGGCTGTGTGCCGGATGGAAGAGACCCATCAGCCAACAAGATTTGTGCAAAAAACAAAACTTCACACCAGAACAACATTTTCTTAACCATAAGCGGCCTCCATACCCAACCTGGCACACTGCAAAACTTAGTCCACCAATATCAGTCCATAATAATTTGGACACTGTCGCGTGGACCGAACGACCTCTATCGGAAACCCTGCCTTTTTCACTGTGGAGAAAACGTCAATGCCGCAGGCCTCCATCGCCGGCCTGGCCCGCTCGGGGTGCCGGCAGCGTCTTTCTTCGACTGCGCAGCTTTTACAAAAATAGCACGGACCCGCGCCAAGGCCGAACGCTCTCCACGCCCCCTTAAGGAAAATCTCCCGCTCAAGGTCGGCAACAATCGCTTTTATCTCTGCTTCCTCGTCGAAGTGAATCAGTATCGCTCGACGATAGCAATCCAGAACGGCACGCATTTGTTCGGGCGTCGGCGTAAAAGGAGGACAGACCAGGCACTGGCCATATCCATCGCACCCAAACTGACACTTCAACCTGACCCAGGCGGCGGTCCGGACATCGCAAGGACAAATTATCCGAGCATTTTTAACGCCCGGCCTTCGCCTCGCTGCATCACACAACGCGCTGTCCGAAAGAGCCGTCTTTGTTTCTGCGACTTTAGTTTTATGAGCCACCTGTCACCTCTACCTGCGAAATCTGTTTGGCCTGATAATCGCAAATCTATGAAATCAACTCACCTATATATTGCCATGTTGCGGCAGGCACGGCAAATCCAAATCCCCTTACGCACACGAACTAATTTTCTTGCAATACCCTCGCTTTGAATGTAGAGTATAAAAGCATCTTAGAACGACAATTTACTGAATCTTTCGTTTGTAGTAGTTTGGGCGATTAGCTCAGCCGGTAGAGCAGCTGACTCTTAATCAGCGGGTCGCAGGTCCGATTCCTGCATCGCCCATTCAAAAACGCGTTTTTGATAGCACCAGTCGGAGCGCCCTGTCCACCTTCGTCCAGCGAAGTCTGCTGTTGTCCGTCCTGAAACGCCAAGTTTTGCGCCAAGTGAAAATCGTTCGTTCCGGTAGCAACAAGCCCACTGTGCCTGGCTGCTTGGCAGGGATAAGTCCGGCAGGGCTTCGACTGCTTTTGACTCCTGCCCCTGCGCCTCTACTCATTTCGCTTTTTGTGTGCCTCGACCAAAGCCATAATCGCTGCTTTGATATGCTCCCGCCTCAAAATCCCGTAGTTTCCACGATAGATAAATTGAGGCCAAATCTGTATAATAGTTCTGAAAATTTGTGAGTGTAAGGGCAGTATTTTTGTTGTGTACACTTTTATGGTGTTAAATGATGGAGATATAAAATGTTCACTCAGGAATCAGGATACAGGCACAAACGCAGACCCTTAGTAGCGGTTGTGCTTTCTCTTATTATGGCAGGATTGGGCCAGATATATTGCGGCAGGATAATAAGGGGTTTGGTCTTTGCTTTTCTTTGCACGGTGCTCCCGGTTATAGTTGGTTTGTCTATCTTTAGTGCGACAATCAAAATATCGTTGTTGCTTATAACGGGACTGGCCTTTTCAGTCGTGGGTCTGGTCGCAATAATTGACTCCTGGTATTTGGCCAGGCATACTAAGCCGGATTATGAGCTAAAAGAGTATAATCGCTGGTTCGTTTATTTACTCTTATGGCTGATTAGTGTGGGCGGATCCACGACATACGGTTTGTATTTCAGAGACAATTATATCGAAGCATTTAGAATTCCAACTGCTTCCAATTATCCTACAATGGCGCTTGGCGACCGTTTTTTGGCAAACAAACTTGCTTACAGGGACAAGGACCCCAAAAGAGGCGACCTTGTAGTTTTTGTAAGTCCGCAAAACAGGCGAGTCAATTTTGTTAAGCGAGTTGTGGCGCTTGCCGGCGACACGGTGGAGATTAAGGATAATGACCTTTATATAAATGGACAAAAACTTGTGCGCGTGAAGCTTAATGATTCGATATTGAGCGAAATCAAAGTAGAACCGAGCGGTAGAATACTGAAGGGGAATGTGTATGAGGAAACTAACAATGGTGCCAAGTACAAAATCTTCTTATTAGAATCTGGAACTGGTCCTAATTCGGCTAATTTTGCAAAGGTAACTGTCCCTGAGCATCACTGCTTTGTGTTGGGCGACAATCGTAATCTATCCCAAGACAGCATGCACTTTGGTCCTGTCCCTTTGGCAACGATAAAAGGCCGGGCAGATTATCTTTATTGGCCGGCTAAAAACTGGGCCCGATTTGGGCGATTAAACCCCAACTGAGCTCGGTCTATATCTGCGCGTGATTTATTCCACCACAATCGCCTCGACGGGACATTCATCGGCTGCCTGCTGAACCGCCTCCTCGTGTTCAGGCGGGACCTCATCAACAATAACCTGTGCCTTGTCGTCGCCCATCTCGAAAACCTCTGGGTAGGTATCGCATGTAAACTATTTCCCGACATAGTGGATTTGGGCTTGGGACTCCCACGTAGGGAACCCATAAGGGGGTAGTCCCCCCTCCTTACCCCTCTTTATCCACAAACTCGTGGGAACTATCCAGCTAAACCGTTTGGCCTATCTCCTTCGCCCTGCGCAAAACTGGACGCATCAGCGGGCAAAGCAAAAGGCAATGCGACCGTTGCTAACCGGCGCAATAGCTCCGCCTCTTCTTGGTGCACCACAACCCACTCATCCTCTGTCATCAGCACTTGATTTATCTGCGTTGTCTTTTGCCTGTTGTCTGCCTCATAAGCCCCCGTATATTAGTGTTTAAAGAACCTTATAGGAGGACCAGAGAAATGAAACAGCAATCAACCCTCAAATTTTTCGCGTTAGTCATCGCTATTTTAGCGACCGCCAGTCAGACAAACGCGCAAGTCCGGTGAAGATTTCGCACGCTTATGTCGAAGGCAGGGCTTACAGCGCTATTTCTTTGAAGTCCTCGCCTGGAATGTGGTCAAATCATACTCAAATTCGAACCGCAGCTTATGCTCGGCCTCCTCCTGAGCCAATCTTAAGAACATCTCCTTCACCTGCTTATTCTGCGCGATTGATGCCAGGTCGGTATAAAGCCGGTATGACTTATTTTCTTTTTTCATCGCCAAGACAAGCAGCTCCGTGTAACTCATACCGGCAGTCGGCTTGACATCCTCGATGTAACCCGCTATGTCGAGATTGCCGACTTCCTCCTCCTTTAGAACAATCTCTCCTGCCTTTACCGCCTCCAGCCGTATCTTGTGCTGCCGTTCCTCTACCGCCAAATCCCTGATGACCTTTACAGTCTGCGGCCTCTGCGCCAGAGCCGCCAGCTTCATATAGAAATCGTACGCCTCGACCTCTCTGGCTATCGCGAAATCCAGGACTTCGTTGACGGAACCGAATTTCTTTTTATCTTCGGCCATCATTTCCCTCACTTAATGGCCATTCCGTATGCCCACAAAAGTCCGTACTCAAAGAAAATCGAAAGTGCCCCGCTCGTGTTTTCTCTATCGGTTTAATTATACCATATACAGCGTCTGAAAAGAAAAAGATTCCGCCAAGATGAAAAAATCGCCCGCTATCCCGATACTCGATGCTGGAGTCCGCCACAATCCGCCACGACTTCTTGGCGGATTCATTGTCCGTAGAACCCGGCGTAAAACGCCGGGCTAAATATGACGTCCAACCGTCTAACCGTTTTACCGTAAGCCTCATCGCCTAAGAACGATTTGCGTAAATTCTCCAGGCCCTGGCGGCAAGCCTCCTGACGGCTTTGTCCTTTTCATAGGGGCTGATGTGACTGCGCCTAACCGCCTCCGACAGCATCGCTATAGTCTTGTCATAAGTCTGGCGGTCAACCGGATATGGCGTGCCGTCCTTGCCACCATGTGCAAAAGAATACCGTGCCGGGTCCTTGTATGAGGGCTTTGCGCCATAAATCACTTCAGCTACCAGAGCCAGTGCCCGAATCGTTTTTGGCCCGACCCCTTCAACCGCCAGAAGCTGCTCATAATTTTCGGGGCGCCTGTCACAGAGTATCTGCAGGATTTTCTCTAAGTAACAGCTTTTCGAAAAATCCTCATAGACCACAGGGTGGAACTTAAATTCCGTATCCGCCAATTCGAGGAAGGTAAGCTGCTGGCCCTTGTATCGGAAACTGACCATTTTGCTCAACGGCGATGAGTGCTTCCGCAGGATTTCAACATCCTTCATCAACGAGCTAATTCCCGATGACACAAACTCAACGCTCAACGCCCTTGTATTTTCGCTGTCGCGGGCCGTCAGATTCAATGTCGGCTGGCGCTTGGCCATTGCGACAATGCCGGCGTGCGGCTCACATACGAGGTCTTCAATACTCTCTGAGTACCAGTGATACCGCCGGGCGGTAGCGTTGGCCTGGTTCATCCCCTGCTGGACCACCGCCCAGCTACCGCGTCTCGAAAAGAAAAAGCTGTGGTGATAAATCTGGTAGCCGTCCTGGACGAGCGAATTGTCCACCTTGGCGCTCATCCGCGAATTATAGACGAGGTTATCAACGCCCCTGCCCGGCAGACTGAGCCTGTTGCCCCAGTCCATAATTTCCTGCGGCGTCTTGCGGGATGTCTTGCCCTTGCCTCCACAGATAAAGATGCCGAGGTCTCTTTCCTCGCCTCGGATGGCCTCTTTCAGTGCAGCGGTAAGTATCGTGGTAAGGCCGGAAGCGTTCCAGTCAAACGCCAGAACCGTGCCCAGCGACTGGAACCAGACCGGGTCGGCAACCCTGCGAATAAATTCCTCCGGGCCAAACTGGGCCACCAGGACCCTGGTCATTTCGCGGCCCAGCTTGACCATTCTTTCAAACAGCCACCTGGGGCACCTGCCGGTGTCAAGAGTAAATGTCGCGGTTCCTCTTTGCATAAAAAAATTCCCGGCTGCACAACATCCGACACTTTAAGAGACTACCATTTGTGCTTCGCGCAGTCAATCTCGTTTGCCGCCGGCCGCTTATCGGAACGCAAGGAATGGGTGGAAAAGGCCTTCCGTGACACCTTCCAATCCATCAAACCCAACGATGCGGTCATCATAGGCATTTACGACCGCTACAGCGACCAGCCGACGGAAAATGCCGAATATACCCGCCGTTTCAGCCCCTTAAGCGGCTCGGCCTAATGCGAAATTGCCGAAAAAATACGAAAGTCCCTACGGAGGTTGCACGGAGGGCACACGGTGTAACTTCAAAAGGCACCACGGGGACTACTTGTAACTATTTGCCGTTACAGCTTTTACCAGAATCACAAGAACTACGGAAGTCCCACGGAGGGTCCTATGGAGGGAAAAAATCGGGCGCACTATATACAAGAATGTAATAAATAATGGCAACAAAGCTTCTTTTCTTTCCTCCTTGTGCTAACCGATTTTCCGGCAAAAGAGCGTTTTTCGCTTGACATTTCCTTTCAGGCAGGTATAGTGTGGCAAGGTTCAAGGAGGAGCGGCAAGGAAGTGTGTCTTTGTTTCCTGCCGGGCTTTCTCCCATAATGCTGCCGTTTGTTGTGCGAATTTTGAAGGGATCCACTGCTTAAGGAGGAGACGCAATGGCAAAGCAGAAGGTGGGACTGCATAAGCAGGCCCGGGAGATTTTTGAAGGCGTGCCGTTTCCAAATGGCGCCGGTCCCCACGAGCCGGCCAAAAGACCTGTATCCGCTCAGCTCAGTTTTCTACACCCAACAGCTCAGAGCTTAAGCTGTCCAATTCGTTCGATGGAAAAACCCCTGCCGACATCAACGCAGCCCAAACAGTCCGGGATTGCCGGCGCGATACGAACCTTTAAGCGAATACCACAGCGGACTTCCCGCGCAGGCACAAAGCGGCCCAAAAAGTAGCTCTGCCCGGACATTTACCAGGCAGCCCCGATGGACCGCCGGCAGGATAAAATCCGCCGGAACACCCTGGCGGACGCTCCGACTTTTTGCCGTCCGGCTCGATTAGCAAAGTATTTTTAGCAGGCAACCTCAGGGGATGCCGAGAATATAGACCTAAGCAGCCTGACCTGGCCAATGTCCCTGGCAATTACAATCGGTGATTACTCCGGGATAGCTCAGTCGGGTTAGGAGAGCCAGACGCAATAAAAAACAGGACGAAAGCAGATGGTGACACTCAAAGGGCCGCAATCACAGTTGCGGCCCTTTTTATTTGTAGTTCCCTGCCGCTTAAAACCCCAAAAAACGCAGGGAATTCTTCCATAGTCACCACCATGTCACCAACCCTCGACCTCGGCCCAAATCAGGCCTTTTTAACAGACCAAAACGCTCTGCGATAAAATTCCTATAAAGGATTTTGAGTCACCTCAATTATTCGCGACATACCCCGGCCGACCGATGTCCCGGTTTTTCAAAAGGTTTCGCAAGGATGTCTTAAGGCACGGTTAAAAACATCCGAAATTAAGAGACGGGCGAAAATATCTGCGGCTCGGAGGCCACTCAACGTCACTATATAGCCCGAAGCGTGCTTTGCTATTGATGCTCACTGTTATGTTTATAGCCCTATTTTTACTTTCGGCAACGTGCGGCGTGTTTCTTTTTATCAGGCTTGCCGGCACTGACGACTGGCTGGCGAAAGGCCTGAGAGAAGACAGATTCGGAGCGGTTGTCATTACGTGCTTTCTCGGCATTTGCTCCATTTTATTACTCGCTTTGTTGTACGTTCTCCTGCCTCTGATTCCGGCCTCGCTCGCCGCAGCTTTCGCAGACGCAGCAAAAGACCTGCCGGCTGAAAATACGCACGAATCTATTTTCGTTGACATCATCTGCTGGCTCCTGCTTCTTTGCGTGCCCATCCTCGCAAGCTACCTGCTTTATTGGGTATATCGGGCAACGCAGTGGGTAATTAAAAAATCCACGTTAGTCTCCTGAAGACCAGGATACCGGTAGAGACATCCGGCTCGCCTGAGGAAGCGAGCGAAATTTAGCGTGCAGCGTAGGAAGATAGCGTATAGCAGATAGAAAATGACCAACGACCTACCGACTTTGCAACCCGGAATTGACTACCGGCTTTCTTTATTTCGCCCACCGCTCCTGTCCACAGCCTGCCCGACAGATTCTACGTAGCTGCGATGCATTTGCGCCAGTTCTTTATCTTCCGCTGTAAAAGCACCCGCAAAATCAAACGGCGGCAGCTTCGGCGCCGGCTGCATTAGCCGCGGCAGGTCTGCGGCAAACGTCTTGAACTTTTGCCCCCAGATTTTCACTGACAGGTCGGCTTTGACAAGTCCGCCAAAGATGCTCATATCGGTCGATTCAGGCGTGTCGGCGAGCGGCCACGACAGCCATCCCACGGCCAGTCCACGAGAGGCCTCGATTTCCGCGATTATCCAGTCTGCCTGCTGCCCTTCGGTAAGATAAGGCTGGCCCCGGGCCGCCCCCCCTCCATACCAGCCATACTCACCAAGAACAACTGGCTTGCCTGTGTGACAATAAGCCAGAACCGCCCGGA
>Ga0315293_10006107_pt1 | contig 11293 bp, 11 predicted proteins | sample YL17G13_20_MG_FD_203071 | JGI IMG/M metagenome (GOLD analysis project Ga0315293, IMG submission 203071) | Sediment microbial communities from Yellowstone Lake, YNP, Wyoming, USA - YL17G13_20 | ecosystem: Environmental > Aquatic > Freshwater > Lake > Sediment | place: USA: Wyoming | collected... | reverse complement strand
GTGAAGCACAACTTATGGCTCTTTCGGTTCCCAATACCGGTATGGCCATCACGTCGGATATCGGCAATCTGAACGATGTGCACCCCCAAAATAAGCAGGAAGTCGGCAGAAGACTGACACTCTGGGCACTTGCCAAAACCTACGGTCACGATATTGTCTATTCTGGCCCACTCTACAAATCAATGCGAGTAGAAGATGACAAAATTCGTATTTTCTTTAATTACAGCGATGGTGGACTAATGACAAAAGGACCAAGATTAACCTGTTTCACAATCGCAGGCAGTGACAGGAGATTTGTCGAGGCAGAAGCTGTTATTGATGGCAATACGGTTGTAGTGTCGAGCGATAAGGTCAAACATCCTGTTGCTGTCAGATTTGCCTGGAGCAATACGGATGAACCTAATCTTTTTAACAAAGCAGACCTGCCGGCATCTTTGTTCAGAACAGATGATTGGCCTGGCGTAACTATTGATAAACGAGACCCCAGTTTCTAATAAGTGTAATTATAACTTAAAGAATAAGTTATGAGCGCACTTGCGCAGCCATTATTTTATCGACTGATAATAGTAGCGGTGTCACTGCTCAATGTTGAAGCCGTTGCCTGCACCGTAATCAAGCCCGGCTCAGTGGTTGACCGCAGCAGAAAAGTGGCTATGCCGGCTTCAGCCTGGACCTGGTTTGGACTTACTAACGTAGCCGGACCGCTGATAATATTGAGTGAAATCAGGTTCGAGGCATTTGAGACTACTGTACCGTTAGCATCCAGCACCGACACATACACAAACGCGATGTCACCACCGGTCTTAAGCTCACTCAAATCGAAACGGATATCAAGTGATGCCGCACTGGCCGGTGTTCTGACAATATGCGTCGTGGCCACCATCAAAAACAGCATGATCTACGGTAACGATACGGGAGTATGGTGTGATAGAAGCACCAATCTCAAACTTCGTAACTGCACTGTTGTCAATAATAACGACTACGGGGTAATGAGAGCTTACAAGGAGACAAACGTCCAAATTTCGAACTCTATCTTTTGGGATAATGGCGACGACCTGAGCGATTATTGTAGTGCGGCCTATTGCTGGGTTAAATACTGCTGTATCGAACACCCCGAAGATATCAATGGAACAGGCCCGCGAAGAAATGGCCGTGGCTGCTCCAGCTCTGTTTTTCCCCGCCGACTAAACGAATGTAGGCTTCGTGAACCAGAGCGGTTGCCTGAAGTGTCTGACCAGGCAGTTCCTGTGACAGTCTCCAGGCTGCCAGACGACGCAGTTCTTGATAGACCGCAGGCAGCAGCTCATCCACTGCCTGAGCGTCGCCCCGCTCAATTGCATTCAAAATCCGGGTTACATCACTCATAATCGCTCAGAAAAGCGGATTCTCGCGCTTTTTGGTGCATAACCACCAATTATAAGCTAACAGCGAACAACTGAACATCCTTAAAAATCCCCCTTATAATCGTCTCCTGTGCCGGAGCTGGTGCTACGATTGCCTTCCGCAGCGATACGCCACTTGCATAGGCTGTTGACAAAACGGGGTTTGTTGAACACGCCCGGCAGGATTCGAACCTGCGACCTACGGATTAGAAATCCGTTGCTCTGTCCAGCTGAGCTACGGGCGCACAAATGTAACTGTTTAAACTATAGCAGCGGATTCGCTTGACTGTCAATGTCTAATTGGGTGCGGTGATTCAGTCTAACTGCATAGGGAAGTAGTTTTTGGCATCGAGCGAATCGAGGAACTTTGCGAGCGAGCCTGTGGGAAGTCCCCAATCGGGCGTCTTTCTTGACGCCTGCCATCCAATATCTTATAGTGTTGCAATGTGTGTGAACCGAGCTTGAAAAACAAAGGTACAGAGTTTTTAAGTTATGAAAATACCGCCCGTAAAAGGAACTCGCGATTTTTATCCGCAGGATATGGCCGTTAGAAACTGGATAATCGACGGCTGGAAAAAGGTATCTCTGCGCAACGGCTTCGAGGAATACGACGGCCCAATCTTCGAATATCTCCAGATGTATCAAATCAAAAGCGGCGATGAAATCGTCGAGCAGCTTTTCTCACTCAAAGATAGAGGCGATAGAGACCTGGCACTGCGACCCGAAATCACGCCTACGCTAGCGCGAATGGTGAACCAGCGAATCAGCTCGCTGCCTATGCCCATCAAGTGGTTCTCGGTCCCGAGGTTGTTCCGGGCTGAGCGTCCCCAGAAAGGCCGACTCCGCGAATTCTTCCAGTGGAATGTTGATATAATCGGCGTAGATGATGTTTTAGCTGATGCAGAGACCATTTTCTGCGCCCTTGATTATCTGCGGGAAGCAGGTTTGACGCCTGACGATATAGTAGTGAAAATTTCCAGCAGAAAAATGCTCGCTGTGGTTTTGCAGGCAATAGGTGTTGCTGAGGGTGAGCTGGATGCTCTTTATGCGGTCCTGGACAAGCGAAACAAACTGGCAGACGAAGCCTTTGAAGAAATGCTCCAAAAGCAGCTCCCAGATACAGCCAAAAGACAAAAAGTCCTCGAACTAATGAGTGCTGAAACTGTTGAGGAAATTGGGAGTATGTTTGGGCGTCAGGAAGCTTTTGATGAACTTGTAACTTTGATGAAATGGCTGGATGAAATGGGAGTCGGCAGCTATTGCAAGTTTGATCCGGGTATTGTTCGGGGTTTGGCATATTATACCGGCATTGTGTATGAGATTTACGATAAGGAAAGCGAACTGCGTGCCATCGGCGGCGGCGGCAGATATGATGATTTATTAAAGCAATTCGGCGGGCTGGCCGTGCCTGCTACGGGTTTTGGAATAGGCGATTGTGTCCTGGGTATATTGCTTGAAGAAAAAGGGCTGCTCAAACCTAAAACGAAAGAATCAGATTATTTTGTCGCCTGTGTAGATGAAAATTATAAAGGCAGCGCTGTTGAAATAGCTGTCCAGCTGCGGTCGAGAGGTTATGTCGCTGGTTTTAGTTATAAAGCCGGTAAGCTCGGCAAACAGCTAAAGGAAGCTTCGCAGCAGAATGCCAAAAAGTGCATAATCATTGGTGAAGAATTTAATAACAATCAGCTTGTGGTCAAAGATATGGCTACAAGTGAGCAGAAAACTATTGAAGTTGACAAATTCTTCGCAGAACTCAAACCTTGAGTCCGAATGAAAGATTTCTTGCGAAATCACTATGAGCGGGCATTCGAAGACTGGCTTTCTTGTAGTAACATTCAACACATCGTCATAGATGGACGCAGGCGAGCGGCCTTCGGCCGTGCAAACTTAAAGAGCTTCGATTTTTTATTATATCCCCCTAATGGCCGGACAATAATCGCCGAGGTAAAAGGCAGAGCCTTCAAAGGAACCAGCTTTGCCGGCCTGGCAGGCTTCGAATGCTGGGTTACTGCCGATGACGTCGATGGCCTGGCTAACTGGCAGCAGGTTTTTGGTCCAACCCACACAGCGGTTTTTATCTTTGCCTACAAAATAGAAAATATCGACGTCGATTTTGATGGCCGAGATGTCTTCGATTATAACACCGATAGATATGTCTTTTTCGCTGTTGTCCTCGACGAATATCGGCGGTTTATGAAACTCCGCAGCCCGAAGTGGAAAACCCTGACCCTTCCTGCCCATAAGTTCAGAGATTGCGCCGTGCAAATCCACGAACTTTTGTTTTGTTAGTGTAAATTGACAGCACAGACCCCCCGCTTGTCCGCGACAAGCAGACGGGGACTACCGAGGCCATAAAGCAATAGTAAAGTCTGTCTTCGTATTGTATATTATTGCTGATGAGAGTCATAGCCGGTACAAAACGAGGTATGAAGCTGCTTAGCCCGAAAGGCGACGTGTCCCGGCCAATCACCGATAGAGTCAAGGAATCGCTTTTCAGTGTGCTTTACAAGTATGACCTGCCTGCGGAAAAAACAGTAGCTGATTTATTCTGTGGCGTTGGTTCTCTCGGCATCGAATCGCTCAGTAGAGGCGCACGTTTTGTTACATTCGTTGAAAAGGACCCGAAAATTATTTCGGTCTTGAAAAAAAACATAGAAAAAGCCGGCTTCGTCAAAGAATCGAAGATTATAGGAGCCGACGCCTTTAAAGTTGGTGCGCCGGTTGATGAGCAAAGATACGACCTTATTTTTGTTGACCCGCCTTATTTAGCTACCACGGATGTCGGCAGAAGTTCCAGATTGAGTGGTTTATTGGATTTACTGGGTGAGCAATCGGCTGCTGGTGGAATAGTTGTAGTCAGAACCCATCGACGCACCGAATTGTTGGAGCAGTATGGCCGATTCAAAGTAATAGAACGCCGCCAGTGGGGCACTATGGCGGTTACCATATTACAGAAAGTTGCAGAATGACCAACAAACAGGCAGCTATAAAGATAGTCAGATGTCTTCGTCACAACGGCTACCAGGCCCTGTTGGCCGGCGGCTGCGTCCGCGATATGCTGCTTGGCCGAGTGGCTAATGACTATGATGTCGCGACCGATGCTGCGCCGCAGGAGGTAACAAAATTATTTCGCCGAACGTTGAAGGTCGGTGCGAAGTTCGGCGTAGTCATAGTTCTCCTCGAAGGTAGACAAATCGAAGTCGCCACCTTCAGAACCGAAACCGGCTACGCAGACGGCAGACATCCCGCCGCTGTGAAGTTCGCCGATGCCCGCGAAGACGCCAGCCGAAGGGATTTCACTATCAACGGAATGTTTTACGACCCGATTGAGCAGAAAGTGATTGATTATGTAGATGGCCAGGCTGACCTCAAAAAACAAATAGTGCGAACTATCGGCAAAGCCGAGCAGCGCTTCGGCGAGGATTTTCTGCGGATGCTCCGTGCCGTGCGGTTTGCCACACAGCTTGGATTCACCATTGAGCCGAAGACCTATTCAGCTGTCTGTGCCGGCGCAAACAATATAACCAGAGTAAGCGGCGAGCGCATCGCTATGGAGTTGGAAGCTATCCTCGTCAGTCCCAACCGCTCCGCAGGGGCGTCACTGCTTTTTGAGACCGGCTTAGCCGAAGCGATTTTTCCCGACTTTGCCGCCGAAGATGCAAAATTCGGAATTAAAGTATTGGCTCAACTGCGAAAGAAAGTCGATTTTGCACTTGCGCTTGTTTCCTTTTTCGCCGGCTGCGAGACCGATTTCGCGCTTGAAAAATGTAAAACGCTGAAATTTAGCCGAAGTCTGAGCAGACAGATGAAATTTTTGCTGTCCAATAGGGGCAAACTTCTCGATGAGCAGATGTCTTTAGCCCAGCTAAAGATGATTCTTGCCGAGCCTTATTTCTGGGACCTCTACGAGCTGCAAAGGGCGATTCAAAAAGCCGCCGATGAGAGTCTCGCACCGTTGACAAAACTAAACAGAAGAATAAAGGCCCTCGGCGATGTCGAGTTAAAGCCCAAGCCGCTGCTCGATGGCCACGAACTTATTCGATTAGGTGCTGTGCCCGGCCCGGCTCTGGGCCAGCTCACAGAGGAAATGTACATCGCCCAGCTCGAAGGCACCTTCCAGACAAAATCGCAGGCTCGCAACTGGGCTCAAAACTGGCTCAAAAAACACAAATTGCACGGCACTTAGAACCCCATCGGCCTTTTGGTGCATTCAAAATTGGCTTTGTTTGAGTTTGTTTTGAATAACAGTTCATAGTTCATTATTTGTTGTAATTTATTGTTACTGCTAATGTTACAAACATTTTTGGGGTCTCGTAAATTGGGTTTGTTTCGCATAATTGTTCAATTTTGATTGACCCGTCTTCGTCTATGACTACGCCGCGGCAAGCCCGCCAAACGGAGTAGCGAATAAACAATATGAACTTGCCAAAGGACGTTTAGAAATAATACCTCCCTCCCTTAATAGGGCGAAGATGCGCGATTGAGGCGAAAAAGGTTCTTGATTCTCAAACCCCAAATCTTGTAACTCGATGTGGAAAAAGGAATAAAAAATTTTTGAAAAAAATGGATTTTTGCTCTTAACCTGCTGCGTTTTTGGTCGCGCAAAGCGCAAAAGACAGACGACTGACTACAGACAGCAGGGGAAAAGTTGCCTAAATTGACAGAGACATTTTACCATGGAAGTTTTTTTGTTTTTTATTCTTCGTCTTGAGGTTGAATCTTTGAAAAGCCCAATGAGCCTATTCTGAAAGGTGGAAAAATATCGGGCGAAATAAACATTTTACTCAGCAACTCCGGTTGATAATCCTCATAGTAGTCAGACAGATTATAAAACTGCGAAAATTTATCATTGTGATATTCGGCAAGCCACCTATATTTTTCAACAACTTTGTAATTGTCTACATTGTCTCTAACCTGTTTGACTATTGCTTGTTTGTGACTTTCAATTAAATCATCCCACTCTCCGGACAATTCTCCTTCTCGGAGTGATTGGAGATAATCGAGGAAATACTTTCCATCCGGAGCAACCGCCAAATAGTCTGCTAACGCGTCTCCGTAATGTCTGTGTGATTCTGTTTTCATTGCAGTCGCTATGCAGTCTTCAACAAGCACTCTAGGGAACCTCTCATGTTCTTGTAGTTCGTAAGCTTTGACAAGCCCCTCACTGAAGATTATTCTGTCGTTCTCGAAATGATTACCTTTTGATAACCCTCCTTTTACAAAAATACCATCGGTAGCAAGAAATAATTGCAAGAAGCAAAGCTCCCTAACCATTTGGTCTAAATCCGAATCATCACAAGAAAGACAAAAGCAGTCAGAAAAAAGTTTAACGGATACTGCCCCTTCAGTTTCATTCTTGACGGCGTCAACGACGCGAGAAATTGATGCGTCAATTTCTTTGATTAATTTGATTGCATCACTTCTAGATTGATGCACCAATGTTCGAAATCCGAAAATATCAAGAAACGCAACAATTTTCTCATTATATTGGTCATTAATTTCGGGCATAAAGAATGTTTCCCTCTCGCCACGCAGGCCGTTCAATTGTCCCAATAATGTCCTTACGCCATTCAAACTCCTCAGGCGTAACGACAATCACATTCTTCGCAACGGCAATATCGTGAAGTGCTACGCCGATTTCAACGGCCTTTTGGCGTCTTGAGCCGATTACCGGCATTACGATGAGCAGGTCAAGGTCGCTGTCCGGCCCGGCATTGCCACGGGCGTATGAACCAAAGAGAATAATCTTGTCGGGCGAAAAACGGCTGACAACCCGCTCGACCATCTTTTTTATTGCTGATTTTGTGCTTTTGGGCATCAGCTTTTCCTTTTAACTGCCATAGCAGAATACAGTATTATGGTGCTATTTGCAAGTCTATACTACTTCTTGTGCCGTCGGGCATGGCTTACGCCATTAAGAACAGGCAACAAATGACTGTGGGTCTTTTTTAACAACCTCGCCGCCGACCGAAAAACGCTCCTGTCCTCTTTTTATCTCGTAAGAAGCGTGAAATTTGTTGCAATACTCTATATAATCTTTCTGGTGATGGCGGCGAATCGATCGATTACTTGGACAAGGGAATTCCGGAGCAAAAGCGAACCGCTGGAGCTTTTCTGACCCCAAAAAAGAAAGTGAGGTGCAATATGAAGCTTCAAAATGTTATTTCGATTGTAAATGTTTGGGAAAAGAAAGTTTTCGAAAAATTGCCAATCAAAACCATTTTGGCTATATATCTCATCGTGGTTTTATGTCAACTTAACGCAATTCAATCTAAAGTATCCTCAATAGAATTTGACGTGTTCAGATTAGAGGCTCACTTCCGAGGTAATACCTACTCAGAAATGAGCAAGGAGGAAGTTGAAAGGTACGGGACTAATACCTATAAAAGGGTGGTTGCCTTTGAAGTGATGAACGAAATTGTTGGCATCTCGAAGGTAAGAGAGCCTCTTAGGTTTTTTGACGAAAGGACATATCAAGAACTGATTGAGACAGAGAGAAGAGGATACCCTCCGCCTGAGATTAGACTGATTGGAGTGCCGCCAAAATATACTCGTCGATGGTTCGGGAACGAATTGCTGCTGGTCAGTGAAGAAAGTGCGAAACTAATGGGTCTGGAGAATGCTTGGAATAAAGCTACTAAAATAAAGCGCTACTAAATAGTTATGTAATATATGATAGCGAATGGACGTATCCGACCAACAAATAGGCAAAAAGGAAGCCGAACGCTCTGTATTGGACTACTTTTTGGATGCATACGAGCTCGCGACAGGCGAGCATCTTACTGAACTTGCTTCGAGTGAGTGCCCTGACTTCATCTGCGCTCGCTCGAATGGTGGAGAAGTAGGTGTTGAACTCGTACGTGTTATGCGTGACCCTGAAAAGGCCCAATTTGACAGAATTGTCGATAAGAAATTTCAAGCTGATCCGAAGGAAACTTTGGATAGGATATTCGGTTTGTTGGACGACAAGGATAAGAAAAGATCTAAGAAGTACGGTCATTGGGTGGATAAGACTATCTTGGTGCTCCAATTGTTAGACTGTTCGATATTGTCTTTGCGGCCATTCCTTACTAATGATATGAAAAGCGATTTCGCAGGCTATGGCTTTGTCGAAATCTGGATTGCCGATTACACAGGTATTGAGGCCTACAGAGATATTGAGCTTTTCGGATTGGCGCCAGTTAGGTGGTGGGGTTATCACCAGCGTCAGAATCCTTACCGGAAACCATATGGATGAATGAGAAAAGTTGTCAGGAGCATTTTTCCATCTCAAAGAGGGCATTGCCCGCCGTATTCAGCCTGTTTTTTATTGACAGAAACGGTATTTTTCTTTAGTATGCCCTCTTTCGGGACGAATATCTATTTTATCCGCCTCAGGCGGAAAGAACCTGCGGGTTCAGGCCTTGCCGAGGTAAGAGTCGTTGTTTTGTATCGGAACTGTGTATTTTATCGGTCCTTGCATGGTTTGACGGATTGCGAGTACCAGCGACGAGCGACGGAACCTGGGTTTGGAGGTAGTGCGATGTTCAGGAAGACTCTCGTAGTGGTTTTGGCAGTAGTCCTTTTCGGAGCGGGCTCGGTCTTCGCAGCCGCTTCGGCGGACGAAGTAGAATCAGCGGAGGAGGCTGTCGGTTCTGCCCAAGTTTCGGCGAATTCAGTTGAGCCAAACTTGTCGCAGACAGTCGAGCCGAACCTGTCGAAGGCGGTCGGGCCGACCCTCGAAGACAACTGGAACGACTTTTTGCATTACACCAAGATTGGCCGACTCGATTTGGCCAAAGGTTACGCCCAGGCTATTCTGACAGAAGGGCCTGACCCTGTCCGGGTGCTTGCCTTGTCGGAGGAAAATCAGCCCGGATACGCGCTTTTACTAAAGGTTATTGAAAACACCAACGATACCGAACTGGCTGAGCTTGGCAAAAAATTGCTCGCCGTCATAGAGGAAGGCAGGTTCATCCGCCGAGCCGACCCGAAGGTTATCGTGGAGGAGATTAAAAGGCTCAGCGGCACCGAACGAGGTCGGCTTGCCGCCGTCAAACACCTTCAAAGCGCCGGCGAATATGCGGTAATGTTTATGCTTGACGCAATGGCTGACACCGCTCGCAAAGATGAGCTGCCCAACATTATCTGGGCGCTTCCGCAGATTGGCCGGGATGCCATAAGGCCGCTCACCGCTGCCTTGCAGACTGATAATGTCGGGGTAAAATCTGAGATAATAATAGCGCTCGGAAAGATTCGTTATCCGCAGGTTCTGCCCTATCTGAAATACATTCTTGAGAAGGATGATTCACCCCAACTTCGCGGCCTGGCGGAAGAGAGCATCAAACAAATAGACCCGGCTGCGATGAAGATTTCGGCGGCCGAGCTGTTCTATCAGCTTGCTGAAAATTATTATTATCATTCCGAGTCTCTGCAGGCTGCTGAGGATGCCAACTTTGCCAATATATGGTTTTGGGATTCTGCCGGCCGTCGGCTGACTCGCGAAAAGGTCGACAAAAGATACTTCAATGAGCTTATGGCGATGCGGGCGTGCGAGTGGGCGCTCAAGGCCGACGTTGAATTCGGCCAGGCCATCGGGCTTTGGCTGGCTGCATTCTTCAAGGCTCAGTCGACCGGCCTGAATATGCCTGAGTATTTCGGCATCGCCCACGCTGATGCAGCCGTCTATGCGACCACCGCAGGGCCGGAATATCTCCATCAGGCACTCGCACGCGCGGTCAAAGATAAAAATGCCTATGTCGCACTGGGCGTTGTGGATGCACTGGCTGCAAACGCCGGCGAAAAATCGCTGCTCTATCGTCTCGGCATTGACCAGCCGCTGGTCCAGGCACTTTCTTTTGATAGCAGGGCTGTAAGATACAGTGCGGCGATAGCGATAGCCGCAGCAGGTCCGAAAGAGGCGTTTCCAGAAGCCAAACTCGTTGTCGAAAACCTCGTAGAAGCAATTAGCGGAGCTGATGTTAATTCTGATGCAAATACCGGCTGGAACCGGCAGTTGGCTGATAGTTACGCTGTTCGCTCAGCGGAGGTTATGCTAAAATTAGCTCAGACCCGAAATCCGGTTATTGATTTGTCGGCTGCGAAGGATACTTTGATAAGCGCGACAAAAGATAAGCGAGAGCAAATCCGGATTCTTGCCGGTGAGGTTCTCGCTCATCTGGATAGTCCCGATGCCCAGCGGGCAATAGCTGCGATGGCACTTGCGGAGGATAATTCAATGGCTGTCAGGGTCGCTGCATTTGAGTCGCTTGCCACTTCTGCGAAGTTAAATGCGAATCTGCTCGAAGACGAGAAGGTTGATGCGATTTATTCGCTGGTGGGTTCACGAAAGACTGACCCGAAACTACGAAGTGCCGCTGCCACCGCTTACGGGGCACTTAATCTACCCAGCCGAAAGGTCAAAAACCTCATCTTAGACCAGGCAAAAAGCTGACAGAAAATTACCTATCTTTACTTTTTCACACCAATCCGCCGGAGGCGGATAAAATGCGCAGGCGAAATAGCGAAAAGTTCGCATCAAACGCGCTTGTTGGTGTAAAAAATTTACAAAAATTTACAAAAATTTACAAAAATTAACAAAAAATGACAAAAATTAGCAAAAATTGGAAGAAATTGACACGTTTTGGACAGTGATTGAAGTACCCCCTCGCGCGAATTGTTCGAAGCGAACGATTCGTATGTCGTACTGCGTATATCGTATGTCGTCAGAGGAATTTTTAATCGCAGATTGCCCAAATTAACAGGGGGGGTTATGCAGAGATATAAGTATATGCGTATATACTTATGGAGTGCTTTAAGATTCATGGCTAAAGAGCAAAATTACAGAGCAAAAATTAAAAATGTTTTTTCAACAGCCCTTTCCCAAAAAAGGTGTCTGTCCCTAACTTATTCCAAATCATTTATTTGGATTC
>Ga0315293_10006104_pt1 | contig 11293 bp, 9 predicted proteins | sample YL17G13_20_MG_FD_203071 | JGI IMG/M metagenome (GOLD analysis project Ga0315293, IMG submission 203071) | Sediment microbial communities from Yellowstone Lake, YNP, Wyoming, USA - YL17G13_20 | ecosystem: Environmental > Aquatic > Freshwater > Lake > Sediment | place: USA: Wyoming | collected... | reverse complement strand
CCCCAACTTCTTATGAAAAAATAAGAGATTGGCTTTCAAATTGGTCGATTGATGGCAAAGTGCAGATCGACAAGGGGAAATATCGAAGCCTTCATGTTCAAGATCTAAAGGGAGAGATGAAGACGGTTGATGGAACATTGCTCATCCATCCCTTTCAATTCAAATCAGATGGAGGGGATTTCTGGGGCGAGGGATGGATAAAACCCACAGAAAAGGGAATAAGATTTGAGATCAAACCCCGTCTCTCCAATATGGAAGCCAAGGCCTTTATCCGAACCCTCTTCCAAAAAGGGGAGGAGGAAAGGGTCATGATCACCGGAAGGGTTCACGTTGATAAAGTGGAGTTAAGAGGTGAAGGAGAGGATTTCCAAAAAACAAAGGAGTCTCTCAATGGGAGTTTGAGGTTTGAAATCAAGGATGGAGTGATCGAACGATTTAATATCCTCTCCAAAATCTTTTCGATCCTCAATGTCTCTCAATGGTTCAAAGGAAGGCTCCCCGATTTAAAAACAAAGGGACTTCCTTACCACAGTATGATGGCGACGATTCATGTCAAGGATGGCATGGCTTCCACGAATGATTTCTTGGTGGACAGCGATGCCATGAGGATTACTCTTTTAGGAAAGATCGATCTGGGTAGGAACTTGATTGATGCGAGGATAGGGGTTCATCCCTTAGTCACGATCGATACGATATTAAGTAGTGTTCCCATTGTGGGTTATATTCTCACGGGCAAGGACAAGGGTTTCATCTCTTATTTCTATGAGGTAAAAGGAAATCTGGATGATCCAAAGATTGAGGCCATTCCATTAAAAAGCATCACAGAACCCTCTTGGGGAGTCATCAAACGCTTACTCGAAACACCTCTGAGGCCCTTCCAGAAAAATTCTTCCTCCCCCAAAGAGAAAAAGTAGCTGTGAGTTATGAATGATGGTCTCGTAAAAAGTCAGCATCACCCTTCGACAAGCTCAGGGTGAACGGGCTTAGGTTGAAATCATTGACTTTTTCCGTTCGTGGTGAGCTTGTAGAACCACAAAAAAATACTTTTGCAATTGGCTCGAAAGTATAAATATTATTTTTCACAAATTAAATTTTTTCTTGACAAATAACAATATGTTGTTGTAAACATCTTTAGTCATACTAAATATAGCCCATCCAGAAATCTTTTTAACCCATCTTTAACAAAATAAGGTGAGATAAAATGGCAACTGTAATCGAGATGAAAGGGGAACATCAGGAATTTAAAGGAGAAGTGGAAACCACAGATATGGCCCTCTTCGTCCGCACCTCGGACGAAGCGATGTTAGGCTGGGATCGGCAGAGAATTGTCGACGCCCTCATCCGTGAGACCTATGTAGATTTCGATACAGCGAAGGAAATTGCTCGGGAGGTGGAGGATTTAATTGCCACCTCTAAGATCAAAATGATCACCGCCCCGCTCATCCGTGAACTCGTGGACACCAAACTGGTCGAAAGGGGGCTCGAGCAGGCCCGCAAGATGCACACCCGTTTGGGAATGCCTCTCTATGATGTCGATCAGCTCATCCTCCATCCCAATAAAGAGAATGCCAATGTCCCTCATGGGCCTGAAGCCACCAATCTTACCTTAGCCGAAAGGATTAAAAAGGAATATGCCCTGCTTTCTGTCTTCTCTCAGGAAATTGCCGATGCCCATATGCGTGGGGATATCCATCTCCACGATCTGGGTTTTATTGATCGGCCTTACTGCAGCGGTCAATCCCTCGAATACATCAAACGCTTTGGCCTGAGCCTTCCCAACTCGATCGCCATGGCCAAGCCTGCCAAACATCCTGAAGTGTTGCTCGCCCATATGGTGAAATTTGCTGCCGCCCTCCAGAGTCATTTTGCCGGAGCGATCGGTTGGGATTCCATCAATCTCTTTTTCGCACCTTATCTGGAAGGCATGTCAGATCAAGAACTGGAACAATTGGCTCAGATGATGATCTTCGAATTCTCCCAGCAAGCTGTCGCCAGAGGCGGACAGGCCATCTTCACCGACCTCAATCTCTATTGGGAGATCCCCAAACACTTTGAAAATGTCCCTGCCATCGGACCAGGCGGGGAGTTTACGGGAAAGACCTACGGCGATTATTTGAATGAATCCCAACGCTTTGCCAAGGCGCTCTTTAACGTTTATCAAGAAGGAGATGGATCCGGAAGGCCCTTCTTCTTCCCAAAACCGCTGGTTCATATTACAGAGAAATTCTTTCAAACCCCCGGTCATATGGATTTTCTTTACCACATCTGTGATGTCGCTTCTGAGAAGGGGAATACCTACTTCGTCTTCGATCGTGGGGAGACAGCCAAAATCTCTGAATGTTGCCGCCTCAGTTTTAAATTGGATCAAACAGACCTCGAAGACGCCAAACAACCCTGGAAGATGCGGTACTGCGCTCTCCAGAACGTGACGCTCAATCTCCCAAGAATCGCTTACCTGGCGAAAGGGGAGGACTCTAAACTCTTTTCTAAAATTGCCGAGTTTGTCGAAATGGCGGTGAAGGCCCATCTTGAAAAGAAACTCTTTATTGAAAAACTTCTCTCTTTAGGGGAAAAGGGACCCCTGGCGTTGCTGGCGATGGACCGGGATGGATCTCCTTATTTGAGGATGCACCGTGCCAGTTTTTTAGTGGGCATGGTGGGGCTCAATGAATTGGTTCAAATTCATACCGGGCAGGAGATGCATCAATCCAAACAGGCTTTTAAATTCGGCCTCAAGGTGATTGCCCATATGAAACTACTGGTGGACAAGTTCAGCCAGCGCTATGGGATGCGTTTTGTTCTGGAACAGACACCCGCAGAATCCACCGCCTACCGATTTGCTAAATTAGACCTTAAATTTCATTCCCCAAAATCGGGACATATTGTGAAAGGCGATATCTCAAAAGGAGAAGTCTATTATACGAACTCCACCTACTTGAACAATTCTGCTGTCCTCAATCCCATCGAGCGAGTAAGGCAAGAAGGCCTTTTCCACCCTCTGATCGAGGCGGGGTCATTGACTCATATCTGGTTGGGTGAGGCAAGGCCTTCGAAGTCATCGTTGGCCAATTTTGTGATTAAAACTTTTCAATTGACCCAAAATGACCAGATCGCCTTCTCTCCGGAGTTCACCACCTGTAATGGCTGCAATCGAACGAGCCGGGGCCTTCGGTCATCTTGCGCTTACTGTGGATCGGAGAATGTGGATGGCATTACACGGATCACTGGCTATTTCACGAAAATCTCCAGTTGGAATAAAGGGAAGCTTGGAGAACTCCGGAACCGGTATCGAAACCAAGCCTTTTTAGAGGAGAGAGAAGAGGGAATGGCACTGGAAGCTTAATCAATTAGCAATGATCAATTCTCAATGATCATTTTTCATTTTGCATTGATTCATTAAGGAGGAGGGAATGGGGTTAATAAAAATTTTTACGAAAGCGAAATGCCCGAAATGTCCTGCTGTCAAAGAGATTGGAACGGAGTTAAAGAAGGAAGGAGTGCCCGTTTTTAATTACGACCTGGACACGATCGATGGTCTGGCCGAGGCCTCCTTTTATAGCATTCTCTCCACCCCTTCCATTGTCATCGAGGATGAGGAGGAGAGGGAGGTGATCAGTTGGAGAGGGGTGGTCCCGACTCTCCAGGAGGTGAAGCAGCGCCTGTTCAGGGGTATTCCCTGAACCGAAAGTTGAGATCTTTCAAAAATTGGAAAAGAAGCTCTGAGTGCGAATGAAGATTTTTTCGGTAACAATTCTTGGCGAAGCGAAATGACAGCAAATTAAATGTTTGAGCCCGAAGGGCGAGTTTTTAATTTGCATTGTCGAAAAAATGTTTTGAGCAACGAAGAGCGACTTTTTCTGATATTTTATTATCTTTCATAATAATATGGAATTAAACCATGATCGAGATCAAAGGATTTTTGGAAACTTCCTTTTTGGATTGGCCAGGAAAACTCTGCTCGGTGCTTTTCCTTCCCTACTGTAATTTCCGCTGTCCTTACTGCCATAACCATCCTCTCGTCTTCCATCCTGAGCAGTATGCTACCATTTCATTGGAAGATATTCTCGCTCGCCTTCATTCTTTAAAAAATTGGATCGATGGGGTTTGCCTCACAGGCGGAGAGCCTACTCTCCACGCGGACCTTCCATCACTAATCCAAGAAATAAAACGACATGGATTTCTGATCAAACTGGATACCAATGGTTCAAACCCTCAGATGTTAGAAATTTTGATTGAGGGAGGAAAGATTGATTTTATCTCGATGGATGTGAAGGCGCCCTTGGACCCGTTTCGTTATTCGCGCTCCACCGGCCTTCCCATCAACCTAAAACCCATTTTAGAGTCGATCGAAATCCTGAAGAAAAGAAAAGCGGAGTATGAATTTCGAATAACCGTTGTTCCAGGACTCCATAGTCTGGAAGACATCCAAACCCTTGGGGATCAGTTGAAGGTGGGCCGAAGATTCATCCTCCAGAGCTTCAATTCAGAAAATCCATTAGACCCTTCATTGAAAAACATCGCTCCTTATGATCCAAAGGTATTGAAGAAAATTGAGAAAGAAATTCAGGAAATGATGTGAATGCCTTTGTATCTTCAAGGTTAATTTGATATACTTGCCCAAATTCCATATAAGTACCAAATAGGAAGCACTAAACTGTATAGCGCTTAGCGAAAAGGATTTCAACGCCATGCTCTATGCGCTATGCACCATGTGGTTTCAGGAATAGGAGATGAATTCCCTCTCTCTTAAAGAAATTTGGACGAAAGTGGAGGCTCTGGAGAATGAAATCCGTCTCCAGAGATCCATCCTCGAAGTCATTCAAGAACCATTCTTCATCCTTGACCAAAAAGGAGATTTTCTAAAGATCAACCCAAAAGGGATGGAAATACTGGGATATCCCCCGGAAGAACTTCAGCAGAGGGTCTTTATCGATGTCGTCCCCCTCGAAGACCTCAACCAAATCCGAGAAAAGTTCGAGGAGATGGGCCAAAAGAAAGAGGTTCGATTCAGGACACAGATAATCAGTCGGTTAGGGGAACGAATTCCTGTTGAATTCTTCGGGACCTTCAGGGAGGATGTCTTTTTCATTACCCTGAAAGATTTGAGAGAAAGGATCGAGATCGAAGAGGAGTTTGAAAGGACAAAGAAGGAGTTCGCGGAAAAGATTCGAGAAAGAGATCTATACGCCCGGGAACTTCAGGTGATCAGGGACCTCTATAAGGAGAAATTGAAGGAGATCGGGGAGATGAGAGAGGAAGCGGTGCGTCTCTCTTATACCGACGATCTGACCGAGATCTATAACCACCGTTTTTTTATCGAACAACTGACCCTGGAAGTGGAGCGCCAAAAACGCTATTCCACCCCTCTCTCCCTTCTTATGATTGATATCGACTATTTTAAAAATTATAACGACACCAACGGCCATTTGGCCGGAGATCAGGTGTTGAAGGCCATTGCCATCCTCATCCAGCGGGGTGTCCGGCAGACGGATATCGTCGCCCGTTATGGAGGGGAGGAATTTTCTGCCATCTTAATCAACACAGGAAGAGAAAAGGCTTTGGAGATTGCAGAGAGGGTGAGAAGAAATGTGTCCGATACTCGTTTCCCCAACGAGAGTGCCCAGCCCAATAAAGATTTAACCGTGAGTGTCGGAGTCGCCACATTTTCCTCTTCCATCTCTACCCTCACCGATTTGATCCGTGAGGCTGATCATGCTCTCTATCGGGCGAAGAAAGGAGGCCGTAATCGCATCGAGGGATGAGATGAAAACCGTGATCGTCACTGCGGCGTTGATCATCGAACAAGGGAAAATTCTCGTCACCCAGAGAAAGGAGGATTCCTCCCATGGACTCCTCTGGGAATTTCCAGGAGGGAAGGTGAAGGAGAGGGAGGAACCGAGGGAGGCATTGGGAAGAGAATTAAAGGAGGAATTGGATGTCGAGGTGGAGGTGGGGATGCTTTTTGATGCGGTCTTCCATTCCTATCCAGAATATCCTATCCTCCTTCTGGTCTATCGTTGTCGAATTGTGAAAGGCTCTCTCAAACCCATCGGATGTCATGACCTCCGATGGGTGAGCCTCAGGGAGGTGGAAAAATTGGCGATGCCACCAGCCGATGACCCCATTCGAAAACATCTCTCCTCCTCGGAAAAAGGGCTTTCCCTCTTTTAAAATTTAATTCTTCTCCGGACGGCTCAACCCTTCCATCCGTTCCCTCTCTATCATCCAAGGCTGGGGCTCCCCACGGGAACGGGTCAATTTCATATTGGAGAAAGAAGCGAATTGGAGTAGAATGGGTTTGGAATAAACCATGGAGCAAGATCGGGTTCAAAGGTATGCTGAAAGTTTAGAAAGGACCATTCGGAATAACTATCATTATTTGAAGGAAGCGATAGACGACTTTCAGGATTTGTGTCGAATGGTAACCCCCGAGAGGATTATTCCAACGGGAATCCTCATCGATATCCGTGAGATGTATAAGGAGATTCGCAGCCGACTGACAGAGATTAAGGCCATCGAGCAGCTCCTTCACGGGAAATATCGTCAGTACTATAAACGGGACTCTATGCGTGATAAAGAGATCATGGAATTTGGATTTATCGCTAAAAATTGCTACTCCAAATTCGAATATACGATGGTGCAGATAGAAGCGATGAAGAGGTTAAAGGAACACGCTCCCAAGGTGGAACATCCGAGTGAACCCTTCCAATGGTTTCGCTCTAAAGAGAACCAGGTCGCCTTGATAAAAAATCTGAGGATGTTAATGGAATTGGATTACGAATCCACTCCTGAAGAAGTGGGTCGACAGAGGCGGGAAATAGTTGGAAGTCGAACCCTTACTCTCTTCCTGCTCAGCGGGGATTCACTCTCCCTCGACCACCTTCAATCCCAGATCCGATTGCGAGAACACGATATCATAGAGCGATATGGCCAAGAGGAGATCCGTGGAGTTTTGGCTCATTTGAGAAAGGTTGATCCCCCCGAAGTGGAGAAGATGTTCCAAAAATTCATGGAGAGCAAAGGTTTGACCAAGCTCAAATGTCTCCTCCTGCCGATCCATTCCCCAAAAGATCTTGAGGGCGATCTATTCAATTTAATCAAAACAACTTTGCAAGAGATGGTCGAAGGGGGATTGAAAACACTTTCGATCTGACACCCTCCTTTAAATACTAAACTCCATGGAGCATAGAGCAAAGGGTTCACCCTCCGCCGTAGCGCTCCAATACCAGAGCTATGGTACGTCTTGCCGTTGTAATCAAGTCTGCTTTGGCGGAGTCTGCTCGGCGATCGGCTACGGAGGACGGGCATAGCAATAAAATCTTTTTTGGTTTGACACCTTCTTTTGAAGTCGTTATAAAGGAAATTAAAAATTACTCTGCCAAAATGAGCGATGGATCAAGGTCTTAAAGAATTTTATTTCTTCAGCGAATTTTTAAACCGAAGGGTTTATAACGCTTCCGCACAGAGGGCCGGCAAAATAACAGATTTGGTGGCCGAGAGGGCAGAACCCTATCCAATGATTATTGGTATGATGATTCGAACAAGGGGAAGAGAGATGTACCTTCCCTGGGAGAAGCTCATTCAAATCGAGCCTCAGCTTACCCTTTCTGAGAAAGAGCTCCTGGACCTTAAGACATCTCTTCCGGAGAAAGATATCATCCTTCTTAAGGAAGCGGTGATGGACAAACAAATTGTCGATACCTTCGGGGCAAAGGTGGTAAGGGTCAATGACCTCCACTTTCTTCGTGTGGATTCCCGTCTCAGACTGGTTCATGTTGATGTAGGATTTCGTGGCCTGATGAGGAGGGTAGGATGGGAGAAGTTAGTGGATCGGGCCCTTCGCTGGCTCTTCTCCTATGTCCTTCCCAATCAATTCATCTCCTGGAAATATGTCCAACTCCTTTCAGGTTCGGATCTCCTCCAACTCAGCGTGCCTCAGAAAAAACTTTCCCATCTTCATCCTGCGGATTTGGCCGATATCATCGAAGACCTCAGTGGTCGTGAACGATCTGCCATCTTCCATGCCCTGGATGCCGAGACAGCTGCGGAAGCCCTGGAGGAGATCGATCCAAAGATTCAGAAGGCCTTGATCGAGACCATCCCTGTGGAGAAGGCCTCTGATATTGTCGAGGAGATGTCTCCCAGTGATGCCGCCGACCTTCTCGCCGATCTTCCTGAAGAGAGGGCTGAGGAAATCCTTGACGGAATGGAACAGGAGAAGGCCGAAGATCTGAGAGAACTCCTCGTCCATGCCGATGAGACAGCAGGTGGTTTGATGACCACCGCCTACCTCAGCCTGACCCCTGGAGTGACCGTAGAGACAGCCATTTCACGATTGAAGGCGGAAGCTCGGAATCTGGACATCATGGACTACATTTTTATAGTGGACGAAGAGGAAATCCTCCAAGGGGTGGTAAGCATTCGTGACCTTCTCACCGCCCATTCCCATCAAACCCTCTCCGAAATTCAACCCGCAAGAGTGGTGAGTGTGAAACTGGATGAGGATCAGAATGAGGTGGTGGAGGCCTTTGCGAAATACGGATTCAGGGCCCTACCCGTCGTGGATGAAAAAGGCCATCTGAAAGGAGTGATCGGTTTCCGCAGTGTCCTGGACGTATTAGCTCCAGAGGCAGGGTAATTCCCTAACCATCGCTAGTGTAGTGTATCTAACAATTCTTTACAGTAATCCGTAAGCCGTCATTCCCGCCCCGCATCAAGTGCGGGATAAACTCCAGCGGGAATCCAGCTTCAGAGATTGGATTCCCCCGTATCAAGTACGGGGCAGGCTTAGTCAAGCCCGGAATGACACCTATTGTAAAGTCGTTATTGAGACACTAAACTATTATAGGAAGCGAGGGGGGATTCTAAATAAATTTTCAATAACCAAATTCCAAGTTCCAAATAAATTCCAATTATTCAATCATCAAACAATATTTCACTATTTGGTAAAGAAACTATTATGACAAATTACTTCAAATGGGCTTCGAGTTCGAGGCATTCCCTGTGGAGAACAGTAGGGCTTTTCTTCATTCTAATGGGGCCAGGCATCATCACTTCCAATGTGGATAACGATGCCGGTGGTATCACCACCTATTCTTTAGCTGGAGCAGAATACGGACTCAAACTTATCTGGTCCCTGATCCCGATTATGATCGCCCTGATCGTGGTCCAGGAGATGTGCGCTCGCATGGGCGTGGTGACGGGTAAGGGACTCTCCGATCTAATTCGTGAAAAATTCGGCGCCAAGATTACCTTCTATCTGATGATCGGCGTGTTTTTAACCAATATGGGCAATGTCCTTTCCGAATTCGCAGGGGTGGCAGCAGGAATGGAAGTCTTCGGAGTCAATAAATTCATCTCCGTTCCTGTGAGCGCCTTTCTAGTCTGGTGGATGGTGGTCAAGGGAAATTATAAGTCCGTAGAGAAGGCGTTTCTGGTCGCCTGTGTATTTTATATCTCTTATGTGATCACCGGTATTATTGTGAAGCCGGATTGGGGGAATGTCTTTGAACAATTTCTGCATCCCCAGTTGAGTCTTCAGCCCTCAGAAATGACCATGCTCATTGGTGTGGTGGGGACAACGATCGCACCCTGGATGCAATTTTATCTGCAAGCTTCGATCGTGGAGAAAGGGATCAAGATAGAGGATTATAAATTCGCTCGATTTGATGTGGTCATGGGAGCGGTCATGGTCCACGTGGTTGCCTTCTTCATCATCCTCGTGTGTGCAGAAACTCTCTTCAAACACGGAATCCGGATTGAGACAGCCAAGGATGCGGCTCTTTCCCTCGCTCCCTTAGCGGGTAAATACTGTACCTATCTCTTCGCCTTCGGATTGGTCAATGCCTCTCTCTTTGCTGCTTCGATCCTTCCCCTCTCTACCACCTATCTCATCTGCGAAGGACTGGGTTGGGAGACCGGTCTTGACAAAAAGTTTGTGGAGGCCCCTCAGTTCTATGGATTCTATTCCTTAATCATCTTTTTAGGAGCAGGCATCATCCTTTATCCTAATTTCCCTCTGATCCCGATCATGTACTTCTCACAGGTCCTCAATGGGATGGTTCTCCCCTTTGTTCTCATCTTTATGATTCTTCTCATCAATGATAAAAAGTTGATGATGGACCATACGAATGGCCCTATTTTCAATGCCATTGCTTGGGTGACCTCGATCGTCATGATCGGTTTCACCCTCCTACTGATCATTCGAATGGTTTAACCTTGTCAGGAGCTTTCCTGCTTGCTCCTGCATGGGAGAGGTAGGGTTTTATGAACTTGAAATCTTGATTTTTCAATCAACCTCGGTTAACGTTCATCTACTACGAATTGAGGGAAGACCATGAAAACGGTGATCATGGGTGCTGGAGCAATGGGAAGCCTCTTCGGTGGGCTCTTAGCCCTCAAAGGAGAGGATATCCGGCTGGTGGGTACCAGAAATGAACAGATCGATACGATTTGTTCAACCGGTCTCACCTTTGAAGAGAAGGGAAAGTTGAAGATCATCCAAATGAATGCCACTTCAGAGGTCACATCCGTTGTAACAGCGGACCTGGTGATCTTTTTTGTCAAAACCTATGATTCCGAAAAGGCGGTTTCAGATGCCCTGGTCCTTGAAAAAGAAGATACGATATTTCTTACCCTCCAGAATGGCCTTGGGAATGAAGAGGTCATTTGTAAGAAGGTGGATCGAAAAAAGGTGATGTTGGGAATCACGGGTCATGGGGCGACACTACTAGGGCCGGGCCATATTCGCCATGCTGGATGGGGGAAAACTTTTATCGGGGAACTGGATCATCGAATCACCGATCGGGCCAATCGAATTGCTCGGATGTTTTGTGATGCTGAAATCGAAACAGAGGTCTCCTCGAATATCCATGACCAGGTGTGGGGGAAACTCCTGGTCAATGTAGGGATCAATGCCTTGACCGCTTTGACCGGATTTAAAAACGGTCAACTCCTGGATTATCCCGAAACCGCAAGATTGATGGAGAAACTGGTGTTTGAGGGGGCAGAGGTTGCCAGGAGAAAGGGGATTCATCTCGAGGAGAATCCGATTGAAAAAGTTCGAAATGCAATAAAAGCAACGAGAGAAAACCGTTCTTCGATGGGTCAGGATTTTGATCACAGACGGAAAACTGAAATCGACGCCATCAATGGAGCTGTGGTGAAAGAAGCTCAACCATTGGGGATCCCTGTTCCTTTTAATCAAGCGGTGACCGATCTGGTCAAGGCCATCGAAAAAAGCTTCTAAACCAATGCGTCCCTCACACTCTCCCTCTCCCGCAAGGGGAGAGGG
>Ga0315293_10006103_pt1 | contig 11294 bp, 5 predicted proteins | sample YL17G13_20_MG_FD_203071 | JGI IMG/M metagenome (GOLD analysis project Ga0315293, IMG submission 203071) | Sediment microbial communities from Yellowstone Lake, YNP, Wyoming, USA - YL17G13_20 | ecosystem: Environmental > Aquatic > Freshwater > Lake > Sediment | place: USA: Wyoming | collected... | reverse complement strand
AACCACCCACGGCTGAAGCCGTGGGCTTGTCCACCACGACACGCCCACGACCCCAGTTCCGTGAGATCACTCGGTGATCTCGGTTGACCAGACCCAGCCAGGGGCTGAAAAGCCCATCGGGCTCCGTGAGAAGAGTCAGGACACCTTGGGATGCACTCACCAGTCCCAAGCTCTGTCGTTCAGGACAATGAAGTCCCTCAGGGTACAGGACCAATGTTCTGAGCATGACAAGCTCCTCTCACATCGTCGAGGTGAACTTTACCCCCAACGGAGCGATCCCGAGGGGTGTGTCTCACCCCTCGGGGGAGAAATCCCCCGAGGGTCCCAAACAATAGGAGGAGGGCAATTCCTCCCACGACTGAAGTCGTGGGTTTCCTTGCCAAACAGAATCATGATGGAGAATCCGGAGATCTCGGGAGTGGAATATCAGCAGGGAGAGTTGCGGGGCTATGAGGTCAGGGAGTACCTGTTGGAGAAGTGGGGACGAAACTGCGTCTACTGTGGTGTGATGGGAGTTCCACTACAGGTGGAGCACATCAATCCGAAGAGTCGGGGAGGGACGAACAGGGTCTCCAACCTGACGATCTCCTGTCATGGATGCAACACCGAGAAGGGGACGATGACGGCAGAGGAGTTCGGACATCCCAAGATCCAGGAGCAAGCCAGGAGACCACTGAGGGATGTCGCTGCCGTCAACATCACGAGGAAGGAGATCGGTGAGAGGTTGAGGGACACCGGGCTTCCGGTGGAGGAGGGGACGGGAGGACGGACGAAGTTCAATCGAATCGGACGGGGATTTCCAAAGGCTCATTGGATCGATGCGGCTTGTGTCGGAGAGTCTGGGGAGAATGTTCATCTGGATCCTGATCAGTCGGTGTTGAAGATCAAGGCGATGGGTCGGGGGAGTCGTCAGTCCTGTCGGATGGACAGGTTCGGATTTCCACGGACGGGTCCGAAAGGAAAGCGTGTTGTTCACGGTTTTAGGACGGGAGATCTGGTGAGGGCGGTGGTTCTGAAGGGGAAGTTCATCGGAACCCATCTGGGGAGAGTGGCGATCCGAGCGACTGGGTCCTTCACCATCGATGGAGTCACGACCACTAGCTGGAAGAACTGTCAGATCGCACAACGGGCGGATGGATATTCCTACTAGAAGGAGGAGGGCAATTCCTCCCACGACTGAAGTCGTGGGCTTCCTTGCCAAAAGGAATCGTGAGAAAGCAGATGGCGAACAGCAAGATCCAACAGGTGATCAAGCCGGACAGGGATCCTGGATCGTTCAGCTCCGACCTCGTCAAGATGATCTCCGAGGCACGAGGGGGAGTGGATGTCGGCAAGCCCGAAGTCGATGACAAGGCCGGCAATCCGTTCGGATGGATCGATATCATCACGTTCTGCGAGAGTCCGCTCTACCTCGGCATGACGCTTCATCCGTGGCAGCGCATCATCCTGAAGATCTTCTACATGGGGGAGAGGGGCAATCACAACCTCAGACTGATGGATGGTGGCGAGAAGGTGTGCATGAACTGTGCGTGGTCCGGGAACATCCTCCGGGGCGAGAGCCCATGTCTGAGATGCTCGCTGTTCCCCGAGGAGATGAAGGAGAGGGGCCTGAAACAGATCGAGGAGATGTTCTTGTTCGACACGGATGAGCTGGAGGAGCTCCGGAATTGCGAGCTCACCGAGAATTTTCAGACAGAGATGGACATGATCAATACCGATCTCATCGACGATTCTGATGCCAGGGGTGGCGGGTCCGTCAGGCAACAGGTCATATCGAAGATAGGGAACATCTTCAATCATCTCATCCTCGTACTCGGCAGGAGATCGGGGAAGGCTCTTGCTCTTGACACTCCTGTCTTGACCACCAGTGGATGGAAGACGATGGGAGATCTGAAGATCGGGGAGTCCGTTTTCGGGTCTGATGGATTACCGACGAGGATCTTGGCGGTCACCGAAGTGATGAATGATAGACCATGTTGCGAGGTATCGTTCTCCAATGGTGAGAAGGTGGTTTGTGACGAGGACCATGAATGGCCGATGATGGACAATCCCGAGAGGATGTATTCTGCCAGAGAGGGAAGGGATGCCGTTTCCAAGGTGAGGACGACCAGGGAGATTCTGGAGACTCAGAGACGCTGGAACAAGAACAATCATGCGATCCAACTTCCACCGCCATTGCAATTCTCTGGAGGAAACGATCTCCCCATTCCCCCCTACACGCTCGGGGTCTGGTTGGGAGATGGCTTGTCTCGTGCCGGTAGCATCGTTTGTTTCGATGATGACCTCATCGAATCGCTGGTTGCAGATGGATGTAATATCTCACAGAGAATTGCTTGTCGAAAGATCTTCACGATCAACAAGCTTCCCAGTGGTTCATGTATGAAAACGACATTGATCGAAATGGGATTGTTGAGGAACAAACACATTCCATCATCGTATCTGAGAGCCAGCGCTCGTGATAGATTGGAGCTTCTGTGCGGATTGATGGATACCGATGGACATGTCACGAAGGATGGCAAGTGCGAATTCGTATCTACCAATCCGAATCTGGCCAGGGATGTGTTCGATCTCATCGTGAGCCTCGGCATCAAGGTTACGATGAAGGAAGGTGATGCCAAGCTCTATGGCAGAACGACATCGAGGAAACACCGGATGTGCTTCAGTCCTCCCTCATCCCTGAGCGTCTTTCACCTGCGGAGGAAGGGGGATAGACTCATTCGTCATGGCAAGAGGAGATCGGACATAGAAAGGGTGTATGTGGAAAATGTGGAGAGGGTCGATCCCGTTCCCGTTCGTTGCATACAGGTGGCCAATGACGATGGAACATATCTCGTGGGCAGGACCTGCATCCCCACGCACAACTCCATGTTATCATCCATCATCTGCCTGTACGAATCCTACAAGCTCATCGAGATCGGTGATCCTCACAACTACTACAACATAACATCGGGAGATCCGATCGTCGTGCTCAATGTTGCGGTCAGCGAAGATCAGGCCAAGGATTCCGTCTTCGATAAGATCCGAGCTTCGATATTGAAATCTCCATATTTCAAGACCAAGATAAACCCGGACTCCCTGGTCAAGAGGAGCGTTCGTTTCTTCACCAAGACTGACGAGGAACAAAACGAACAGCTCAGGCTCGAAGGGCTTCCTTCAGTTGAGGGAAGCATCTATCTGTTGAGTGGAACTAGTAACTCGGACTCGCAAGTTGGAAAATCGATTTTGGTCGTCGTCATCGATGAGATGGCGGCGATGGTAGGGAAGGATAGTTCCAAGCTGAGCGATCGGCAACTGTATGAGAAGCTGAGACATTCGGTCTGGACATTCCCAAGGGATTTCAAGATCATCTGCATATCGAATCCGCTCACCACGGATGGGCAGTTCTATGAGCTGTATGAGGACAGCTTTCACAACGATCGTCTGTTGATGTTCCAGCTCCCAACGAACATCGTCAATCCTAGCATCCCAAAATCGGAACTGGAGAAAGACAAGCTGGATTCCATTCGCAAAGGCGGCATCAATGAGTACATAATGAACATCCAAGCCAGGTTCATGGGCGGTGCGGCCAATCCTCTCATCCCCGCCTCCCACATCGACGAGGCCTTTGAACGAGGGGATCGGATGAGGAGGGCGGAGAGGGGCAACCCGAACCAGATGTACTACATGCATGTCGATCCTGCCTACAGCTCCGACAACTACGCCCTCGCCATCGTCCACGTCGAGGAGGACAAGTACAGGAGGAGCGACTACGGCGAGAACGAGCGCATCGTCTACGTCGACCACGTCCAGATCTGGGCCCCCGACAAGGCGACCGGAACCCCCGTCGACATCTCGACATGTGACACATACATTGCGGATTGCAGTCGGAGGTTCAGACTGGCATCCATCACGTATGATCAGTGGTGCTGTCTTTCTATAGAACAAATGATCCATTCTTCTCGGGGACTGGTTAGATCCGGCGATCTTGAGGTCGGGGATTCTCTCTGTTCTGGCGATGGCTCGACGAACAAGATAGTGAAAACAAGAGTTGTTTATGACCAGCCAGGATTCGAAATTACGACCAAGTTCGGATACAAGATCGAATGCAACGATGTGCATCCGATCATGACAAGGAATGGTTTCGTCAAGGCAAGGAGCCTATCAGTTGGAGATTCGATCTCGGTCATGATGGGGGATGGGATGCCATTTGGTGATGTCCACGATGTGGATCGAGCACTTCTGGCAGGGTATCTGATTTCAGAGGGATGCATTCAAAAACAGAATTTCGGTTTTAGCAACTGCGATGAGGAAGTTCTCAGTGACTACTGCGCCTGTTTTCAGAGAGTGTTCGGGCGTGAGATATCCCCAAACGAGAATAAATGGACGGCTAAACAGGGATGGAAACGATCATTCAATGTGGCCTCCTCGAGAAAAGATGAGGTCTCCATCATCTCGGACATCGGAATCTCAGGACTGTCTCATGACAAGTCTGTTCCTCCGTTCGTACTACGAGGAGACAGGGAGACGATGTCGACATTCCTCTCCTCCCTCTATGAGGGGGATGGTCACATCTCCCTGAATCGCCAGGTTTTGTCAGTCCAATACGACACGGTCAGTGAACAACTTGCCAGACAGGTTCACTTATTACTCCTCGGATTCGGGATCAAGGCGAGTCTGAAGTACTTCGACAACAAGTTCTTCGAGGAGAAAAGGTGTCCGTTCTACCGCATCACGATGTATGGGGAGAACATCTCCATCTTCGAACGGGAGATAGGGTTCAGGTCCTCGTCGAAAAGAGAGCGCCTGAGGCAATGCGTGATGATGCAGGATGACACGGAGACCAGCAAATGTCCATCTCGTCTGTCTCGTGGCATCCGCAATCACCCCAAGGGGCGCAAATCACGAAGCAGGAGCCCGTGGGACAAGATCGTCTCCATCACCCCAAAAACGATGAGCATCATGAACATGGAGGTTGATGGAGATCACACATATGTTGCTGGGGGGATAGTATCCCATAACTCGGCCGGGTCCGTCCAGTTCCTCCAAAAGATGGGTCTCCCTGCGGCGCAGACGCCATTCACATCCAAGTACATCCAGGACATCTACTCGTCCCTCCTGGACCTGTTCCTGCAGGGGAGGATCGTCATCTACAAGCATGGGGAGTGTGCGAGGGAGACGATGGAGCAGCTCAAGTTCTTGCAGCAGAAGTTCAACCGCCGCACCTTCTCCATCTCCGCCGCCGAGGGGCACCACGACGACATCCCCGCCTGCATCGCCGGGGCATCGTTCATGGCGCTCACCAAGAACATGTCCTACAAGGGACTGCCCAAGATCCAGACGGCGAGGATCAACTGGTAGGACCCAGCGATTTCTCCTCCCGGTGTCCATGACATGACCCGAAATTACCATTGTGATGTTTGGGATCGATCCAACATCACATGCAGGTGATTCCTCATCGGATGATCAACATATCATCGTCGACCTCGTCATGCGAGGCTGAAGAAACGTGGCCCAGGCCACAACCAGGAGGTAACGGATATGCAACTGCAAAGGTTCAGAGTGGCAGGGACGTTCTCTGGCATGTACTGCGTTGGCCAGAATGCCTACTCTGCGGGCCAGGAGTTCACCCTCAGGGAGGATCAGGCGAGGCGCTGGATCTCCACGGCGGACATCGAGGGCGGATACATCATTCCCCTTCCGGATGCCGGTGGAGAGCAGGGACAGTACATCGATGCCGAGACCGAGGCGTACGTGGATGGCAAGGATGGCACCTACAGGTCATCCCAGGACTTCGATCGCTTCGCCGTGACGTTCATTCCGACGTTCACCGCTTCCGGAGGAACGGCGCTCCAGAAGTTCTACCCAGACTGTGACTGCACGCTGATCGATCTCCAGTTCGTGGATGTTCCTCCACCGACGCTGTTGGCCGTTCCAAATATGATCGATGTCAGAAAGTACACCAATGGCACCACCGATGGCGGATCGTTCTTCGAGAACCCCGGAACCAACAATCAGATGCCCACCGGCGTCCTGTTCTACGATGCGAGCGCAGGGACGTACACGGACTACACCGCATCCAACATCCTCGCAACAGCGAATGGTATCGTCCTCAGCTCGATGGCTACGGCAGATTACCTCTACATCGGTGGGTTTGCTCCGTTTGATGGATTCACCGTTTATGGGGCCAGCCATTTCAACGATACCACTTCTGTCATGACATGTCAGTACCCGATGGTCGATAAGGACGGAGCTGTGACGTGGACCGATCTGACGATCTCTGACAAGACTTCCAAGTCCGTCGGTGGAGACACGATGGGAGAGGCTGGAGGGGTGACATGGCTCCTGCGCCCCGGCGATTGGAAGAGGACGACCGTCGGAGCCGGCACGACATATGCATACTGGGTCAGGTTCAAGGTGAGTGTTGCCCTCGACTCTGACACGACGGTTGATCAGTTCAAGCTCATTTCGAGGATCCTGTACCCGTACGACAACTCGGCGATCTATGTCGAGAAGGGAGACATGATCTCCATCGACTCGCCAATATTCACCGCCACCTCGTTCCCTGGCTGCACGGCAGTCAATGGATATGCCAGGACCATCGTCCTGACATTCGCAAGGGTCAGGTAAACCTGGCAACACTGGGGCAAGGACTTGTTCGACGAATCGACATCTCGGGGGCGAGAATCACTTCTCGCCCCCGTTTCGTTGAAGGTGATTACCTCCTTCCCCTCGAACTGTGACTTCGAGGTGCGAGAGATATGAGATCAAGCGTCATCGAGCTGCTCAGGGATGCCATCAGGAGTCCGGACACCGTGACCGAGGTGGATGACGGCGTGTATGCCATCAAGATCGACGAGGGCATCATCATCGCTTGGAACAGGGATGATGCCCTGTCCATCCTTTCTGGCGAGATGGATGTCGATGATCTGGAACGGTGCGATGTCAAGCTCGATCTACATGGAAATCACGAGTCCCACCTCCCGAGGTATGCATCGGCTGATGGACTCAGGGTTCGTCTCGGCAACAGGTCGGCTCTCTTTCGCTTCTCCCAGTGGGGAGGACAGGGGGGGATGCTCCCCAGCACCGGTCATGGGATCGGGATGGGGCCCGGAGCCGGCAGTGCGCTATCGGGCGTCGATCAGTTCGGGAACAACATCGTCCGACAACAGTTCGACATCTCGTTGGAGCAGACGAGGAAGTCGAGGGAGGATAACGACTGGGATCGCTCGATGGAGACGAGGCTCCAATCGAACGAGCTCTACGGACACCAGAGGAACGAGAAGGATCGCAATCTCGAGCCGTACACGATGACGTTCAACGAGAGGCGCAGCCTGAAGAGACGTCGCTACCTCCAGAGGAGGAGGGAAAATGTCGAGAAGATGAGGCGTCAGACCGAGGACAATTCGGTCCGGACGATCAAGAACATTGCACCCGATCCGAGGCACATCGTTCCGATCGAGTTCAGGTTGAAGGACAGGCGACAGACGGCCGATCCCGAGCCGGGTCACAAGAGACCATATCACGGACCGGAATCCGCATTCGTTCACTTCCCGAAATCCGATGTTCCGACTCCCTCCGGGCCGACGATCCGCATCGCCCTCACCACCCAGCACAACAGGAACACGATCTTCGACGATGGTGGCGAGGAGGAGGCCCTCGCCGACCTCATCCGACCGAGGTCTCGTCCCGGCGGACAGATCGCAGGGAAGTCGTCCGATGAGAGAGGTGCCGAGGCTGGATTGTCGGGTCTCAACTCGGGGGGGGGATGGCCCAGCATCAGTCCGACATTGTCGGATGAGCGACATCACGATCCGTACTTCGGAAGCGGAGACACCTTGCACAGCTTGCCAGCAGGGATGGGATCGGAGAGGCCGGTGGGAGCCGATCGTCGTACGGATGTGAACTTCGGAGACGGGAAGTTGAACGAGGCGATCCTGATGGATTATGTCCCATCCAACAGGGAGCCATCACAGGGGATACCATTCATGTCTCCGGACGAAAAGAGCAACTTTACGGAATCGGCTAGTGACGCACTGAGATCGCTGACGGAACAGAAGAGGCCCGTCGGAGACCAGGATGTCCCCCTGGAGAAGGGACTCGATGGCCAGCACCGGTGGTGGCCATGGATGGGCAAACGGCCCGATGTCGACGATCTGAACACCCCCAAGGATCCGTACCTCTCGTACTCGCCGGAGGCGAGGTTGACCATCAACGCCCCATCAGGTCAAGGAGTCATCTGAGCACATCGATGTCTGATGCATATAAGGTGCGGCATCACGAATCCTCTTGGAGGTGATGCCATGATATCCGATGACTGCAAGGCCAAGATCCTTTCCGAACTGAATTCCGTCCTCGACGAGGACATCTCCGTCAGTCTCAAGGCAGCCCGACGCATCTCGAATCTCATCAAGAGCATCGATGTGATGGAGGAGTCCAGCTTCGATCAGAAGATCATCTCCGGTTCCCCAGCCCTTTCCCCCGGCACGGTAACGATTCAGATCAACGGGATCCCCGATCAGGACGGTGCCATCGAAGCAGCCCTGCGAAAGGTCGTGTTCGACACCGTGAATCAGATCATCGAGAGCAGGGCCGACCCGGAGGTCATGAAGAGGAGGAGATCGGCCTACGAGATGGCCCTGGGCTATCGTGCCGAAGAAGAAGACCTACAGGAAGTCCCCCAGGAGGACATCATATGAGGATCTCGTTCGTTTCTCCATGTGGAGACAGTGGTGGCGTCCTCTACCCCCTCGATCTCGCAAACGAGCTGGCGATGAGGGGACATGATATCACCTTCTGGATGGTGTCGTTCCAGGGAGAGAACCCATCCGTGACGGGTCGTTTCGTGAAGTATGTGAGGCTCGATGACCTCGTAGAGATGTTCCGAGAAATCGATGTCTCCGATGTTGTCGTCGCCACTAACTGGCAAGCCGTCTCCCTCGTATCGAGGATCGGCCTCTCACCCCCGAAGAAGCTCATCAACCTGATCCAGGGCGATGAGAGGGGGTGGGCTCCTCGGGAAGAGGTCACCAGGCTGATGTCGCTTCCCGACTGGAAGAACATCTTCGCATCCATGGATCTGAGGGACAGGATGTGCGCAGATGGCATCCCGGATGGACCGGTGATCCACGATGGGATCTCCGATGTCTTCTTCGATGGACTCGAGATGGAGAGGAAGTATGATGTCGGCTTCATCTGGTCACCGCTGAAGAACTGCAAGGTGATCCCACATGCCATCGGCAGGATCATGAACATGGTCGGAATCGGCGTGGGAGAACGCCCGCCAGAACTGTTCGGGATCCCAGGGGATTGGATCGAGGGCCCCATCTCGAGGGAGGACCTCGCCAACATCATGAGGCAGACCAGTTTCTGGCTCTGCCCATCCAAGGAGGAGGGGTTCGGCCTCGTTCCCATCGAGGCGATGGCGTGTGGGGCATATCCGATAACGGCCAAGACCGGCGTGATGAAGGACATCTTCAAGGATCACTGGTTCGCACTGGAGGGGGATCCCGATGACGAGGAGATGTGGATGGAGGCCATCGGAGAGCTGGTCCGTTACGAAGATCATGCCGATGCGGAGATCAAGAAGGCGAAGAGGGCCAAGCGGATCCAACTGGCGAGGACCTTCAGCATCGAGAATGCGGCCATCGCAATGGAGAGGGAGATCGGTCACGATCCGACCCTCTCGGTCTGCATGATCACCAAGAACGGCAAGGAGCTGTTGGATGGTTGTCTCACCTCGATCGATGGGATGTGGGACGAGCTGATCATCGTCATCGATGATGACCCGGAGGAGGGGATCGAGGATGTCTGCCTGAAGCACGGTGCGACGATCTTCCACCGTTCGATGAATCACGATTTCGCCTCACAACGCAACTTCGGATTCGAGAAGGCGACCGGCGATTGGATCGCCTGGTTCGACTCCGATGACTATGTCCCTCCCGCCACCGTGGCGGAGATGAGGCGACTGGTCAATCGCAGTGAGCCGGGCATTGCGGGCTACTACTTCGACTACCACTATACTCACGATGGGAACATGAATGTCACGACGTGTCTCAGGAGGGAGCGTCTTCTCAGGAGGAGCAGTGGTTGGAGTTGGAAGTATGAGATCCACGAGATCTGCGAATGCTCCGATCCACAGACGAAGCTGAAGTTCGCCAACGGATTCCCCGTGATCCACAAGCGGGAGCAGGTCCCACAGGAGTTCGTGGACCCGGGTCGCAACCTCAGGTTCCTCGAGAAGGTGATGGAGAAGTACGAGGGCGACACGAGGATGATGTTCTATGCCGCCAAGGAGCACCTCGCCGCAGGCGACAGGATCGAGGCGATGAGGTACTTCAAGATGGTGGTGGGGGAACTGTCGAAACAGTCCCATTACGATGAGCATCTCTTCGTGTCGTGTATGGAGATCGCCATCATGTACAATGCCACCGAGGATCTGAAGCACGCCAGGACGTGGGCGTACAAGGCCCTCGATGCCGATCCCAGATGGGCCGAGACCTACTGCCTGCTCGGCCACTTCGCAGAGAAGATGGGGGATGTCCATCAGGCCATAGACATGTTCGAGGCAGCCAGGAATCTTCCGATCCCGGACGATGTGGTCCTGCCGACGAACCCATCGATGTATGGCGAGTTCCCGACCGAGATGATATCGAGGCTGATGGCGATGGATGTCATCATCCCGGTTCATGGTGGTGCCGACTATCTCGAGCTGTGCCTATCATCGCTCGGGAGGAACTCCCTATCCACGACGACGGCCATCGTCGTGGCGAACCCGCCGGAGATCGAGAGGATCAGGGAGATCATCGAGGATTCTCCCGGGACGATCCTGATCGAGAACGACAGGGATCTTTCGTTCGCAAGCAATTGTAACATCGGAATCTCATTCTCGAGGAAGGCCAAGATCTGTCTCCTCAACAGCGACACCATCGTCACTCCTGGATGGGACAGGGATCTGATAGATGTCTCCAATGGCAAGGGGAACAGCATGTCCGTCATTGCTGCCTTCTCGAACGGAGAGTACGGATGGCGGCACGAGGAGGCGATCGTCGTCGATGATGTCCCGCTCGTCAACAAACATCGAATCGAGGATCTGGGGTGCGATCCGAGGAGGATCGAGGAGGTCTGTGGGAAGTGGGCTTTTGATCACAAGGGAGAGGTCGAGGAGCACGATTGGGTCACCTTCGCCTCCTGCCTGATCCCGAGGAGGGTCATCCGGGATGTCGGATTGCTGGACGAGAAGTACAGGAACTCGATGGAGGACATCGACTACTGCACCAGACTGAGGAGGATGGGAGGAAGGTGCCTCTATTCCAGGG